>CEQN01014713.1_pt1 | contig 28998 bp, 27 predicted proteins | sample 427011 | NCBI WGS metagenome assembly CEQN01 (sample SAMEA2621277, study PRJEB7988) | marine metagenome | biome: marine biome (ENVO:00000447); feature: deep chlorophyll maximum layer (ENVO:xxxxxxxx); material: "saline water (ENVO:00002010), including plankton (ENVO:xxxxxxxx)" | depth 120 m
GCGGGATGTTTACCTGTTCTTTTAACCAATTCAGTACTACCTAAAACTGTTTGCAAGACTAACCGACGGGCCATATCACGAGGCATACCAAGATGAACACCTGAATCAATAAAAGCTTCTATAAATAAGAAAACATATGCAGGGCCACTAGCACTAAGTGCTGTAGACATGTCTAATAGTGACTCCTCTCTAACAAAATATTCATCTCCTAGTGTTTTTAATATCTCTCTTATAGATTCCATATCAGAATCAGATACACTAGGTAATGCAGTCCAAACAGAAATTCCCAGCCCTATTTGAGATGGGGTATTAGGCATAACCCTAACAATGCGACTATGTTCCAATCCTTGGTTAATAGATTCGGAAGTTAAACCTGCAACTATAGACATAACAGTAGACTTATCTTGTATTTTTCCTACAATTGAAGAAAATACTTTTGAAATAGTTTGGGGTTTAACAGCTAATATTATCAAGCCTTCAAAACCATTTATAACATCATTTTTATCAGAAGTATTAACAGAAAATTCAGTTTCTAAATAAGCTCTTCTTTCATCAGAAGGATCACAGACAAGTAACTCAGATGGTTTACTTATTTCCTTATCTAATATACCCCTAAGTAAGGCCTCTGCCATAACTCCACCACCAATAAAACAAATATTCATACTACCGTCCTAATATAACCATATTTATTGATGATATATCTAAGGAAGTTTATTGTCACTTACAACAGAAACCGCAACCTCAATTGATTCCTTCATACTAATATGGTCAGCTAAGCCTTTACCTGCTATATCAAATGCCGTTCCATGATCAACTGATGTTCTTACAAACGGGAGACCTAAATTCACACTAACACTACGTGCCCAATCATATACTTTTATTGGGATATGGCCTTGATCATGATACATAGCAATACAAACATCAAATTTGTTATCTATATTTTGATTAAATACGGTATCTGCTGGAATTGGACCTTCAACATCAACTCCCTGAGATTTTGCTTCATTAACAGCTGGAAGAATTTGTTTTTCTTCCTCATCTCCTAATAAACCTCCATCACTTGCATGTGGATTTAAAGCTGCAACTCCTATCCTAGGAGATTTCCATCCCCATTTTTTAAAGTACTCATCAGTCAATAGAATCTTATTTAAAACATTATCTTTTGTAACATAGTCACAAGCATTTCTTAATGATTTATGTGTAGTAAGATGAACAACACGAAGGTTTCTAGCCATTAACATTGTTGCAACATTTAAAGAATTAGTTTGGCTTTGAAAAATTTCCATATGCCCGATATCTTTATATCCTGCCATACTGCATGCTTCTTTATTAATGGGAGCAGTTGCTATAGCTTGAATATCGCCCGCAGCTGCGAGTTCGCCGGCTTTAAGAATCCATTCTACAGAAGCCTTACCTGCAATTGGTGACAATGTACCATATTCAATGTCACCAAATTTCAAGTTACCTATATCTAAAACATCAATAATTCCATATTCGCCACTAATCTGATCCATAGATGTAATTAGATGTGCTTTTATATTATCTGAAGCATTAATTATATCTATCGCAGAATTTATAGCTGCAGTGTTACCTACGACAAAAGGATTACATTTAGCGTAAATACCTTTATCGAGTAAAGTTTTAACCGTGACCTCAGAGCCAACTCCAGCAGGATCTCCCATGGTAATAGCAAGAAGTGGTTTATCACTCAAGATTTACCTCCTTATATTATGACTACAAAGTAAATGAAATTTATTAATCACACTTACTGTAACCACAATCTAAACAACTTAAACAGCCTTCCTGATGTAATAAATATGCTGAACATTCGGGACATTTCACTCCAGTTGGTATCTCTAAATCAGATTCATCTTTTATGGGAAGTTCCGTTGTCGAAGAAGGAAACAGTCCAATCTGAGAAGAAGTATCGGCATAATCATTAATTCTGTCATCCGTTCCTTCAATAGATAAATGTCTACTTAAGGCCAAAGCAACTGCATCGGGGGCAGACCTAACTAAAGTTCCGCCATCCCATACAGGAACATCTGTAATTCCTCTAAGTTGTTCAACTATTTGTTCAGGATCTATACCAGATCTAAGTGCCAAAGAAGAAAGCCTAGCAACTGCTTCCAGATAAGCAGAATCGCTACTGCCTGCTTTCCCTAAATTAGCAAATACTTCAAAAGGATTGCCTTGATCATCAAACGTTAGGTTTATAAACATGGTCCCGTGACCTGTACGAACCCTATCTGTAACACCTCTTACAGATACAGGTCTCTGTCTTGGAAACTTTAAGTTATCTTGTTGATCTTGTTCATCTTCTTGATTATTTTTAGAGGATCCTGTTTCTAAAACTTGCATAGACTTAGAACCATCTCTATAAACAGTTACAGCTTTACAGCCAGTTTTCCAAGCAAGCATATAAGCGTCTTTAACATCTTGAATCGTTGCTGAATTTGGAAGATTTATTGTTTTAGAAACTGAATTAGTAACATGTTTCTGCCAAATAGATTGCATCTTAATATGAGCTTCTGCAGAAATGCCCATAGATGTTCTATATACGGCAGAATCTAAGCCATGGCCAGCAATAATATTTTCTGCATTGTCTGGATCCTCTATAATTTGTTCTAAAACTTTATTCGCAGCTTCATCAGAACCTAAAGCTTCTACTAAACTTTCAACTATCGAAGCTGGAGCATCTAACAACCTAGAACTCGTACCTTCTTGATCTTTCCACAAGACGTTTGACCACCAAGCCATTGCGAAATGAGGTTCAATACCACTTGAACAACCTGCAATTCTACTTATAGTCCCAGTTGGAGCAATAGTAATAACACTTGAATTCCTAACAGGAGGCATACCCCACTCTTTCAAAGCTGAATCTTCGTATTGTGGAAAGGGGCCTCTTTCTGTTGCTATTTTTGCTGATTCATCCCAAGCAGTTGAATTTAAGAATGAGCCTAATTTATCGGCCAAATCTAATGCTTCATCGGAATCATAAGATAATCCCATTCTAACAAGTGAATCGGCCCAACCCATAACACCTAAGCCTATTCTTCTAGTATCTAGATTAACTTCTCTAAGTTTAGGCAACGGAAAAGAATTAACTTCTATAACATCATTCAAAAACCTAACAGCAACTCTAACCGTATCTTCTAATTGGTTCCAATCAAAATCATTGTCTTTTATGTGAAGATCCAAATTAATAGAACCTAAGCAACAATTTCCATAATTCTCTAAAAATTCTTCTCCACAAGGATTACTTGTCCTTATTTTACCCATTTGAGGATTAGGTGCTGTGTCCCAAACTTTATCAATAAACACTACTCCTGGATCGCCTGTTTTCCAGGCTGATTCAGCTATTTCATTCCATAAATCTTTAGCGTTAACCGTCTCAACTACTTCATTTGAAGGACCCTCTCCAACATCTCTCGGGTTCACTAAATGCCATTCTTGATCATTCTCTACAGCATTCATGAATTCGTCTGTAATTTGAACAGATATATTAAAATTTGATAATGTATCGTCTGCATCCTTACAATGAATAAATTCTCTAATATCAGGATGAGATATAGACAGTTGCCCCATATGGGCCCCCAACCTAAATGACCCTTGTGTCAATGTTGCCCCAACTGATGAATAAAGTTTCATAACTGCAATAGGTCCACATGCTTGACCATGAGTAGTAGCAATCTTATCTTGCTTAGGGCGTAATCCTGAAAACCCAAATCCAATACCTCCTCCCCATTTCTCAATCATTGCGGCATCATTAGCTACTTGCATAATGGATTGGATATTATCTTCCGGAGACACAACGAAACAAGCGGACAAGCACCCCCTGTCCGTGCCTGCATTAACAATAGTTGGAGAATTTGGTAAAAACTTTAAAGTTGACATTTTTTCAAAATATTTATCTTGATATTTTAATCTATCTGATTCTGGAGCCCCTTGAGATATGGCTTGTGAAATCCTTGTGAAAAGGCCAACAAAATCTTCAGAAGGGTTTCCTTCTTTATCTTTCTTAAGATATCTTTTTTCGATAATAAACCGTGCATTATCAGATAAAGTAAGACCGTCAGAAACAGATTCTGTGTTTTGTTTAAGTTCAGAACGAGCAAGCTCTCCGCTCTTATCATCTTCTACATTTCCATATTCTTCAGATACTACTTTTTGAGTCATTATCTAGCTCCTCCATACCATTTTAACTATTTATTAGAACATTTGTACCAAAATTGATTGTTTAAGTCAATATTGACACTGCATCAGATTATTATCCCCTGTATCAAGTTAACTGAAGCATTAACTTTTTGCTTTTTTTCGAGATTTACGACGCTTACCATTTATTGGTACTTCGTCTTCAAGAAATGACAATTGGCTGCTCATTTCTGCCTCATCTTCAGGGTCCAATAACGCTTCTGCCTCCTCTTTAAAACTTTCAATATCTCTGAAATCTCTGTATACACTAGCAAACCTCATATAAGCAACTCTGTCTAACCCCTTCAACTTGTCCATCACAAATTCACCTATTAACCGAGATCCTATTTCAGCTCTTCCAGTATTAGCAAGAGCTGTTTCTATTTCAACTATAACTTTTTCGATACTCCCAATAGGTAAAGGGCGTTTGGCGCAAGCACTTCTTAAGCTAGCCCACAATTTTTCACGATTAAAGTCTTCTCGACGCCCATCTCTTTTAACAACTAATAATGCTCTAGTTTGAACTTTCTCATATGTAGTAAACCTTAATCCACACATAAGACATTCTCTTCTACGTCTTATAGTATCTCCCGAATCTCGAGAATCTATTACCTTAGAATCATCATCATTACAAAAAGGACAAAACATCTTAAGATCATTAACCTTTTAAAATTAGAACGCATTACTTAAAATCGCGATTAACCACTACCAGTAGTAGCTGTGTATCAGAATCTACCCTATATATTGCGGTCTGTCAACAATATATTCAAGGGGGTAAATATGTTATTTTTTTGTAATTTTCAATGAAAAAATATAATTCAGGTTTGAGCATTTACAAAATATATACTTTGAAGGATTTTAACAAATTAAATCGAGCGAGTCTAAAGACATAAATCACATAATTCTCAAGTATAAAGACAAGCAGGCCTCATTCACCTAGTACAGATTTGAGTCCCCCGATTGTAGTGTTTAGAGTTTAGAACTTTTTATATAAGGCACCATATGGCCCTTAAACAGAGTGAAACCCTAAAAGATTAGCTAGTTTATTTTCTCATTATAGGCAATTTTATATAGTCAATCTAGTAATAATAAATATTTTCTAATTTGTATCATTACTAGGTGATTTACCAATATAAAACCCCCCTAAGGTTCTTCTAAGAAATGGCGGCAAATCAAGTGAATCCTCATCACCTTCAACGCTTGCCGCTGCTGCAGATGTCTTATCTATTGCCTTTTTAGTCATTGACTCAGTTGTAGGAAATCCTGTTGCAATAACAGTAAGCTTAATTTCATTTTCCATCTTAGGGTCTGTAGTCATTCCAAATATAATATTAGCCTCTGGGTCCACTACACGTTGGATTACTTCTGCTGCTAAATGCAATTCATTCAATTTTAAATCACTTCCCCCAGTCACACTAAATATAACACCCGTAGCACCTTCAATAGAAACGTCCATTAATGGATTTGTTATAGCTTGTTGCGCAGCATCTCGTGCTCTTGATTCTCCAGATCCCCATCCAATAGACATCCATGCGGGACCGGCTTCCCTCATGATTTGCTGAACATCCGCAAAATCTAAATTTATATCTCCCGCACTAGTTATAAGTTCGGTAATAGACTGTACACCCATTCTTAAAACATCATCAGCCATCTTAAAAGCATTTTCTGCTGTAATCTCTTCTTTAGAGATCACACTTAATCTTTCATTAGGAATCACAAGTAATGTGTCAACATTTTCCTGAAGTCTATCAATCCCAGTCTGAGCTTGCTTTGAACGACGAATACCTTCAAATGAAAACGGTCGAGTCACAACCCCTACAGTTAAAGCTCCTGTTTCTCTAGCAATATCTGCTATAACTGGAGCTGCCCCTGTTCCTGTTCCGCCTCCCATACCTGCAGCAACAAATATCATATTTGAATCACGGATAATATCATAAATCTCTTCTCTGCTTTCTTCAGCAGATGCAGCACCTTTATCAGGATCTCCACCAACACCCATACCTTGAGTAAGTTGTTCCCCAATCCTTATCCTTGTAGGAACATCACTTCTCATAAGTGCTTGAACATCTGTATTCATCACAACATATTCAACCCCAGGAACGCGTTCTCGAAACATGCGTGATACCGCATTTGAACCTCCACCCCCAACACCTATTACTTTAATTTTCGCAACACCTTCAAGTTCTCTAGCGTTAGTCATTTTACATTTACCTCCATAATCAAATCTATCTGCTGATCATATTCTTAATTTTACTAATAAGCCCTCTAGAAGATCCCGGATCAATAACTCGTTCTCCTTCCTTCATCACTGCAATCCTTGACTCTTCAAAACAAGCAAACTGCATAATCCCAACTCCCGTAGCATAAAAGGGAGAATTTAATCCCTCAGGCACCCCAAGCGTTTCATCGATGTTCCCAATGTATATCTTGAAATCAGGCATAAATTGTTGGAACATTTCCAAAAACCCTGGAAGCATAGTCGCACCACCAGTAAGAACAATTTTTGGGTTCGACTTTGATCTTATTGAAGTTTCTCTAAGCTTCAAATCTATTAACCTGATAAGCTCTAAGGCTCTTTCCCTAACCAATTGACATAAATCGCGTCTATAAATGTTAGAAACACTATCAGAATTGTTAACAGGTAAAGATAACTCTTCAGACATATCAACAGAAGCAGGCTCCGTGTTAGCAAATTGCAATTTCGCCAATTCCGCATCCCCAAAAGTTGTGTTATAAGTCAAAGCAATATCATTTGTAAATTGAAATCCCCCTACAGGAATAATTTCAATATTCTCTATATGGCCATTATTAAACACCAATACATCTGTTGTTCCACAGCCTATATCCACAACTGCAGCACCATAATTCTTATCAGAAGCCGTTAATGCTGACTGAGCACTTGCTAACACATTCAAAACAAATCCATTGATAGCAATACCGGAGTCATCCATAGCTTGTTCAATTTTATGAGTGAATTCTTGACCAGCGGTAACTACAAGAGATGTGACATCAAATCCAGTCGCATGCATACCTGTAGGGTCACCAATACCATCTTGACCATCAACGTTAAAAGATTTTGTAAATGAATGTATAACAGGATTCATGTAATTATCAGAATTAGCTAACACCAACTCAGGTACACGCCTAACTTCTTCAGCTGTTATAACTCCTTGAGCCCCTACATCGTTAAATGAATCTGTCCGAGTCATGTATTTAATATGAGATCCAGTAATCCCTACATAAGCTGATTTAGGCGAAACTCCTGTGTTTTCTTTAATCTCCTGCAATGTTTGCTTAATAGCTTCAGAAGTCAATTCTATATCTTCTATGTTACCTTTTTTCAAACCTTCGCAAGGAGCAAAACTATATCCTATGATATCAACAATATTATTGTGCCTATCATTTCTTGCAACTATTGTGCAAATCTTTGTTGTACCAATATCAATAGCAGTTATTATGTCTGATGATGGCATATAAATTACTCCTAATAGCCTACACGTGGTAACAATTCTGCAACTCTCATTTTCGCGCTTCGACTCCTGGGATTAACATTAACCTCAGAAATGGACGGTTTATGTACTCTTTTAGTGATAATATCTAATGCCTGAGAATGATCACATTCACAAATCAAAACTTCGGAAGGACATAAACATTTCTTTGATTCATTCTTAAAAAAATTCTTCACAATACGATCCTCTAAAGAATGATAGCTAATAACAATAATACGTCCTTTATCTTTAATTACTTTCAGGCTATCTGACAACGCAGAGTATAAATTACTCAATTCTTTATTAACCTCTATTCGCAAAGCTTGAAAAGTCTTTGTAGCAGGGTGAATTTTTAAATTCTTAGATCCTATTAAATTCTTTATTAAATCTGCCAATTCCATAGTTGTAAAAATTGGCCTCTTAGCCATTATTCCTTTCGCAATTTTACGTGATCTATATTCGTCTCCATACTTATATATCAAATTTGCTAATTCAGTTTCAGAATATTGATTAACAACATCAGAAGCTTTAATTTCTTGACTAGTATCAAATCTCATGTCTAATGGAGAATCAAACCTAAAACTAAATCCCTTTTCAGGAGTATCCAGCTGATATGAAGAGACCCCTAAATCTAAAAGTAGTCCAGAAGCCAAGTTTGCTTTATCACTTGAATTCATAATTGACGAAATATTAGAAAAATTATCTTTCAAAACTTTAACCCTATCTCCATATTTACTTAATCTGTTTTCTGAAAACCTTAACGCACCCTCATCAAGATCAAGTCCTAAAATATTTATTCTAGGATAAATAGACAACAATGCTTCTGAATGACCCCCTAGTCCTAATGTTCCATCTATAATCAAGCCGTTATTACACGTCTCAAAATATTTTAATATTTCACCCTGCATAACAGGTATGTGTTTCATAACTTTGGAATATTTCTCCAAAAATACTTTTAAAGCTCATGCTAAAATAGTCGAAAATCACCACTTTAATCATTACACTTAAATAATTACAATATAGTGTCCCAATCAGAAGATAGGCTATCAAGGTCTTTTATGATCATTTTTATGAGACTTTTATTGTTTTAGAAAGGTTAAAAAGTACGACAAACACAAATAAAATATTGTTTTAAAAGGTTAAAATTATGACGAGTACAAATAAAATAAAAAGTGAATTTCAAATTGGTATTTTAACTATAAGTGACTCTGGTTCTAAGGGAGAAAGGCCAATAGATATTAGCGGAGACACAATTTCTGAAATATGTGCTTCTGCAGGCTTCATTGAGATTTTTCGAGAAATAGTTCCTGATGATATTACCGAAATAAGCGATTTACTCAGTAAATGGTCTGACAGTAAAAAAGTTAATATTATTTTTACAACAGGCGGAACAGGTATAAGCCCTAGAGACAATACCCCTGAAGCTACTAAATCTATAATAGATATAGAAATACCGGGAATAGCAGAATTTATGCGGATGAAGACATCTGAGATAACCCCTACGGCTATTCTAAGCAGATCTGTTACGGGGATAAGAAATAATTGTTTGATTATCAATCTTCCAGGTAGCCCAAAAGGAGTTCAAGAATGCTTGGATGTAGTTCTGCCGACTTTAGGGCATGCTTTAGAAATGATAAAAGGACAAAAGACACATAAAGAGCTATAGGCTATGAAATTTCATATTTTTACAATATTTCCAGATATGTATTCTTCTACTTTTAATGAAGGAGTGATAAGTCGTGGAATAGAAAAAGGCCATATCCAAATATTCCTTCATGACATTCGAGACTATACGAATGATAAGCATAATAAAGTTGATGATTCTCCATTTGGTGGTGGTCCAGGGATGATAATGAAACCAGAACCAATATTCAATGCTGTAGAAACCGTATCAGAAACCCACAATATCCAACAAACAACTCCCAGGATACTTTTATCTCCACAAGGAAAACCATTTAATCATAAAATTGCTAAAAAACTTTCTAATTTAAATGAAATAATCATGATTTGCGGCAGATACGAGGGCTTCGATGAAAGAATACGACAAAATCTAGCTACTGATGAAATAAGTATAGGTGACTATATCTTAAGTGGTGGTGAAATAGCTAGCATGGCAATCATAGATTCAGTTGCTCGCCTTATTCCTGGCGTATTAGGTAGCCAAAAATCTCCCTTAAATGACTCTTTTTACGACGGATTATTGCAATTCCCACAATATACGAGACCTGCCAAATTTAGGGAGATGGGTGTACCAGATATAATATTGTCAGGTAATCATTCAGAAATAGCCAAATGGCGTAAATTGCAATCGATAAATACAACCAAAAAAAGACGTCCCGATTTATTTAAAAAATACGGCTCTGATATTTAAGTAAATTATTATACGCATCAATACGGAGAAAATAATGATAAAGGGAAAAGATTTCTTATCAATACTAGACATTGAAAATATAAATTCAATGGTAATAAAAGCCCATTCATTAAAAAAAACAAGTCTTACTCAGGTATTAGAATCTAAAACTATTGTCTTATTATTTGAAAAACCTTCCTTAAGAACTAGGGTAAGTTTTGAAGTAGGAATTAAGCAACTGGGAGGATCTTGTATATTCTTAAGTAATTCAGAAATAGGATTAGGGATAAGGGAACCCGAATCAGATATTGCAAAAGTATTAGACAGGTTAGTTGATGGAATTGTTGCTAGAGTATTTTCCCATAAAAGTTTAGAGTTATTATCCAGTAACACATCTTTACCTGTGATTAATGCTTTATCAGATAAAGCTCATCCATGCCAAGCTCTTGGTGATTGTTTAACTATCTATGAGAACAAAGGTGACCTTAGGGGATTGAAATTAGCATTTATAGGTGACGGCAATAACATAGCTGGTAGCTTAGCACTAGCAAGTGCGTCTGCAGGCATGCATTTCTCCATATCTTCTCCCAAAGAGTATAAACTACCAGAATCAATATGGACCCAAGCAAAAAACATATCATCTTCGACAGGATCACAAATTATTTGGACGGAAGATCCTGAAGAAGCTATTAAAAATGCTGACGTGGTATATACAGATGTTTGGGTGAGCATGGGAGATGAAGATGAAAAAGAACAACGTCTCAAGATATTTAAACCATACCAGGTAAATGAAAAACTTATAAAAAATGCAAAATCTGATTTTATATTTATGCATGACATGCCTGCTCATCGTGGAGAGGAAATATCTGAACAAATGTTAGAACATAATCAATCAGTAGTTTACCAACAATCTGAGAACAGGCTACATGCTCAAAACGCGATACTTTCAGAACTGTTTAAATAATCAGATACATAGCAATAGCAATAGCAATAGGATAAAAAATTGGAACACATTCCACCTAACACAAATAAACCTATAGTCGCAATAGTTGGGCGACCTAATGTTGGAAAATCTACTCTTTATAATCGATTAACTGGAAGCCGTTATTCTATAGTATCTGATGAGTCTGGGACTACTAGAGATAGAGTAATAACAAACACTTCTTGGGGCGATAAGCCTTTCACTCTTATTGACACAGGAGGAATAGATTTATTTGAATCTAATATATTGTGGACTGAAGTACGTAGCCAAATAGATGATGCAATAACAGAATGTGATGTAATCATTTTACTAGTAGACATATCCATTGGTATAACAAATCCTGACAGAGAAGTTGCAGAAATAATACGACTCTCAAACAAACCTGTTGTTTTAGCCGCAAGCAAATCTGACAATACTGAAAGAGCTTTGTTTTCATCAGAATTATATGAACTTGGCCTTGGAAATCCTATACCAATAAGCGCTTATCACAATTTTGGCATCGAAGACTTAATGGAACAAGTAATTAAGTTGTTTCCTGATTATATGTATCAGGAAGAAATAGATGTTGATTTAAACTTAGCAATTATTGGAAGAACAAATGTAGGTAAATCTATGCTTCTTAATGCAATATCAGGGCAAGAAAGATCAATCGTTAGTAGCATACCAGGAACAACTAGAGACTCAATTGATACAACAATAAGATATAAAGATAGAGAAATAAAACTTATAGATACTGCAGGTATAAGACGTCGCGGGAAAATAGAAGTTGGCATTGAAAAATATAGTGTCTTAAGATCAATAAAAGCTATCAACAGATCTCAAGTTGCATGCCTAGTAATGGACGCATCAGAATTAGCAACAAGCCAAGACACTCATATATCAAACTATATTTTAGAAAGTTATAAAGGAATTATGATTGTCATAAACAAATGGGATCTTTCAAAAAAACTTGAAATGAAAAAGAACGAAATACAAAATGAAATAAAATCCAAGTTTAAGTTTGCCAGCTATGCTCCCATATGTTTTACCTCTGGGCTTAATGCAACAGGGATAGAAAACTTGTTAGATACTGCACTACGAGTACAAACAGAATGGTCTAAAGGAATACCAAGACCGGATATACGAAGAACAATATTAGACGCAGTAGCAGAACATCCACCAACTAATTCTGGAAAGCGTGAATTAAAAATATATAGCGCGATGCAAGATAACACTATGCCTCCTAGTTTCACGTTCTTTGTGAATCATTCTGATATGGTACATTTCTCATACAAAAGATATTTAGAAAATTGCATACGGTCTGAATATAAATTTGAGGGAGCACCTTTGAAAATACGCTTTAGAGGATGGAAAGGTTAAATGGGTTTATTATCTTTAGTATTTATCGTTTTAGCTTATTTAATAGGTTCTATATCATTTGGATTTTTAATAGGTAAATTCGTTAGAGGAATTGATATAAGAAAAATTGGAAGTGGAAGTACTGGAGCAACAAATGTAGCCAGAACATGTGGAATATATTGGGGATCAGCAGCGCTCATATTAGATATTGGAAAAGCGGCTATACCTCTTTTTATAGCCATACAGCTTGAATTGCCAACATGGAGCCATCCAATAATTGGATTGTCTTCCATATTTGGTCATATTTGGCCTATATTCAACAACTTTAAGGGAGGTAAAGGAATAGCATCAGGGTGGGCAGCTCTAACCGTATTATCACCCATATGTGGTTTATTATGTTTGGTAATATCAATACCAATAATAGCTACAACTAGACTGGTATCATTAGGATCTGTTATCGGATCATTACTGGGGGGAATATTTTTAACATCATTATCGATTTATGAATACAACCCTATTTCATTCATAACCCCACTTGAACCGATATATTCAATTTTTGGTATCATCGGTGCAATAATCACAATTATCTTACATAGAAAAAATATAAGTCGATTATTGAATGGCCAAGAACGAAAATTGGGAGAAAGAACATAATCTGATTGATTTGGAAACAATATGGCAAACTTAGGGATTATAGGCTCCACAACTTGGGGCACAACATTAGCTATCATAAACGCATCTAAAGATCATAAAGTCACTTTATTTGCTAGAACAAAACATGAATCAGATGAAATGGTTAAATTTAATTCTAATCCAAATCGTATACCTAACCATAACTTTCCTGAGAGCTTAAACATTGATTATATCGGAGGCTCAGGATTGTACGAATCAGAAATATTAATATTAGCAGTTCCGTCAGAGTCTTTTAGAAAAAACATTTGTGCAATATCAAATAACATAAATAAAAACGCCATTATAATAAGCGCATCTAAAGGATTAGAAATTCAATCTGGAAAAAGAATGAGTGAAATTATATCCGATGAGTTGCCTAGCATAAATAAAAATCAAATATGTGCCTTATCGGGACCTAATTTAGCTGGTGAAATATTAGCTGGATTGCCTTCTTCATCCGTCATAGCATGTAAAAATATTAAAACAGCAAAATATGTACAAAACATATTGAATTCTTCCTTGTTCAGAGTTTACACAAATGATGATTTGATTGGGGTTGAGATAGCTGGAGCATTCAAGAATGTTATAGCAATAGCAGCAGGAATATCTGACGGATTAAAATTGGGTAATAATGCAAAGTCCGCAATCATAACAAGAGGATTAGCTGAAATGGGTAGGCTTGGAGAAACTTTAGGAGCTCGAAAATCTACTTTTGCAGGATTGTCAGGCATGGGAGACTTAATCGCTACCTGCTCAAGCAATATGAGCAGAAATTATCGGGCTGGGGAAATGATCGCACAAGGGCAAAAAACATCAAATATTATAGATACAAGTAAAAATGTGATTGAAGGAATAATAACTACAAAATCTATTATGGATATATCTTCATCTCAAAATGTTGAATTACCGTTAGCCAAATCTGTTTTTGATGTTTTATTTAATGATCTCTCTCCATTAGAAGGAGTGAAGAATCTTATGAAAAGAGAGCAAACTTCTGAAATTTATTAGTTTGTCGAATATATAAGTCAAATCGAGTTAAAATTTTAATTCATCAAATTCATAAAGCACTACCGAAGCAGCAACAACACCTGCTGTTTCAGACCTTAAAATCCTAGGTCCAAAAGAAACAGGAATGACCTTATTGTTTATAGCAACTTTAATTTCTTCTTCTGAAAATCCCCCAACAGGACCAATAAAAATACCTAACTCTAATAGTTGGTCATTCAAATTATTTTTAATGTCATGAAGAAATTCTTTGATACCTTTATTTTTTTCCATCTCCCAAGGAATAATCGAATTCTGAGGTGACTGAAGTAGAGCTTGATTCAAAGTCATCGGAGCCTCTAATGTAGGCAATATTGTTCGATTGGATTGTTCTGATGCCTCACGTACAATGTTTTGCCAACGTTTCATGCGTGAATCGCTTGGTACCTGATATTCTGTTCTTTCAGAAATTAATGGGACAATTTTATTTATTCCTAATTCAACAGACTTTTGTATAGCATATTCAAATCTATCTGGTTTAATTAAAGCCTGATATAAAATCAATTTAACATCAGTTTCTCGAGAACATTTAGTTTCCTCTATAACTACCCCTAGTGTTTTAGAAGAATTTACTTGTTCTAAGCGAACTAAATATTCGATATCGTTCCCATCAAAAACAATACATAAATCTCCCTTCTTTGACCTAAATACTTTGTGCAATTGATAAGATATATGATCTGGGAATATTACTTTAGATTCTAAAATATTTTCTGGAGAGACAAAAAATCTATGCATATTAATTCAATCTTGTTGCTAAGATGGCAACCCAATCCCCATCAGAATAAATATGGTCAACAAATATCCCATGTGAATTTAATTTAATTTCTACTTCGGAGGCAGACTCATTCAAGATACCTGAAAGAATCAGACGTCCATTAACAGGTATTAAATCGGAAAATAGATTCGCTAGTTCAATAATGATCTTAGCAGAAATATTCGCAACAACAATATCATACAAACTAGATATAACTTCTGACGATGAAACTTTTCTTTCGTACACAGAAACATATTCACTTACTTGATTAATAGCACAATTTTCTTTTGCTACTTTCACAGCATCTGATGAGACTTCGAATCCTACAACTTCAGAAACCCCAAGCTTAACAGCTGCAATTGACAATATTCCAGATCCGCATCCAACATCAAGCACACGCTCATTGCCTAAAATTATTTCTTCAAGTATTTCTATGCACATTCGGGTTGTAGGATGGTGGCCTGTACCAAAAGCCATTCCAGGGTCTAAAAATATAACAATATCATCTTTTGAAGATTTTTCCTCAACCCATGTAGGAATTATCTTGATATTTTTACCAACTTTTATAGGATGGAAATATTCCTTCCATTTAGATTCCCAATCCTTTTTCTCAAGAATTTTTTCTATTAATTCGTCTATAGGATGAAGATAATTAATTAGCTTAACAGCAACTTGGATTTTAGACCTTATAGCATCAATTTTTTCATTTACAGGCACATACGTACGAACAATTAAATCAGATTCACCAGATGGCATCTCCCCTTCATCAGGATTAAATTCTGATAAATCCTCTACTACTATTCCACCTTCTCCATATTGATGAAAAACATGTGCTATGGGTTCTACATATTCTGGGGGAACTTTTAGACTAAATTCTATCCACTTCATGTCAAACTCAAAACAATAACAATCTGTGCCATGAATTAAGAAAAAGGCTTCTTAAATTTATCAAATAAACCTTCTTCACCAGAATCTTCATCTTCAGAAAAAGTATCTCTCAGTTTTTCCAATAATTCTTTCTGAGTATTTGTAAGCTTTGATGGTATTTTTACATTAACAGTAACAAGATGATCCCCTCTCCTATTACCTTGTAATTGAGCTACACCAATACCTCGCATACGGAAAACCTGACCACTTTGTGTACCAGATGGGATATCTAATTCTCGATCACCTTCTATCGTCTGAACAACGACAACAGATCCTATCGCAGCTTGAGAAACATTTATGTTTATTTCCGATCTTATATTTATACCATCTCTAACGAAATAATCATGATCTGAGATTTGAAAAATAACATATAAATCTCCAGGAGGACCTCCATTCAATCCGTGTGTTCCTTCACCTGTCAAACGAATCTGAGTGTCTTCTTCAATTCCTGGAGGAATTGTAACTGCAAGTTTTCTTTGTTTGCGCTCTCTACCTTGCCCTCTACAATTAGTACATGCTTTTTCAAAAGATTTACCTGTACCATCACAAGAGCGACAATCTGTAACTTGCACAAATTGTCCAAACACACTCTGTTGAGCCTGTTTAATCTGACCAACCCCATTACAATTTGAACATTTAGTTACTTTAGTTCCCGGTTCATTTTTGGCGCCCCTACACTTAGAGCAGGATTCTATTCTATTAATGTCAAATTCTTTTTCTGTACCGAAAATTGCTTCTTCAAAACTAACCCGCATAGTGTATTGAAGATTCGACCCTCTAGCAGGAGCATTTTTACTTTTAGAGGAATTACCGAACCCCGATCCTCCAAAAAAAGAATCAAAAATGTCCCCAAACCCTGATCCACCAAAATCAAAACCACTAGATTGCGCATTCCCGGAAACCCCAGCATGTCCGAATTGATCATAGCGTGCACGCTTATCGGAATCTGATAAAACTTGATATGCTTCATTGATTTCTTTAAATCTTTCTTCAGCACCTTCATCTTTATTCCGATCTGGGTGATATTTAAAAGCAAGTTTCCTAAATGCTTTTTTTAAATCATCATCATTGGCATTTTTTGAAACGCCTAATATTTCATAGTAATCTTTTTTATGTGTAGTCATCTTACAAAATAGTGATTTTAAATATATTATTTAGAATTAACATTGATTATATCCTAGTAATTATATAAATAACCATAATTCTACATACGCATTAGTATTCAGCATGTAACAACGCAGCTTTAAGAGTATTTTCTAGAAGCATCGCTATCGTCATTGGGCCTACTCCCCCAGGAACAGGTGTAATTGCTAAGACTTTGTTACGAACATTTTCAAAATCAATATCGCCAACTAATTTATATCCTTTCTCAAGTGTCGTATCATCTACTCTATTAATACCAACATCAATCGCAATAGCTCCTTTTGACACCATATTAGGTTTAACATAATTGGGAATTCCTATGGCTGCTACTAATATATCAGCCGACCTACAAACAGCCTCTATGTTATTAGTATAACTATGACATATAGTAACCGTAGCATTGGCTCTCGAAGATTTCATAGTCAAGAGATTGGCAAGGGGCTTACCAACGATATTACTTCTCCCCAATATAACAACATGTTTACCTTGAATCTCATACCCTGCACGTAAAATCATTCGTTGTATACCTAACGGTGTTGCTGGAATAAACCTTGGTACTCCTGAAGCTAATAATCCTATATTGGTTGGAGATAATCCATCAACATCTTTAAAAGAGTCAATCGATTCTGTAACCCTAGACTCACTAATATGATCAGGCAAAGGTAACTGAACTAATATACCATGAACATCTGGATCGTCATTTAATTGTTGAATATGGTTAATTAACTCTTCTTCAGTAACGTCCATCTTTAATCTGATCACATTGCTATTCATTCCCAATTTTTCTGCTTCGCGTTGCTTTGTTCTAACATAAACTAATGATGCGGGATCATCTCCTACCAGTATTACTGAAAGCCCTGGAGTGAAATGATTTTTAACTTTAAACTCTAATACATCATTCTTCAATTCTTGTTTTATCGCTCTAGATATGTCTGTACCATTTATAAGATTCATTTGTTTACCAATTTATAACAACCTAATATACTTTAACCATTATATCGGCAAAATCGACACACAGCACAAATGAGAGTGTAATGCTTGTAACTGGCATAGATATTATTGAAATAGATAGAATCAAACTAGTATTTGCCAAATATGGTGACAGATTCTTAAATCGTATCTATACAGCTAAAGAACGCGAATACTGTAGAGGTAGAGCTCCTCAATTGGCAAGTAGATTTGCAGCAAAAGAAGCTACTATGAAAGCTTTAGGAACTGGAGTTAGGGGTGTTGGGTGGAAAGATATTGAGATTTTGCGAAAAAGAGGAATGGCTCCACACATAAAGCTTCATGGTCGTGCCCTTCAACGTGCCGAAAAAATGGATTTATCTGAATTAGCGCTATCATTATCACATTCAAAAGAATTTGCCGTTGCATCCGTCATTGGAGACAGTCAAAAAGGAAACTTAATTCCTAGATAACATATGATGCTACTTTGATTTAATCGACGTCCCATCTCCAGTAATATTGCTGCCAATTCTTTCGCGTATATACTGAACTAATTCCCAACGTTCTTCTACAGTTAACAATTTAGTGTATTGAGGCATAATAGCTGGAGATTCTTTACCTCGATCTGCTGCTGCAAGACCTGCACGGCCACCCCATGTTATATATGCAAATATTTCACCATCTGTTAATTCCCGAACTCTATCAGAATCCAAATTAACAGGCATTGAACCCTTATTAAGTGCCTTAGAACCATCGCCTCTCGCACTCTCTAAGTAAACAATCGGTCCCATTCCATCCAAATTAACACCATGACAAACTTGGCAGTTAACGTCATATATCTTATTAGCATGACCATCATCATAAGAGCTTAAAACATCTTCTGGAATAGAGGTGTCTTTATAATCATCAATATCAGTATATTTAACTTCTGAACCTGTAATCGGTACAGCTCCTTCTGGAGGTAAAAGCCTAGGAATTTCTTGGGATCTATATGACTCAGAATAATGCATTTCAGTAAATACCAGTACAGCATGCCCGCCAGACTGAGGGAATACAGGCAATTCAAAGCTCAATGCCCCACCTACGTTAACTTCACCTGTTTTAGAATTATAACAACCACTTGTAATAAGTAAAAATAAGACAAGTCCAATCAAAAAAATGACTGATTTATTAGATTTTATCTGAAATGTAGTAAATCCCATCAATATTCCTCTATTATTCCCATCCTCTAATAATGTCGCCATCTATCCCTGCTTTCTTTAAAGCAGCTTCAGCAGCATCAGTTTTAGATTCATCAGTAGTAACGGTAACGCCTATATAACCTTCCGTAATCTTTTCACTGTAGGCTCCCATAAAAATACGAGGTAATCTAGATTCAAAAATAATACCTACTATAGTCATTAATATAGCCCCTAACATTGATCCTTCATACATAATAATTGCCATAGCAGGAAAGGATAAAATAGGTTTGCCGCCTGTTAGTATTGGGTAAGCAAGGGATGTACCCGCTGTTATAATTAGAGCTCCGGTAAATCCACAGATTGCTCCAATTAATGGCCAACGATATAATTTATGTTCTGGTTCAGCTTCCCCAAAAGTCCCTTCAGGATAAGGAGTTCCAGTCAGAATCTCATATTCTCCTTCACCGAAGCCCGCATCTCTTAAATTATCAAGAGCGTCTGCGGCAGAATCTTCTTCTACGTAAAGCCCTAATACACTTTTTTTTGTCATAACAGCCCTCTTATAAGCTAATTCTAATGATCTTTCTCATATTTTTTATAGTAATGATGAGGCAACCCTTCCCTCATACTAGCTGGAATAGTTCTTCGTCCTACCTTCATTAATCTGCGTATGACCATTCCTTCCTTTATATCAAATAGCGGGATTAATGGTAAAACTTTCGCAAAAAGAAGCATCCCAAAAGCAACAAATGCAAAAGTTTCAACAACAATTAAAATTTCTATCAATGATGGATGATAAGTTCCCCAATCAAACGTCATATGACCTCTTCTAACTAACCCTGGAATAATAATTAAGAATCTTTCAAGCCACATACCAACATTAACTAAAACAGTAGTTATGAACATCATCATTGGGCTTCTTCTAACCCGTTTAAAAAGCCACAAAGGAACAGGTATTACAAATGATGTTATGACGAAAATAGCGAATAATGGTCCATATGGCCATTCAAGGGCTTGCAATTCTCTCAGAGCTATTTCAGGGCTTTCAAGAGTATATAATGCCCAAACCCATTCTAAGAAAAAGAAAAAGAACCATGTTGTAGCAACTATTATCAGAAGTCTAGCAATTGCATCAAAATGATCTGGTTTTATATATTTTTGCAATCCATATATCCAAACTATTAATGCCATTAACATGGCAACAGCCGAAACCCCAGAGTGTATAGCACCAATAATAAAATATGGTGCAAATATCGTAGAGTGCCATCCTTCTACAGCAACTAGAACAGCAAAGTCCCATGAAACAATTGAGTGTACCGAAACGAAAACCGGCAATACAATTGCAGACAACAGTATTCCAGCAAGTATTTGTAGTTTCCATTGTCTAGGTGTTCCTCGGAACCCAAGACACAGAGATCCGTATATTTTCTTCAACATAGGAGACTTAACCCTGTCTCTTAATATTGCTATATCAGGTAACAAACAAACAAATACGAATAATGAACTCGCAATCAAGTATGTACCAACTGCACTAGGATCCCATACAAAAGGAGATTTAATATTAGGCCATATATTTCTGTCAAAGTCATACGGAAATATCCAATAACCCACACGCCAAGGTCTACCAACATGGAACAACGGAGTATGAAGAGCTGCCATTAAAGAAAAAACAGTCATTACTTCTGCTGCTCTCGTTATAGGTCTCCTCCACTCAGCTTGAGTAAGACGTAAAATCGCCGATATCATAATACCTGCGTGACTTATACCTATCCAAAAAACAAAGTTTGCAATAAAGAATCCCCAAAACACAGGTCTGTTTAAACCTGTAACACCAACTCCGTGATAGACCATATAGAAAAAGGCACTAAGTCCGATAACAATGATTGCTCCCAGAAACAGAACCGCAGGAAGCCACCATTTTGGTAGTTGCAAAATATCTTTTAGCAGATCGTCATTTATCTGCTTTTGTGTTAGTTGTGTATGTTCTAGCATTTTATTCTCTAAAAATCTCTCTTATTAAAAAAACTTGCACTATCTTTGTTTTCCTAGAACAAGTACCTTCGCTCTGTGGAATTGAATTTCTGCTTTATATAATAGATATTCTTTTCGTTCCCAAACATTTACTACAGGAATAATTCTTGTTGCAAGTAAATATATAAATATAGATCCTCCTATAAATCCTACAGTTAAAAATATATCCGCAAGTCCCGGCATCACAATACTAGTAGGCACTTCAGATAATTCCATACCATGCATGTCTGTATTTGGATCGACAAATTTACTTTTAAAACTTGCTACATCCCAAGCTCCTACATAAAGCCTTATCCTGTCTAAAAATGTACCAATAAGAACAGAAACAGCAATTATCGATGGGCCCCATATGCTTCGCCTTACAGGATTCCATATCATGGTAAACCAAGGAATAATAAATACTAGTAAAAATACTGCAATAAACATCTCCCTATAGGGACCTTTTATCAATAGTTCCAATACTGAAATTTCTGTAGGTTTCTTTCCATACCAAAAAAGTTGGAAACTACAAAACCAAAACCAAAACCATAAAAGTGAAAGGGCAAGCAATAATTTACCTAATCCCCAAAATTGATCTACTCCAATTTGTTCTTTGTATCCTCCAAATTGGCGTAGACAAAACATAGTTATCATAGCAGTTGCTACTCCACCTTGGAGAGCATTATGAGCATGAGTTATAGGGTATAAAGAATCAATCCAACCAGGAACATGGACCATCAAAAATTCAACACTTATAAAAAAATGAACAAACACTAGCATCATAAAGTAAAATGCGCCTATTAGTCCCATTCGACTATACTGCCAATTCCACTGACCAGTAGTTCCTATCCAACCTAAAGATAGCTTTTTCCCCCACTCCTGACGCCATCCTGTAGCATGATCGCGAAGTAAAGCAAAATCTGGCAAACAAGATATCCATGTCAAGGCAATCCCCAAAACAACTAGTCCGATTATTGCTAATGTAACCCATATATGGGGAGAATATGCTGGCACGCCTTCTTGTTGTTCATAGAACCACAAACTTCTCCTTCCGTTAGCTAAACTTGGTAACAACCAAATTAACGGAATATACAAAATCAAATTCACACATCCAGCAAGAGTCCATATTTCTGCCGCTCTAGATATTGGCCTTCTCCAATGTGCATTTGCAATTCTAGGTGCAATCGCAACCATTGGTGCAGCTGAAGTAGTTGTCATTAAGAATGCAAAAACAGCAACATAATATCCCCATGCTTGCTTATCATCAAATCCCGAAAAGACTTTCATTACAAACCCAATAATTCCCAAAAGAAGCATTGCACCAGTTAAATACGTAAACTGCCAAAACCTCTTAGTGGTAGCTGTGTGTATAGATACAGCTTCTTTACTAATATCTTTACGAGCTTCTAAAGAATTTTCATTTTCAACATACTCTTCAGTAGCTTCAAACGGATAAAAGTCTTCTTCATTTGTGTTATCAATGGTGGTCATCTACATCTCCTGTAGATTCTTCAACTTTCTTTAAATAAATGACATTAGGTGCAGCACCAAGATTTTCAAATAACCTATATCCTCTGCCGCCTTCTTTGTCGTATTCTTCTCTTTTTATCTTAGAAATTTTACTATTTTCATCGTTCCAATCACCAAAAACAAGTGCGTCAGTAGAACATGAGTTAACGCAAGCTGGATTTAAATGCCTATCTCCATCTTTCAATTCAACACCATCACGATCAGATTCTCTTGTAGATCTCTGAATCCTCTGCACGCAAAAGGTACATTTTTCCATGATACCTCTTGTTCTTACGGTAACATCTGGATTGAGTTGGTTTTTAAAACTATCAGGCCATTCTGGGGTCCAGTAGTTAAAAAACCTAACGTGATAAGGGCACCCGTTAGCACAAAACCTAGTACCTATGCAACGATTATATACCTGAACGTTCATACCTTCATTATTATGATAAGTAGCGTATACAGGACACACTGGTTCGCAAGGTGCATTTCCACAATGCTGACAAATGACAGGAATAAATCTAGCTTTAACGTCTGGATATTCTCCTTCCCAATATCTTTCAATTCTTATCCACTGAACAGCGCGTCGTTGATTGAAATGTTCTTCTAAATTTATTGGAATATTATTCTCAGACTGGCAAGCGACGACACACCCGTTGCACCCTGTGCAACGATCTATATCGACAACCATCCCCCATTTTCTACCTTCATCACCCATAATATTATCTCCTACACATCACTTTAATGATGATCATTCATCTCGTCTTTAGAATATATCTGAATTATGTCGCGATGTTCATCACGAGGAAATTCAGGTACTGTATTTTCAAATTTTGGAACCCTAATCCATTCACCTGTAGGCTTTATTGTGACTTTATTAGCCGCCCAAGCTAAAGATCCTGTTCTAGCATCGCTAATATCAGATAAAATTTCCATAACATTAGCACCTCTTCCTGTAGCATATCTACCATAATCCCTATGACCTTGCCCAAAAGGTATTCCAATTACATCATTTGGAGTAGCAGGATTTGGCATTGCAAGCGCCTTAATTGTTCTGCCTGTACCTGAAGTTATTTCAAGTACATCACCTTCTTTAATACCTAACTTATCTGCTTCCTTATGGTTAATTTCCGCCCAAGTCTGCCAAGTAGCTGTTGATATTGGATCTGGCATAGCTTGTAACCAAGGTAATGCAGCACCGCTACCATCATATAATGATGAGGGAAATGGTTGTAAATAAAAATCTCCATTCCCTACTATGATTGGATCCGGTATTTTTTCAATAGCATTTGGTTTCACGTAATCAGGACCTTTCGCATTAATATCCCACCATCCACCTCGTTGCAAAACAGCATTCCAAAAATCTTCAAAGGAAGGAGCATTTTTAATAGATCCGCTTTTCATATCAAAAAGTTTTCGGGCTCCATCTCTAATTATGTCCTTAAAAGTGTCTCCATTCAAACCTAGTTCTAGACCCATAACTTGACTTAACGTCATCAAAACATCAGCAAAGCCTTTTGTACCTAAGTTATCTCCCCTAGATTCAAAAAATGGCCTTACTACAGGTTGCTGGAATCCTATTGTCTGATATCCAACCCCCGAAACCGGAATGTCTGTTCCCCAATCTTCTAACCAATTATGCTCTGGTAGAATCAAGTCTGCCATGGATGTCGTATCATCCATCATCCCCGAGAAACTAACAATTGTTCCAACTTTAGAAATCCTACTTTTTAATCCGACAGCATCAGGTAAGCCGTAATAAGGATTAGCACCTCTAACCATTAGTACTTTAATAGAACCTGAGTCAATATCGTTGCTTAATTTTCTGAAATCTGTATATGGATCACCCGGAGCAGCAGGATTAACTCCTTCTAACGGCGATTCAGGGTTTAATATAACCCCTCCCTTTTTACCAATATTTCCAACAACATGATTCAAAGAATAAATTGCTTTCATAGATTCAAAACCATTAGAATGCGCAGCAGCAGCCCCTCCACCAATTGCTATAGCATGATGACTATGAGAAAAATCTGATGCTACTTTTTCTATTATGTCTGCTGAGTCTAATCCCATTTTCTCAATGGTATTAGCAGGAGCAAAATCATCTATCCAGCGTCTTCCTCCAGCTGGAAACATAGCTGAAACTATATCTGGATCAACTTCACCCTTAGAAATAATTATTTGCATAACAGCTAATGCAAACAAACCTTCTGTTCCAGGATTTACTTTTATCCATTTATCAGCATTAGCTGCAGTCGCAGAAAATCGAGAATCTACATGAACTAATTTGCCTCTAATATCTTTTCTACCTTGACGGAAATCCCCATATCCTCTCTTATATCGAGTAGACGCATTCCATGTATGTAAAAAGTCAGCCCCAAATGATAACAAATATTCCGAATTTTCTATGTCAAAGTCTGGCATAGCTGACTGACCAAAAACTTCAGAAACAGCACGCCTTACAACATTTGTCTCAATAGATTCATATGTATATCTTTTTACATCTGACCCAGAGACAAACGAATCTACAACAAGCCCGAGGTGCCCACCAATAGGGTTTGTTACCAATACAGACTCACTTTTATTGTCTACAGAATTTAAAGTTTCAGAAAGCCGACTTATAGCATCATCCCAGCTTATCTCCCTATATTCCCCAGAACCCCTAGGGCCAGTTCTAACCATAGGTGCTGATATTCTGTCAGGGTGATATAAAGCCTGCAATCCAGCTTCACAACGAGCTGAATGGGCCCCTACGTTCACGGGATAATCAACATTCCCTTCAATTTTTTTGGCTCGGCCTTCCATAACTCTTACGATAAGGCCCTCTGCGTTGTTGCAACACTTACAAACAGTTGCATACCAATTATCAGTTCCATTAACTAAATCTTCAGGCATCTCAATAGGTGCATCTACAAGAAGCTCCATTTCAGGAACACCGCATGCTTGAAACAAGACAGCTGCACCCGTAGTGCCTCCCATAAGTGTTAAAAATTGTCTTCTAGTTAAAGTCATCTTTTATCCTCTAATAATGGCATGTTGCACAGTCTGTAGGAGCACCGTTATCTTTATGACAACTGACACAATCTCCCATTTTTAAATTCTCAACTTGCCTCACTTTATCCATAGAAGCGACATCACCATGACATGTCTGACAAACTTGACTAGATTCAATACCTTCAGCTTCTGTAAAGTATCTGATATGCGCTTCATGCACAAAGTGAACGTGATCGGGAAGCCTGTGAACCCTCACCCAATGTATAGATCTTCCATCCTCATACAAGGACCTCATTTTTTCAATTCCATCTAATCCGTCACCCACATTTTTGTGACAATTCATACAAAATTGAGTCGATGGGATATAAGCAGAAGCTTGCTTTTCAACAGTTCTGTGACAATAAGTACAATCCATATCCAATTTTTTAACATGAGTTTCATGCGGGAAGCTAATAGGCTGTTCTGGGCCTTCCCTAAATCCTTCCGCACCCAATATAACAGGCCTACCTAACCATGATGTTAAAACAAAGGTAAGAACCAGAACTATGCCTGCAAAAACAACCAGCCCAAAAAGGCCGGTTATTCCCAGTTTAATCAACTGAGCTTTCGTAGGTTTTTTAGGTTCGAAATCTCCAGGTATCAAATTATATAATTCCTAATTTTTTTATATCCAATAGTCAGGGTATATAAGACCAATAGCTTCATATCCACCCTGAAATGCTCTTATCACAAAAAATATCGCTGACGCAAAAGCAGCAATAGCGATTCCGTAAATAGGAATCCGAATCCTTCCTAAAGACTTTGGAATATGATGAGATTCGATAAGCGACGGGATCATATTGTGTCCAATAACCATATTGGCAGCAAATATGAAAATAGACAGTACAAAGAGCCAAATATTAGTCACAAACACGCTAACGTATCCCCAAGCTTCAGGACCTATGTAATTAGGATCTATTTCAAACAAAATCCAACCTCATTTTCTCGAATAAACTTCCGAGGAGATAAATATAATTATAATTATCTCAGATTCGAACTGATTTACGCAAAAGCATCACACGATTCAAAATTATCACACTGGCCCTATAGTGTGTCAAGCGTTTCTAGCATTCACGTTTAACGAGTGGCTAGCTTAGCAAGTTTCTGAATTTTAACTATTCTATTATCGAATAATTAAACAAAATAATACGTATACTCATATATAATGTGGTAGTTAAACTTTTTAAACTCTAAAAAACTTAAAAAAACCGTCCAAAATTATGGATCTTAAAAAACAGCTTTCCAAAAAACAAGTAAATTCGCATTCTATATTAACCATTGGTGTATTTGACGGGGTACACTTGGGTCACTTACACCTAATAAAAAGATTAAAGGAAATTGCGACTCAGAAAAAATACCTATCTGGGATAATCACTTTCACTAATCACCCTGCAGAAATATTGAATACTAAATTCAAGCCTTCTTTCATTATGACTTCAAATCAAAAAATTTCAGCATTAGAAAAAACTGGGGTTGATTTTGTAATACCTATTACTTTCAATAAAGAAATATCTAACATGAGCGCTGCTTCATTTATTGAAGATCTTCAAAACACGTTAAATATGAAAGGAATAGTTGTAGGACCAGATTTCGCAATGGGTAAAAATCGAGAAGCAACTACTGTTAAATTACAAGATTTAGGAATTGAAAAAGACTTTATTACTGAAGTGATATCCCCGCAATCTCTTGACGGAATTGAATTGCGTAGTACTTCCGTGCGCAAATTTCTACAAGAAGGTAACATTGAAACCACATCAAAAATTTTAGGAAGGAACTTTAGTGTCAGTGGTCTTGTAACTCATGGAGAAAGAAGAGGTCGCGAACTAGGTTATCCTACGGCAAACCTAAAGCCTCCAAGCAATTCACTAATTCCTAAAAATGGAATATATGCTACATTCACATACGTGAATGAAGAAAAATTTTTGTCTGCAACAAGTATAGGCACAAACCCCACGTTTGAAGGAAATAATAAAACTGTAGAAACATATATACTAAATTTTGATAAAGATATTTATAATCAAACTATTACAGTAGAATTCATAGAACGGTTAAGAGACGAAATAAAGTTCGATTCAGTAAAAAATTTGGTATCGCAGATGGATTCAGACATAATGGCAATCAAAGAAATTTTAAACACTTGATAGGGTTTAACTATAAGAGGCTATATTGACAATTACAGATAAATCAGACGTACTTACCAGAGGCGTTGAAGACATCATAATTAAAAAAGATCTTATAGAGAAACTTAACTCTGGCTCTGTTTTGAGATTAAAGATGGGATTTGACCCAAGTGCCCCTGACATACATTTAGGTCATACTGTAGGGTTACGCAAACTTCGCCAACTTCAAGAATTAGGGCATAAGGTAATCTTAATAGTTGGAGACTGGACAGCTCAAATTGGAGACCCCAGCGGAAGATCCCAAACAAGAAAGATGTTAACGCCCGAAGAAGTTAATGAAAATGCAAAAACATATCTAGAGCAATTTTTCAAGATAATAGATCAAGATAAGACCGAAATAAGGCTCCAAAGTGAATGGTTCGGTGATTTTAATCTAACAAACGTCATAGAACTAACGAGTAAATTCACAGTCGCCCAAATACTAGCTAGAGATGATTTCAATAATCGATTTAATGAAAATCACCCTATAGCAATAACAGAATTACTATACCCGCTACTTCAAGCTTATGATTCGGTCGCAATTAAATCTGATGTCGAATTTGGAGGATCAGATCAAAGATTCAACCTATTAGTTGGCCGAGAATTACAGCAAAGTGTTGGTTTGCCTCCGCAACAATGCTTTATAATGCCAATCCTTCCTGGTACTGATGGAAAAATGAAAATGAGTAAGAGTCTAAATAATTATATAGGAATCACTGAATCTCCAAATGATATGTTTGGGAAAGTGATGTCTATACCTGATGAACTAATAATGCCATATTTTGAATGGCTTACAAATGTTCCAACTGAAGAAATTAAAGAGATAAAAGAGACACTAGAAACAACTTCTGCAAACCCAATCAATTTTAAAAAACAAGTTGCATCCATCATCGTAACAGATTTCCATAGTAAGGAACTTTCAATTACAGCTAGGAATTTTTTCGAAGAAACTATACAGAGAAAAAATGTTCCTGACGATATTCCTGAATATAAATTACAAAACCTTTCTGAAAATAACGATGCGAAATTAGCAAACATATTAGTTGAAGCAAACTTAACGTCAAGTATTGCTGAAGCCCGACGATTAATTATTCAAGGGGCCGTAAAATTAAATGAAGATGCTGTCACAGAAAACATCCCCTTATCGAACATAAAACCAGGGGTATTAAAAGTTGGGCGCCGTCGTTACCTACGACTTATATAATAATTATATTCATTTATGTGCCTACTCTATGCTAAAATTTACCTTTAACATAAATAATTATT
>CEQN01035787.1_pt1 | contig 28985 bp, 30 predicted proteins | sample 427011 | NCBI WGS metagenome assembly CEQN01 (sample SAMEA2621277, study PRJEB7988) | marine metagenome | biome: marine biome (ENVO:00000447); feature: deep chlorophyll maximum layer (ENVO:xxxxxxxx); material: "saline water (ENVO:00002010), including plankton (ENVO:xxxxxxxx)" | depth 120 m
AGGTGATTAATTTATGAAAGAAATAAAAGGATATGCATTAGTAGGGGCTTTGTCGGCCCTCATAATTTATCTAGTAGCTCCAAACATATTAGGAAACCGAATTGAAATTATAGAGAGTAACCAAGTAACTAGTAAACAAACCGATTCTAATAGCTATTCAAAAGTTTTCAATAAAGTTAATGAATCAGTGGTATCAATTTATACAAGAAAGTCAGCTGCAAGGAAAAATATTATTTTTATAGACCCCAGAGAAAAATCTCTCAAGAAAAAGAGGTATTCTCCAACAGGACAAGGATCTGGAGTGATTATTAGTTCAACAGGACATATTATTACAAATTTCCATGTTATAGCTGGATCAGAAGATATCCTAGTAAAAGATTATCAAGGGAATGAATATGGCACGGCTATTATCGGTATTGACCCTCTAACAGATTTGGCTGTATTGAAGATTGATAAAGAAACTAAAGGGATTACTTTGGGAAATATAAATAATATTCACATTGGTGATATAGCTCTAGCTATTGGAAATCCATTAGGTGTCGGCCAAACTATAACATTGGGTATAATTTCAGCTACTGATAAAGAGATTTCTCCAAATGCATATTCATATCAAAGATATGTACAAACCGATGCAGCAATAAATCCCGGAAATTCAGGGGGTGCTCTAGTCAATTCTAATGGGGAACTCATTGGCATTAATACTTCTATAATTTCAGTTTCTGGAGGAGCTGACGGAATTGGTTTTGCAATACCAGTAGATATAGTTAAATATGTTTTTAGAGAAATCATACAAAATGGAGAAGTAATTCGTGGTTATGTAGGTATATCTGCAGAAATCAATTATAGAGGCTTGGGCGTTTTGGTTAATGGAGTTATCCCTAATAGTCCCGCAGATATTAGTGGCATTAGAACTAATGATATAATAAAAAAAATTAATGGAGACAAGGTAACAGAAATTAAAAATGTCCAGAAAATTATAGGTAATTTGAAACCAGGACAAATTATAGATATGGAAATACAACGAGGCAGTGAACTAGTAAATATCAATATACTGGTCTCTAAGATGGAGTATTTTCAATAATTTATTTTCCTCGCAACTTAGCTGATAAAGCATGAGCTTGTAAACCTTCTGATAAAGCCATTGATATTGATATCTTACTTAGCTCCAGGGCTGTCTTTTTTGAAACATTAATTAAACTTGATCTTTTTTGAAAGTCTTCAACTCCAAGGGGTGAGGAAAATCTTGCTGACCCTGAGGTTGGGAGCACATGATTTGGTCCAGCACAATAATCTCCAAATACCTCGGGGCTATATTCCCCTAAAAATATTGCACCTGCATTGTGTATAGTTTTTAATAAGGTTTTATAATCTTTAGACATCAACTCAAGATGTTCAGGTGCTATATCATTTACAATCTTGCAAATTTCTCTATTATTTTTAGTCTTTATAAATATACCTCTGTTATTAATAGACCTTGATATAATTTCTTTCCTTAACATAGTAGGTATAAGTTTCTCAATAGAATCTTGGACATTCTTAAGTACCTGAGAATTTGAGCTAATCAATATCGGCTGAGCCAATTCATCATGCTCAGCTTGTGAAAATAAATCCATTGCAATCCAATCTGGATTATTAGTTCTGTCAGCAACAATAACTACCTCTGAGGGTCCAGCTATGTTATCAATTCCAACATCACCATAAACACTTTTTTTTGCTAATGTCACATAAATATTGCCTGGTCCAACAATTTTGTCTACTGCAGGAATATTCTTTGTTCCATATGCAAGGGCAGCAATTGCATGAGCACCGCCCATTCTACATATTTTATCTACTTGACATAAATCAGCAGCAACAATTGCAAGAGCATGATCCTCTATCGAATCAATAGGACAGGCCATAATAATGTTTTTAACACCAGCAACTTTAGCAGGTAATACATTCATAAGCACTGTAGATGCATAAGATGCTTTTCCAGCTGGCACATAAACACCAACAGAATCAATTGGGCTTATTTTTTCTCCTAACATTGTCCCTTTTTCAGTACTAGACCAACTACCTTGTTTTTGTTTCTTAGCAAACTTTCGTATCCTTGATATTGATTTTTTTACGCTAACTAATTGAGATTTATCAACATATGAGTATGCCTCATTAATTTGTTTCTTAGTCACAAAAATATCTTTAATCTTTTTTAAATTATAACCATCATATTTTTTGACATAAGATATTAAAGATGTGTCACCACGTTTTTTAATATTAGCAATAATTGTATTTACTGAACTTTGAGTTTTCTTATTTGTGATTGAATTGATTCTTAACCGACTTATAAATTTCTCATTAAAATTTTTTTTAGTAGTATCGAGCATTTGGGGTTTAATATTCATGACTTATCTTCAATAGCATTGTTTAACATCATAATTAGTTCTTCAGTTTCATCCCATCCGATGCAAGCATCTGTAATACTCTGTCCATAAGTTAAATCAGCAGGTTCAGCAATATCTTGGCGTCCAGCAACTAAATTACTTTCTAGCATTACTCCGCAGATTGATTGATTATTATTAATAATTTGATCAGCTATGTCTCTAACAACTACACTCTGTTTTGTGTGATCTTTTTGACTATTAGCATGACTAGCATCAATCATAATGTTAACTGGTAAATCGTTTTTTATTAAAGCATCGGATACAATAGATACATCCTTAGATTGATAATTCGTACTTTTACCACCCCGTAAAATTATATGACAATCTTTATTTCCAGTTGTCGAGAAGATTGCTGACTTTCCTTCTTTAGTGACCGATAAAAAGTTATGCTTTTTACTTGCTGCTTTAATCGCATCTATGGCTATTTGTATTCCTCCATCCGTACCATTTTTAAACCCTACAGGACAGGATAATCCTGAGGCCAATTCTCGATGACTTTGACTTTCTGTGGTTCGTGCACCAACAGCACCCCAACATATGATATCGGAAATATACTGTGGACTTATAAGATCCAAATATTCATGTCCAGCAGGGACACCCATTTCAGCAAGATCAATCAAGAGTTTTCTGGCTATTTTTATACCTTTATTAATATTAAAACTATTATCAAGATCTGGATCATTAATTAATCCCTTCCAACCAATTACTGTTCGTGGTTTTTCAAAATACACCCTCATAATAACTAAAATATTTTTCTTAACTTTGTCTTTTATTCTAGAAAGTTTTTCAGCATACTCGGTAGCTGCCTTTACATCATGTATTGAACATGGACCTACTATTATCATTAATCTGTCATCATCCCTATTTAAGATATTAATAATCTCAGATCTGCATTTAACAACAGTCTCGATTGCTTTTTCTGACATCGGGAGTTGTTCAATTAAATCACTTGGCGATATCATTTCTTTCATTGAAGAGATTTTTAAATCATCTGTTAATTTACTTATAGCCATACTTAGTCCAATTCTAATTTCTTAAGAAGTTTTAAAATTTGTTTATTATAAAGCTTATAAGAAGATTTATTTACTATGAGCATAGAGGAAATTTTGTCAATAACCTCTATCTCGATTAATCCGTTTTGTTTTAAAGTTTGTCCTGATTCAACCAGGTCAACAACAACATCTGATAAACCAAGTACCGCGGCCAGCTCAATAGATCCATATAATTTTAAAACAGAGCATGGTAATCCTTTATTTTGAAAGAATTTTTTTGTAATAGTTGGATATTTAGTTGCAACTTTCATATTGTTTTTAAGCTCGGTTCCTTTTTTTCCTGCAACAACTAATTTACAGGCTGCAATATTTAAATTTTTGAGGCGTATATGATTATTTAAATTTGATTCAAGTAGTGTATCTTTACCTACAATTCCAAAATCTACTTTTCCAGATTCAATATAAATAGGCACATCACTTGCTCTGACTATAATTATTTCTAGATTCTCATAATTAGTTGTGAATATTAGTTTTCGAGATGTAAGTGGTGACTCTTTACACTTAATTCCATATTTATTAAGAATCTCAAGCGCCTCCTCAAGAATTCTTCCTTTTGATATTGCTAATAATAATTTTTTCATAATCTTCTTACATTGGTTCTCTGCTAATATTGGCACCTAACTGTCTTAATTTCTCTTCTATACAGTCATACCCTCTATCAATATGATATATTCTCTCAATCTCAGTAATACCTTCAGCTGCAAGTCCAACTAATATTAAACTAGCCGAAGCTCTCAAGTCTGTAGCCATGACTGAAGCTCCTACTAATTTTTTAATTCCAGATATTATTGCACAATTCTGTTCCAACCTTATGTCTGCTCCCATTCTAGTCATTTCCTGTACATGCATAAAGCGGTTTTCAAAAATATTTTCTTTTATGATGCTAGTTCCATCGGCAAGAGTATTCAGAGCTGTTATTTGGGCCTGCATATCAGTAGGGAAAAGAGGATAGGCGCCAGTCTCAATATCGACAGGCTTTGGTCTTTGACCTTTCATATCCAATGAAATTGAGTCAGATGTTGTGGTTATCTCTGCTCCGGCTTCTCTAAGCTTTTGAATTATAGTGCCTACATGATCAGGAATTGTATTCCTGATTGTAATTTTTCCTCCAGTTATGGCTGCTGCGACTAAAAAGGTTCCTGTCTCTATTCTATCTGGTAGTGCTGAATATGAAATCCCATCTAAATTTTTAACACCTTTTATCTTTATGACATCTGTACCTTGACCTGATATACAAGCGCCCATTTTATTTAAAAAATTTGCAAGATCAACTACTTCTGGTTCTCTTGCAGCATTTGATATGACTGTATCCCCTTTTGCAAGAGTTGATGCCATTAGTATGTTTTCAGTGCCTGTCACTGTAGGTTTTGGAAAGTTAATGTCAGTTCCTACTAATTCTTTTGCAATAGCGCTTATATAGCCGTTATCTATCTCTATTGATGCACCCATTTTAGCCAGAGCTTCTAAATGCATTTCAACTGGTCTTGTTCCTATAGCACAGCCACCAGGCAAAGAAACTTTGGCTTGACCATACTTTGCTAATAGTGGACCTAAAACTAAAATCGAGGATCTCATGGTTTTGACTAAATCATATGGAGCATAATAATTTTTGATTGTTGATGGATCTAGATCAATATTCATCTTATCATCAAGTGTCACACTTACTCCCATTTGTCTAAGCAATCTAACAGTTGTCGTCACATCATGAAGATGAGGGATATTTTTTAGAGTAACGCAGGTATTACTCGCCATTACAGAAGCACATAACATAGGTAAAACAGCATTCTTAGCACCAGAAACTGATACTTCACCATTAAGAGGTACCATGCCATTTATTATCAATTTATCCATATTTATCTTTTAAAAAGTTCTTTGATTAGATATTCTAAAATCTTATAAAGAATAATGCCATGATTAAAAAAATTTCCCACATATATTTGCACTACATACTAAGTTTTCCCAAATATGTGATTATATTATTGATGATAATTCTTTTAGGGATTTCATCTAATATCTCTAATTTTAAATTAGATGCATCTGCTGACTCACTGATTTTAGAGAATGATAAGGATTTAGAAAAATATAGAAATGTGATAGAAGACTATGGGACAAAAGATTTCATAATCATGACAGTCACTCCATATAAAGGCAATGTTTTTGATGATCAAAACTTAGAGATTATTAGAGAGCTAAAGAAGGAACTCTTATTAGTCGACAATATTGAATCTGTAGTTTCTATACTTGATGTCCCATTAGTTCAAAGCTCTGATACTCCGCTTGTTGAGATGATTAATGATATACCAACAATATTGTCTAAAAATACAGATAGAGATAAAGCTAAAGATGAGATTCTAAGTAGCCCTATATACAAGAACTTGATTATTTCTGAAAATGGAAGAACTACTGGATTACAAATAAATTTAACTCCAAATCAAAATCTTATTGAAATAAATAAAATCAAAACTGATTTAGTTTCTAAAAAAATAAATAATACAATCTCAGAATCTGAATTACTGTTACTAGGTAATATTAAAACTAAATATAAAATTTTAAAAAAAGAAAATGATAAAAAAATAAGTACTCTACTCAAAGAGGCTAGGGAAATCCAAAATGAATTTATGCAAGTTTATGATATTGAATTACGCATGGGCGGTATTCCGATGATTGCTGATGACATGATTACGTATGTCAAGAATGACCTGGTTAATTTTGGTCTTGGTGTTTTCTTATTTATAGTTTTGACATTAGTTATAATTTTTAAATCTCTAAAATGGGTCGTACTTCCGATTATTAGTTGTATATATGCTGTTATATTTATGATTGGACTACTAGGATTTTTAAATTGGGAGGTAACAGTAATCTCTTCAAATTTCATCTCATTAATGCTTATATTAACACTGTCTATGAATATACATTTGATAGTCCGTTATAGACAACTTAGCCAAGGTATGCCGAATCAGTTAGAAGCAATATACACAACTACAAAACAAATGGTTTGGCCATGCCTTTATACAGCTCTTACTACAATAGTGGCATTTGCTTCTTTAATACTCAGTGATATTAAACCTGTAATTGATTTCGGATATATGATGACATTAGGATTGATGGTTACATTTTTTACATCATTTCTGCTTTTTCCTACCATACTTGTCTTACTTAAAAAAGATGAGGCAAGGATATCCACTTCTAATTCATTTAAATTCACCAAGAAACTTGCAGATATAACAGTGCTTAAAGGAACATCTATAATAGTAGCTAGTTTTATTGTCCTTATACTCACAATATATGGTATCACTCAACTTAGGGTAGAAAATAGCTTCATTAATTATTTTAAAGCTGATACAGAAATCTATAAAGGTATGAAAAAAATAGATGATCAACTAGGAGGAACTACACCTCTAGATATAATACTTCAATTTAACGAAATAAATACACCTGATGATTCATCTGATGAGTTTGATCTAGGACTATTAGAAGAAGAGGAAGAAAGAGATAAAAGTCAAGAATGGTTTACAACTGATAAGATCAATAAAATAAAAGAAGTGCATGATTATATTGATTCTTTACCGGAAACTGGAAAGGTACTTTCTCTCGCATCTACTATTAGAGTTGCGGAAAAATTAAATGATGGTAAGACTTTAGATAGTCTTGAATTAGCCCTGCTTTATAAAAGGGCGCCAGATAGAGTAAAGGATATAGCTGTGAACCCCTATATTTCAATAGATAAAAATCAAGCAAGAATTAATGTCCGAATCATTGATTCAAGTCCAGATTTAAGAAGAGATAGTCTCATAAAAAAAATAAAAGATGATATGAAAAATAAACTTAATCTAGAAGACGGTTCTTTCTTCTTAACCGGCATATTAATACTCTATAATAATATGTTACAGAGTCTATTTGATTCGCAGATTTTATCTATGGGGTTTGTGATGATTGGTATAACTCTAATGTTTCTAGTGCTTTTCAAATCACTGTCACTATCACTCATAGGTATAGTGCCAAATTTGTTAGCTGCTACTTTTGTATTAGGCTTAATGGGACTAATGAATCTTCCCCTCGACATGATGACGATAACAATTGCTGCTATAGCTATCGGAATAGCAGTCGATAATAGCATTCATTATATCTATAGATTCCGTGAGGAATACAATAGAACAAAAGATTATAATGAATCTGTATATAAATCTCATGACAGTATAGGGAGGGCAATATTTTTCACCGGTATCACGATAATTTTTGGATTTTCTATACTTATAATGTCTAACTTTATCCCAACTATTATATTTGGATTATTAACTGGACTTGCGATGTTTATAGCATTAATTGCTGTACTAACATTACTGCCGAAGCTATTGCTGATATTTAAACCATTTTGAAGAAATTAAATGCCTTTATTAATTAGATTGTAATGTATTTATGAGCGATCTTATGCCTTCCTTTTCTATATGATTCTTAAAATCTGAACGATAATTCCTTAAAAGACTGATTCCATCAATGTTAATATCATAAACCTTCCAGCTGCCAGAATCATTCATTTTTAGACTATAATTTACATGTAGTTCACCCTCCTTAAGAAGATAAACTGATTTTACTCTTGCTACATCATCTCTCTTACCTTTCTTGTATGGTAAAAACTTAATTTTCTCACCATCAAAACTTGTAAGAGATTTCATGTATGTCCTTACCATTAAGCCTCTGAAAGCAAGCTGAAATTCCTTTTGCTCAGATATACTCATTGACATCCAATTTTTTTTGCCTAAAACAATCTTTGACATCAACTCAATATCAAGCTTAGGGATTACAAGTTCATCAACTTTTGATCTAAGAAAGTTTTCATCTGAATCAAGTGATTCTTTATTTTCCGATATAAATGCAGAAATTTCCTTAACACTATCTTTTAGGAATGTATCGGGGTTATCATTTGCAAATACAGATGACGAAAAAAGAATGAAAATTGTAATTATATATTTAAATATTTTCATAGTTACAGGTATAATATCTATATTATAAGAAATTAATTGATTATATTTAAGTAATAATTATGCCAAATTTCAAAAACCAAAAGCTTCAACCTGGATTTTCAATTATATCTATGGTGATGTTAGTATTTTTGCTATCTAGCTGTAGCACAACAGGTAGCTCTAAAAACGACCCATTAGAGCCGATGAATAGAGCAATTTTTGAATTTAATGAAGTTGTTGATGACAATATATTTGAACCAGTTGCTAAAACCTATAAATATATAACTCCTGATCCAGTTGAGACAGGTGTATCTAATTTCTTTAGTAATATTGGAGAAGTCAGCACTATAGCAAATGATGTATTCCAGTTTAAATTTAAACAAGCAGGTTATGATTTTCTCAGGTTCTCCATAAATACAACAATTGGAGTGCTAGGTATATTTGATGTGGCTACTTCTGTTGGACTCAAGAAAAATAATGAAGACTTTGGACAAACTTTAGGATATTGGGGTATTCCTCAAGGACCATATCTGGTCTTGCCATTTTTTGGAGCAAGTACTTTCCGAGATGCTCCTGGTTTGTATGCAGATATGCAGATATCACCAATACATCAATTAGATAATGAAGAAGAATTAACGCTAAATGCTTTAAACGCAATAAGTACTAGGGCTAGACTATTAAGAGCAACAAAGATTCTTGATACTGCAGCCAAAGATAAGTATATTTTCATCAGAGAATCTTACTTACAAAAAAGAGAGTCTATGGTGAACGATGGTAATTCAGAAGAAGATTTTGAAATCGATGTTATAGGTATAGATTATTAAACTTTAAAATAAGTTTCTTTATGACAATCTCAACCTTATTATTTTTTATTCTGGGGATAGCCTTAATCAGCTATGGTGCAAATGTACTTGTTACATCGACTCAGAATATTTCAGAGAAATATAATATTTCATATTTTTTATCAAGTTTTATTTTTATTGGCCTAGCAACTTCATCTCCAGAAATTGTAATATCGATACTATCTAGTCTTGATGGAAAATCAAACATTGCTATCGGTAACGCTTTAGGATCAAATATTGCAAATGTTGCATTGGTATTTGCACTAAGCTATTTATTCTTAATGAAGAGTGATTTATCAGTCAATAAGAAAATTGATAAAGAGACTTATGGGTTTATACTGTTTTTGATAATAATCTCGTTATTGATGATTCCTTTGCTAGCTGATGGAATATTTACATTCACTGAATCTATAGTTCTTATTGCCGCTTTTATTGTTTTGATATTTCTATATAAAAAATTATATTATTCAAATGATTCTGAACATAAAAAAACTATTTCAAATAATCATAAAAGTGGTTTGACAATAGCCTTTGTAACAATAATTGGAGTTACTCTTCTGCTAATAGGAACGGAAATATTCTTGACAAATAGTATCTTGATAGCCAAATATATTGGTGTTACCGACTATGTTATTGGTCTATCAATTACAGCAATTGGAACTAGTATTCCTGAGCTTGCATCCAGTATTGAATCTGCTAGAAAGAAAAATATCGACTTCATAATAGGTAACATTCTTGGTTCAAATATTTTCAACTTTACTATCGTAATAAGTGCAGCTGGATTGATTTCAATGGCTCAGGAGCCTCTTTTGATGGGCGACTTAATCAGGGATATGATTATGATCTTAATTACGTTAATATGCTTTTATATTATAATTAAGAATTACAATTACATATCTACCAAAATTTTGTGCTTTTCATTACTGGTGTTATTTGTAATCTATCAAACTAGCTTATATGAGATAAATATATGAAAAAGATTAATAAGGTATCTGTAGCAAAAAAAGTTATTAAACAAGAAGCTCTTGCGCTCAATAAATTAGTAAATAGAATTAATTTAAATTTTGAGAAAGCATGTAATGTAATATTAGAATGTAAAGGAAAAATAGTAACAATTGGGCTTGGTAAATCTGGGCATGTTGCAAAAAAGGCATCCGCAACTTTTTCTAGCACAGGAACGCCATCACTATTTTTGCATGCCGCTGAAGCATTGCATGGAGATATGGGTTTAGTAACCAAATCTGATATAGTCATATTCTATTCCAATTCTGGTGAAACAAAAGAGCTATTACTTCTCTTGCCCCTGTTTAAAATTTTAAAAATTCCCTTAATCGCTGTAACGGGAAACAAAAGATCTATGCTTGCTAAATCATGTGATATAGTTCTAGATTCACAAGTTAGTTCTGAAGCTTGTCCTCTAGGTTTGACGCCTACTTCAAGTGTTTTAACTGCAATGAGTATCTCGGATGCTTTAGCCGTCACATTATTAGAATGCAGGAGCTTTAGTTCAAAAGATTTTGCAAAATCCCATCCGCAAGGTGATTTGGGCAAGAGGCTGTTAAAAAAATCTGAAGATATAATGTTTACAAAAAAATTACCTTATATAACCAAAGATATATCAATAATGAAAGCTATAGATATTATAACAAAATTTAATTATGGAATAGTAATAATATTAAGCTCAAATAAAAAACTACTTGGTGTGTTTACTGATGGGGATTTGAGGAGAACGATAAAAAAATATAATGATATGAGTCGACTAAATTTATATAAAGTTATGACAAAAAAACCAATAACAGTATCAAAAAACTTAATGGCTGCTGAAGCATTGAATATAATGGAGAAAAATGAGATAACATCATTAATAGTTACAAATGATGATAGAACAGTAATGGGTCTACTCACACTTAATGAACTTCTTAGAAAAGGAATCGAATAATGGATTATGGTCAATATCATAAAACGATGGACTCAATAAATAATGAGTTAATTGAAAAAGCCAAAAAAATCAAATTATTAATTTTAGATGTTGATGGAGTTATGACAGATGGAGGCATCATAATATCGAAAGATGGCAATGAATCAAAAAGGTTTTTTGCTCAGGATGGTCATGGGCTTGTGTTATTAAAGAATCTAAATATAGAATTAGCAATTATCAGCGGGAGACATTCAGAAGCTGTTGAATATCGAGCAAAAGAGCTCGGTTTTAATATAATTATTCAAAACTCAAGGGATAAGCTAGGAGACTTTAATAAACACTTTGCTGATAAATATCAATTTGATGAAGTTTGTTTTGTAGGCGATGATATAGTTGATATTGAGCTAATGAAAAAAGTAGGATTGTCAATCACTGTTCCTAATGCAAACTATAATAAAGTAATTATGTCATCCGATTGGGTTACCCCACGACTAGGTGGCTTTGGCGCTGTTAGAGATACTTGCGATTTAATCATATTAGCAAAAGATCATGGTCAGCAAAGTAAATAATTTTCTAACAAAGATATCTAGAAGAAATGTCATACTGCTAAGTTGTCTATTGATAGTATTTATAATAATAAATAATATTTTATCAAAGGCATTAGATTATAACTCACTAAATAAGAATAGTGATGTATCAAATCATTTCTTAAATAATTTTGAAATGTCTGAAACAGACATAAATGGAAATATTGCTTGGAACCTAAAAGGAGACAGACTCGAGAAGTTTCCTAATAGCCCACGATCAGAAGTTACAAATCCATTAATGCGCATAATTTCTTCAAAAGATTCTTTCTGGATCATAGAATCCAAGCATGCACTAGATCCTGACTCACTATTTAAGTCAATATACCTAACAGGAGATGTTATATTTAATAAATATGATGATAATCAAGTTAACGAAGTTAAAATAGTTACGACTGAAGCAATAATATATCCAGATGATGAAATTATTGAGACTGATAAATATGCAACTATAGTGACACCTAATTCTAAAACCTCCGGAAATGGAGTAATAGCAAATATGAAAAAAGGGCAAATCAGGATATTATCAAATGCTAAACGGCTATCCATAACGGATGAACGTTCTGAGCAAATAGAAGGCGAGAGGATGTTATATGACCTCAAGAAAAAAACATGGGTTTTACTTAAAAAAGAAATGCAAAATGATAAAATAAAAATAAAGAACAGAGTTAAAACAATCTTAAAAACAAGAAAGGTCGAATAATGCAATTAAATTGTATAAATCTTTGTAAAAAATATAATAATAAGTTCGTTGTAAATGAAATTGCGCTAAGTTTAGAAACCAAGAAAGTCACAGGCTTACTTGGACCAAATGGTGCAGGAAAAACTACAACATTTTATATGCTTGTGGGGCTAATAAAATCTAATAGCGGGGAAATACATCTAGATAATAAAGAAATTACCGAACTGCCGATGCATCTTAGATCAGATCTTGGAATTAGTTATTTACCTCAAGAACCCTCTATATTCAGAAATTTAAATGTAAAAGATAATATACTGGCAATACTAGAAACAAGAAAAAACTTATCTTCAAAAGAACAATTATCCAAGCTTGATTTTCTGATTTCTACCCTACAAATAGAGAATATCTTGGAAAACAATGGAGCTAGTCTCTCTGGTGGTGAAAGAAGACGTGTAGAAATTGCAAGAGCACTAGCTACAGAGCCAAAATTTTTATTACTAGACGAGCCTTTTGCTGGCATAGATCCCATCTCAGTTATTGAAATACAAAAGATTATCAAAGAGTTAATTAACTCCGATATTGGAGTGCTAATAACTGATCATAATGTAAGAGAAACTTTGAAAGTATGTGATGAAGCATACATCATTAGTGACGGGAAAGTGATAGCACATGGAAAGCCATCAAAGATAGTAAAAGATAAAATTGTTCAAAATGTTTATTTGGGCGATAGCTTCAAATTATGAACATCAAAACAAAGCAAAATTTATCAATAAATAATAAACTAGCAATGACTCAACAGATTCAACTTGCTATAAAATTATTACAACTTAATTCCATTGATCTTCAAAAAGAAATTGAAGATAAAATTTTAGAGAACCCATTTCTAGAAAATGAGAATTCATCTGAGCATACTGAAGTTTCATCTGAAGGACCGGTTGTATCCACCAGTTATCAGATGAATGCAGATGAAAATAATCAAGACGCATATGAACAATTACCTTCATCTCATCAATCTCTCCATGAATATCTAATGTGGCAAATTAATTTATCCTCAATGTCGAAACAAGATCAATTTATTGCATATAATATAATTGATTATATAAATGATGATGGATTCTTAACGGAAAGTGTTGAAGATCTATTTATTCTACTAAAAAAAAATATAGAGACAACTTTTCAAGAAATATTTGCCGTACTCCATAAAATACAACACTTAGATCCAATTGGAGTAGGAGCAACTTCATTAAAGGACTGCTTATTGATACAACTCAATCACTTTCATAGAAATAATAAATATTTTTCTACAGCGAAAGATATGATTAATAAACTTGAAGATGATATTAAACCAACTATGATCAGTTATGATTCTTTTGTTTCAGAATTTGAAAAAAATCATGAAGCTAGAAATATAGTGAAATCACTAAACCCAAAACCAGGAAATATAATTTCAGATTCACTACATCAAGAACATATAACGCCCGATATTATTGTAGTTAAGAGAGATGCAAAATGGGTGGTTGAACTTAATCCATCAATAAACCCTAAGATAAGAATTAATAAGGCATATAAAGAACTTATGGATAAGATAAAAAATAAAGATGATAAAGAATATGTAAAAAATAACCTACAAGAAGCAAAATTCTTCCTAAAAGCTCTAAATAATAGAAACATAACTATCCTGAAAACAGCTAAACTTATATTTCAAAAACAAGCAGAGTTCCTGAATCAGGGTGATGTTGCAATGAAACCATTGTCTCTAAAAGACATTGCTCAAGAAATAAAAATGCATGAATCAACAATATCTAGATGTACAAATAATAAATATGTCCAGACTCCTAGAGGAACATATGAGATGAAATACTTTTTTTCTTCAGAAATTAGTACAGAGCATGGAAAGATGATATCCTCTACTGCAATAAAGTCTATGATATCAAAAATAATATTGAATGAAGATAAGAAGCAACCCTTAAGTGATTCTGATATTTCAAGAAGTTTTAATGAAAATGGAATAAAAGTAGCTAGAAGAACCATAGCGAAATATCGTGAAACATTATCAATACCAACGTCTAAGTATAGGAAAATAAAGTAATTATGAATGATATAGCTATGTTTTTATCTGAAGAAACGATAATGATGAATTATGATTCAAAAAGTCAAAAAAATGCATTAGAAATCATAAGTAAAAAAATGTCAGCATTAAGCTCTACAAATGCTGATGAAATATTTGAAAAATTATATGAGCGTGAAAAATTAGGAACAACAGCTTTTGGAAATGGCTTTGCAATACCTCATGCAAGAGTTAAAGGTATAGAGGAGGCAAAAGTTATTGTCTTAAAACTCAATAATGGAATAGACTTTAACTCAGTGGATGATAGTAAGGTCGATGTAATTATATCTTTATTAGCTCCAGATGATGAAAATGATTTACATATTGAACTGTTATCACACATAGCAAAATTATTAGACTCACAAATTATCAGAGAAAAAATAAGATCCGCTGAATCTGCTAGTGATATTATAAGAGTTATACGAGATTCTTAGCTGATAAAGAGATATGAAAAAGAATGAGTCGAGATTAATTATTGTAACCGGGTTATCAGGTTCTGGTAAATCAGTAGCTCTTCACTCACTCGAAGATCAAGGGTATTTTTGTATAGATAACCTATCACCTAATATGATAATTAATATGCTTGATAAAATTAAAAACCCTAAGGAAAAAGTATATGAAAAAGTGGCAATCAGTATTGATATTAGATCAATTAAGTTAGAAAAAGATTTCAAGGAATCAATCAACCTGCTATACCGAAAATTAAACAGTCTAAATATACAAACTACTACTCTTTTTTTACATTCATCAACTAAAGTTTTGATATCAAGATTCAATGCAACTAGAAGGCTACACCCTCTCACAAATACTAAAATAAATCTTAAGGATGCAATTTTAAAAGAAATGTCAATCATGCAAGACTTAAAAGAGAACTCCAATCTTATAATTGATACCAATCAACTATTGCCTTTAGACCTTAAACGACAAATAACATCTAAAATTTCATTTACTAGAAATAATAAAGATATACTGATTCAAGTTCAGTCATTTGGTTATAAAAATAATATTCCTGACGATAGTGATTTCGTATTCGATGTTAGATGTTTAAAAAATCCATTCTGGAATGAACACTTACGAAGATTATCTGGAAAAGATCTAAAGGTAAAGAATTTTATCAAGAAAGATCCGTTGGCACTCGAAATGGAGCATAACATAGTCCAATTTTTGAATAAATGGATCCCTAAATTTCTAAAGAGTGATCGTAACTATCTAACAGTTTCGATAGGATGTACTGGTGGGCAACACAGATCGGTATATATAACAGAAAAAGTATCTATCACTTTAAGAAAGAAATATAATATTCTTGTAAAACACAGAGATGTAAAATGAATATAGGAATCTTGCTTTTAACTCATAATGATATAGGCGCGCAGCTATTGCTAGCCGCTAAATCTATATATGGTTCTGTCCCCTTTCGAACAGAACTATTATCTATAGATCATTATGACCAACCAGCTGAACTAATTAATTTAACTCAGCAATATGTTAAAGTTCTAGATAATGGCGATGGTGTATTGATATTAACTGATATGTTTGGTTCTACACCCAGCAACATTGCAAAACAGTTTTGTCATATGAAAAATGTCAATGTAGTATCAGGTATTAACCTTTCGATGCTGTTGAATATATTTAATTATCCTAAACTTAACCTAAAAGAAATTACAAATAAAGCTCTTGAAGGTGGGAAAGATGGAGTGATGCAAATAAATCATGAAAGAAAGAAAAATAGTTATAAATAATAAACTTGGGTTACATGCTAGAGCAGCTGCTAAGATTGTTACTCTAACGAATAAGTTTGATTCAATTATAAATATAATCAATGGAAATAAGACTGCGGATGCAAAGAGTATTATGAAAATATTAATGTTATCAGCGCCTAAAGGCACAGAAATAAAAATCACAGCAGATGGTAAAGATGAAGTCCTGGCACTTGATAGTCTAGAGACATTAATAAAAGAGAAATTCGATGAAGAGTAAATCTCCAATAATATTAAAAGGTCTTCCTGTTTCTAAAGGTATTGCGATTGGTAGAGGCTATGTAATTGAGCATGGTAAAAATATAGTAAAAGAAAAATATATAAAGAAAAATCAAGTTCGTGATGAACTCAAAAAACTAGATGATGCAATTAAATCTACTATATCCAATCTTAAAAAAATTAAAGATAAAATTAATCCATCCATTAAAAATAATATAGGTTTACTATTTGATACTCATATTATGTTGGTAAATGATACAGGTTTCATTGGCAATATTAAAAACAGAATTAAAAACAATCTTAATAGTCCGGAGTGGGCTATATATAGTGAATATTTATCTATAAAAGAGTCCTTTGATGATATTGATGATACATATATTAAACAAAGAATTGATGATGTTAATCATGTTGTAAGCATGATATTAAAAAGCTTTAAAATTAAAAAAACAACTAAATCAAATAAGAAAAAAAATCTAGAGGATTTAATTATTGTTACAGATGACTTAAGTCCTGCTGATGTTGTAATCGCCTCTGACTCAAATAGCCTTGGTATAATATCTACATATGGAGGAAGATCTTCTCATAGCTCTATTTTAACAAGAAGTTTAGAGCTACCATCTATAGTTGGAGTAAAAAGTGCATTAAATATTATTAAAAATGACGAAGAATTAATAATGGATGGGGAACAAGGCGTCGTTATAATCAATCCAGACAGTAAAATTAAAGATTACTATACCAATTTACAAAAAAATCAAGCTGAAAAGAAAAAGATACTTTCAAATGTTGTCAAAAGAGATAATCTAACTCTAGATAAAACTAAAATTGATATCATGGCAAATCTAGAACTACCTCAAGAGTTAAAAATAATTAATGATAAAAAAGTTGATGGCATAGGATTATTTAGAACTGAATATCTATATGTTGATCGTGATGATTTTCCGTCAGAACAAGAACAATTTAATGCATATAAAAAAATTGTCCAAAAAATGGGCAATTCTCCAATATATTTTCGAACTCTAGATATTGGTGCAGATAAAGAAGTTCCTGAAAATATTAAAACTGGAACAATAGCTAGAAATCCAGCTTTGGGCCTTAGAGGTATACGATATAGCTTGAACTACAATTCAATATTTATAAATCAGATTAAAGCTATTTTAAGAGCTAGTCATGCTGGGAATATTAAGATAATGTTGCCGATGATAACAACCTTGTCGGAAATATATAAAGCCAAAGAATTGATAAAAATAGCAAAAGAAACATTGGCCAAAGAAAAAAAGAGATATGATAAAAAAATTCAGATTGGAATAATGGTTGAAGTACCATCATGTGCGGTACTTGCGGATAGATTTGCAAAACATGTAGATTTTTTCTCAATAGGGACTAATGATTTAGTTCAATATACATTGGCAATTGACAGAGTTGATGATGAAGTTAATTATCTCTACAATCCAGTAAACTCAGCTGTCCTCTATCTTATAAAAACAATAATTTCTGCTGGTATTAAAAATAAAATTCCTGTGTCACTGTGTGGCGAGATGGCTGGGGACCCAAATTATACTCGGTTGCTCCTTGGACTAGGATTAAAATCTTTCAGTATGCATCCAAGCGCTATCCCAGAAGTAAAAAATATAATTATTAATTCTGATCTAACTAAATTAGATAAATTAAGCAAAAAAATTGTCAGTTGTGATTCAAGTATAGAAAAAAATAAACTGATACAAAAACTTAATAGTATTTAAGATCTAGACTCAAGTAATAAAAACTCAACTAGAGCTTTGCTGGTATATAGTCTATTATGCGCTTGAGACCAGACCTTGCTCCTTAAGCCATCTATTACATCTGAATCTACTTCTTCCCCTCTGTGAGCAGGCAAGCAGTGTAAAAATATAGAGTCTGACTTACTTTTATCAAAAAGATGCTTATTAATCTGATAACCTTTGAACATAACTCTTCTTTTATCAGCTTCTGTTTCATCCCCCATGCTAGACCAAACATCTGTAGTAACTAAGTCACAATCTTCAACAGCTTTACCAGGCATATCACATAGTTCAACATTGTTCTTTGCAAGATCAAGAGTTGATTGGTCTGGCTCAAAACCCGATGGTGTTGCAATCTTAAGATGAAAATTAAGAATTTTTGCAGCATTGATGTATGAATTACACATATTACAACCATCACCTACCCAAGCCACTTTTTTCCCCTCTATAGAGCCTTTTTCCTCAAAGTACGTTTGCATGTCTGCAAGAAGTTGACATGGATGAAATTTTTCAGTTAACCCATTTATAACAGGGACACTTGAATTTTTTGCGAGTTCTTCCACTTCGTCATGATCATGAGTTCTAATCATAATTATATCAACCATTCCAGAAAGGACTTTTGCTGTATCAGATAATTCTTCACCTCTACTTATTTGAGTTGAATCTGATGATAGAAAAATAGCATGCCCACCCATTGAGGTCATGGCTGTTTCAAAAGCAACTCTAGTTCTAGTAGAATTTTTTTTAAAAATCATCGCCATTGTTTTATTGGCCAGTGAATTATTAGATATGCCATTCATAGCTTCTTTTTTTAATTCTGATGCTCTATCAATTATTCTCAAGAATTCATTTTTATTAATATCTAATAATGATTTAAAATGTCTAATTTTACTCATATCTAACCCTGCTGATTATTTTATATAGTATCTTCACAATAACGTCTATCTCTGATTTATTAATAATGAGAGGAGGCAACATCCTTATCGTGTTCTCTTTTGTAACATTTATTACCAGTTTATTATTCAATGCCTCTTCAACAAGATCTAAGCATTTCACTTTTAACTCTATTCCAATCATAAGACCTTTGCACCTAATTTCTTTAACTACGCTAAGGCCCATTAATTTATTTTTTAATTCTTGTTCTAAATATGTACCCATAAGCCGCGCATTTCTACAAAGATTTTTTTCCTTCATGATATCAAGAACTTTTAGACCAACAGTGGTGGACAAAAAATTCCCACCAAATGTTGAACCATGAGTTCCTGGGGTCAAAATCTCTGAGGCTTTCTTATTAGTAAGGCATGCACCAATAGGAACTCCATTCCCTAAAGCTTTAGCAACTGTCACGACATCAGGCAATATTGTACTATGCTGATAAGCAAACCATTTTCCAGTTCTGCAAAAACCTGATTGTACCTCATCGATCATCAATAGCCAGCTATTGGCATCGCAGATAGATCTAAGTTTAGATAAATATTCAGGATTAGGAATTTTAATACCACCTTCCCCTTGAATAGGCTCTAATAAAATTCCAACAATATTATTGTTTTTTGCTAAGTTATCAATTGCTTCAATATTGTTATATGGTACTCTCAACAAACCATCTATCAAAGGGTAAAATCCATTATGAGCTTTTTCTCCTCCAGTTGCTGACAGCGCAGCTAAAGTTCTCCCATGAAAACTATTTTCCATGACTATAATCTTAGGGTTATCAATTTTACTATCATTACCATATTTTCTTGCAATTTTAATTGCTGCTTCAACAGCCTCAGCGCCAGAATTACAAAAAAAAGCATTTTCTAAGCCGGATAATTTACAAAGTCTCTCAGCAAGTTTTTCTTGCTGCTTAATTATGAAGGCATTTGATGTATGTATTAATGTTTTAGACTGATCATAAATTACTTTTGATATTTCCGGATGAGAATGTCCTAAACTAGTGACTGCTAACCCGCATAAGGCATCCAGATACTTATTGTTTTTATCATCCCAAAGATAAACCCCCTCACCTTTTGTAAAGGAAACTTTCTTTCTATTATACGTATTCATTAAAAAACTTTTCATCATGCTCAATTATAGAATAAAAGAGTATTCTAATATATTGTTGGAACTATCTATATAGGTACTTATAACTAATTTTAACTGATTTTTAGCCCCTAATTGGTGCATTACCATAGGAAATGATGCATTAAAATTGCTCAAAAACCTTGTATTTGGTCTTCTTTATGTCAAAATACACAGAATACACATAATAATTAAATGGGGAGAATAATGAAAAAATTATACACAGCGGCTATGTTTATGGCCGTATCATCAATGGCTGTAGCAGGCGGGGGAATGGATCATTCTTCACATTCAGCTTCAGCAGCAAAATCTGGTAGTGGTGTGCATTTTTATGGACGTTTATATGTGGGGTATGACCACAGAGCTACTGGATCAGCTAATTCTGTTGACAGCATCAGAGATAATGGTGGAAAAAGCAGGTTAGGGATTAAATTTAAAGAAAATTTAGGTGCAATGTCATTAATTGGTAATGCTGAATGGAAATTTGACATAGCTGATGGCACATCTACAAGCGATGCAACAAACTGTTCTAACGCTCAAGATTGTAGAACCTTTGATTTACATATTGGTAATCTTGGTTTTCAAACACCTCTAGGTTACATAGGTATGGGTTCTTTTGAAACACCTTATAAAACAATGGGTAAGTATGATCTTAATATGGATACTGCAATAGGCTTAAATGAGCATGGTGGAACATCTGATGGTGCATTTGGTATTGCTGGAACATGGGATTCTTCGCTTTCGTTAGAAACTCAAGTAGGCCCTATTGAAGTGGCATACATGAGAGGTCTTAGTGAACAAACCAATAATGCAAATGTTCAAAAAAGTGACTATTCAATTGGTCTAAGAGTTGCTGATATGGTTCTACCTGGCTTAGAAGTAGGTTTTGCTAGAAATCATGATAAAAGTGGTGACTCAGGTCGTGGCACAAGTAATGATAAATTATTTGCATCTTATAAAGTAATGCCAGGAGTTGGCGTATTTTATACTGGAGAAGAAGTTGAGATAGCAGGTACTAATCATGCTGCAGGTGATATTACAACTTATGGCGTCCATTACACAATGGGTCATAACGTAATTCAAATCGCTTATGCTGATGGTAACATGGATGCTGCTACTACAGATTATGATGTTTGGAGTATCTCAAACCAAATGAATCTTAGTAAGTCAACTGACGTAACTATTGGTTACACAAGAAAAGGAATTGAGGGTGGTAACAATGCTGTTCGTTCATACGGTCTTGGTATAACTCATAAGTTCTAATTTTTAATTTTTTATGTGAAATAAAAACCCATCTCATCTGAGATGGGTTTTTTTATGAATCAACGTTTAACTGAAGCCATCTTTCTAATAAACCTAAATGCCACAAAGTATTACCATTAAGTTTTGTGAAGTTTTCGTTCGGATTTGCCAGGATATTTTCTAAATACTCAGAATTATATAAACGTCTTTCCTTGCAAGCAGTAGATGTTAATATGGACTTTATATAATTATAAAATTGACCTTGAATAATCTTTAATGGAGGTACTGGAAAATAGAATTTATCCCTATAGATGAGCTCTTTATCAAGATATTTCTCAGCAACTTTTTTAAGATAATACTTGCCTTTGTTCTCTATTTTCTTGTATGAAGGGATTGATAGAATAAATTCAACAAGATCGCGATCTAAAAAAGGAACTCTTGTTTCTAACCCATTGGCCATAGTCATGCTATCAACTCTTTTTACAGGATCATCTATTATGAGTGTTGATAAATCTAATCGAAGAGTTTTATCTAAAAAACTTATATCCTTTGGTTGATTCTTATATAAATCATGGATTAAAGCAGAAGTATAATCCTCACTAACTAATGATTTATTTAAAATATCACAATAGCTCTTATGTTCCCTGTCAAAATAATATTGCTTAAATCTATCAATATCAGAGCCATGTGAATCGTGCATTTTTTTATACCAAAAATATCCTCCAAAAAGCTCATCTGCTCCTTGGCCACTCAAAACTACTTTCTGTTTACTGGAGACTTCTTTTGCTAAAAGATAAAAAGCTGCCGAGTCTTGGCTAAACATTGGTTCTGGCATAACTTTAATTACATCATCTAATGATTCAAATAATTTCTCTTGACTAATATTATACTTATGATGATTTGTTTTAAACTTACTTGAAACCATATCAGAATAATAAAACTCGTTACCCTCTTCACTCTCTATTGTTGGAAAACCTATCGAAAATGTATTAACTTTTGATAAATCTAGTTTCGCGGCCATAGCAACAATTAAACTAGAATCAAGTCCACCCGATAATAATACTCCGACATCAACATCAGCTGTGTAAAATCTTTTTTCTATAGCCTTTAAAAGTAATCTCTCAGTTTCATCAATAATTTCTTTTTCGCTTATCCCAGTATTAAGCTTTATATTGTTAAATGAATAATACTTATGTTTAGAAATTTGTCCTTTAGAATTAATTTTCATATAGGACCCTGGTTCTAATTTATGTATATCCGATATAATTGTATTAGGTGCCGGTACCACAGAGTGCAAAGTGAACTGATGATGTAAGCTAGCCTTATCTAGAGATAAGTCCTTTTCGTTTTTCAAAAGAGCTTTTGTATTAGAGGAAAAGCTAAATATATCTTTAGTATATTTGTAATAAAATGGTTTTATTCCAAGTCTGTCTCTTGCACAAAATAATTCGTTCTTCTGTTTATCATAAATACTAAAAGAAAAAACTCCATCTAAGTGGTAAACTAATTTTTCACCATAATGCTCATAGCATTTCAATATGACTTCTGTATCTCCATCTGAATTAAATTCATAGCCCTCTTTTATTAAAAAATTCCTCAATTCCTTATAATTAAAAATGACTCCATTGAAAACAATAATTGAACTTTTGTCTTTCATTGGCTGATTTGACTTAGAAGATATATCAATGACAGATAATCGTTTGTGGCCAAGAAATATGTTGCCATCTTTATACTGTCCAGTGTTATCTGGCCCTCTTGAGGCAATAGATTCAAGCATATCCTGGATTCTAACATTAGTTATTTCGGTGTTATTAAACCTTAATTCCCCACATATTCCACACATATACAATTTACCCTTAAAAACGTTTAATTTATTAAACTTACTGATAGATAAAATATTTTACATCATTTATCATTAGACCCATATAAAATAAATTTTTGAGGTATATATGAACCCACTACTATCAATCAAAGGGACCATTATTTCTGGCTTTATATTAAGCGCGGCACTAATTTTGCTAATTGGCGGAAAACTAGTCGATATAGAGCATTATATAAGATGGTTACATTATCTATCTGGCGTTACATGGATAGGATTACTTTACTATTTCAATTTTGTTCAAGTTCCAGCGATGGCAGCTGCAACAGCTGATAAGGATCCAGGTCCAGCTGCAATTGGAAAATATGTTGCTCCACTAGCATTAGTTTGGTTCAGATGGGGTGCTGTGGTGACATGGATAACAGGTGCATGGTATCTTCATGATCACGGCATGCTTCATGCAGCCTTTACTCTTCAAGAGGGTTATACTCGGGGTATTGGTATAGGGGCATGGTTAGGAACAATTATGCTATTTAATGTATGGGTACTTATATGGCCAAATCAGCAAAAAATATTAGGTATGGTCGATGCAACAGCAGACGAAATAGCAAAAGGTAAAAAAGTAGCATTATTAGCATCAAGGACAAATACATTGTTAAGTATACCAATGCTATTATTCATGGGTTCTGGACACAATGGTCTAGGTATGTAAATTTGCGTAGTTCACAAAATTATGGGCATATATTAAATATAAACTGTATAGGGAGAATTAAAAATGTCAGCAATAGAAAAGATTAAACAACAAGTTTCTGAAAATCCAGTCATGCTATATATGAAAGGCACACCAGATATGCCAATGTGCGGTTTTTCATCAAGAACAGTTGATGCACTAAAAAAATGTGGTAAAGAGTTTGCTTATTGCAATGTAATTCTTGATCAAGAAGTCATGAGAGATTTGCCTAGTTTTAAAGATTGGCCTACTTTCCCTCAGTTATATATCAAAGGTGAATTAGTAGGCGGTTGCGATATTACTCTAGATCTATTTGAGTCTGGCGAATTAAAAAAAATGATTGACGAAGCAACAGCTTAATTATTTATTATTAGATGCATGGATGATATTCCAATAGTTAAATAAATTAACTTTGGACATTTCAAGAACATCTAAATTTGCATAAGCATTGAATTCATCAAAAGGGAAATAAGGTTTCCATCCTAGTATCCTGCTGATTGGCATTAATCCTTTTTCAAACATTTTTACAAACAAATTATCTTGTTCGGTACTAAAATGATTGACTATATAAATATCACCATCATTTTTACAAACTCTTTTCATCTCTTCTACTAAAATTTGAGGGTTCTGAGTTACGGAAACTACATACATTCCGACTACCTTGTCAAATGTATTATCTGGGAAAGAGAGTCTTTCTCCATTCATCATAAGAATATGTTTGTTCGGTATTTTGTCATTAATAATTTTCTTTTGAGCAAGTTGAAGCATGTCTGGAGATATATCAATTCCAACAACTTTTGTATCTGATGGATAATACTGTAAAGATGAACCTGTGCCAATACCAATTTCTAAAACATGATCAGAATCAAGACAGTTCATTTTTTTTATGATTGCCTTTTGCCCTGGCCTAAAAACCTGTCCAAATGTCAGGTCATAAAAACCAGAAACTCTCTTGTAAGATTTAATTATAGAGTTTTGATCCAATATGCTATCCTTTATATGTTAAGAAGTAATAATTATAACACTAATATGGCATTTAATTTAAAGATATTTCTAAATATTCTACTTTTCTCAAGTGGACCCCAGGACTTGCCTGCAAGTGCTAATTTATTGAAAATCATTATAATACTTAATATTATTGTGGGCCTGATGGCTGTAGATCCCAGCATAGATATTACTGTAAATATATTTTTTGCTCTTATTTATATTCTTGTTACTTTAGTATTCATAAGAGTATGTTTAAATTTAAAAGATAAAACAAATCAAGGCTCAAGTTACTCGTCAAGATATTTACAAGTTTGTATAGGCACTCTAGGAGTTCATGCATTAATTGCACTGTTTACAAACTTACTTACTCTAATGAGTGGTTCCTCAACTGAATCTTTGGTTATAGCCTTTTTAATTATTTCTTTGTATGCATGGTTTGTAAATGGACATATATTCAAAAATGCATTTGACACAACTATGACAATAGGACTGGGTTTTTCTTTATTACATAGTATGATCTGTGTCATCTTTATGATGCTATTTATCCAAGTGTTGGCATCATGAAGATTCATATTCTTGGGATTGGAGGCACATTTATGGCAGGAATAGCTATTATTGCAAAACAGCTTGGCCATCAAGTTTCCGGTTCAGACAAAAACCTGTATGATCCAATGAAGACCGTTCTAGAAAATACTAATATAACCTACAAAGAGGGGTATGATCCTAAAATATTAAATAAAAAGTTTGATCTGATCATAGTAGGTAATGTTATGTCACGTGGAATGCCAATAATAGAAAAACTACTAGAATCAAATATCAAATACATTTCTGGTCCCCAATGGTTATATGAAAATGTGTTATGGAATAAACATGTCATTGCAGTATCTGGAACACATGGGAAAACAACTACCTCATCACTTGTTGCTTGGATATTAAAGTATGCCAAGCTTAATCCAGGCTATCTAATTGGAGGTCAGCCAATAAACTTTAATGCTCCAGCTAAACTAACAAACTCAAAATATTTTGTGATTGAAGCCGATGAGTATGATACATCTTTTTTTGATAAACGATCAAAGTATATTCATTACAAACCTAATACTTTAATAATTAATAATATTGAGTTTGATCATGCTGATATATTTGATGATATAAATGCTATAGTAAAAAACTTCCATCATTTAGTCAGAATTATTCCTAAGAATGGAACCATAATATATAATCATGATGATAGAAATATACAAAACCTAATGAAAAAGGGAGTTTGGTCTAAACTGAAATCTTTAACAATAAGAAAGAATAAAGATAAATTGATCTGGGCATTGGAGAAGAACAATGGCGATTATGTTATTTCAAAGAATGGAAAAAAATCTAAAATTGAAACAAGTTTAATTGGTTTACATAACTACAAAAATATCTCATTGGCAATACTTGCTGCACTTGATCTTAAAATATCTTTATCAAAATGTATTAATGCGATTAAAAGCTTTGCAGGAGTAAAAAGACGAATGGAGCTTGTTGGCAAAAAAGACCATATGTTAATTTATGATGATTTTGCACATCATCCGACTGAAATTGAAGGCTCGATTAAATCTCTGAAAGTAAAATATAAAAATAAAAAAGTTCTTTCAATATGTGAGATTAAATCAAACTCTATGATTTCAGGCGCTCATAAAAAAAACTTACCGCAAGCTTTAGAGACATCTCATCATTCTATAATTTTACGCTCCAAGTTATCAAAATGGACACTAAAAAGTAAAAAGATAAATATATATAATAATTATGATGAAATCTTGAAATATATAAATTCAAATAAGAATGATATAGACATTATCTTGATAATGAGCAATAAAAGTACTAAAACCTTAAGGATGCACATCAACAAATGAAGAAATTAATAAAATCTCAACAAGAATGGAAAAAAATACTTACCGATGAGGAGTTTAAAGTAACACGCGAAAAAGGCACCGAAGTACCATTTAGCGGCGAACTATATAACAATGATGAATCGGGAAATTACCTTTGTAAATGCTGTGGCAACCCCTTATTTACATCATCCTCTAAATTTGACTCTGGAACTGGGTGGCCAAGTTTTTTTGAAGTTATTTCAGATGATTCTATCAAAATAAAAAAAGACTTTTCTCATTTCATGATAAGAGAAGAAGTTTTGTGCCAAAAGTGTGATGCCCACCTAGGTCATCTCTTTAGTGATGGGCCTGACCCAACAGGTAAAAGATACTGTATAAATTCAATTTCATTGAAGTTTACTAAAAAATAATATGAACGATAAACCTACTCCGTTATTTCCATTAAAAAGTATTGTATTACCAGGAGGAATATTTCCACTTAGAATTTTTGAAAGAAGATATATAGATATGGTTAAGGAGTGTATTAAAAATAATACTGGTTTTTGCATTGTATTGACTAGAAATAATTCTACAAAAAAATATATTGATGATGTATATAACTATGGTTGCTATGTAATGATAACTGATTGGAATCAACTTGAAGATGGATTATTGGGTATTACTGTTCTAGGTAAATATAAAATTCATGTTAAAGATTGTAAATTAAATGAAAACAATTTGTTATGTGGAAATATAGAGACTATCCCTGATGAGAAAGAGTATATGATTCCACAGAAATATATTATATTGTCTAAATTTTATAAAAAAATTTATCCAGGTATAAAGAATTTTATTAGTTATACCAATGAAAGATACTCTGATGCATCCTGGATAGGGTTTAGATTAACCGAATGTTTGCCATTAGATTCCCATACTAAGAATAAATTGATCGCAACTAATGATGGAATCGAGAGACTTGAAAAACTGTATGAGATAGTTAATAAACTATTTAAGGCTGAGATCAAAGATCTTGATTGATTTAGTCCGCGGTGATTGCACCTTCATCAGCTTGACTAACTAACTTTGCATACTTAGACAAAACTCCACTGCTTCTTTTCAATTTTGGCTGTTTCCAATAGTTCATTCTCTTTTTAAACTCTGTAGTGGGTATCTTTAAATTTAGCTTTTTAGTAATTGAGTTAATCTCTATTTCATCACCATTTTTAACGATTGCAAGCGGCCCTCCGATGTAAGCCTCAGGTGAAATATGACCAACTACAAAACCATGACTTCCCCCAGAAAATCTTCCGTCTGTGATAAGAGCAACATCATCTCCCAGACCTTTCCCCATGACTGCTGATGTCGGTGACAACATTTCCCTCATTCCAGGTCCCCCGACTGGACCCTCATACCTTATAACAATTACAGTTCTTTTCTTGATTTTGTCATTCAATATATCATGAAGAGCTTTTTCTTCAGAGTTATATACCTTTGCTATGCCAACAAACTTGTCACCTTCTTTGCCAGATATCTTTGCAACAGAGCCTTTAGGAGCAAGATTCCCTCTGAGAATCATCAGATGGCCATTTTTTTTGATAGGCTTATCGAAAGGCATAATAATTTTTTGACTTTTTTTATAATGGTTAACCTTACGTAAATTTTCCTTAAGAGTTTTTCCGGTCACCGTAATGCAATTACCATGCAATAATTTTTTTTCGAGCAGCATTTTCATTAAAGGGGCAACTCCACCTATTTCTACCAATTCAGACATTGAGTACTTACCGCTAGGTTTTAAATCAGCTAGGACCGGCGTTCTCTTTCCAATTCTGTCAAAGTCGTTAAGGGTTAATTTTATGCCTGCTGATTTAGCTATAGCAAGCATATGTAAAACTGCATTTGTGGAGCCTCCAAGAGCCATAACTACTGTTATGGCATTTTCAATAGACTTTTTATTAATAATGTCTCTAGGCTTTATATCCTTTCTAACACATCGCATTAGTGCT
>CEQN01145103.1_pt1 | contig 28379 bp, 16 predicted proteins | sample 427011 | NCBI WGS metagenome assembly CEQN01 (sample SAMEA2621277, study PRJEB7988) | marine metagenome | biome: marine biome (ENVO:00000447); feature: deep chlorophyll maximum layer (ENVO:xxxxxxxx); material: "saline water (ENVO:00002010), including plankton (ENVO:xxxxxxxx)" | depth 120 m
GATACTCCTTCAACTCTGAAAGCAGGAAGATTCTCCAAGGCAATGGGCGGGACTAGGTATGATGATGAATTTCCTCAAGAAATAGTAAAATATCTTGTTGAAAGAGTTCCTGAATGGTATTTTAATGGTTTGCCAAAAGACTCCTCGGGACTTCCATTGTTAATAATGAAACATATGGATATTGGTGCATTTTCCGAATCCATCTCTTCCTCCACCTCCACAAGATTTTCTAACTTTTTATCTGCTTGGGAAAATAATACACCTTTTCCAGTTAATAAAGTAAATTTCTATCCTGAAGGACCGCATTGGAGGAGGACTGATAGAGTATGGGAAGAATCTTACAAGGATTATCCTGAAGAATTGAAAAGTGACGGATGTATGTTGCTTTGTCATGAATATTATAAGTCATATGTAAGATTAGTTGATTTGCAGGGTGTATTTTGGAATGCACTATTATTTACTGCTGAGAAAAATAAAAGTTGGTGTGAAACTAGTAAAATCTCATTTCTTAATTGGACGCTAAGAAATCCTATGGAGGTGAAAGAGTAATGCCTGTTAAATCTGCTACAAAGAAAAGATTAATGGATAATGGATTCCCAGAAAAATGGGCTCATATATTGGCTTTTGATAGAAGGTGGGACGATGTTAAAATTTTAACTTTAGAAAACATATTTACAGTGTTGGAAGTTGGCAATCCAGGTGGACAAGTAATTTGGGAAAACTACGAAGATTTAAAAAGAGATTTGATTAAAATAAATTCCCTTGCGAATAGATTAATAAAAAGGACTCATGAGTGGAACTTGATTAGAGATTTAGCAGATGGTGAACCGCTGAGTATTGAAAGAGTAAATCAAGTTCAAGCAGAATATAAAATTATAAAAAATAAAGTTGCAAGAAATGTGGCTATGGCGCTTGTCAATCCTGATGTTCCGATGTATTTTATTTTTGGGCAGCCTACAACCAAGTATATGAGAAAAATTATTGGCGAATCAAGCATATCATTTATTAATTGGCCTGTAAAAAATCCAATGGAGGTGAAAGAGTGATAAATGTAGTTTCAGAACCAATTAGAGTTCCTAAATTTCCAATACCATTTATATTTACAGATATTGCAAGTAATCTACTTAAGTTTATAAGACCAAAAAATCAACATAACTACTCTCCTTTGGATGTTAAAATGTTTACGAATCTAGGGTTTGATTCTTTGTTTAGAACCAGACATTATACAATAACTAATGCTAAAAAAGAAATTGATGAAATTATAAAAGGTCTAGATTATCTGGCTAATACTAAACAATATTTTATGGATGTTTTTGAAAGGGTGTTTAGTTTAGAAAATGAAAAGATAAAAGGAATTCATAAAAGGTATAGCCAATTAAATAGAGCCTATGAACATATACCTTATGATGGCTCTTTTAAAGATATTTCTGGTAATTATATAGTAGAGCAATTTTATAACAGTTTGCTTGAGTTTGCTCACGCTTTTGGATATCAATTACATCATAAATCAAAAAACATGGCAGAATTACAAAAAAAGGTAGAACTTTTTGTAACTAATCCTTCAATTATAAATTCAACATATAATCTTTATGACGACCCTACTCTTACAAATAAAAATTACAAAAAATGGAGTGCTTCAGGAGTTTTTTACCATTGGATTGATAATAATATTGAAGAAATATGGGGTAAGAGAACTGTTAAAACATTAGATTCATATGATGCGGCAGAATTACAAGAGTTGTTTAATGATAACTATGAAGAGTGGATGCAAATTAATTGGCAACAATTAAGAGGTCACGTGAAAAATCAGTGGTCTAAAGATAAACATAAATTTTCTCAACCTCTAAAGCCTCCGTATGTTTTACTTTCTTCAACTCCTGATAATTATAACCATATGGATTTAAATTATGATTACCATACATTTACGTTGGTTTTAAGTGAAGTAGAATTAAAAGATATTAGTGAAGTATATAGTAAAGTAAAAGGAGAACCTGTTAATCTTGAGTTACACCAAAATATTATTGGTGGTGCAAACAAAAACTATTATATTAAAGATTCAAAAGGGAATGCTAAACTTTTTTATTGTATGAGATGGACATATGGGGGAGAAGACATGGATTGGGAGGTTGGGATATTTGCTGTTCCAAAACCAGTTTTATTTGATGTAGTTCCCTATGCACAAGGTGCGGCTGAATATATGCAGGATGAGGGGATTTTACCTGATTGGGAAAGTGTTGCTCCAAGACATAAAATAGGAATTATGCCATTATACCATATGATTCCTTTTGTTAATTGGGTTTCTACTAATCCTTTTGAATTTAAATGACCAGACGAAAAAGGCATACTTTTATATAGGTCGGTGTATCCTATTCAAAATATGACTGAATGGTATTTTGGAAATTCAAGCGGGCCTAGAGATTGGGAAAAGAAAAATAGAAATCCTTATGGTTTCAATCCTTATAGTCCATATAATTGGAGAAAGAGTTTGAAGCATTATGTTGATACTCTTGAAAAGTTTTTGAATCATGAGGATGTTAAGAATAAGATTGCTAAGGGAGAAAGGGTTGTTGCAAAGGTAAAGAGAGGTGATAAGATTTATAGAATGACTATTGAAGATATTACCCCTGAATCGGAAGACGATAAGATTACTATTGAGTTTGAGGACAACCCTCCTGATAAGCACCCAGATTACACCGAATGAATAAGGTTAAATAGGTGATTAAGGAATTGGATAATATGGGAGTAAATTTTGAAATAGAAAGTTCATTGATTAAAGAGGTTGTTAAGGCAGTTTCAAATTTCAATGAAGAAGCGATATTTATATTTGACTCAGACGGCTTGTTTGTTAGGCTTTCAGATTTAAATAGATTTAAGATTTTAGAACTTAGTATTAAATCTGATGATTTTTTGACTTACAGTTGCGAAACGCCTGTGGAATTAGGAGTTATCATTGAAAGGATTTGGGATGTTACTAAAACGCTTAAGAATAAAGACGTTCTTAACTTTAGTTATGATAAAGGTTCTGATGTGATTATTTTAAGGGCTAATGGATTGACTAGGCAAATTAAATTGATTGATTCTAAATTACTAAGTAGAGTCCCCTCTCTAATTGTTTCTTATGATTATACTGCAACTATTGTTGCTAAACAAATTAAAGATTTTTTGAAGGCTTGTGGAAAATCACTAATGTTTAATGTTTCTATTGAAGATGGTATGTTAAATTTTAATTGTGATACTGAGGGTGGTTTAATTGAACTTAATTTGAATGGTGAAGAATGTTCTTTAAACCCTATTGATTATGTTGGTGAAAATACATACACCATATCTGAAGTAACTAATGCATTATCTACTGCTAAGAATTATTTGGCGGTAAAGGGTGGTTCTGAAGGTATTATTCAATTTTCTTGGGATGTTTCACAGAATTCCAATAGTAAGGCATTTGTAGCAAGGAGAGGTTAATATGAGGACTAAACCTACTAATTTTGAGGCTGCTAAATCTGTTATTTTAGTTGGTGAGGAATTAACTGCAGAACAGATTATTAATAGGATGTTGGATAATGGAAGGAAAGAAATACCTACTAAAAAGAGTTTGTCTGTCAAATTTAGAAATGACAAACAGTTTAGAGTTATTAAAAATGGAAGAGGCCCTACCATCTTTAAAAGGTTGAATTAATAGTTAATTTTATATATCGGGGATATTAATTGATTAATATGTCTAATATCATTGTGTCATATGAAAAGGTAAAATCTCATAATATGCCTGAAGATAGTTGGAATGATGCCGATGCATGGTTTAAGCATGTTGTAGATAGCATTTCTAATATAAATAATTACAATCATGCAGATAGAAAATCAGGAGTTAATGTTAAGAGAGGTTGCCAAACGGGAGATAATTTATATTCTGCTTTAGAATCAAGAATTAAAAATAAAAATGTTTTTGAAGGAGATTACGGATATGGAAAGGTTTTTAAAGACATCATTGGTGAATATATCATTAGCATAGATGATAAAACAGTAATTGACCAGAAAATAAATACTTTGAATTCAATATTGAATTATTTAAATAATGACGAGCAACTTATTTATTATGACCCTAGAGATGAAGATGTTAAGCCAGACATTTCTGAAACTGAAGTAGATATTTCTAAATTAGATTTAGAAAATGAAGTTAGATTAGCAGTATTAATTTCTTTCAACGCTGCTAAAGGAAAGGTAAAGGCTGGACAAGTTATTGGTAGATTAGTAAATAAATATCCTGAACTTATGAAATTAAGGGCTAAAGAGGTTGGCCCCTTAGTAGGGAAAGGGATTGGAATGATTGGTAATGAAATTAGGGCTTTAGGAGATGATGGCGCTAAATCTATTCTTGAAAAGGAATTTCCAGATTATGAAAAATACCTAGACAAGGAAAAGACTGGACCTGTAAGGCTTAAAGAATCTTTACAATATTATTTTGGCGGAGGGAATCTAAAACCTGAAGTTGTTTATTTTGACATTGAAGATGAACAATATGCAATTCCGCTTTCAATCTTAATAAAGAAAATGAAGCATGATAAAAAGGCTTATCAAGAATTAAACTTACTAAAACCTGGAGGTGCTAAATGGCCTCAATCAGGCGGTGGTAAATTTTATATGGTATTAAGTAATGACCCTTTCTTAAATATGTGTAAATCTACTACTAGATATTGGGGTAGCCAATCCTGTGAGAATTATTCTTCAGCAGGAAATTATCCTCAAGGTCCTGTAAGTGATGTTTGGTTTGGAAACTTAATTGTTTATCTTTTTAAAGGAGATAGGCCTTGTGAGGGTTGGCCTTATAAACAATCAGTAGGAAGTGGTTGGCAAAATAAAGTAGATGCTGCACCCGTAGGAACTCTTTTGAGTAGGAGTAATGTAAAGTGGGGTTTCAAAGAAAATGTAAAGGGTGATGTAGGGGGAGGAATTGACCCAGGGCATTATCCTTCTAATGGTAGGAAGGGATATCAAGCAAATTCAAATAGGGCAATTGCAATGATTTTAGCAGAGGCTGGATTGTTTAATTACACTAAATTAAGAACTCCTTATTATTATAAAGGACATTGTGATGTGGGGTCTGGAACTGGTAATTTAACCTATACAAGTAGCACTTCTTGTTTTACAAAAATTGACCAAATGAATTTTAACCCAGATTTAATTGTTGCTGAAAATCCAAATATTTCTTATTATGATTTTAATAGATTGACGAAACCTGCAACTGATAGAAAGGTTAAATTATTATTGGCAAAGAACCATACTATTTGGGCGATACCTGAAAACGATAAAGGGATTAATAGGTTATTACAAACTCACGATAAAGATATAGTTTCATTAATGATGGCTTCTCCAATTGCCAGCGTTGAGGCTATGAATTATGTTTTAGATAATTTAGAACATATTGAACCAGAGGCTAATGATTACACTAAAATTGCAAATAATATCTGTAAAATTATTTCAAGACATCCAAATGCTAGTGAAGAAATTCATGTAAAATTGATTAAAAAACATCCTGTCTTTACCAATGGAATGACTGCTAAAGAAGTATTTTATCTTTACAACCATTTATTATATCCTACTGAAACTAATATTTCTATGTTGCCTCAAAATGTTTTATCTGATGAAATTTCAAAATTCCTCAATAGAAAATCATTTGATGCAGAAAAATTAAAAAGCAATATTCTAAAAGGTTTTAAATCAGAAGTAGATAAAGAATATCAAGGTATAAATCCTATTTTAGCACCTTATAAATTAGAATTAAAAGATGGTAGTGATGGACTCCTTATGGAAAGAAAAATAGATATTATATACACTTCTTTGTTTGTCAGTAATTTAATATTTGCAAAATATTTAACAATTAAGGATTATACTAAATTATTAGTTAAATTTAAAAATTCTTTATATTCTTGGAAAACTATTTCAGAATATCACGATAAATATCCGCTTATTTCTTCATTAGTATCAAAAACCTCCAAAATGATTGGTGATTCTATTTGCATACCTATTTATGATGTAAAGCATTATGGCTGGTATGGAGGAGTTGATAGGTTTGATTATTCATTCCCTAATTATGCTAGTGTAGATACCTTTTTACTAAAAAAGGACAGGCAAAGTTCAGGAGTGATAAATCATGTCTATTTAATTTATCCTGAAGTGTTTGAATCTGGTAGGATTTTAGAATATATTAGGAATAAATCTTTTTATGATAAATTGTGGAAAGATAAAGATAAATATTCAATTGACCCGTATTATTTTACATTAGAGTGTAGAGGCTCTGAATCTCATGATAAGAGGAATATTGCATCTTATTGGGATGAAAGAATTTTAGATTATGCTTTTGAGAATACTAAAAAACCTATTAGGGCATTTTTATACTCTTTCCTCCCTTATGATGAAATTAATTCTATTAAAAGAGATAGAATCCACTCAAGACTTCTTTCAACTATATTGAAAAGTGATAAATATATTAGTGAATTAACCATACCTATTATATCAAAATGGATTTATGGAGATATCAAATATTTTAAGAAGTTTGAAGATATTGTTTTGAAAATGGCTTTAACAGATTTATATGATTCTGGAGAATTCAAAAAACCTCCTAAAGACGCATTTGAATTATATGATAGCACAGAAGATATTTACATTCTTGGTGAAGTTGCGGCTGGGTTAAATGGTGAAGATGGTGGATTATGTAGAAATAAATATATTCCTTATTATATTCAAGATTGTTTATTAAATAAATGGCCTCAAATTAGTAATAGATATGGAGGTAGTATGGATGAATTAATTCCAATTATTGAATTAGAACTTTCTAAGAACCCTGCAACAGCGTCTGATTTGTTAGAAAAATTAAGCAAAAATCCTAAATATGCAGTTAATGTTGCTAGAAATCCAAATACTAGTCAAAAATTATTAAATATGCTTTACAGAGATTATCCTGTAGAAGTATTATGCAATCCAAATCTTTCTCAAAAATCTTTTGATAACTTTTGGAGATTAACTAATAATGTTTTAAGGAAAGAAGTAGATGTGAATATCAATAGATTAAATGAATTATTGAAAAGACCTAATGATAAAATAAGCGGAGTTAAAAGAAGAAAACAAATTTTAGGATATCTTAATAATGCTCAAAGTTGGATAGGATATTGGAGAGGTGGAAATACCAAGAAAGGAAAGTTTGCCCCTTATGCTTCAAACAATTGGTATTCTGAAGGCATCGCTGATTATCCAATAGTTGATAAAATTCAAAATAATAAAATAATTATGTTGAAATTCTGGGACGATAAAGAAAGACATATGGAAAATGAATTATGGGAAATTAAATCTTTTGAAGTTTCTGGACCTTATCATGTAAATATAGTTGCTGACAAACATACTGGAACCTCTACAGAAAGGATAGAAGGTAAAATTAAAACTAATGATTTGTTTTCACATATCCCTAAATCTAAAAGAAAAAGAGATAAAAAAGGCAAAGATGACGAAGGTAATGAAATAATTATTAAGGCAGATAAATGGACATTTGATAATATATTTGTTTTTACAGACAAGAAAGTAGATTCAAAAACTAAACCAATCCCTAGTTGGAGATATAGTTGGGACAATAGTGCTTTAAAACAGATAACAAAGGCTTACATTAAAAGAAGTAATACTGAAAAAATAATTTCTCTATTAGATTCTTGGGACTTACCATATACTGTAAAATCAGGAATGGTTTCTCAAGGGAACTATGCTGTTTTATCTCATAAAGTAATTATGGAAACTATTGATGAACTAAATATGTGGAATACAAATTTAGTTGGAATTTGCTTAGGTTCTTTACTATCAAATTCGGCCAATAATTACATTTCTTGCCAAAACATACCATTAACAAAAACTTTATTAGAAGTTTGTGTTAGTGAATCCCAAGAAGACTTAGATAAATTTAAATTAGTTGGTGAAATGGAAACTCCGCTTAAAATTAAGGATTTAGAATTTGCTAGGTCTAAAATATTAGATGAAATTAATGTTCCTATCAGGTTTGTTTATTTTGTAATTAAAAATAGCGTTGATAAAATGCTAATGGCTAAGGCAGTAAAGATAAAGAATGAGAGATTAAAAGAGTATTCTGAATATTACACAATTATGAATCCACCCCCTGAATTGATAAGGAAGTAATAAGTTTTATATATCCGTTTAACTAAATCAAAATTATGGCTTCTAAGAATAAGTATCATATTACATATCAAAAAACTGAAACCTATACAATGGAAGATGATATTTACACAGATGCTGATGCATGGCATAAGGATGTAGTTAAAAGTTATAAATCTGTTGGGCAAAGGACTATTACAGGAAGTCATTCTGCTTTATTGAGGGATGCTTTAAAAGTTAGGGTTGCAAACAAGAAAAAGGCCAATGATATGGTAGGTTATAGAGTATTTGATAAAATAATTGGAGAATACTTAGTTACTATTGAAGATAGAAAGGTTATTGATGACAGATTACAAATGCTTGGGGAATTTTTAGATATTATTAATAAAGATGAGTTATTAACTTCTAAAGACCCAAACCCTAGTAAAAAGGGAGATAAGGTTAAAACTAGGAGCGGTGTTGATGAGCAAGATGCAATTAAAGAAGCCATTTTAGTAATGAGTTATAAATTAAACAAGTCTGCTCCTTTTGGTGCTGTAATGGGATATATTACTGCTAATTTCTCAGACATCAACCCTAAAGATGTCGCTAAAAAATTAGGACCAATAATTGCAAGCGAAACTGCATCTCTTAAAAACAAAACTAAGGGCGATATGTTAAAGATGATTAAATTAGAATTTCCCGATGCAGAAGTAGAAGAGGAATCCAAGAAGTCAAAAGAAGATACACCAAAGGAAGAAAAAATCAATTACTACTTCGGAGCAGGTGTCTATGAACCAACAGAATTGATTTATGAACTTTCAGACGGTAGTGAAAAAACGATTGATATTAAAGATATTATTAAGAAGATTGGACATGATAAAAATGCTCAAAAAAGATTAAATCAAATAAAACCGAATGCTAGTCTTTGGCCTGTTTCAGCGAGTGGAAATTATTACTTAGTTATTTCAAATGACCCTGTATTAGTTGCTACAAAATCAACAGGAAGGACTTGGGCGGGAACTTCTTGTGAAAATTATAATGGAGCATACAATAGAGGACCATATAGCGATATTGAACATGGAAATGCAATAGTTTATATTTTTAAGGCTGATAAAAAAACTGATGGCTGGCCTGATAAGCAAAATGCTACTTTAAAAGGTAGAACTTTGTTAAGATGGGGTAATAGAGATGATGAAAAAGGAGTTTTTGATATTGGTGTTGAGAAAAGAGTTTATCCTTCAAACAAAGTTTGGGGTCTTCAAGTAGCAACAGCAATTGGTTTAATTCTAAAAGATTCTGGTTTCTTAAAGTATAAGACAAGGTGTAGAACCCCTTATATTTACAAGGGTTGGGCAGACACTATGGGTAAAAATGGTGTTAGAATCAATTATACTAAATTGATTATGGAAGGGCAATCTGTAGATTTAGACCAAGCAATTTTTGGTCCTGAAATGGAATTGGCTGCTAGCCCAACAATCAGTTATTCAGATTGCAATAGACTTTCAAGACAAAATGTAGATATTAGGATTAGAAGAGAGTTAGCCCAAAATGCAAATATTTGGAATCAAGATATGGCTTTAGGGAGATTGATTAGGTCTAGAGATTCAATGGTTTGTAATCTATTGGCTGCTTCACCCTTAGCACATCCTGCTGCACTTGCGGCTATGGCAGAACAGATTGCAATTATTGACCCTGAAAATTATAGAAACCCCCTTGCAACAAATAGTCTAATTTTTACTATTGCAAAAAATCCAAACAGTAATGTAGATGTTTATGATGCTATTGTTAAAAATCATCCAGGATTTATAAACGAACAAGGACAAGATGTTGGTAGTGCTGAAGAAATCTTATATCTAGGTTTGTTATCTAGAAAAGACATTTCTCAGACAAATTGGGGTAGACTCTCATTAGCACCTGCTGAAAGGATGGAGCAATTAATAGGTGAATATCTATCCTATAAAGCGAATGTGGGTGGAACAAATAGGATAAAAACTAGAGTTAACTATGCAGTCAATACTGGTTTGATAAATTATCAATTTAATTCAGGAGGGGCTAAAATACCTCTTAATTTTGCAAAGGTTTTTGAAACTGTAAATATGATACAAAATGTGATTTTATCGCCTTATTTATCGGAGGGTCAATTTAATATGTTAATAGATGTCCTCAAAAAACTTATTAATCAATTAAATAAAACTGGCAAAGCAAGCCCTGACACGCCAGATATATATAAAGATATCATCTCAAAAATTTTCTCAGAAGTATTCTTTTTAGATTTTAGAGAAATAGATTCTTGGGGCTTTTCTTCTGAATTTTTAGTAGGGGATGGGGCTAGCATTACTCTTAATGCGAATTGGATTCCTAATGAATTGAAACCACTATATTCTGACTTTGATAGACAAAATCTAAAACTTTTGGAATTTTTGATGGTTTTAAATTCTTCTAAAAATAAGACTGATTTGCAGATGATAGATATGTTAACTTATTGGGAGAAATGTTTGTTTAACATTGAAAAGGGGCTACAAGATGGATTAATTAGAGATGAAGGAGTGGTTGATTATCTATGGAGGAGGAGGGCTAAGTTAGAAATTCCAAGTTCTGCATTTACTTATAGGCTTAGAGATTCTAAAAATCCATTAGTTCCAGGAGAATATATTATTGATGGTAGGAAATTAAATATTGCTTTTGAAGAATTACAAGGGAATGAAGTTGTTAAATTTAGATTTGATTTCTTACCTGATTCTGGAAGGGCTGTAAAGACTGTTAGAACTGAAGTAAGTAATGAATTAGTAAATACCATTCTGAAAAAGGGTAAAAAGGAGTTATTAAATATTGGATTTGATACAGTTTCAAATTGGTTAATTACTCCTAAGCAATTTAATAAGTTTGTAGATTTAACTTTGGCTACTGCTATTGGAAATTACTATTCTGAAGAAGATGGAACCATAAACCCTCCATATACAGAAGATGAAATATTTGAAAATCCTCAACTTATGGAAGAGCATGAAGATAACTTAGTATATTTGAATGTATTAAATACGGCTGCAGCAGGAGTTAATAACTTTGGAGGATTATGTAGGAATAAAAATATTCCTGAAAGAACTCAATCTGTTTTGATTAAAACTTGGAGAGATATTTCTAGACAATTTAATGGATTTTATGAAGAAGACTATTACTATATTTTAGAATCCTTATCATTAAATCCAATAACTACTCCTAATAATTTAAATGATTTGTATTTAGAGAATAAAAGATTGCATGAAGATATTGCTAGCAATCCAAATACGCCTCAGAAATTACTACTTTATTTGTATAAAGATTATCCTGATAAGGTATTATCAAATCCATCATTGAGTTCTGCTAATTTTACAAGGCTATGGTATATGACTATGGATGTTTTAAGGACTGAGGTAGAAATTGATATGGATAGGTTATATAACTTATTTAGAAATAATCTTCAAAACCTTCAGACTCCTTTATCGGGTGTAAAAAGAAGAGAAAGTTATAGAAAATTATTAAGAGAAAATGGAAATTGGTTAAATTATTGGAGAGGTGGAAGAGTTAAAGCAGGTTCATATTCTGAATTTATGAATTTGAATTTATGGGAAGATGGAGGTATTGCTGATTTGCCAGTCCCCATCATGGGTAAAAAATTCGTTATGGTTAACACCCCTAATAGAAAGAAGGATTCTATTGAAGGGACTGAAATTTATTTTGTTGATGAAATGACAGGTAATAGAGAAAATCTTAAGGTATCAGGTTTAGTTATAAAATATAATTCAGATTCAGGAATTTGGGAAGAGGATAAATTAGACGGTAGGAAAAAATATACTGCACAAGAATTCTTTAACTTTATACCTCCTGAAGAAAGAGGTGGTGAAATGCCTCTTTATTTCTGGGATATGAGTAAATTTAAAACGACTGATAAACAAGAAATGGTTGAACACATAAATAGATATAATGAAAATAACGGAACTGATTATTCTTCTGACGATATTAACGAAGGAGTCAAGGATGCAGATAAATGGAAAGTAGACAATATATTTGTATTTACTGATAATAAACCTCCAAGAGGGGAAAAGAAAGTTCCTGTTTGGAGATACTCTTGGGACCTTGAAAATATGGAAACTATCTTAAAGGCCTTTTTGAGTAGAATGAGTTATAAAGAAATTAAGGTTTTGATGAAGGATTGGAGTGTTAAATATTTAGTTCAAGGTGCAAATATTTCCAAAGAAAGACAAGCAGAGTTAAGTTTGAGAGGGATTTATATTAATATTGATAAAAATAGGCTGTGGACTAAAGAATTAATTGATGATGCATTATCAGATTTATTTTATAACAAAGGTGAAATTTTCTTAAGAATGGAGAATATGCCATTGACTAAAAAACTACTTAGTGCAACCTTATGTGAAACTGATGAAGAATTAGAAGAGCAAGGAATTGCAGGATTAGTAACTTTGAATGATTTAAATAATATTAAAATGAAGGTATTAAGTTATCCTGTAGTTCCAATCCCTTATGTTTATCACATCTTAGAAACTACTATTACTCCAGCAGTTGTAAATATGGCTAAAAATATTAGGAATCAAAGACCTAGAGAATTTAATCAATATTTGTTAGATATTGCGCCAGAACACCATGAAGATGGCTAATTAAAATAATAGTTTTTATATAGTTGATTACCATATTAAAAAATATGTCTAAGATTAACTATAAGAAAGTATCTTCAGATTCTACACTTTATCCTGATAATCCTAAATATATGTTTCCAAAGGGAATCAGCGGTGTAGATGAAAAGGTTAATTATTGGTTTAAAAAAATTAAAGAGGAATTTGAAGATTTTGAACATCATAAAAATTCTTCTATTTTTTCAGTATATGGTCATACTTCTGAGAATCCAACCCTTAAAATGCCTGCTGGTGGAGTTCCATATAGTGAAAGATATAATAATATGCAAGAAGATGTATTAAACGCTTGTAGATACAGAATTGAAAATTATTTAAGTGAACAAGTAGGTGGTTGGAAAGTATTTGAAAAATTATTAGGCGATTATGAAGTTGAAATTATTGATAATCAAGTGATGGAGGAAAGATTAGTAATTTTGAATAAATTTACAGATTTATTAAATTCTGATGAATTACTAACTAGTATTGACCCAAACACTAATGAAAATGCAAAAACCCCTATTGACCCTTTAACTGAAAAAGAGAAAGGAATTGAATATTTATTCCCATATGGTATTGAAAATACTGATGAATTACATTATTCAGTATTGGAACTTCCTCAAGCAGAAAGAGAAGAGGTTAAAGAAGAGCAAATTGATAATTTTATTAGAAAGATTATATTAGAAAGAGTTATAGAAACTGAAAGGCCAGCCTCTGCTAAAATTTTAGGATTTATTTTAGGAAATTATCCTGAATTAAGACCTTTTGCCTCAAACATTAAAGAAAAATTAACCGAGGCGGTGTTAAAGGTTAATAATTCATACCCTCTAATTAAAGATGAGAGTGATATACCTTTATCAGAAGTATTGGAAAATGATGAGTATGGAGTCTTAAAGGAAATTTATTTAAAGGCTATGGAAGTTGAACTTAAAAATTATGAAGATATTGGAAAGATGAAAGAAGTTAGAAATAGTGGAACTTATCAAGAAGTCTTTAAAACCGTAAGTGTGAAAAAGTTGATAAATAGATGCAAGGACGAGGCAGTTAAAAACCAGTTGATGAAATTTAAACCTCCTGCGAGTGGTAAGGGCGGAGGTAGTTCTTGGCCTAAGAGCAGAGGAGGGAAATATGTATTGAGATTTTCTCAAAATCCTGTAGATATGTTAACTAAAACAACTGGTAGGGCTTGGGGTTCTAAGGATTATTCATGTGAAAATTGGGATGGTCAATGGTTGAGAGGTCCTCAATCAGATTTCCAATATGGTAATTGTATTGTTTGGGTTTTTAATGCAGGTAAGTTAGAACACAATCAACAAATCGGAAGGGCTATATTGAGGTGGGGAGATTGTTATGATGAGTTAGGTAATAATTTGAATAGAAAGGATGTGGGGTTGGAACAACAACTATATCCTAAAGATGCTGCATGGGGTCTTAATATGTTTAAAGCAATTGCACAAATATTAAGTGATAGTGGTTATTTTAAGTATCATCAATTAAATACTCCTTATAGATTTGATGGATATTCTGATTACATTGGAAGGGGTGGATGTAGCATTCAATATAATAAACCTAAGTTTAAAGGAAAATCTGTTGAATTAGGAGAAAACGAATTAATGTCAATGGCTTCAAATGTAAAACTTGCCTATGCTACTGCTGGTTGGTTGGTTAGTAATGGTAATGAAATGGTAAAAAGAACTCTTTCACAAAATCCAGTCATATGGTTATATGAAACCCCCACAAGAAGGTTAATTAATTCATCATTAGATTTAGAAGATGGAAGAGGTCTAATTTATGATTTGATATCTTCTGATTATGCAGATTTCAACTTTATGAATGTAGTAATTGATACTATTTCATTATACGACCCAGATTATGATAAGTGGGGGAATCCTGAAAACTTTACTTCAGTAATTTTGAATCACCCTAATGCAGACATCCAAACACATCAAAAATTACTTGATACACACCCAGGATTTACAGAATTAGGAAATGATATTAAATTAGGAAGTATTGAAGAATTGATTTACTTTGATGTTTTAAATAGAGCAAATAGAATTGATACTTATCTAAATAGAAGTATAAGTCTAGCCCCTATGGAGGTATTAGACAATGCTATTGATAAATTATACTCTGGAAAATTATTATCAGACCCTGAAACTATTGAAAATAGATGGGCATATGGGGTAAATTATAATTATTTAGAAGGAGATTATTCAAACGCAGAAGATAAGAAATTCTATAAAAGATATAGAGAATCATTATATGCAATAAACAATTTAATTCTATCTCCTAACTTATCAAATAAATCTTTTTGTAAATTATTAAAACTTTTTAAAGATATTGATTTGTTAAAAAAGGAATTAATTGATTCGGGAGATATGGGTTCTGAATCATTAAGTTGTAGGTTAATTGAATCTGTAAGAGTTAAAATCGCCATTGTTAGTTGTTTCCCATTCAATACTCCTAAATCTTGGGGTTGGGATTGGGATGATTATGTAGACAATAATGGATTTGATAGAGAATTTAAATTAAATCTTATGCCTTTAAAAAATAATGTGAGATATTTTAAACAATCTAGACAATCTCCACAATCAATAGATTATTTAGTTAGTATATGTCCTGAAATTTTTAAATTACCTTCTAAGATGTTTAATTTTGATTCTTCTGGAAATCCCTCATTATTGAGTAATAAGGATATTATTTTCTTTAATCACATTCAATATCCAGAAGTGGCAGATTACTTATATAAAAAACATGTTAGGTATGGGATTGACCCTATAAATCTTTTAGCAAAAACTATTCCGCAAGAATTACAGATTTTACAGGGAGATTTAATTGATGAATTAGATTCAATAGGAGTTTATTTAGAATCTGGTGGTAAGTTAGAATGTATGCTTTCAATTAAGAATCAATCAAAAGTTATTAAAGAATATATTGATTCATTAGACCCTTCAATGAAAATAGATTATGAAAACTCTCCTATTAAATTAGAATTATTGCCTGAAGACCAGATATTCACTAAAAATTACATATTTATAAGAAGAGAAAGGAATGAAGCACCTAGTGGATTTATTAAAGCGATTTTAGAACATAAACAGGCAGAAAAATTAATTATTCAATTTGGAGTAGATTTAATTGGAAGGTGGTTGGAAGATGAAAAGGACTTTTATAAGTTTGAAAGAATTCTTTATAAAGCCATATTTGGTAAATATTACGAATATAAGGGTAGAACTCACAATTTTACCCCCCTACCTTCTCAACCAGATATAGATTCAGAAGATTTAAAGGACGTTTATGAAGTTATGATGAAAATAGAAGAAATGAAAGCAGAAATTGACATCTCATTACTTACTATTTGTGCTAACGGTCTTGAAAATAAAACGAAGGGTCTTGCTTCCAACCCAAATTTGCCAGAATCTTTACAACTTAGGCTACTATTGCCTGAAAAGGACTTAAAAACAGGGAAACCCATAGGTGCATTTGGAGATACTAAATGGTCAATAATTTCTGAGAGATATGAAGGAGATTATAACTATTATAAAACCTCAATAGTTGAACAATTAGCCTCAAACGAAGGAGCGACAGGACCAACTTTGAAATATATATTGCAAAATTATTATGAAATTCTAGGAAAAAAGATACTTAAGAAAATCGCCAAAAACCCTAATTCGTGGGAAGTCGGGGATGAAAACTATCAATTATTGATTGATAATTATCCGATTCCATTATTGAATAATACTGAACAAGGAATAGACAAGTTAAGAGATTTATTTTGGAATAAAATTATTGATTTAGTAAGAAAGACAGTTAAACAAGACCCTCAAGAGATTTTCTCAATGAAAATTTGTGATTTGGGTGGAAATAAAGAAAAATATGGTTTAGGTCAATTAATTGGTTTTGTATTAAATTCCAATATTAATGATAGAAATAACGATGCACTTATCTTAGATAAAATAGAAAGTATTATTTCTGGTAAGAAGGATATTGGAGATTATTTGCAAATGTGGAAGGGTGGAACTTGGAATAAACCAATGCATAAAGGAAAGGCAGATATAGAAAATACATTTCCTTTTTCTAATGTTAGAGATTCACCAAGAAGCAATCAAATTAGAGGGTCATACGATAGAACTACTAGAGACCAAGGATTTAGTTATAAAGGTTCAGCCTATGGTGCTGATTGGCCCTATATTAATTTAAAGTCACTTACAAAACTAGAAAATCACTTTGAGGACCCTCAATTTATAATTAGTTTTGAAGATGGTTGTTTTACATATCTCCCAGAAACCAAATATAAAGTAAATTACAAGAGTAATTTGTTTAATGATATGCAATTGACTGATGGATTAATTTGGGATTCTACTATAGGAGATTCTAAACAATGGGATTCTATCTCTGAGTTGAAAGATGCACTAGTTGATTATTCTAAGAAATATACTATTCCAGAGGTAGTAGGTTTGAATCAAATTTATGAAAGTAGAGAAAAGGCAGAGGATTGGTTGAAGTCTAATTATGGGACAAATCCAGATACTGAAAAAACATATTATATTGATAAAATAACTAGATTATCAGATACCTCAAGATTTATAGATATTTTTGATAACTTAGATAATTACGATGAAGATAAGAACGCAAGCAAAAAAGGAGGCACACCTGCAATTACTAAAGTAGTAACTAATTCAGGCCCTATTAAAGATAGTATTATTACTGTTTATGAGGTTCAAGAAGTAATTGAAAGTGATATTAAACAACCTTCTGAATTATCATTGCTATTAGAAAGAAGGTTTGGCATTGATGCTATTGAAAATTTAGATTTACTCCCTAGTTCTGATATAAATAATTATAAATATATTGGTAGAAAAAAGAATGTAGGGGGTAGATGGGTTAATTTTTCATTAGATTCTGTTGAATTTTATAATGAAATAGGTTATACAGTTGATGGTTGGGTTAAGGATTTAGTATTAGGTTTTGTTTCTAAGAAAAGAGATGAAAAAATACCTAATTGGAGATTAGAAATGAATAGTTCTAAATTGAAAACTATGTTTAGAAATTATATTAGAAATCCATTAACCGACCATTCAGATTTTATGTTATCAAAATCTTTTATTTCCAACATTAAGAAAACTAGCAGTCAAATTGCAAAGACAGGAACTAAAAGACACTTGACTAGCCCTCTAGGAGATTATAATTTCACTTTAAAGGATTTATTATCTGTAATTGATAGACATAAATTATGGACTAGAGATATTATCAATGATTGTTTTAAGCAATTAGTGAAGCCAGGTTCAAATGTATTTATTAACAATTATCTAAATGCAAAGCCTACCGCTAATATATTAAAATTAACATTGGCAGATACTGAAGAAAAATTAGATGAGTTAGGATTAGTAGGTGTAATTACAAACAGAGATGTTAAATTCATACAAGAATGGATTGTTAATAACTTTGCTAATGATTTGCCAATTTCATATATTTATGAATTAATTTCATATCCAGGAGCCTCGGAACAAGTTAAGGCATTAGTTAGAAATATTAGAAATACTAGATTGGATGAGTTTATTGATTATCAAAGACAACTACAAGATGAAATGTTAGAGGGTGGTGCTGAAGAATATGCTTCTGAAGATTATAATTCAAATTATGAAATTATGGTTAAGAAGTATTGTGATTTGAAATATCCTAAAGATTTAAATAAAAGAAGGGCTTTAATGGAAAACATTATATACGGGAAGAAACATATCCCAATTAGAGAACTTCAAAGAATAATCGGTGGTGAGTAAAAAGATGTGTAATACTTGTGGATGTAAAAAGGCAGAAGAAACAAATGTTCAACTGGCCGCTGAAAGAAGATATACAGGGAAAAAGAAAACAAAGGCTAAAAAGTCAACTACTGGAAAGTATATTTGTCCTGCCTGTAAGGAAAGATTTTCAACAAGAAAGGAAGCAAATAAACACCAATATGAAAAGAATCATACTGGCGCCATCATAGTTGAAGAGAAAAAGGAAGAGAAAAAGAAAGAAGAAACTAAAAAAACTACTTCCAAATCTGGAAAAAAGGTTAGTAAAAAGAGAGAACTTATGAATGAGGCACAAAAAGCAGTAGATACAGCAGTTTTAGCAGGTATGCCTGAAAAGACTGCCATCGCCCAAGTTGCTCAAAAAATGAAACAAACTCCTAAAAAGATAAAGGCTTGGTTAGATACTTTGAAGGGTGAAAAAAAGAGGACAGGAGTTTCAACTCCGTCTACGCCTAAGAAAGAACAAAAGGAAGAAACAGAAGTTGAGGAAGTAGAGGAACCAAAGGGAACTATCCATAGGTTTAATAGAATATCTGAAGAAGCGTTCCAAATAATTAAAGGTGATTTAGATAAATCATCAGGGATTGAACTACATGTTGTTCCAGAAACTGGTAATAATTTAATTTATTGTAAGATGGAATCTGATTATTATGCTTTTGATTATCTTATGTTTTTGCACGATTTCGTAGAAATTGAAATGGATATTGGAGATATAATGTATGTTCTTAATTATTATAGTTCAAAGAAAGGAAAACTAAATAATAAATTAAAAATTCACGATATTGCTGAAAAATTAGACAGATATATTGATGACGTAGATGATGGTGGTTGTATACTAAATGGATATGATTCTGAAGAAAGTTTAACTATTTCTCAAATTATGGGTAGGATGTCTGAATTTGAAATGACTTGGATGGCTTGTGCAGGTGGTGAATGGGAAAAACCTGTTGCTTCTAAAAAAGAAGAGCCTAAGAAAGAAGAAACTAAGGCACTACCTGCTCCTAAATCAGACGGTCAGCAAACTCTTGCTGATTTTGTTGATAAAACGGTTCAGGGCGAAATAAGTAAAATTGTTCAAGAAGAAAAGGATAAAAATGCAGTTAAAACTACTGTAGAAAATATAGATGATGAGGAGTATGAAAGATTTTTAGAGTTGAATGATATACCTGTCAATTCTCTTACTGAAAGTCAATGGAATGAATTACAAGGCCTATATTCTAAATATGAGAGAGATGAATTTGTTGAAGAAACAATTAGAGAAGATGATGTTCCATTAGATGGTGAGAAAATCCAAGATGAAGGTTTAAAGCAATTGTTTGAACCTGCTGAAAAGTCCAATAAAACTAAAGAAGATGATAAGAAATTCAATCCTGATTCTAAAACTTATAATCAACTAGATGGATATGGCGCTGAAGAAGATGCTAGCGTATATTATGGTTCTTATTATAGTAACACTTCTAGCACTACACCGAAGAAGAAACCTCCTCATTTCTCTCCTGTATACGGGATGGATGTTAACAGAATTTATGTTGATAGATTGATTGATATTATGAAATTTATGCCTCCTGAAAAGGATGATTAGTTAACTCTTATATAGTTGGTTTCATACTCATAATATTATGTATGAACCAAAGGATTTTGCTGAAATAATTTTTAAACAAAGATATGCAATTACTGCCAACGAGACTTATGAAGAGGCTTGTTTAAGAGTTGCGAAACACGTTGCTATGGCTGAAAATGGAAGTAGAGAAAAATATACTGAAAGATTTTCAAAGGCTATGGTAGAAAATAAATTTATCCCAGGTGGTAGGATTTGGTATGGTAGTGGAAGGATGAAGGGGCAATTATTAAATTGTTTTGTAATCCCTACTGAAGATACTAGAGAGGGTTGGGGTAAAGCCGTTAATGATATGTTGATTATTTCAGGAACAGGAGGGGGCGTTGGTATGAATTTTAGTCCAGTAAGGCCTAGAGGCGCTCCAATCAGAGGAACTGGTGGTGAATCTACAGGTGCAGTTTCTTTAATGGAGATTATTAATCAAACAGGAGAAGTTATTAAGGCTGGAGGGGGTAGGAGAACTGCATTAATGCAATGTCTTAGATATGACCATGCAGATATTTTAGAATTCTTACATAAAAAATTCAATAAAGTGGATGTAAATAAAGATAATCTAGTTGAATTTATGAATAATACTTATCCTAACTTGCCTAAAGATGATTTAGATAGAATTGTTGAAATGTATTCAGGTGATTTTGAAGAAGTAGTTAAGTCTTTAATTAAATATCAACTTGACCAAAGATTGAAGAATGCAAATGTTTCTGTATTGGTTGACCAGAAATTCTTTGACTCTATTCAAAACGATGAGTTTGTTGAGTTTGAATGGGGCGGTAAAGAAATGGGGAGAGTTAAGGCGAAGGAAATTTGGGATATCATTATTAAAAATTCTTGGGAATCTGGAGAGCCTGGAATTTTGAATCAAGGCTTTGCAAATGATATGAATAATATTTGGTATCATAAGAAATTAGTTAGCACAAATCCCTGTGGTGAAATTTGGCTTGAAGAATATGGTTGTTGTGATTTGGGTGCCATTAATTTGGTTAACCATATTGATTCTGAAACTAATGATATTGATTGGGATTCTCTAGCAGATACTGTTACTTTAGGAGTTAGATTTTTAGACAATGTGTTGGATGTAAATGTCTATCCTTTGAAGAAAATTGAACAGAATTGCCAAGAAGTTAGAAGGGTTGGATTAGGCATTATGGGATTAGGTCATGCTTTGATTAAGTTAGGCTTAAAGTATAATAATGCAGAAGGAAGGAAAATGGTAGATAAGATTTTTAATTTTATAAAAAAGAGAAGTTATGAGGCTTCAACTTACTTGGCTGCTGAAAAGGGGCCATTCCCTGCTTTTGATTCAGAAAAGTTTTTGGAATCTGGTTTTTGTAAGACTTTAACTAAGGGGACTAGAGCAAAAATTAGAGAATATGGTATTAGGAATTGTGCAATATTGACTATCGCACCTACTGGGACTACTTCCATTATGGCTGCTACTTCATCGGGGATTGAACCTGTATTTAGTGCAGGATATAAGAGAAGATATTATGCTTCAGAGGATGATTCTAATGAAAGAGTAATCAAAGAAGAAATTGTAATTGACCCATTGTTTAAAGATTTATATGAGCAGAATTATGATTTGTCTGCTTTTGTATCAGCACATGAAATTGATGTTGAAGACCATTTAAGAATGCAAAGTGTAGTTCAAAAACATATTGATAACGCAGTAAGTAAAACTATTAATTTGCCCAATGATTATCCAGTAGGTAAATATGGCTCTCTACTCCTTAAATATGGTCCTAAATTAAAGGGGACTACTGTTTATAGAAGTGGCAGTAGAGGGAATGAGCCACTAGTTCCTTTAGAAATTGAAGAAGCGATTTCTTATCTAAAGAGTCAAGAAGTTGAGATTGGGGCAGCACAAAGCGATTGTCCAAGCGGTATTTGTGAAATTTGATAGTTAAAGTTTAAATATCAAAAATTAATTGTGAGGGATTATATGAAGATTTTAATTGAGAACAAAACAAAAAGAATATTGAATAAAAATGTTGAATTATCCAATCTAATTTATAAAACCTTAAATGATATTGAAATATTTTTAAGCCAAGCCTATTTTAAAGGAAATTTGATTTTAGATGGGGATGAGAAAAAATTTATTTTGACCTTGAACCCCATGCAATATGTTAGTGATTATTTATTATTAGATATTCAAGAACAAATTAAGTATTTAATAAAATGTAATAGGGAACTGAATTATCCTTTAGAGGTTAATTAGTAATTATTATATATCAAATACACAAATAATATATCATGGTCAGGAAACTTAGAACTACTCTGTGGTCTTCATTAAGTTCTGTAATGCCAAGAGATGATAGTTCAGTAATTACTATGGTTACTAGATTTTTAACTCAAATCACTTTGAAAGAACCTGCAATACCTAGGACTAGCAATAGGTGGGAAAAGGCAGAAGCCTATTTAGTCGGAGGTGCAGCAAGGGATTTAATTCTTAAAAAACAACCTAGAGATTTTGATTTTGCCACTGATGCCTCTATATCTGATATAATTTCAGTATTAACTGCTATGAAAACTCAATGGGGTGATTCAAAAGTAATTAGTATTAGAAATTATCTTGAAGAAATTAATTCAAAGGGAGAAGTAGTTTCAAAATTAAATGAATCTCAGTTATATGAAATATTAGGTGAGGATGATAGCGTTCAATTAAGATATTTTAGACCTATGGTTTCTGCCCAAATATATAATTCTAAAAGCAATAAATATTGGAATTTTGAAATTGCATCGTATCAAATATATCAACCACCTATAATTGATGATGCGGGGAAATATCAAACCAATACTTTAATGGTCAAAACTTTAGAAGAACATTTAATGAATTCTGATTTTACTATTAATTCAATTGCCATCAACAAAGATGCTAAAATATTGGATTTCACGGGAGGTTTAGAAGATATTGAATCTGGTTTGATTAAATCAATAGGTGAACCAGAAGAGATGTTTAGGAATCAACCTAGAACTATGTTAAGGGCTATAAAATTATTACTTGAAGAAGGCTTTACATTAGATAAAAAAACTGAAACAGCATTAAAAAAGGTTAAGTTTGAAGAATCAATCCCAGTTAGACCTAACATTAAAAAGCAATTGATAACTGAAATTTTAATGGAATCTTCAGGGATTCAAATGTTAAATAAATATGGAATAACTGAACAAATAATACATGAATATGGTGGAATTCCAAGTAAAGATATTTTAAAAAGAATTACTGTGGGATATAAGAATTTAAATAGATATATGAGGCCTCCCAAAAAGGGGGAATTAGATACTTCTAAAGATGCCATTCATGCTCTCTTAATTTATTTTATCTCTGAAAGTTATAATGATTCTTCAGTTTCAATTGAAGAACATTATGTAAAGGACAGCCAAAAACAAAATTTACCCCCTAAAATTTATAAAGCAATAAATTATTACAAATATTTTACACCTCCTGAAATACTTAGAAAACAGTTTAATATATTTTACAGGGCTATTCAAAAATACCTAGAGGTCAAGGTTCCTACTGATTTATATGAAGTTAAAAAGGAATTGGATTCATTTTTCAAAGAATCTGGAGGCTTGTTAATTCCTAAAGATTTGCTAAATTGTTTTAATTCTGTAATTATACCAATTTGTTTGGATAAAGGCATTTCCTTTGCAAAGTTATCTAGTAAAAATAGGTTTTTGTTCAACCTTTATGGTTCTAAATTTGAAAAATTAATAAAATATCAAGATAAAGCAGTTAAACATATTGTTTCTTATTATAATATTACAGAAGATGAAGCAACTCAAATTTGTAAAGACGCTATTGCTAATGTGATGATTAGTAAAGATACATCGGCTAGTTGGGAATTTATATTAACTAATATGTTAACTTCTTCAAAATACAATTTATCATTTACTGGAGATATCAAGCAAATTGCAGGAATCTTAGATAATAAAAAGGATTATAGTTATTCAATGGAAAAAATAATTTCTGAATATTGTAATAGTTCTGGAATTAAAGGTTTAAAAAATCAAACTATTGAAAATAAGGCACTTAGAGATACGAGGGAATATATTGATAATTATGAAGAATTTACTGATGAACTTGATGATTGGGAAGATGAGCAAGTTACAAATCTTGAATTATTTAGAAAGGTCATAAATTTAATTCTTTTTAATTGGAGAGTTGGATTTACTCCTGAAGGTGCAAAACCTAAAATTAAAAATTGGGTAAATAAGTGGTTTTCTTACCCTCTAGATTCTATGCTTTTTAGTGATTTTGAAATTATTGCAGATAATAGAGATGTTAAAAAGAATAAAAATGTTTTAATTAAAAAAATGACCTCTGAAGAATTAAAAACATATGATAAATTACAATTTGAATATAATAAGTTTATGAGTTATGGACATAGTATTTGGAATGATAATTTAACCGAGGCTATGAGGTCTGTCTTAGATTTTGCGAGAGATAAAACAATTGAACTTTTAAAGGATGAAAATGCTTATTCTTCATTTTTCCCTGAAAAAATTATTGTTGATGATGATATGACTTATATATCAGAGTTAGAAGTAAATAAAGGATTTGGAGACCAATTTGAAAGTTGCCCAAGTTGTGGGGGTAAGGATTTTATGAAATTTATTAATCCAGAAGGTGAAGATATATTAAAATGCATTACTAAAGATTGTTATATTGAAATTGATAATTCAAAACAATTGAAATATTATAATAGAAATATGAATGCTAAACAACTTGATTGGATTATGTTTTATGAAAATAGTTATGTTCATAAACCTGCAATATCAAATATATATGAAAGGTTACAACTTTCTATGTCCAAAGAAGAAAGAAAAACATTGAATACTTGTAAAAACGAATATAATAATCATATGTATACCATACATAATAATTTTAAAGATTCTTATGATATTATTGATGTAGCCAATCAAGATTATGAATGGGCCAATAACGCATCTAAATTTTTGGAAAAATATAGGAGGAAAATATTAGAAATCAATATTCAACAAACTAGAGACCAATTAATCAAAAGAAAGGTATTTGATGCATCTGATTTTGATAGAGAAAACACCAAAAATACTGATGATGCAATTTACGAGTATTCATTAGTTTATGATTGGATTTTATTTAATTCTGAAAATTCATACAAACTTACTAAAATAGATTTTATTAGGTCTCTTTTTAATTCATATATTAGGCATTCAGAAAAAAGTAAGAAATTTTTACCTTTGCAAAGAGAATATTATGATATAGTGGATAATCCAGAAAATTGGGGGGATTTTTATGGTAAATATTATAAAGATATAGCCATGAATTACTACCTTGAATTAAAGAAAATTATAAAAAATGAAGGAGCCTTAATAGATTCTACATATTGGAAAACTAATAGAGATATTTATAAATTTGTAAATGATAAAACTTGGTTTGAAGAATCTCATGTGGAAAACATAATTCCTTTATTTTACCCAATTCAAAAGTGGTTTGATTTGGAAACAAAATTAGAAGGTGATGAAAAAATGACAGTTCTAAATGAATTATCTACCATTATATATTCTATATTAGAAATCCATAACCCTCAATCGTGGGGTGAGGTTGCTAAAATTTATAATGAACTACCTCTTGAAAAAATGGAATTTGGATTACTTACTGCTAATTTAGCAAAATACATATATGATAAGTGTATTCAACCATATATTGATTAGTTTATAAATGGATGATGAAAAATACCGAAAACTTAATATACTCCATGCGTTATGGAGATTTAGTGATAAGTATGTTTAGTAATAATTGCAAGAGTTGGCCCAAGGTTGATTCATGTTCAGATGTTCAATCATTTGTTGATTCCATGTGTGAGGCTTATGAGGTCCCCCCTATTAAAGTTATCGTTAAGTCTAGTAATTGGGTTGAATGGTTTGCTGGCGAGGGAGTTAGCGCTTGTGCATTTTGGCCTAATGAGGGTGAAGAAGATGCAGACTTTGGCAAGTATATTGTTTTTGACGGTCAAACTTGTAGAATTTCAGGCAAGGATAGAAATGTTCCAATCAAAGTTAACCACAGGTGGCAAGTAGTTGAAAAGATACATACTATCATACATGAGTTTATTCATCATTATTTTTATCATCATCACGGTATCAATACTGACAATCATGGAAAAGATTTTAGGAAGATGGAAAAGAAGATGAATGCAGAATATGGTATTTATTATTTTTACACTATGAATAAATATGCTAAGTTTTTCCACAACTTTTGGGGGATTCCTTTTGGGAGTAAAAAGCCTACTGCAAAAGATAGAGGGTGGATTTGCTAAAACTTTATAAAGGTAAAAACACAAAAATAAATATGGGCGTATAGTGTAGTCTGGATATCACATTGGCCTTCTAAGCCGATAACACGGGTTCAAATCCTGTTATGCCCGCCAATCTCAATAAATATACATAGATTTAAATAGAATAAATAAGTATGAAACCATATGAATCAATTCCTAATATATGCTGGATATTTTTGTTTATCCTCTATAATCATTTTATCTTTAATCCTTTTCATATGGAATCTTTTTAGAGAAAAGCCAGAATTTAGAATGGATGCTTGGTAGTAAAGCACATAACCTTTATATATCAAATTGATGTAATTTATATTATGTCAATTTTAGGATTATTCTTTCTGATTTCAGGAATTGGTGGATTATCAAGAAGCGCACAGGCGTTTTTAACAACGGGAGAATTTAGACAATTTAGCATATTTGTTTCTCTAACTATGATTATCTTAGGCCTATCTAGAATTAAAGCAAAGGAAGAAAGAGAGAAAGATAAAATAGACGCTAAAAAATATAGGGAATCTTTAGCGGCAGATACAATCTTTAGAGGCAAAAGACCTTCTCCCTCTACTAGTGCAACTTCTGTAAATGTAGGGACAGTAATGAGAGGTGGAAATGGTAAATTGTGGATATGTAAAACCTATAGTAGAGCAGGAAGAAGAGTTAAAAGGTGGGTTTTATCTTGAGAAACTATCCTAAAGAATATTATTCTAAAGAAGATAAATTAATACACAAAGCAGGTTATACTTTGGCTTTAGGAATTATGAGTATTGGAATTTTAGAAACCTTACATTCCATTCCTTATATTGTTAAGGGGCAATCAAATGTAGTAGGAATTGCCCTTGGACCTTCAGGGGTATTATTGGGTGGAGTTCTTGCAGGTCTTTATTTGAAAGAAGCAGGAGTTGTTTATTAATGAGTCCTAAAACTATTGATTCAGTTATTATCTATCTAAAAAAAAAGAAAATTGATTTAAAGGAGTCATAAATATGGGAACTATTTTTAAAAATGTAGAAAGAGATTTTGAAGGCATTAAGGGTGCTCAAATAGTTGTTGGAGTTTTTTCTTTTGTCATGGGGATGGTTTTATATGGTTCTACAAAATTATTTACTATGGGGGCTCTAGGTAATGGTATGTTTTTATTCGGTTCTGCTTGTTTTATGTTTCTAACCTTTGCAATATTTTTAGAACAACTATACCTATAAGAACTATTAAATAGGTGAAAATACCATTTTTAAACATGGCGAAGAAGATGAATGCTTATATGAAGGCACTTCAGAAGGCTAGAAAGAGTGGGGCTAAGTCCTTTTCTTACAATGGGAAGACCTATGTAAAGAAGACGACAAAGACTGGTCTTGTAGTATACAAGGCTAAGTAATCACTAATTCTTAATTTCTGAATGTTTAGTATTGAATGGATTATGGCTTAAAGGGCTATAATCTGAAATTATAATATAAGATTAACCTTTAAATATCTGAAAGGTTAAGTAGTTAATATGGATAAGAAGGGTGTTAGTGTAGCATTAGGTATTGCCGTCCTTTCTGGTGTAGCCTCTGTAATAAGTGGAAGAAATAAAAAAGTATTCAGTTTTTCTGCCGAGTCTTGGACTGCTGGAGATGAATTACCTCCTGAAATTCAAAGTATGGTTAAAGAGTATATTGAATCTGGACAAAACCCTAAAGGAATTGGAAGTTTGATGCCTAAGATTTTAGCACAAATAAATGTTCAAAATCAAGACAAAGGAAGGCTTATTGGTGCATTAAATAATGAGTCTAGAAAATATAATCCTGGTGCTCCAATAATTAAAAGAAAGGCTCCAAAGTTTGCAGGAACTCCTTTTAAAAATCTACCTCCCTTGCCTAAAGGTAAGGAAGAATAT
>CEQN01068619.1_pt1 | contig 28101 bp, 26 predicted proteins | sample 427011 | NCBI WGS metagenome assembly CEQN01 (sample SAMEA2621277, study PRJEB7988) | marine metagenome | biome: marine biome (ENVO:00000447); feature: deep chlorophyll maximum layer (ENVO:xxxxxxxx); material: "saline water (ENVO:00002010), including plankton (ENVO:xxxxxxxx)" | depth 120 m
ATAGATTTTCTGGTTTTGCGTTAACGCCAACTATATTTGTAGGGAATCTTGGGCCTTCTTCAAGATCAACCATGGCCACAATAAACGGTACACTATCACGGAAAGAAGGAATCGGTGCTCGTTCAACGATTGCAAACGTATACAGCGTTCCTCTTCCGCTTGCTCGTATCCACGTTACATTGTAATTACCGCACTTAGGGCAAAAATCGCGTGGATAAAAATAAGCTTTGTTGCAGTCAACGCATTTACGCAACCAGAGCTCATGAGCCTTTGCCTTCTCCCAATAAAAATCTGATTCAGGCTGTAGTACAGGTAATGGCCCTTGGTATTGAGTGCCCATCAGTCAACTCCTAAAATAATAGTCCCGGTCGCAGAAAGCGCACCACCTGTGCCATTGACTAAGCTTAGATTCAAATCAGGTACTTGCCTTTCCCCTGCCTCTCCTCGGAGCTGCCTGACGGCTTCAACAATGAGAAAAATTCCATACATTCCAGGGTGGGTGTAAGAGAGCCCGCCTCCGCTAGTATTCAAAGGGAAATTTCCTCCAGGTGCAGTTCGTTGATTGGCTACGAAATCGGGTCCTTCTCCAGGCTTGCAATAGCCTAAGGATTCTAAGCTTGCAAGGACTGTATATGTAAATGAGTCATAAATCATAGATAATCCGATATCTTTATGAGAAACACCGGCCATGCTTAGAGCTTCAGGACCTGTCACTCTAGCAGGAGTAATAGTTAAATCTTCCATAGTCGAGATACCGGCATGGTCGTGGTATTCCGAGTGTCCTAAAATCCATACAGGCTTTTTAGAAAGGCTCTGAGCTCTTTCTTTTGAAGTCACTACAACTGCCGCACCGGCATCAGTTACCAGACAGCAATCCAGAAGATGAAATGGCCATGATATCCATCGTGAATTATGGTAATCATCGAAACTCATGGGGTCTCGCATTGAAGCTTTAGGATTCATTTGAGCCCATTTTCTAGTTGCAACCGCAATTTCCGCCATTGCCTGCCTTGTTCTGTCCTCCCCATATAAATGCATATACCGCGTGGCTGCCATAGAATAATTTATCGGCATTCCTATCATTCCGTATGGGATTTCATACATTGCAGAAGGGACATTAGGGTCTCTTGGCATCGGTGCGCGAGTATTACGGCCAGATTGCCCATGTGTAATTAAAGCAACTTCGCACAAACCAGCGGCTATCGCGGAAACCGCGTGTCCAACATGTATTACAAACGATGCACCACCAACGGTAGTTGTATCGGTATAACGGGGTTTTATGCCGAGATAATCTGCTAAGTCATAATTCCAATAACCGGCTGTCAAAAGACCGTCTACTTCGTCACGTTCGACACCCGCATCAGCTAAGGCATTGCTAGCAGCTTCTGCATGGAGCGCCAGCGCTGATTTACCTGGAACTGTTCCAAGTTCATTAGACTCTGCGACACCTACAATTGCTGCTGTTTTAGATAAATTCTTTTTCATTTTTGTAATTTCTATGTAGCATGGTATTACAAATATTGCCTTGTGAAAGCCATAGAACGATACTGGAGGCAGTACTAATGGAGGGAACCATGACTACAGCCGTAAAATTTGGCGCAATTGACGCCGATGCTCATGTTGTTGAATCTGAGCATACATGGGATTTTCTTGATAAAGAAGACTTACAATACCGTCCTCAATTATTCTCCTCGCCTGATAATTCACAAAGTCGTTATTGGGTGATAGATGGAAAAATTGCAGGATTGAGACTACCTACTCCTTCAGAGCGTGAGCTCGAGATAATGTCAGAGCGAGCGGGTCGTGACCTTGTTACCGCTGCAGATGCTCGTCATCTTGATGATGTTTCACTCAGACTCAGGCACATGGACGATCTTGGCGTTGATATTCAAATACTCCACAACACCCTATGGATCAGCGATGTTACAAGGCGACCTGAAGTTGATCGTGCGCTCTGCAAGGCTTGGAATAAATGGATGGCGTCAGCCTGGAAGCAGTCGGATGGTCGATTGCGATGGTCTGCAGTGCTTCCACTCACTGATTTAGACCAAGCTATTGATATGATGCCTTGGGCAAAAGAGAACGGCGCCGTAGGTGTAGTAATGAAACCTTTTGAAGATGACAGGTTTATGCTCGACCCTTATTTCCATCCTTATTTGGCTGCGGCACAAGAACATGATTTGACCATTACTATTCACATTGCCAATGCCAATCAAAATTATGTAAAGGCAATGAATTCACCCTACGACCCAAGCGGCGGGTTGCCAACCTTCCGAATGCCGACAGTGCACGCCTGTAATGGTTTGATTCTTAGTGATTTGCCAAAGCGCTTCCCGGATTTGCGCTGGGGGTTCATAGAATCTTCCTGCCAGTGGGTTCCCTGGATAATGCACGAAACCTCACGAAGGGCGCAGCAGGCAGGGTGGAAAATACCTGAGAATCCTTTTAAGGATTACAACATTTATGTTTCTGCTCAGACAGATGATGATTTCGAATATGTATTTAGCTATATTGGTGATGAAAATATCGTAATTGGTACAGATTATGGACATACTGACACATCAAGCGAGGTTGACGCTATAGAAACTTTTAGGAATCTTCCCAGCGTAAATGAAGAGTCAAAGAAAAAAATATTAGTTGATAATGCTTTAGGTCTCTATCATCTTTAGTTTGCAGGATTAAGGCAAAAGACCACAGATTATTTAGGCATCTGTGGTCTTTTCTTATCACTGGATGCGAACATATTTAATCAGTAACTTCAAAAATGGCGTCGATAGAAATCACTCCGTCAAAAGGATTTCGTGTTACGCCCATTGAACTTCTTGCGTGCTTACCCGCTTCCCCATACAGCTCAACAAGTAAGTCCGAACAACCATTGACAATTTTTGCGTAATCGTTGAATTGAGGAGCTGCTTGTACCATCCCAAAAATTTTCACCACATGCGTGATTTTGTCTAAATCACCAATAATACTTTTGACATTACTGAGAATTCTTAAGCAAGTACGTCTGGCAGCCTCATATCCATCCTCTTCTGAACAATCAAGCCCCATGACGCCAGTTATATTGGAATCATTTGTACGAGGCCCTACTGCGGAAGTAAAAACTAAATTTCCTGTTTTATATCCAACTAGATAGCTTCCGGCTGGAGCTACGTGCTCTGGCAATTCCAAGCCCATTGCAGATAATTTTGACTCTATTAATGACATATGAACTCCTTAACAAGACTTCTTTTCAGCTAAAGAATCAGTGCGGGCTGCCATAATGAAGTCATTTTTATGCAGGCCGCCTAAAAAATGAGTCCACCATGTCACTGTAGTTTTACCCCATTCAGTGATGAGCTTGGGATGGTGACCTTGATTCTCTGCTTCATCTCCGATTTTGTTTGTAAATTCCAAGGCTTCTGCAAAACTGTCGAACTCAAAAGTACGTTCAAGTTTTTCCATGCCATCAAAAATAATATGCCAATCGGGGATTTCGCCTTTGTAAGATTTTGCTTCATCAGTAGGACAAAGCTTCGCACCTGATGTCATTTCCACGCAGTTTTCACTAGATAAAGAACTCATATTCACCTCTTATTGTTATTTTCATATTTTTTGTGCCAAGAACTCAACTAATTGCTCGACAAATCCTCTACTGCTAGCATCCATGAAGAATGGATTAGAAGGATTGAAGGAACCGCTTTTGAAAATTAACGGCGCTCAAATAATAACGAATTCCCTGAGAATGGAAGGTGTTGATACCATCTTTACTCTTGCAGGTGACCATATCCTGCCACTGTTAGATATTTTGGATGACGAAGGATTTACTTTAATTGATTGTAGGCATGAGCAGGCAGCAGTTCATATGGCAGAAACCTGGGCAAGAATGACAGGCAACTTGGGAGTTGTTGCAGTAACTACACCCGGTCATGCGAATGCAATACCTGGGCTGATTAACGCTATGTCGACAGAAAGCCCAATACTGAATATCGCCGGCTCATCGGATTTGAGAAATTACCACCGTGGCATTATGCAAGAGATAGATCAGGTTGGAATTGCAAGAACCGTTACTAAGGGAGCTTGGCTTGCACACGACCCTCGAAGGATTCCGGATTTAATGACAACTGCAATACGTACTGCATTTGAAGGCAGGCGTGGTCCAGTGCATTTGACAGTGCCCGTAGATGTGCAGAGCGCTGAAGTGGAAGAGAATGAGGTTACTTTTTATCAGGCTGATACTTACAAAAGAGTAACACCAATAACTGCAAGTAATGATTCGATTGTGAATGCGATTCAGATTCTCAATAACGCGGCACGGCCAATTATCGTAGCCAGCACCCCGTCATCTTACGGCGACTGGACGAAAATCTTTGAGAAATTTATTGAGACGACTCGAATCCCATTTATGACAGAAGAGGCAGCTCGCGGGATTGTTTCTGATGAACATCCCTTTTGTTTTGGTTTTTTTGATCTTAGCCAGCACACTGCAGCCAATTTAATTAAAGACTCGGATGTGATTCTTTTCCTTGGTAAACTATTAGATTTTACTATTGGTTTTGGTTCCAAACCAGTAATTCCAGACCAAGCAAAGGTGATACAAATTGAAACTGACCCTATCCAAATAGGCAGGAATCGAGGAGTAGAACTATCTCTAGTAGGAGATATAGGCCCAATTGTTTCTCAGCTTCAGGAAGAAGCGATTAAATATAACTGGGATCAACCAGGCGACTGGGTTCAGAAATTCCGCGACACTGTTAGAAACCATAGAGAATACTTGGAGCAGTTTATTACGAAAGAAACCCCTCTGCGATCAATGTTTGTTCATCACACTTTAGCTAAGCAATTAAAGGATGATGATGTAATAGTTTTTGACGGAGGTGACTATGCCTATTACGGAAGAGCATATCTTCCTGCAAAAGCTCCACGCAGTTGGTATTACCTTCCAAATCTTGGGATGTTAGGGCAGGCAGTTCCGGTATCAATTGCCGCAAAACTAGCCAGGCCAGAAGCCAGAGTGTTCTGCATCACAGGAGACGGCGCCTTCGGGTTCAATGCTATGGAAATTGATACGGCAGTTAGGCATAAGTTAAAAGTAATATTCTTAGTAGGGAATGATGCGGCATGGGGCATTGATAAAAACTTGCAAATAGGGCTTTATGGAAAACCCGTGATCACTGACCTTGCCCATTCTAGGTACGACTTAGTTGCTCAAGGCCTCGGCGCACATGGAGAGCTAGTAGAGAGTCCGGAAGAACTTGAGCCTGCATTATTAAGAGCTATCAATTGCGAAGGTCCTGCTCTTCTTAATATCATTGTTCAGAGCCAGATTAGCCCTCGTGCTCAAGCAGTTGTTGAGAATAGGAAGGCAGGCGGGGGTTTATAAAATATTTTCTTCCTATATATTTTGATAGCCGCTATTGAGAGTTGACACTTTTCTTTCTACAGCGTTAGATAGCGCGGTCATTAGACCGTTAGATTCGGAGGATTGCATTGAGATATCGTGAAATGGGAAACACAGGCATTCGTGTGTCTGAAATTGGATTTGGGTCAGGAGACAATGCCGGATTGCTCGTTAAGGCGGAGCCTAAGGAGCAAATAAAAGCGATCGAAAGAGCCCTTGAACTAGGAATCAATTATTTTGACACTTCTCCGGATTATGGCAAAGGCCTCGCCGAGATTAATATCGGTAAAGCCATGCGGGAAATAGGATTTCGCCCAGTCATAGCTACTAAAGTGGAAATAATGCCAGATGAATTAGACCATATTGCAGATGCTGTAGTTGAGTCAGTCGAAGACTCTCTCAAGCGATTGCAGCTCGACCACGTGGACATTGTACAAATCCATAATCCTCCAAGTATTGAGACAGATACTACTGTTCCAGGATGGATTCACGTTGGTTTAGATGACTATCTGGGAGCTGAAGGTGCATTAGAAGGACTGGAAAGATTAAGAAGGGCCGGGAAGACTCGGTTTTTTGGATTTGCAAACGAAGATGCTGATGCTGAAGCAGTACTCACTCTTCTAGAAACACAGGAATTCCATATGCTAAACGTCTGGTACGATCTATTGAACCCGACAGCGGGTTTACCGACGCCTGATGGATTAGATGTTCAGCACGACTACGGGCAATTCCTTATTCGAGCGCATGAGCTAGGTGTTGGCACTGCCGTGATCCGCCCGCTTGCCGGAGGGGTACTTACTGATCACGCAGTTAATGGCGGTGGAAGGCATCAGCTTGCGGGAGGCGGACTTACTCGAAATGCTGATATGTACCAAGCAATGGTTCAACGTGCTTTACCATTTTCCTTTTTATCAAGGAAAGGACAGACATTATCTGAAGCAGCTTACAGGTTTATTCTCCAGGACGAGACAGTGACGACAGTCCTTGGCGGATTTTCAGAATTGGCTCATTTAGAAGAAGCAGTGGGATGTTCTGGCGCGGATGCGCTGAACGATGAGGATATGGCGCGCCTTGATATGGTATGGCGCTCCAATGTCGGTAAGTGGGATCAGGAAGAACAATTTATTTCAGGACTGTAATACTCAATGGAGGAAATGTAATGGATATTCAACTTAGTTTAGGTATGGCATCAAACCCGAGGACATGGCCAATTTTTGATGGCAGAGTAAAGGCTGATGGTATTAATTTAGTGCCTAGTCCAGTTCATGCATCGGAGCTTTTTTGGCGCCAATTGAAATTCGGTGATTTTGACGTATCTGAAATGTCATTTTCATCGTTAATTATGGCACAGGCTGCAGGGGATAACCGATGGGTTGGCCTCCCTATTTTTACTACTCGTCGCTTTTTCCATACGGGAATGTTAATAAGGAAAGATGCCGGTATTAAAGACCCATCCGATCTCAAAGGTAAAAGAGTTGGAGTCCCTGAATACCAGCAGACAGCCGCTCTTTGGACGCGAGGTATTCTTCAGCATGAATTCGGTGTTGAGCCGAAGGACATGGAATTTTTTATGGAGCGAGTGCCGGAGCAAAGCCATGGAGGGTCCACAGGATTCAAGCCTCCTGAAGGAGTAACCGTTAACCAGATTCCACTGGAAAAAAATATTGGGACAATGATGCTTTCGGGCGAGCTTGATGCGACATTGCTTTACATTGTTGACCCAAACCTTATTGATAGAAGCACCGCTGACTTGTGGAACCACCCTGATATATCTTCAATTTTCCCAGACAACAGGGCAGAAGGTATTCGATATTACGAAAAAACAGGCATATATCCTATTAATCACGGGATGGTAATTAAACGTGAAATCGCTGAAGAACACCCTTGGGTTATTCTCAATTTGATGAAAGCATTTAATAAAGCGAATGACATCATTAATAGAGAACGTATGGAGCACGTTGATTACTATGTTGAGACAGGGTTAATTACTCCAGATGCGATAAGAACGCCTCTTGTTCAACATGGTATACGTGCGAATAAGTTAGTACTTGAAACGGCTGCTCAGTATTCTTTCGAGCAAGGACTGACTCCTAAACTGGCTAAGCTAGAAGAAGTCTTTGCAAAGAACACAATGGATCAGTAGAAATAAATAGATGATGTTAGGGAATGGAGATTGGAATGCTTGAGGCAGCAAGTGAAGCATTAAACCAAATGGCCAGCTGGCAAGTTATGCTGGCCTTAATGGTGGGAGTTGCTGTGGGCGTCCTCAACGGGGCTATGCCTGGGGGTGCAGTACCAAGTCTTGTTGTGCTTCTTGGATTTGCTTACGGGCAAGATCCCTATATTGCGCTGCCTCTTGCGGTAGGAATGGTCGCTACTGTTTCTACCGGAGACACTTTGCCGGCTGTACTGCTCGGAATGCCTGGGTCTACATCTGGTCAGGCAACGATATTGGATGGGAATCCACTTGCAAGGCAAGGTAAGGCAGGTGTAGCACTTTCAGCTGCATACTTTGCCTCAATGATTGGTGGCATTGTGGGGGGAATTTTCCTATTCATAACTATTCCCGCTGCAAGAACAGTTGTTAACTCTTTTAGCGCTGCGGAATTTTTTGTTTTAGGGCTGGTTGCAGTTGGTGTCGTAGGCATTGTAAGCAGTGGCGCACTCGTACGCGGATTGATGGCAGGCTGCCTTGGCTTGTTAATTGCATTAGTAGGGTTTGACGACTCCACTGGTGTGCAAAGGCTCACTTTCGGATTTGATTATTTGTGGGACGGATTTCATATAGTACCAGTGGTAATTGGTTTATTCGCGCTTCCCGAATTTTTTGATATGTTAATTGGAAATGTAGCAGTTTCTAGGCAATCTACAGCAGAGGTTAGCACTGCATCGCAGCGTCTAGAAGGGATGCGTGCGGTTCTGAAGAACTGGCCTCTTGTATTTCGCTCAGCAGGTTTGGGAGTATTTGTTGGAGTTTTACCTGGCATAGGTGGCTCTCTTGCTCAATGGCTAGCATATGCATCCGCCCGGCAAACCGTAAAAGGAGGTACTGAAACTTTCGGTACGGGTGACGTGAGGGGAGTTATTGCACCAGAATCTTCCAATAACGCGGTTGATGGTGGCCAGCTTGTTCCAACTCTTTTCTTTGGAGTTCCTGGTTCCGTTGGGATGGCAATTTTCTTGGGCTTACTTGTAATACTTGATGTACAACCTGGTCCGTCTATGCTCAATGAGAACCTAAGCTTGACTCTGACTATTGCCTTTTCTTTGGTACTGGCAAACATTTTAGGTACTGGCCTAGCGCTAGGTTTTACACCAACATTAACAAGAATTGCCTTTGTTCCTCCTAATATCCTCGTTCCTATTATTTTGGCAATTATGACGATTGCAGCATTTCAAGCATCATTCAGAATTCAAGATCTTGTCGTGATGCTTGGTTTTGGAGGCTTAGGATATTTTATGAAAACTTTTGGATGGCCTCGCCCTCCAATTGTCATATCCGTAATTCTTGGTGGGATAGTTGAAAAATATTACGGAATTGCAAGTAAGACGTTCGGTATGATTAGCCTAGATAGCAGTAAGCCCATTGGTATTGATTTTGGGCTCTTTAGCCGAATTCCAGTTTTGCTGATAATTCTGATTGCGCTTGGTACTGCTGGGTACACTCTTTGGATGCAACGGAATGTGGGAAGAACCCAAGAAGCCCAATTCCAGCAAAACACTACTGGAGAATCGATTGATGGCAAAGGCACAGCAATCCCCAAGCCATCATTGAAAGAACGCCTTACACTTACACCTAGTGGTGCATTTATAGGGCTTATGGCTATTGCTTTTGGCTACTCTTTGTACTCTTCATATTCCTGGACGGAAGAAGCTGCAAAACTACCAAGAATAATAACGACTACAGGTTTAATCCTCGTAGCTATCTATGTAGCAAGGCATCTTCTTTTCCCTTCCACATCTAAAAGAAGGATTTTAGATATTGGAAGGACTGTAACTGATGATTCAACCTTGGTGCTATTAATTAGAACGTTCAAGGCTTTAGGTACAACAGTAGGCCTAATATTTGCAATTTGGCTTATAGGTTTCCAAATAGCTCTACCTACATACGTTTTTCTTTTCCTGAGAATATTTGGACGAGTAAGATGGTGGATTGCATTGTTGTGGTCTGCATTTTTCTTGGTTCTGATTTATGGCTTTTTTGATTTGATCATTCATATTGCATGGATTGATCCAGCATTGGAGAACGTAATTCCTATAGCAGATGTGCTAAAGGGAAGAGAAACCATTACGGAATTTTTCCGAAATTAGGAAATTAGTAGACTAGAGGCTTTTCTCGTGCTAGCATCCGTCAGCGCGCTGGAGCGATGACTCCGCGTGAGACTCGTAGTCAGGGAGGGCTGATGCGTATCAGTTATATCTTTTCAGGAAAGGCCTTGGGTCTAATGGCCTTGTTCGCTGCTTTCGCAATGTTTGCTATTGCGTGTGGTGGCGAGGACCCAACTCCAACGCCAAAGCCGGCTACATCGGCTGCGGCACCGGCAGCTGCGGCGCCTACTGCTACACCAAAACCTGCAGCGACCCCAACGCCTAAACCCGCGGCAGCGGCAGCGGCCCCGACAGCAACTCCAGTTCCTGCACAACCTGCAGGGCCAGTTAGCTTTAAAGGCAAGACTGTGCGAATTACTGTTGGATATTCCCCTGGTGGTGGATTTGATACATTTGCAAGAATTTTTGCAAAACACCTTCAAACTACCCTTGAGGGTAAGCCGAATGTGATTGTCACAAACCGACCTGGCGCTAACACGCTTGTTGCAACTAAGTCAGTTATAGACAAGCCTTTTCGCGATAACCAAGTAGATATTGTGCTGATAATCTCAACACTTATCCAGCAGGCTATTTTGAATGGCGTGGAAGGATTTGATCCTGTTAAGGATGTGGTCTACTTAGGAGCACCTGATTTCACTCCGCAAGACACTGTTTTCTGTGCACGTAGTTCAGTACTGAGCGATAACGCACTAGAGGGCTACTTTGCAGGTAAGGCCGGTGGCAAGAAGTTCACCATTGGGCAAATTGGTAAAGTTGACACATACGCAACATTGACTGAGCTATTGGTACAAATGGGATTCCCATTCGAGCGCGTATTCGGATATTCGGGCACTTCTGACATGGATGCTGCGTTTAATCGTGGTGAAATTGATATCACCGCTACCTGTCGTGATTCACAAGTTGCTTTGAACCCGGAATGGGCAGATGGCTACGCAACTCCTTTGTTCTATACAGAGACTGACCCAGCATGGGTGAAGGCTGGACAGGGTGCTGGTAAATGGGCGTGGGCTGCTCCTGTACGCGAAATTGCAGAGAAAAGATTGAAGGCCAGTAAAGCGCATCTCGATACTTATGATGCTTACGTAAACATTTCTGCATCTAGTAGAACATTTGCAATGCCTTCACAAACTCCGGATGAGTTAGTCACCGCAATGCGTGATGCATTTGAAACCGTTGTTAAGAGCGACGCATTCGTAGCCGATATGAAATCACGTAACTACGACGTAGGATTGCGTACTGGTGATGCAACTCAACGGTTAATTGAAGGTTTGGGCGGACTACCTGAAGAAACTTTGAAGGTGTACAGAAGCCTGTTCCCTTCGTAATCTTTAGTAAATAGAAAATAAAAAGAGGCTCTTTCGAGCCTCTTTTTATTTTCTGAAGGGTATATACACTTAGGATATAGAAATATTAGGTGGACAATGAAATTCGATAATAAAGTAGTGATTGTTACGGGAGGTAGCGGTGCGGTTGGTAGCGTTGTTGTTCAAAAATTTGCATCAAAAGGTGCACGAATTTTTATCGCAGACCGAGTTCCTCCACGTGATGAAGATCTAAAACTTCTCGGAAAACTCAATGAGAATGTAACTTTTGTGAAAACTGACGTTCTTAATGAACAATCCATCAAAGCATTATTTGCCAAAGCCCATTCTATTGGGCATGTTGACGTGCTTGTGAACGTGGCTGGCGGCTTTCAATTTGGCCCCACAGTTGAAGACATGGATGTATCTCAATGGGATGCTCTCATTGAACTTAATCTTAAATCAGCTTTCCTTGCAATTAAAAACGTAATTCCAATAATGAAGACGCAAAACTATGGACGAATAATTAGCATTGCTGCACGTAGCGGCTTGCGAGGAGATCCTATGGTTGCACATTATTCTGTCAGTAAAGGCGGGATCATTTTGCTATCACAATCGGTCGCTGAGGAAATCAAAGATTTCGATATTACTGTAAATACTGTTCTACCAAGCATTGTTGACACCCCTGCAAATAGAGTTTCAATGTCAGATGCCAACTATGGGAAATGGGTCAATCCCTTTGATTTAGCCAATGTTATTTTGTTTTTAGCCTCCGATGATGCAAGAGCGATATCGGGAGCATCAATTCCGGTTTACCATAAGTCTTAGGAAAGTAGAGAATTCTAAAATGAGTGAAATTATAAGAATTAATCCGAAAGCACTTGCACCTCCGCCCGGTGATCGTTATGCACATGTTGTACGTAGCGGGAACCTCCTCTGGATCTCAGGTCAAACATCACGAAATCAAGCAGGTGAGGTAGTCGGACTAGGGGATACGCTTGCACAAGCACGCCAGATCAACGAAAACCTCCGAATTGCAATTGAGGCCGCTGGTGGCACAATGAACGATATCGTCAAAGTAACTATTTTTTTGACCAAAAATGCTGACGTGGAAGCAGCTCGCCAGGCTCAGAACGAATATCGCCTTGAATATGACCCACCTGCTAGCTCTATGGTCATTATTGAAGCTTTGGCAAATCCAGATTATTTAATAGAGGTAGAGGCATTTGCGGTAGTAAATTAACGATTTATTGCCCAATTATCACCACTATCCTCTGGCATTTCATTCCATTTCCCAGATTCAGTATTTGCCAAGAACTCTGCTACTAGGTAATTGAAACTAGCAGGTTCTTCAAGATTGCAGGCGTGCCCAGTTTGCGGTAGTACCGCCAACCCACATCTAGGTACATTTCTTTTTATGAATAGGGAAGGTTCAATGCAAGGATCATCCTCATCACCATAGATAACTAATAAAGGCACATTGAGGTTTTTTAATTCTTTTTGCAATGAGAAAATGCCTGGTCGTCGACCCTGAAAACCCCGTAAAGTATTTGCAGACCCCTTAGGGGAGTGTAGGTGAAATAAATTTGAAAACACTTCCCATCCTAACGGATCTTTTGCCTTGAACCGGATTCGCGTTGCCCCCGCTAAGTAAGAGTCCATTCCATTCATCCCTTTTTCTTCCAATAATGATGCACGAGTCTCGGATTCTTTTAAAAACCTTTTAGGATCCGCACTGCCTGTACCTACTCCCGCAGATATGATACCTAGGCACCTATTGGGATGATTAATGCCAAATTGTAAGGCAGTATATGCACCCATCGACAACCCGCAAATATAGGCCTGCTGTATGCCTAGATGATTTAGTAACTCAAGGAGAACTTTTACTTGATGGTCATATGTATATTCTTGCCAATCATCGGGGATAGAAGATGGAGGGTAGCCTTTGGCATTATAGGAAATGACTCGATAGCGCCGAGAAAAATAGCTTTTTTGTAAATCCCAGCTTTCCATGCTTCCTGCAAACTCATGGCAGAAAATCAAGGGAAGTCCTGAACCAGTATCATCATATTCAATCTGACAATCATCTAAGCACACATTTGGCATGAAAATCTCCTTGTAACTAGAGCCGATTCTAAAGCCTAAGTGCGATACTTATCTAGGACCAACTGGAGGACTGCGTATATGACTATGAATTATGGCTTGATTCGTACTGTCCAAGTGAGCAATGAAAACGTACCTGGAGTACTTGGGTCGCTAGCAACGGCAATTGGAGGTGCAGGGGCAAACATTGGCAACATACAGACTATGCACATTAGCCAAAATCATGTGTTGCGAGACATCGATGTATACGTAGAAGACGAATCTCATTTGATGGAAGTTTTAAAAGCGATTGCAGGAATCCACGGCGTCAAGGTTGTTGAAACACGTGATGAGGTTATGGATCTCCATCAGGGAGGGAAGATCCAAATAATTAGCAGGCATCCGGTTGACAGCGTAGCTATGCTCAGGAAAATTTATACTCCCGGTGTTGCGGAAGTTTGTCGTGCTATAGTTGATGACCCAATTTTAGCTCGCAGGTTTACTTCAATAGGGAATACGGTTGCCATAGTTACTGATGGCACGGCAGTTTTAGGCTTGGGGAATATTGGCTTACCTCCTTCAATGCCTGTTATGGAAGGTAAAGCCGCGTTACTTCAGCAATTTGCAGGCGTTAATGGAGCACCTCTATTGGTGAACGCGTCTAGCGTTGATGATTTTGTAGATGCGGTGGTACGTGTCTCCCCTACGTACAGCGGCATACATTTAGAAGATATTGCCTCCCCTTGGTGTTTTGAGATAGTTGAAAAGCTTCGCAAGCGATTGAGTATCCCTGTTATGCAAGACGATCAAGATGGTACCGCAGCCGTTGTTTTAGGCGCTGTAATGAGCGCATTAAGGGCTACTGGGAAAAACTTAAGTGATGTGACTATTGGGCAAATAGGGCTGGGAGCTGCAGGTCTTTCTATTTCTAAATTGCTCATGGATGCTAGTGACAAGCCAGTATTAGGGGCTGACCTAGATGAGGCATGTTTAGTGCGCCATCAATCTCTTGGAGGCAAACAGTCCTCACTAGAGGAAGTGATGGCTCTTGCTGACGTCGTTATTGCGACTACAGGAGTACCAGGGCTAATTCCTGAGGATAGCATTAGGAACGGCCAAATTATTTTTGCACTATCGAATCCGGATGCTGAGATCTTGCCTGCTGTTGCACTTGGGGCAGGCGCTGCGCTTGCAGCTGATGGCACTTCAGTTAATAACGTTTTAGGGTACCCAGGTATATGGCGTGGAGCCTTAGGTGTGCATGCAACTACAATTAACCGAGATATGTTAATTGCAGCATCGCGCGCGCTGTGGCAATCTACTCTACCTGGCGAACTAAGCCCGAACCCATTAGATCTATCACTCCACCAGAGAGTAGCTTATGAAGTTGGCAAAGCTGCTGTGGCTACTGGTGTTGGTGAGGAAGATGGGCTTGAGCAGCTTGAGCCTTAATATAACCTTGAGTTTTTATTGCTTAGAAATCTTCGTCTAGAGAGACCTGCCCTGTTACGGCAACCTGATATGCAGAGACCCTTCTCTCAAAGAAATTAGATAATTCTTGGACATCTTGTAATTCCATGAAAGTCAGTGGATTACGCGTACCATAATGGATGGGTAAATCTAGGTTCGTTAGGCGTTGATCTGCAACGTACTCTAAGTACTGACGAACCTCTTGTACAGTCAATCCCGCAACTCCATCGTGCAACAAATCCTCAGCAAATTGTGTTTCACAATCGACGGCTTCTTGAATCATTTGCAGTACTTGATCCTTCATATCCTGATCAAAAAGATCAGGATATTCATCACGAACTTGCCGCACAACTTCTAGAGCAAAGCCCATATGAGCAGATTCATCTCGGAAAACCCAGTTTGTACCGGATGCGAGTCCGTTTAATAGGCCTTTTGATCGCATGAAATAAACATAGGCGAAGGCTGCGTAGAAAAATAACCCTTCAATACAGGTCGCGAAGCAGATTAAATTAAGTAAGAATTGACGCTTTTCGCCCATATTGTCTAAAGAGTCTAATTTATAGACAGAATCAATCCATTTAAATCCAAAATCAGCCTTTTTTTTGATGGAAGGGATTGTATCGATAGCTCGGAACATTTCGTGGCGTTCATCTATGTCAGGAATATATGTATCAAGCAATGTAAGGTAGAACTGGACATGTACAGCCTCTTCAAATAATTGCCTTGATAAATACAGGCGCGCTTCTGGTGAATTGATGTGCTTGTATAGATTCAAGACTAAATTATTGGCTACTATCGAATCCCCAGTGGCAAAGAAAGCAACGAGCCTCCTAATTAAATGCCGTTCAGGGTCCGTAAGCTTCCCGTTTAGATCTTTGATATCGTCGGAAAATTCAACTTCATCAACTGTCCAAGTATTACGGATACCATTCTTATACATTTCGTAGAAATCGGGGTAGCGCATTGGACGTAAAGTAAGATTAAGACCAGGTTCTAGGATCATGATTACCTTCCTAAACTCAACTATCTCTATTGTATCTAGAATACAGATTTGACCAAAGCACTTATAAGGACCAGGTCTATTAATTTAATTGCATATTCACTTACTTAAGCGTTCCAAACCAGAGGAGCTTAATCTAAAACTCGTAAACTGCATCTGATTTGGATGGAACAATAATTTGATAATGAACTCTTAATTCTTACTGGCAGGCATCACACGATTCAGGGTTCTCTAATGAGCAGGCTAAAGCCTCTGCGTCAGTGTATTCCTTAGCGGGAGTCGAAGCAGCCGTAGTAGTCGTAGTTTGTAATATGCGTGTGGCTGGTCGAGAGCGCAAGTAATAAGTTGTTTTTAAACCTGATTTCCATGCATAGGAGTACATAGAAGATAATTTCCCTATAGTTGGCGATGCCATAAATAAGTTTAGAGATTGGCTTTGGTCTATGTAAGGACCACGAGCTGCAGCCATATCAATCAAAGCCTTCTGGGGCAATTCCCACGCTGTTTGGTATAGCTGTCGAATGTCTTCAGGAATTTCGCCTATATGCTGAATTGAGCCGTCACCAACTTTAATTTTATTTCGAATTTCTTCATTCCAGAGCCCATGTTTTTTAAGGTCAGCAACTAGGTAGTTATTGACTTGCAGGAATTCTCCTGAAAGAGTTTCACGCTTGAACAGATTAGATACCTGTGGTTCTATACATTCGTATGCACCAGAAATTGACGCTATGGTTGCAGTAGGTGCAATCGCAATGAGTAGCGAGTTCCTCAGTCCGAATTGCTTGATCTTTTCTTTTAAAGTAGGCCATTCTTTTTTAGTAGGCTCTACCCCCCAAAAATCAAATTGCAAATCACCGTTTGAAGCTCTCGAATCCTTGAAGGTCTCGTGCGGGCCATACTTTTCAGCAAGATCACAAGAGGTAGATAGGGCAGAGAAATAAATTTCCTCTTGAATTTGTCCTGCGAGTGATCGTGCAGACTGACTATCGAATGGAATTCGCATTTTGAAAAGCACATCCTGTAGCCCCATAACTCCAAGCCCTACAGGCCTCCATTTATTATTTGAATAGGCAGATGAGCTCGTCGGGTAAAAGTTAATGTCTACTACGCGATCAAGATATAGCACCGCGGTGCGAGCTACGTCTCCCAGTCTTTCGAATTCAAATTTTCCTTCATGCGTGACAAAATGCCCAAGATTTATGGAGCCTAAATTACACACTGCAGTTTCATCGTTATTAGTCACCTCTAATATTTCAGTACAGAGATTGGAGAGGTGTATTACGTTTTCTTGCTTTAAAGTCTGATTGGATTTTTTATTAGAAGTATCCTTGAAGGTCATCCATCCATTACCCGTTTGAGCTAAAGTACGCATCATGCGCGCATAGAGCTCTCGTGCAGGCAGCTGCTTTACATATAAATGCTTTGATTCAGCTTCAACGAATCGTTTTTCAAATTCTTCGCCAAAAGTATCTACCAACTCAGGAGTAACTTTTGGATCGAAAAGAGACCAAAGAGCGTCGTCTTCGACTCGTTGCATAAATAAATCTGGCACCCAATTTGCTAGATTTAGGTTATGTGCACGCCTAGCTTCATCTCCTGTATTGTCCTTCAATTCTAAAAAGTCTTCTATATCAGCATGCCATGTTTCAACATAAACGCATGCTGCACCTTTGCGTTTGCCGCCTTGGTTCACAGCGGCAACTGATGAATCTAAAGTCTTTAGCCATGGCACAATTCCATTTGATTGACCATTGGTTCCAGCTATAAGTGAACCTTGAGAACGAACCCTTGAAAAGGAGACTCCAATGCCTCCAGCAAATTTAGAAAGCTTTGCGATATCTGTGTATTTGTTGTAGATGGCCTCCAGGTCATCTATTGGCGAATCGAGCAGGTAGCAAGAAGACATTTGCGGATGCCTTGTGCCTGAATTGAATAGAGTAGGCGAACTTGGCATGTAGTCTAAATTCGACATGAGCTGGTAAAGGCTAATAGCTTCAGTTGGCGTTTCGGCTAAGCCGCAAGCAACGCGAAGAAAGAAGTATTGAGGAGTCTCTAATGAGTTTCGGTTCTCTGGGTGCTTGAGCAGATACCGATCATACAGAGTACGTACGCCGAAATATTCAAACAAATTACTGCATTCTTCTTGAATTGCATTGTTTAATTTACGAGAATTTTCAGACACAAACTCCGCTACTCTATCGTCCATCAATCCTAATGCATGGCCCATGCGCACAGATTGGGAAAATGAGTGAATGTCCTGGTTATGTACTTCTTTATCTATATAGACGTTGAGTAGCCTAGCCGCTAACCTCGAGTATTCTGGTTCTTCGGCTATCAATGAAGCCGCAGTGCGTATAGAAAGTTCATCTAATTCTTGAGTTGTGGCACCGTCATAGAGACCGCTAATTGTACGTGTAGCTACGCGCAGTGGATCAACATTCTCTAATCCGCCGCTGGAACGTTCTACAGCGCGAACAATTTTCATTACATCTGCAGTCTCGTACCCACCGTGGCGCTTACGCACATGCATGGCGGTAGATGGCGCAACCGTGCTGCCACCCAATGGTTGTTCAGGGACCTGCTGATTTGTCAGATCGGTAGTTGGCGTATAGGTCACAAAAGCCCCCTTCCAGTGTAATGAACCCAATAATTAAATAATGCCTCAAATGGTTTAGAAACCAAGAGGCTAGAGCGGTCAGTATGACCCCTATATGTTGGGTCTGTCAAGGCATTCATCGCTATATTTTGTGCAATATTGGTCAATGAATTTTCCTTGAAAAAAGACAGTAAATTGCAGCAAATTTAAGCGCAAAATTAATTATTTAAGTAACTACAAGTAATTCGCTAGTATTAGTTGTCATGAACATGAGATTAAAGAAAAAGTTTGAGCAGGATTATGCTTTTTGGAAAACTATGTGAACATCGTCAGTATTACCGGTAATGAAGCCTGCTTCGCAAGCCGCGAGATAATAATCCCATGTTTTAATAAAATGTTCGTCATAGCCTTGTTGGTGAACTGCATCAATATTTTCCCAAAATTTGGAGCGCCAGGTATTTAAAGTTTTGGCGTAATGAGGGCCAATAGAGGATGTTTGCTTTAGGGACAGCCCTACTTTGCTGGAAACACGCCCCATCTCTTCGACAGAAGGTAACACTCCCCCTGGGAAAATATATTTTTGTATCCAGTTGACGCCGTTTTTTTGAGCTTCATAATTTTCATCACGTACTGTAATAACCTGCATCGCCAGTAAACCATTCTTTTTAAGCGAATCAAAACTTTTTTGGAAAAAAACTTCAAAAAACTCAGTTCCAACTGCTTCGAACATTTCTATTGAAACGATTTTACTAAAAGTACCTGTGATTTCCCGATAATCAATTAACTTAACAGTTATCAATTTATCCAAGCCTGCGCCTTTAATACGGTCACGCGCTAAATTGAATTGCTCATTGGAGATTGTGATGGTTGTTACTTTACAGCCGTATGTTTTGGCTGCAAATATCGCAAATCCACCCCATCCTGTTCCTATTTCGAGCACGTGATCTTTTTCAGATATCTGCGCGGCTTCGCACATCTTTTTATATTTATTTTGCTGAGCGTTTGCTAATGATTGTTTGGCAGATGCGAAAACAGCACTGGAATAGGTCATGCTTTCGTCAAGGAATAGTCTGAAAAAATCATTCCCTAAGTCGTAATGATCATGAATGTTATGCTTGCTTTGTGAAACAGTGTTCGCTCTTGAATGATGTTGCCGCAAGTTTTTCAATTTGGAGATAAACTTTAAAATCCCTTGATTGAGATTAACGGATTGCCGATTTTCTAGTGCGAGCTGAAGCAATTTTACGAGATCAGGCGAATCACAAATTCCGGACTGATATGCTTCGCCAAAGCCGATCTCACCTGAAAAAATCACTTTCTTATAGAACGAATCGTCACGCACAATCAATGTTGCCCTAGTCCCATTGATTGGCCCGTCATATGAAACACTTGAACCATCAGCAGTTTCAATAACAAGGCTTCCAACTTTGATATTTCGAACCATTGAGAAGAAGGTTTTCTTAGCCAAAGAATCCGGGATTATGAAGCTGAATGGAAATGAGGTCATCTGCTGAATATGCTCTTGTAGGAGAAGTGAATGATGGTCACTATACCTTGCCAATTATTGCAGTATTATCGATTCGGCTCGCTATTACGTTCTTTACACTAGAACGGAAGGATTCGTATAGCCGGGGAGTTATGTTGATAGGCGATGTCTGTTTGACGTTAGAGGGTCGAGGTACGCCAAATTTATCGAGCACAGCCTCACCTACTATCCCGTACCCAGGACCACCAATCTTAGATAAAACCTTATTGATGGAACTCAAAGGGACTGGGCCAACTTTCATGCCTCGTTTCGCAGCAAGATCAACGAAGAGGTAGCCTGCACGTTTCATGCTACCTGCAACTTCATAGAAATTACGTACAAAATCTGATGCGACCCGGGGGAAATCTACGTTAGCTTTGGCCATCCATTCCAATGCGCGGTTGCCAAAATGGGGGACAAGCCTTGTGCCAGGCATTTGAAATGATTTGAGTGTTGCGGCAACAAGAGGTATGAGTTCCGGGTTTTCTTCCACTTGAAGCGCAGTCATTTCACGGTACCAAATAGTATGCAGGGTTTCGCGGCGTTTTACTGCAGTGGCAGATTGCGCAGCATAAGGCGCAACATCACGTAATAGCATACTGATCATGCCATGCCAGTTATCAGTTAAATATTCCTGTGCAATGCCGTATGTGGTTAATTCAACAGGAGTTTTTCCGCAGCAATGTTCATAATGGATACCCTGGACATCAGTCATTTCATTCTTAAGCTGTTCTTCTGAGTAGCCAAGAGATTGAAGCATGTACTGGTATGGAGTGTAGTGAGTGTATTCATCGGGGGTCCAAACAGTGTCATTGAAGCGCGCTAGCCATGGTGCATTGTAGGTAGTTGCACCTTCTCTAAATACTGCAGAGTATGAGTCTGTAGCACATTCAGTGAGCATGGCAAGTTTTAGAATGCCTATAAAATCGTCTTCTGTAATACCTTCAGGTAATTGCTTGACGACTTCTTTAACATCTAGTGAAGCTGCTGATGCCCTTAATTCTTCTGGGTTAACTAAGCGACCAGGCCTTTCTTCAATCTGGTCGACAAGTTTGTCTAATTTGGCAGCAGCACTCTCAGGTAAAAAATATTCACTGTTAATGCTCATTATAATTGCGCTCCTAATGCTGCAGATTCGTGACATTCGTTTGAATAATGCAGCACCCAAACAAAATCTAACTGATTTCGCGCCTATTTTATAGTACATTGAGTAATAGGTCACTATTTTAAATGCGCCAGTAGCAGCTATTAATGAGATTTAGGTTTACATTTTTATAGGACTTGCTGAAGGAGGAGGGAAATTACTCTCTTCAGGCGTTCCATTAAGAATAATTTCCACACAAGGCATTTTGTCAAAAATTTTTTGCACGAAATAAAATGGTCCCCACCACGGCATATGTAGTTTTTCTTTTAGCTGAATGGATTTAATAACCAGCGAAATAATAGACCTTCGATTTCCAGGAAGACGGTTCCATCTATCTAGGTATTTCAAAATATAGTGATTTCGTTGGCTACGACTAACTATTACTCGGGATTGGCCTGGTATTTGATACCAATTATTACCTTCCACAGTGTAAATGGTTACAGTTGGATCCGATGACATATTCGCTACCCAGTCACGGCGGCCAGGGTAGCCAGAGAGAATGATTTGATCAGAACCGTTCCAATAGTAAGTCACTTCAACTACACGCACTCTACCGGTTCTACGCCCTTTGTGCTCAATGCGGATAGCAAAGCTATTTTTTAAAATGTGTTGAAGTTTCTGTTCCATCAGTAAGCCGTTTAGTTTTATCAGCCAATGCAGGGAATATCTGCCGTAGGATTACAATTGAAACTAGCCCTACGCCTCCCACGTATGTAACGCTTTCACGGGGACCAATTATTTCACCTATTGCTCCCATGACAAACATACCTGGCGCTTGAAAACCGATACCGAGGACGATAGCACCCATTGCCCTTCCTCTTAGCTCAGATCCAACTGCCTCAAGCGCAAGTACCGGCTGCATTCCAGCAAACCCTCCAAGCCCGATCCCTGCAATAAACATCCAAAAAATTGCAAGCCAGTACCAGGGTGACCATGCATATGCAATAGCGGCAGCCATAAGTAACGCTGCCCCAAGTGAGTACACATTTCCCTTATGAATAGGTTTGATTGATGCTATTAGCAAGGCGCCTATCATTGCGCCGAATCCAAGAGAGCTTAGTAATAGGCCGTATTGAATTTCTCCAGTATTTAAAATATCTCTTGCGATTACGGGAACCATTTGCACATAAGGCCAGCCAAAGAAATTGAAGGATGCAGTCAGAAGTACCGTTCCAAGCACCGCTCGATTCGTGCGCATTAGTTCAATTGAGCTACTGACTTGGGAAAGTACGCTTTGTGCCTTTGATGAATAAGCCTGCGGAGTGTTAACGCGCATGCTTAATACAAGTAATAAGGCGCTGGCCATCATGAATGAAATACCTACGTATGCTCCGCCAAAATCAACAAACCTAATAAGGATTGTTCCTAAAAGAGGGCCAATAAGGTTTGAGCCTGTTACAAGGCCTGAATCTAATGCCGTTGCACTAGTAAGCTCCTTACCCTCAAAAAGATCCCCGAGTAAGGCGCGTCTCGCGGCGTAGTCAATCGACCATGTAGTTCCAGTTATAAAAATCATTGCGTATGCATGTATAGCGGTGGCTATTCCTGAATAAAGCGCAATTACCATAAGTACGCCTGCTAGGAAATTAATGGATTGGACACCTCTCATCAACCAATGGCGGGTGAAGCGATCAGCTAGCCCTCCGGAGACAAGGCCGAAAAGGAACATTGGAGCAATACGGCTGACACCAATTAGCGCAACTTGTAGTTCAGAATCGGTTAATTCTAGGACAAACCATGAAAGCACTGCTAGTTCAGTAGCCCTGTACGTATAGTAGAAGGCACCGATGCTCCATACGCGACGGAACACAGGATTATGCAAAGTATCAAATGTACGATTGGCTATAGAGCTGACATTCAAGAAATTAAAAACGTTTTTCATAATTTTGCTCGATTGTACTCGCTTTAAAAATTTTGCCAAAAGTCTCATTATTTATATAAATATTAAATTTGTTTAAATATTTTTTATAAAGCGACTGTAAAATGAATAGTGACTTCAAAGTATTAGGGTCGTAAAATCACATAAATACATGAACTTGAGGTTCGAATGTTTAAAGCTGCAACTATTGGATCAGTAGTTACTATTGCTTGTGTTTTGGTCCCATTGGTTCACTTTATTACAGCGATACCTGGTGCTTTTATTGGCGGTTATATCGCAGGCTTGCGCATAGCGTGCCCCGCAAATAAGTCATTTTTCCTAGGCTCTTTAATGGCACTACAACTTGTAGTGCCAATTTTTATATGTACACTGATAGTAGCAATGCTATTTGAATATTCATTAACATTTGCTGTATACACAAGCCTAGTGTTCGTTGTATGGTTTGGACTGAGTGGAACATTAGGAGTGTATTTGGGTGGAGCAACTGCCAGGAAAAAGAATCAATTGAAATGATTAACTTGGCCGTATTACTTCAGCTGCTAGTTCCATCGGAACCGGATGAAAAAATTCCTTGGTCAGTATATTAAACGAAATTTGAAAAAAGGATTGACAAAACCTTAGCTATGGTACACATAATATGCCTACTCTCACCTAAGGAGTTGAAGGATGGCTAAATCAAGCAAACCGTATGCCCGCCTTCTTCGAGTTAGTACCACTCGAATAGATGGTGGAAGTTTGTTCGGTGCCACTCCCAAAGAAAACTGGGAAAAGTTCGTTTCTCCTGATCGTCAGAACAGAATAGCTATTGGTAACTTCAGCATGTTAATTGACCATGCGGATGGATGGATATTGGTTAATGCAGGACCTGGAGACAAAGCACCTTTGTCTTTGGATGTTGCTCCGATGAGAAGCCGCTCTTCTCTTATTCGTGAATTAAAAGAAATAGGATTAATGGCGAAAGATATTGCCACTGTAATTTACACACACATGCATGACGAACACGTTGGTGGCGGTACCCATATGACTTCATCAGGCCGAGTTTTGCCAACATTCCCGAATGCTCGTTATATCGTCCATAAAGATGCATTAGAGCAGGCTATGCATCCCAGTGAACGGAGCCGGCACTTGTATCGTCCTGACGACCACGAGCCTTTACTCGAAAATGATCAAATGGAAATAGTTAGCGGAACTACTGAAGTATGTGAAGGTGTTTGGGTGGAACCAGCTGTTGGACCTACACCTGGGCACCAGATAGTGATTTGCCAAAACGGACAGTCGACGTATGCTTTTCTTGGATCCTTAGTCCCGACATCGATGCATCTATGGGCAGGAGTCAATTGCGCAACGGATTGGAACCCTGAAGCCACCGCAAGAACAAAAAACGAAATGAAAAGGCAAGCAAACGTTGAAAATTGGAGTGTTGCTCCTGTTGGGTCTGACACTTGGGTAGCCGCCTCTGAACTAGAAGGGCTCGCGGCTTTCAGCATTGGGCAAACACAAATTCCTTCGAAGAAGAAGCAACGCGCCAAGGAAGCCACTACTTCGGACTCACTGCTTGTACGCCGAAGCTCAAGCTCTCCAATTAGCGTTAGATAATACCTTTTTCCTTATAAATTGCGCCTAAATTTTTCTTATCATTCTCGTCGAGACTCGCGGAATCAAGCAGCTCTGGTCTCCGCTCGAGGGTTCTCTTGAGCGCCTCATTCCTTCGCCATTGAGCTATGGCATTGTGATCGCCAGAAAGTAATATATCGGGGACTTTAAGTCCCTGAAACACAGCTGGTCGTGTGTACTGCGGGAATTGCAAAATACCGGAGGTATGCGAATCGTCAGATATCGCATTCTCGCCATGTCCTAGTGCACCAGGTAAAAGTCTGATTAATGAATCAATTAGAAGCATGGCAGGTATTTCACCACCACTAACGACATAGTCACCGACGCTTATTTCTTCAGTAATATAATTTTGCAAAACTCTCTCATCAATCCCTTCGTATCTTCCACATAAGAGGACAACGCGATCATTTTGTGCTAATCGCTCAGCTTCTCTTTGATTGAATAATTTTCCTTGCGCACTGAGGGCTATGACTGGTGTTCCTGGCTGGAGGCCAAGTGAATTAAGGGCAGCATAAATTGGCTCGGGGCGCATGACCATGCCGGGTCCACCGCCGAACGGAGAATCATCTGTACTTTTATGATTACCAACAGCATAGTCGCGCAAATCATGGGTAATAACTTCTGCTAACTTTTTAGTTAACGCCCGCCCTACAATGCCTACATGAAGTGTAGATTGGAATATTTCAGGGAATGTGGATAAGACGTCAATCTTAAGCATCAGTGCCCGCGGTTTTTCCCCGTAAGCTGCCCTAAGGCATGCGGCAATATTGGCAAAAGAATTTCCATTCCTTCGTTAACACCTTTAGGGCTACCAGGTAAATTAATAATTAAAGTTTTGTTTCGTGTTCCTGCAACACCACGACTCAAAGCAGCCATTGGTGTATTTTTAAGACCATTGGAACGTAGTAGCTCAGCAATCCCTGCAGCATGACGCTCAATAATGGAAACGGTGGCTTCCGGAGTAATATCTCTGTCTGAAAACCCAGTACCGCCCGTTGTAATAATTAAATCAATATCACCTTGGTCTACCCAAGTAACCAGAGTATTGGTAATTATATTTTTATCATCAGGTACGATGAGATATTTATTAACCGCATATCCTGCAGAGCTTAAATGGCCATGTATTGCATCTGCACTGGTATCTTTGCGATCTCCGCTAGCACCTGCGTCGCTACAGGTAAGTATTGCCGCTGTGTAATTCATGCTTTGATTGTACCAGTATCAAGTTCCCTGAGAGCTTTTACTGACGCAGTCACATGAATATTCATAAGAACCTCATTGTGAATCACATTTTGTATGACTCCGTTAGTATCAATTACATATGTTACTCGCGAAGTTCCTAAATTAAATTTACGTTGCACGTCATATAGTTTGCGGATTTCCCCTGTGGAATCACTAGCAAGCTCAAAGGGTGAGTAGCACGACGTAGCAAATTGATCTAGCGTACCAACTTCATCAGCACTAATTCCTACTACTATGCCATTGAGTGATTTAATTTCCTCATAGGCATCCCCAAAGCTTTTTGTTTCAATGGTGCACCCATAGGTAAACGCCCTAGGGTAAAAATACAGGATTATATTGGTTCCTTTATTTTCCGATAGAGTGAACTGCTCACCTGAGCTTAATGTTGCAGTGAAATCCGGAGCGAGGGAATTAATCTTTAGCATTATTGGGCCTATAAACTATGGTAATAGGTTGTATATTTCTGTACGTTTTTTGTTTAAATCTGGGATTTCACTGTCCGGTACAAAAATATTTTTAACCTTAAGTACAGCATACACATCAGTACCCAAAATATCACTTTTTTTAAGGTCAGCTCCCTCTTGAATAAGGGTTCTTGCGCTGTTGACTTTACCCCAATACCCTGCCCATATTAGCGGTGTGGATTTGTAGGAATCTTTCGACTTAATATTTATATCTGCTCCACCACTTATTAGTAATGAAAGCATTTCAGAATTGTCCATTAACACGGCTAAATGCAGGGCAGACGCTCCTTCAAAAGGGAAACCTTTAGGCATGAATGATTTGTTTGGGTTGGTCCCTGCTTCCATATGCAGGCGTACATTTGCCATGTCCTCTTGTGCAATCGCGTCCAGTAGAGAGACTTTTGGAGGTTCGAAGCTTGCGTCTGCGCAGGCAGAGTAAAGAAGTAACCCTAAGGCTGCTATTAAAACTAAGCGCATTGATTGATATCTGGATGAAAGTAACATCATAAATAACTGCCCCAGATAACACTGATTGCGACCATGAATGACAGTACGACAGCTATAGTTGTAGCGACACGTAAACCCACATGAATTATGTCTCTGATATTTACACTGGTACCAATCGCAATCATTGCTACAAGGAAAGTATAGCGGGATACATCCCGTATTTGCGACCCAAGGTTTTCGTCAATTATTCCAACGGATCGTAAGGTCCCTAATAGTAGGAAACCAAATACAAACCAAGGAATATATCGCTGTAAAGTGATGCTTTTGAAGGTAGCTTTTACCCCACCTTCGTCAAGTTCCATTTCTAATTGCTGCTTCTGTGCAGCCATATTCTTTTTCGACAGAATTAACTCAATAATTACGACTAAAGGAACAAGTAATAAAACCCTGGTGAGCTTTACGAATGTTGCAACTGAGGCTGAGGTGCTACTGACCACTGCAGACGCCGCATACACCTGCGCAACCGCATACACTGCCATGCCAGCAACTACTCCGTAATGGTAATCGCTTAGTCCTAAAGCTGGGGCAAGTAAGGGCAAGATTACAATTTGTGCAGCACCAAGTATCCCGCTGATGGCTATAGCTGAGGTTAACTCTGCAGAGCTTGCTCTTATGATAGGCGCTATTACAACGGCTGCGGAATTTCCGCATATTGAATTACTTGCCCCTATTAATATTGCCAAATTGGAGCTTAGCTTTAGTACTACATGTCCGACAAAATAGGCGAGGAACATGCTGGCTGTAACGCCTATAAAAATTAAAGCAAAAAGTTGTGGAGTCGACTTAAGTACCTCTTGGAATGCAATGCTTGCCCCAAGAATAGCAATTGAAAATTCGAGGACGTATTTTGCAGAAAATTGCGTACCGGCTCTGTGCCATCGGATTTTGGGAAATAAATTCCTGAATAGAATCCCAAAAAATAAAGCAATAACCAGAGGATCAATGAAGCTTGCAGAAATTCCTTCATTAAGCAGGACTATGCAGAGAGAAACGAGCGCGAAAAATCCGAGCCCAGGCAATATCTTTAGCCAATTGCTGGGCAAATTTTGCATTAGAAGCAACAACACTTACATGATGAGGATTTCATGTGTAGGTTTTATCATAATTCTTCTAATAAAGAAGTTCCTGTGACCCTATTATTGAACGGAATTTTGTAGAACTAAGGAAAGCAATATGGTCGAATGGCTCTTTACTAAACAGAAGCCCACCATCTGAAACGTATTGCTGTCATTAGGCTCTAATACGTTTCAGATGGTGAAACTCTTTGATTACTGTACGCTTTCCAGGTTTCTACTGTCCCATGGGGCCTTATCTAAACAAATGGCTTTTCATCCCTTAGGCGGGTATTTATGCTGCCTGGCACATCTGATATGAATCTTTTAGGGTATGAAATTGCCTTAATTATCTTCGTATTACGCTGCGCCTTTCCTGGTTGATCGTAAAATGAGTACTCCAGTTGCTGCTGTCGTGACAGGAAAACCTAGGAAACCAACGAACCATAGCATTCCGGCCCAATTATCACCTGCTGAAAATATGCCTCCGAATAAAACACACGCCCCGAAGAAGGT
>CEQN01081155.1_pt1 | contig 27669 bp, 20 predicted proteins | sample 427011 | NCBI WGS metagenome assembly CEQN01 (sample SAMEA2621277, study PRJEB7988) | marine metagenome | biome: marine biome (ENVO:00000447); feature: deep chlorophyll maximum layer (ENVO:xxxxxxxx); material: "saline water (ENVO:00002010), including plankton (ENVO:xxxxxxxx)" | depth 120 m
ACTGCTAATAGTTCCAGTGCTTTCATCTGCCGCAAGAATACCTTTGCCAGGTAAGACCATTGCTTCAGCAACTTCTTCTAATTTTTTCAAATCCATTATCATAATCCTTTATTCTTTATTTTGGCTGACCTATGTCATCAAGCAAATCATTAAACCAGTTTTGTTCTATATCAAAAGGTTTACCACCTTTGATTCTTTCGAAGTCAATCAGCTTGAGTTGACCTTCTGCATTCTCATCCATACCAAGAACACCACTTTCTCCTTTAAATGCAAAATCTGCTGCTAACTTGCTAGAATTTGTAATTAAATCTATATCACGTGAGTTCGGAGCAGCGCTTCTTGCAAAATAACCACTTTTTTGAACCAATGTTTTTTCTGCATCTAGTTTTTCCGAAAATTTCTTTGCAAACCACTGACCTGGATTTAGTTCATCAAGCGCTACATGTCCAAAAGCATCCAATGTGATTGATTCTCCAGATGCTTGCAATTCATTAATAATTGTTTTTGTACCAGCTCCTTCACTTAAAAAAATATTTATAGAATCCTTTTCATCCATCACTACTTTTAAACGTTCACATTCTAAATCAAAATCAAAATCTTTTTCCGGTATATATATCGCATCAATATCCCATCTCTGCTGATCAATAAGTAATTCGGGTAAAAAAGTTCTTTTCTTTAATCTCTCTCGATACTCTTTTGCAGTATAAGCAGTTAACCATCCACAATTTCTTCCCATGACTTCATGAATAATTAATTGCCTATGACTAGTTGTGTTCTCATTTGAAATATTTTCAAAAAAAATCGCACCCTGCTCTGCGGCGGTCCAAGCCCCAAGTGTTTGTGTAATTGGATAAACATCGTTATCCACTGTTTTAGGAAGACCTACTACAGTTAGATCATAATTATTATTTTTCAAATAAAGAGAAAGTTGAGCTGCCATTGTATTGGTATCATCACCTCCAATTGTATGCAAAATATCAACCTCATCATTTACTAATTGATCTGCGGCAACCTTAAGAGGATCCTGGCCAGCATCTATATATCCACGTTTTACGCAATCATCTACGTTAGTTAGTTTAATCCGGCTATTTCCAATTGGACTTCCTCCAAATTGAAATAATATATCTGTCTTATTTTTTACCGAAGATGGAATATTAATTTTATCTCCAACTAATAATCCTCTATATCCATTCATATAACCAATTAATTCTGCATCCCCATCAAGTTCATTGTACGCTTGAATTAAAGCACCAATTGATGCTGATAAACAAGGTGCAATTCCTCCTGCAGTTAAAAAAGCAATTTTCATTGTAATAAGTTTATCATATTATTTTAATAGTAAAGTTATAAAATTAAGATGATTTATTTTAATCTCTTGCAGAAAATGATTAATCCGACCTACAATCAGTACTGAAAAAAATATATTTTCTAATATGGAGGTTAGATAAAAATGAATAAAACATTAAGTAGAGCTGTAATATATAGCTTTATCGGATTCACTTTTCTTGGAGCTGCAGAACAATTCAAAGAAGAATTATTTAATGCAATGGAGTATAGAAATATTGGTCCATTTCGTGGTGGTCGTTCAGCTGCATCGACAGGTGTACCTGGAAACAAATTTTTAGCTTATTTTGGTGCAACTGGCGGGGGCGTATGGAAAACAAATAATGGTGGGCAAACTTGGAACAACATATCGGATGGATATTTTGGTGGATCTATTGGTGCTGTTACAGTAAGTGAATGGGATCCAAATGTAATCTATGTTGGCGGTGGAGAAGTAACTGTTAGAGGTAATGTTTCACATGGAGATGGAGTATGGAAATCAACAGATGCTGGTAAAACTTGGAAGTTTAAGGGACTCAAAGATTCACGACGTATACCACGTATTCGTGTTCATCCAAAAAATCCAGATCTTGTTTACGTTGCAGCATTAGGCCATTTATTTGGACCAAATGATGAAAGAGGTGTTTATCGTAGTAAAAATGGTGGTGATACCTGGGAAAAAATTCTGTTTATTAATGACGAAGTGGGAGCCTGTGATCTCTTATTAGACCCTAACAATCCTCGAATTATTTATGCATCAACTTGGAGAGTAAAACGAACACCATATAGTCTCGAAAGTGGAGGTGAAGGATCAGGTTTATGGAAATCAACAGACGGTGGTGATACCTGGAAGGATATTACAAAAAATAAGGGTTTACCAGAAGGAATGGTTGGAATAATTGGAGTCACCGTATCTCCACTAAATTCTGATCGAGTATGGGCCTTAATTGAAAGTAAAAAAGGTGGTTTATTTCGCTCAGATGATGGAGGCGAAACATGGAAGAAAACAAGCTCAGACAATAATCTTAGACAAAGAGCTTGGTACTATACTCGTTTATATGCAGATACGGAAAATGAAGATGTTTTATATGTTTTAAATGTTCAATTCTGGCGTTCTAAGGATGGTGGAAAAACTTTTAACTCAATTCGGACTCCTCATGGTGATCACCATGACCTTTGGATCGATCCGATGGACTCTCAGCACTTAATTATAGCTGATGATGGAGGAGGCCAAGTCTCATTTGATGCTGGTGCTACTTGGAGTACATACCATAATCAACCAACGGCTCAATTCTATCGAGCAGATGTTGATAATCAATTTCCATATCGAGTATATGCAGGTCAGCAAGATAATAGTACTGTATCAGTGGCATCGCGAACTATGGGCGGTGGAATTACTGAGCGTGACTACTACGCTGTAGGTGGTGGCGAAAGTGCACATGTGGCACCTCACCCTGAAAATCCTAATATAGTTTATGCTGGGTCTTATAGTGGGTTTTTAACTCGTTATGATCATGCAACTGGGCTAAGAAGAAACATTACTGTTTATCCTGATAATCCAATGGGACATGGTGTTAAAGATATGAAATACCGTTTTCAGTGGAATTTCCCAATTGAGTTTGATCCATTTGATTCAAAAACTCTTTATGTTGGATCTCAGCATCTTCATAAGTCTACTGATGAGGGTGAATCTTGGGAATTAATTAGTCCTGACCTATCCACTAATACAGTATCAATGCAAGATGAATCTGGTGGTCCAATTACTAAGGATGATACAGGGGTGGAATACTATTGCACTATTTTTGTTATTACCCCTTCTACAAAAGAAAAAGGAGTAATTTGGATTGGGACAGATGATGGTCGAGTTCACATTACAAAAAATGGTGGAGAGTCATGGACAGACATCACTCCAAATAATATGCCAAAATGGGGTATGGTAAATAGTATTGATCAATCAGCCCATGATCCCGCAACAGCATACATGGCGGTAACGCGATATAAGTCAGATGATTTTAAGCCTTATCTATATAAAACTAATAATTATGGTAAGTCTTGGAAATTAATTTCAAAGGGAATCCCCAATGATGCATTCACTAGAGTTGTGAGAGAGGATCCCAGGAAAAAAGGCCTATTATATGCAGGTACTGAAACAGGTATGTATATATCATTTAATGATGGTAGAGATTGGCAATCATTTCAATTAAATCTTCCTATTGTTCCAATAACTGATCTAGTGGTTAAAGAAAATGATCTTGTTGTTGCAACTCAGGGGCGTTCATTCTGGATACTGGATGACTTAACACCGCTACATCAACTAAATAATAAAGTTGCAGGTGCAAAATTACATCTATATAAGCCAAGAGATACATACCGGTTAAATGCTGGTGGTGGTTGGGGTGGACCAAGTCCAACTTGGGGTGCCAATCCACCTAATGGAATTATGACATTCTATTACCTAAATGAAGAGCTAGATAAAGATAGTGATTTTAAATTAGAATTTATGGAATCGGGCGGTGATGTAATTAAAACATTCACCAATAAAAGAGATATGAAAAATCCATCACCGGTTGCTGAAACAAAAAAAGGAATGAATCGATTTGTATGGAATATGAGATATCCAGATGCAAAGAAAGTTCCTAATGCAGTTATGTGGGGAGGAAGACATATTGGTCCTAAGGCGGTACCTGGAGAATATAAAGTCAAAATGACTATTGGTGGAAAAAGTCAAACTCACACATTTAATATTCTTAAAGATCCTAGAGTCAATACAACTCAATCTGATTTTCAGGATCAATTTGACCTACTAATGGATATTAGAAATCGAACAACTGAAATAAATGAGAAAATTCTAACTATTAGAAGTATAAAAGATCAAATTGGTACACTTACTAGCTTAATGAAAGAATCTGGCTTTAAGAACGATAGAGTTACAAAAGCAGGAAAAGAACTAGTAAAATCCCTATCAACAATTGAAGAAGAATTAATTCAAGTTAAGTCTGAATCAAGACAAGATCCATTAAACTACCCAATTAAATTGGATAATAAAATCGCAGCATTAGTCGGTGTAGTTTCAAGCATCGATGCAAGGCCCACAGCTCAATCATATGATGTTCTTGAAGATCTTGTTTCTCAAGCTCAAGTTCATTACAAAAAATTGAATAAGGTTTTAACAGATGATTTATACAGATTCAATAATATGGTTAGCGAAGCAGCTGTACCAGCGGTAATGATTATTCCTTCAGAATTAAACGTTGAAAAATAAAAATCTAATTTGATAAAACAATCAAAGGCCCCTCGTAACTACGTGGGGCCTTTTTTGTTATGGTATTAAAATAATGAATCCGATTCTTTGGAAACCAAATAAAGACCAAATAAAAAATTCTCAAATGGAGGCGTTTCGTCTTCAAGTGAATTCTCGTTACGATATAAATCTTAAAGATTATATGGACCTATATAAATGGTCAATAAATAATATTTCAGATTTTTGGAAAGCAATCTGGGGATTTATGTCAATAGAGCACTCAACCAATTTTTCTGCAATCATAGATGATGAAAAGAAAATGCCTGGTGCAAAGTGGTTTCCAGATACAAAAATGAATTATGCAGAAAATCTTTTGAGAATACGATCAGATAAATCTGCTATACTATTTAAAAATGAAAATAATTTGGTTAAAAATATATCATATAGAGAACTTTATGATTTAGTTGAAAAAGTTTCATCCGCACTTCGATGTATTGGAATTAAATCAGGAGATCGTATTGCAGGTTTCATGCCAAATATTCCTGAAACAGTAATTTCGATGTTGGCAACTTCTTCAATCGGTGGGATATGGTCCTCATCATCTCCTGATTTTGGAATAAAAGGAGTTCTAGATCGTTTTCAACAAATAAAACCGAAAGTACTATTTGTAACTAATGGTTACTATTATAATGGTAAACAATATAATCTAATAAAAAAAATAAATGCGATTGTTAAGGAGCTGCCATCATTAGAAAAAGTCGTTGTTATTCCTTATTCAAATAATAATTTCGAAATATCTAAAGTATATAAAGGAATTACTTGGGATGATTTTATTTCTAGGAATTCATCTCCATTAGTTTTTGACCAACTTCCATTTGATCATCCTCTTTATATCATGTATTCAAGTGGTACTACAGGGCTTCCTAAGTCAATAGTTCATGGCGCAGGTGGTACGCTAATTCAACATTTAAAAGAATTAAGACTTCATACCAATATAACAATTGATGATACTATTTTTTATTTTACTACTTGTGGTTGGATGATGTGGAATTGGTTAATAAGTAATCTAGCAATTGGAGCTACTATTGTTCTTTACGATGGCAATCCATTTTATCCAGATCCAAATGTAATGTGGGATATGGTTGATGAATTTAAAATTACTCATTTTGGTACAAGCGCAAAATTTATTGATGCATGTAAGCAGGAAAATCTAGCACCAATATCTTCCCATTCTTTGAAATCAATGAAAATAATATTATCAACAGGATCACCTTTAATAGAAGAAAGTTATGATTATGTTTATAAAAAAATAAAACGCGATGTTCAACTATCATCAATCTCAGGAGGTACAGATATCATATCTTGTTTTGCAGGAGGAAACCCAATCCTACCTGTTTATAGAGGGGAAATCCAATGCAGAGGTTTAGGTATGGATGTTAAATCTTTTGATAGCGATGGAAAATCATTACTAAATCATAAAGGCGAATTAGTATGTACAAAACCATTCCCATCTATGCCTATTTATTTTTGGAATGACCAAGATAATGAAAAATATAATAATGCTTATTTTAAAAAATTTCCTGGAATTTGGAATCATGGTGATTTTATACTAATCAATAAACATGGTGGCGTTCAAATTTTTGGACGAAGTGATGCTACCTTAAACCCTGGTGGTGTAAGAATCGGTACTGCAGAAATTTATCGTATAGTTGAAAGTTTTGATGAAATAGAGGACAGCCTTGTTATTGGACAAGCACAAGGTGGAGACGAAAGGGTTGTTCTATTTATAAAATTAATTAATCCTGGTTCAATTAATACTGATCTCATCAAAAAAATTAATATGGCAATTCGAACTAATTGCTCTCCACGACATGTACCAAGCATTACGTTAGAAACAAAAGATATTCCTTATACAATTAATGGTAAGAAAGTTGAAATAGCAGTTAAAAGAATTATTGAAGGGAATGATGTTGAGAACAGAGATGCATTATCTAATCCGGAATCTTTAAAACTATATGAAAATATTTCTGAACTTTCATAGTGGATACTTTAAGTCATGCACTATGGGGAAGAGGATTGTTTGGATATAGAGGACTCGCGTGGCCTGCATTCTTTTTTGGCGCAATGCCTGATCTTTTTTCTTTTGGTATCCTAATAATTTATAGATTGATTTCTGGTGATTATACGCATGTAATTGGGGGCGGACCCCCACCACTAAATTCCATTCCATGGTGGGTGTTCATCAATTATGATATATCACATAGCTTTGTAAGTGCATTTATTTGTATCGCAATAGTTAGAAGATTTAATAAGAATATTGCATTTGCAATGTGGGCTTGGCCTTTCCACATTCTACTTGATTTTCCGTTCCACAGTAAAGCATTCTTTCCTACAAAATTACTTTGGCCAATCACTGATTTTTCGTTTGATGGGATTCCGTGGTCAAGACCAGAAATTTGGTTCCCAAATCTTGCTGGAATTTTAATTTTATTTTTTTACAGGAGATATGAAAAAAAGAATAATAATAAATTAACATAGTTGTTTATCAATCGAATCATAAACAAGCTTAACTCGTTCTACCGTACCAGTATCTAAACAATAAATATCACATTTTGAAAATGGTTTTGCATAAACGTGTAGACTTACCGCATCCTCAGAGTAGACATTTTCCACTGAATGAATTTCTGCTGGTCCATCTAAATGGCCAGTTTCCCCTTTAATTTGATCAGCCATATTTAACAAAAGAGGGTCAATTGATTCTAAAGTGTAATTTGAAATCTGTAAAGCACCTGATTCAACACGCATCCAGCATTTCTCACCTTCATGCCCATGAATTGGAGCAACCTGTCCGGCTTTCCAACAAACCAACATAATTTCAAAGTCAGCTTCTTTATGGATTAGATTTCTACAATACTTTTCATCTTTAAAGTGTATATAATCATTAAAATTTTCATTAGATATAGAATAATTATTTAAATATTCAGAAACTTTTCCAATTGGAAAATCTTCGACAGCAAATGTTTTCAATTGATTAATTAAATTGTCCATCTTTAAAAATTCTTTTTACACCTATTGTTAGAATTGGAATAACAAAAATAATCCAATAGCCCCATGTTATAACTCCATAACCCTTTGCAATCAGACCAATCAGACCAACAGCATTTGCAATAAAAATGGAACCAATTAATAGAGCCACTCCTATTAAGGCTCTCCAATGATCCTTTAAGTTTTGGTTTACTGAAAGGATTCTCTCATTAAATCCGTGTATCAAACTTACTCCAGTTTCAATAAAGGTACCAAATAAGACAACTTGGAAAATAATTTTAAAATAATTCCAACCAATTTTATCTAAAATAAGATTTACTGGTACACTCTCAGAGATTATTAATGGATACTGGCTTAACATAGCCAAAAACATTATCAACGCTGGAACCATACCAATTATTCCTGCAAATATACCAGATAGGATTGCTTCCTTTCGAGTTTCAAGATGACGAACACAAAATAAGATTGCTGGCGCTAATCCAATATTATATGCCGCATATTTGATTCCACCTATTGCCCAACTATTTCCCTTTGGCTGCAAAGAGAAGGACGATGAGATTTCTGTGCTGAACATATTAAATACTGCGATAAACATTATTATAAATGCAGCATAAAGAATTATTGACCATATAGATAACAGCTTTTCGATTAAACTTGTACCATAAAAAACAATCAATCCAACTAAAAGCATCATAATAACTACACCAATAATTTCTTTTACTTGAAACATTTCACTAAAAATTTCACCAGATGCTGACCCCATAACTGATACAACCAAAACTAGCCCAACCAAATAAAGATATTCATAGCCAATCCATAACTTCCCTAATAAGTCTTTCAGAAATGACCGGTATTCATAATGTTTTCCAACTCGAGAGAATTCAAAACAAATAGCTAATACAGCACTCCAAATAACAGTAGCTATTGCCATATTTACTAATCCATAAACCGGACCTTCAGAGAGAAAAAATTCTACTAGTTCACGTCCTGTCCCATAACCTCCACCAATTATTAGGCTTTGAAAAATAAAACCAGGCAGCAAATATTTATTAAAAAATGAAGAACTCATATAATTATTTCATTTTTAATAAATCTTACAATATCATCTACACCATCACTCAGCGGTAAGAAAACGGGAACTCCAAGTAATTCATTAATTTGTTTTTTTGATTTTTGTAGTTCATCAAATGAAGAGCTTTCTTCATTCAATCCTATCCCAATAACTTTTGCACCAAACGATTCAATTAATTTTAACTCATCAGTTATATTTGGAATCTTATATTCAAACTCTTCAAGGTCCACAAAATATTCTCTACCAATAGGATGAACAAGAATAACATGTTTCGCATTCCCAGATAAAATGAATTCTGAACCTCCAGGACCTGATGGATTTCGCAATGAGGATTGACCTTCTAATAAAATTAGATCAGGCGCGGATTGCTCTACACATTCTAAAATAGCCTTCTCAAGTTCTCCACTAACAAAATCATTTGGAGTCGCATCAAAGATAAATCCATGGTTATATCCCTGCATCCATCCAGTTTGACCAGTATAAATCAATTCAGCATGAATATCATTTTCAAGACATTTTTCCATAATAAAACGCGCTGTGGTTCGTTTCCCAACAGCACAATCCGTACCTAAAACTGCAACTATAGGTGTTTTAACATTAAGAATTTTGCCAGTCCAAAATTGTAAATCTGATACTGGTCTGGGTTTTCTTATATCGATTAATTTTACATTATTTTTCTCAGCTAATATTTTAAACTCATTATCTTCACTAAGATAATGATGCAGTCCAGAAACAATGGATAGTTTTAACCTTATTGCTTCGGCTAATTCTTTTCTGCAATCTTCTGGAAGTACACCTCCGGGGAATGCAACACCAACTAAACATACTTCAGCTTTTTCCGTTGAATTTTCAACAAAATGTCGAATTGATTTATAAACTGGAATATCGATTTTATTTCCATCTAATACTTCTCCGGCATCTTTCCCATAATTAAGTGAATCAATAACTGCTAGAACTTTGAATCTTTCTGTTCCTCGAAGAAGCCCGTGAGCTGTCTTTGCAAAATTTTCTGCTAATAAATTATGCGTAAAAACAATTGCATTTTTCATGCTAAGTATTCATTTCATCAATATAATTAACACCAAGCCCTGGCTGCATCGTAGGAAACAATTTCCCCTCTTTTAACATAAATCCACCAGAAACAATATCCCTTGCTAAATCAAAACTCCCATCTAAATCTAAATATTTTGTTTTAGTACTTGATAATGCAATATGTAAAGCTGCTGATATGCTAACAATACTTTCATCCATACATCCCCACATTAAATCAATATTATTTTCATTTGCAATATGAGCTATCTTTCTTGCAGGATATAGCCCTCCACATTTCATCAACTTTATATTGAATATTCCAAAGGGCTTTTGATTTTTTGATAATCGAACCGCATCTTCTGGATCATGGAGACTCTCATCTGCGGCACAAATATCACTAACTGATTCAGATATTTCATGCATATTAGAGTCATGATCTCTTGGAAAAGGCTGTTCAATTAGTTCAATATTGTTTTTTTTAGTATTATTAACAAATTTGTTTAGATCTTCAATACTATAGCCTTGATTAGCATCAACTCTAATTGAAATTGAATTACCAATAGCTTCTCTCACTTTATGTATTAATTGAATATCATGATCCACATCACTACCTGTTTTAATTTTTAAAAAGCGAAACCCATTTGACACATATTCTTTAGCTTCATCTGATGACTCTTCAATAGATTTTATTCCCATAGTAACAGATGTATATAAACCATCATGGCATTTACCAAAAAAATCTAGTAATGAAATATTTTGAAACTTACTAAGGGCATCAAAAAGTGCGATATCTAAAGCAGCGTGTGCTGCGGGATTTGAATATAAACGTTTATTAATTGATTCACATATTTCATCAATAGAATTAATATTTTTATCTATTAAGAGTTCTTCAGAATTATTTTCTAACGCAGTTACGCATGAAACAATATCCTCACCGGTCACAAATTCTGCTGGCGAACCTGCTCCTATTCCCCATGTGCCATCTTCTAATTGAATATGAACAAATACATTCTCAACAGAATCTATTGTTTCGTAAGAAATTGTATATGGCCGAGATAGCTCAAGGTCTTCTGACCAAATTTTAACACTTTTTATTTTCATTAATTTTTGTATCCAGGGCCTCGTACAACTCTACCTGGCATAGCTCCAGTATGTTCACCATTTTTTAAGACCTGAATTCCATTAACAAAAACATGATGCATCCCAGTAGCTAATTGATGGGGGTTATCAAATGTTGCATGATCAGAAATAGTATTCGGATCAAACATTACTATATCTGCATAATATCCCTCTTTTAATAAACCTCTATTTTTTATTTTAAGTTTTTTTGCTGATAAACTAGTCAATTTATAGATCGCTTCTTCTAATGAAATAACTTTTTCTTCACGAACATACTTTCCAAGTAAACGCGCAAAATTTCCGTAGGCTCTTGGATGAGGGTTGTATTTTAAAAAGTCACCTTCAGGTGCGATTGATCCTGCATCAGAACCAAAACTCATATAAGGTAACTTAATTTGTTTTTTTACATTTTCTTCCGACATTAAAAAATAAACAACATCAACTCGGCTACCATCTTGAATCACAAAATCCATCGCCACATCTGCATAATGTTTTCCAGTTTTCGCGGCTACTTCTTCCAATGTCATACCAATATATTTTCGTAGATCTGGATTACGAAACCCTGCAAATAGAACGCCATCAGGGCCAGCTAAAAAACCTAGATTCTCCCAGTTCTCTGCATCGCTCGTCATTTCTTTTTTTACCTTAGCTCGAATTTTTGGATCTTTTAATCTTTCTACCCAATTATCATAGCCACCTTCTTGAACCCATGGTGGCATGTGTGCATTCAATCCTGTTGCACCTGCAATATAAGTATACATATCAGCTGTGATATCTAATCCTCTTTCTCTTGCAGCAGCAATCTTTTCTATCACCAAATCTATTTTATAGTGGTTTTTTACACCACCTGCTTTCAAATGATAAATTTCTGCAGGAATATTTGCTTTTTCAGCTATTGTAATCAATTCATCTAAGGCTTCTAATAATTGATTGCTTTCACTTCTCATATGTGATATATACATACCTCCATACTCTGATGCCACTTTACATAATTCAATTAATTCTTCCGTAGTAGAATAAAATGCTGGAGCATAAATCAATGAAGACCCAATACCTAAAGCACCTTCTTCCATGGCTTCACGGACTAAGGACCGCATATTATTTAATTCATTCTCAGTAGGTCCTCTATCTTCAAATCCAATCTCATGAATTCTTAATGTTGTAGCTCCTACAAAAGATGCTACATTTGATGAAACACCTCTACGCTCAAGTGACTCTAAATATTCCCCAAGTGTTGTCCAGTCAATGGTATATCCTGCAGCATTTTCTTGATTTGATTTTTTCATTGAATCATTTAATGGCCCCATAGATCCACCTTCACCATAAACTTCCAATGTAACACCTTGTTTTATATCGCTTAGTGACCGACCATCTTGAATTAATGATGTTGTTGCCCAACTAAGCATATTTATAAATCCTGGAGCTACAGCTAATCCTTTAGCATCAATTTCTTTACTTCCTTTTTCAGCTATCGTTTCATTCACTAAAATAATTTTGTCACCTTTAATTGCTACATCAGCAAGAAAAGGCGGCAAACCGTTTCCGTCATAAACCATGCCATTTCTTATGACAACATCATATTTTTCACAGCCTATCGCAATCAATAATGAAAAAACAATTAAAAACTTTTTAGTTATCATTCAAAAACCCTACCCATTAATTATTATATTTGTTCATCCAACCCATAATATGCTGTAGTTTACTGATATGATGACTTGGCCTAACGGAAATACCATGAGGTTCATCTGGAACCCGTACTAATACCGATTCCACTCCGAGTAGCTGTAAAGCCGCATAATACTGTTCTGAGTCTGGCATCGGCGTGCGATAGTCTGCCTCTCCAGTTAATACCATTGTGGGAGTTTTAACGTTCTTAACTACAGATAAAAGATTTTTGCTTTCATATTTTTCTACATGATCCCAAGGCATCCCTGGAAACCAATAGTTTGCTGTCCATGGAATATCAGAATAAAGAACAAAGCTATACCAATTAATTACAGGATATACAGTAACTGCAGCTTTGAAACGATCTGTACGACCAATCATCCAACATGTTAAAACACCACCTCCACTACCACCAGTAACAAATAGGTTCTTCTCATCAATATATCCTTTTTTTATTGCTGCATCCACTCCAGAGTTAAGATCATAAAAGTCATCTCCGGGATAATCATGGTGAATTAATTGAGCAAACTTTTCACCATAACTCGTACTTCCACGTGGGTTAGTATAAAGAACAACATATCCATGAGCAGCCATCATTTGTTTTTCTAAATAAAATCTATCGCCATAATTGGAGAATGGGCCACCATGTATTTTAATAATTAAAGGATATTTTTTTGATGGATCAAAACCTGGTGGCTTCATAATCCATCCTTGTATATCCAAACCATCATGTGAAGATTTGTACCAAATCTCCTCAACTTTCCCAAGCTCTTTATTGGCAAATAAATCCGCATTAACTGTCGTAATAACTTTGGGTTGTCCTCCTTTTATATTTCCCACAGCCAGGTCGGAAGGAATATCAGGGCGAGTAGTTAGCATAACAAATTTTCCATTAGATGCTATAGAATAACCTCTTCCAAGATTAGATGCCATTATATCTGTTTTACCATTTAATGTGGTTTTTGCTAGCTTTGTATTTCCTTCTGTAGCGTAAGTAAATATGATATTTTTATTATCTCCAGACCAACTAAGATTAGAGACCCCTCGGTCAAGTTTCGTTTTGATTTCCTGAATTTTTTTTGTTTTTAAATTCATTATATAGATATGAGAAATTTGAGTTGCCATCATCTTATTATCATAACCGGTATATGCTAAGTATTTCCCATTAGGTGATGGTCTTGGATTTCCATCTGGGCCATCTCTATTAGTAAGTTTATCCATGGATCCATCTTTAATACTTATCTGGAGAATATCACTTTGACGATAACCTTCAGCTTCCCATTCATCATTCAAATTAGTTGATACATAAATATGTTTACTATCACTGGACCAGACAGTTTGACCACCACGATACGAAGCAAAATTGAACCGACCAGAAGTTAATTGACGAGCTGTTCCTCCTTCTGATGGAACGATGAACAAATGTTTGTATCCCTTTAAATACCCAACGCCATCAAATCTATATACCAACCGATCAATTACTTTAGCTGGAGTTGCCCACTCAGCTCCTTTAGGAGGAGTAGGGAGATCAACTTTAAAATCTGCACCTCTTGTAACGGTTCCAAAAAATGCAATATGATTGCCATCTGGAGACCAACTTACACCATGAGGACCAGTTTGAACATTTGTCAATATAGTAGTTTCACCTGTATCCATCCATCGCTTGTGAATCTGGCTAGAACCGGAAGAACTAGATACATAGATTATCTGTTTACCATTTGGAGACCAACGAGGTTGACTATTACCATTCTGTCCACTGGTAAGTGGACGATTATCGCTACCATTAAAATTAATAATCCAGATATTCGAGTAACGCTTATCTTTCATAACATCGCTACCAGAACGAACATAAAGTATCTGTGAACCATCAGGAGAAATTTGAGGATCAGATACACCTTCCATCTCAAAAATATCCATTGGTTGTAGAATATTTTTATTTTCAGCATTAATTATATTGATAAAAAATAATATGCTTATAAAAATAGATATTTTTCCATTAGTTGACGTAAAATTATTTTTCATAAAACCTCCTATTTTTTTAACTTAGTGCTTGATCAAGGTCATCGATCAAGTCAGATGCAGATTCAATTCCTACAGCTAAACGAATCAATGATTTATCAATACCTGAGTCAATTAGTTCTTCATCACTAAGTAGTGAATGAGATGTTTGAACTGGCCGTGTAACCAATGACTCAACCCCACCCATACTTGCGGTGCACATAGGAATTTGTAATTGATTCATTACCTTATCAGCCTCTTCTACTCCACCTTTAACAACAAAACTCAGCATTCCTCCAAATCCGCATAACAAATTTTTTGCTCTTTCATGGCTAGGATTTGATTCTAGCCCAGGATAATTGACATGTGCTACCATAGGATGATCATTTAAAAATGTGGCAATCTTCATTGCATTACTACACTGCCTTTTTATCCTCAATGATAAAGTTTTCATCCCTCGATGTAATAAAAAACATGCATTTGGATCCAAGCATCCCCCAAGATGATTTAACTTTGAATTAATATCTGTCATATGGGGTTCATTACCAATTATTGCCCCAGCAACTATATCAGTGTGTCCATTTAAAAATTTAGTTGCAGAATGAAGAGAGATATCAAATCCTAACTGAATTGGACAAAATAATGCTGGACTAGCAAATGTATTATCTATCATAGAAATTAAATTATGTTCCTTTGCAAAGCTGACAACTTTATCTAAAGGGGCCACCTCAATTAGTGGATTTGTTATTGTTTCCACATATATAACTTTAGTATTTGATTTCAATTTACCTTTCCAGTCAGATGGATCCATGGCATCTATAAAGTCAAACTCAATACCATATTTTGGCAGGTCATGTTTTATATAATCGGCTGTTCCGCCATATAATGTTTTATGAGCTAATAGATGATCACCTGATTTTAGAAACGTTAAAAGTGAGGTTGTGATTGCGCTCATTCCTGATGACGTGACAAGTGCACGGTCTCCTCCTTCAAGAATTGCGAGCTTCTCATGCAGTACAATATGATTAGGTGTATTATTTAATCTAATATATTTTAGATCATCGTAACTCTTTTGACCTGAATACTCAAAAGTTGAACTTTGAAAAATTGGCACATTTGCAGCACCTTCAATTCGAGGATCTGGCTCACCCGAATGAATAATTTTTGTATCAAATGAAATATCTTTTTTTTTCATAATGTTAATCTTTTCCTTCTTTTTTAACATATCTATCTAACCAATTCGCTGTTTCCCATAAAACATGCATGACTGATTCTCTAGCTCTATAACCATGGCTCTCATGTGGAAGCATAACTAATTTTGCAGTGGCGCCATGTCCTTTTAGTGCATGATAATAACGTTTACTTTGAACAGGGAAAGTCCCCGAATTATTATCTGCCTCACCATGAATTAGTAGAATAGGCTCATTTACTTTATGGGCATGCATAAATGGAGACATCCCAAAATAAATTTCTGGAGCTTGCCAAAATGTTCTTTGCTCAGATTGAAAACCAAAAGGAGTCAAGCTTCGATTATATGCGCCGCTCCTCGCAATTCCAGCCTGAAAAATATCGGAATGACTTAATAAGTTTGCTGTCATAAATGCACCATATGAATGACCTCCAATTGCAATCTGATCCCGAGTCGTAATATTTTTTTCAACCATAATATCTGCTGCAGCTTGTGCGCTTGCTACTAACTGTTTGACAAAGTTATCATTTGGCTCTTGATTATCTTCTCCAATAATCGGCATTGTTGCACCCATTAAAACAGCATATCCATACGAAAGCATCAACATTGCTGAAGATGATGATGAAGCTGGATTTATTGTTGAAAAACGATATGGAGAACCAACTACCTGTGATGCAGCCTTTGAGGTTTTAAATTCTCTAGGATAAGCCCATACAAGTAATGGTAACGGTCCATCGCTTGGCTTTCTTCCCGGCGGTAGATAAAGTGTTGCTGATAAATCAATGCCATCATCTCTTTTATAAGTTATCATTTCCTTATAGAGACCTTTCATTTGTGGATATGGATGGGCAAAAGATGTGATTGACTTTAAAGAGTTATCATTCATTCCACGAATATAATAGTTTGTTGGTTCATCTTTTGATTCACGCCTAGTAATAATTGATCGATCTTTTTTATCCATAAATGTAACAGCACTTTCATAATAAGGTGCAGCACATCTCCATAATCGTTTTGATGTTTTTGTTTCTAAATCAAATTCATCAACAAATGGCATATCGCCTTCTTGTGATGCTCCATTACCAGACATAAATATTTTTCTACCACCTTCATCTAATAATATCAATACAGATCTACCAAAATTATTTCTTTCTCTCATTGGAAATCCTGGGTCGTTGTATCGATCTTCATACGACCGATCGATTATTTTTCTATTTTCTCCTTTTGATGGATTAACATGCCATGTTGTTGTTCGACGCTCTGTCCATTTTCTTGCCGAAACCAAAGCTGTTTTTGCATCTCCCCAGTAAACACTTGAATATCTTAACTCGAGTTTTATTAACTCTTTAGGACTTCCATTAAATGGCTCATTTAAAGTAAAAACCTTATCCCTAAATGGAACTTTTTTTCGAGGGTTACCATCATCAAGTGCCTCAACAAAATATATTGTTGAACCTTCATCCGATCGCCATCCAAAAGATCTTGGGCCAGTAATTACCCCATCTCTTCCGATAGGGACACTTTCCGCAAGAGGAACATCACGAAGTGTATGAACAGGTTTACCATTTTTATTAAAAATTTCTACAAGAAATGGGAATCGGTTTACAGTTACTAAATACGAGAACGGCCGATGAATGGTTTCCATTAAAATATATTGACCATCTGGCGATGGTTCAGCTCTTCGGATAATGCCTGATTTTCCAATTTTTTTTGTTTTACCCTTCATGTTTACCCTAACGAGCTGAGAACTCATATAGTACTCAAAAAGCTTTTCATCATATGAATTAGTTAGTAAATCTTGATATGTACGAGCTGGCGCAACTTTACCTAAGTTTTCTTGAATTACAGGTGCATCAGGTACTCTTGAAGCTTGAGGAGGATTTCCTCTATTATCTATAACTGTTTTTACTATTAATTCTTCGCTATTTGATATCCAATAGAATGGGGCTCCCCAAATGGCATTCAAAGGGGATTTTAATAATAATTTACCTTTACCATTTTTTATATTAACTACATATAGGTTTATCTGAGTTCCCTTTGTTACAGATAAGGCTATCTGCTTTCCATTCGGAGACCAGGTTATATTTGAAATTCTACCATCTCTAGGTAAACCTTTAACTTTCCTTTTTTTACCAGTCTCGATATTTTGAATCACTAAACCTGTATAGTAACTACTTCGACTCCTTCCATTCGTAGCTGGATTAATACGTAAACCTGCAAGTCTAAGCTCCGGCTGAGATAACTCCTCTATTGAAGTCAGAGAGGATCTCTCCATTATTAATATTTGTTTTTTGTCCGGCGATATGCTTACTCCGGGTGTTGCTGGTGCATCAACAATATCTGCAATCGCTTTCGGTGGCATTTTATAATCGTTATTTCCAATGGCGAATACATTAATAAATAAAAAAATAATTGCTGATAATTTTATTTTATTTTTCATAATTACCTCCTTAGTAACTTTATTTTATAAAATCCCTCCTCAAGGATTATATATATTATTTCAATTTGTTGTAAGAAAATAACTTTATTTATTATCCTTAAACAATGGTCGACTTATAAATAAATATTGAACCTTGTTTTATAGAATAAATCACCCTTATCATTAGTCCTTCAAATTTATGTGATATCCATTTAGTTAGGAGTTTTTTATGACAATTTTACATTCATCGATTAAAGAAAATGATTTCCAATTTTATGGACTAGTAGTCTTAAGAGTTTTAATTGGATGGCATTTTTTATATGAAGGGATATCTAAATTAATCAATCCATACTGGTCATCTGCAGCATATCTTTTAGACTCTAAATGGATCTTTTCAGGACTAGCAAAAACAATTGTCTCAAATCCAACATTACTTACCATTTCAGATAATGTTAATATGTGGGGACTAACTCTGGTTGGCGCTTCACTATTACTTGGACTTTTCACAAAATATGGTTCACTTACAGGAATGGTATTTATTTGTTTATACTATTTATTTGCACCACCATTGTTAGGTTTAGAATATAGTCGACCTGGTGAAGGTAGTTATTTAATTGTTAATAAAAATTTAATCGAAGCTTGTGCTCTTTGGGTATTATACTGTTTCCCAACAAGTCAAGTTGTAGGACTAGATCGTTTCTTTAACGATTCGAAATAATTAAAGGAGAAATAATTATGAGTAAAAAAGCCAAATCTTCAAAAAATACAAATTTAGAACGCAGAGATTTAATTAAAGGACTTGCAACTGTACCTGTTGCTGGTGTCTTCTTAGTGAATTTATGGCGTAAAATGAAAAGAGACGCAACAAAAAAGGCAAATTTATTATCAGATTTAGTTCAAGAAAAGTCTGCTCCTAATGTTGTTCGATCATTATCAAATAGTCGTCACTTAAATATTGGTATCATTGGATATGGTGGTAGAGGTGGGCATCTTGTTCGTGGAGCAGGTTTCGCAACTAAAGGTTGGACAGACACAGTTTACAAGAATGCGCAAAAAAATAAATTAGATAAACAGTTTGATACATTTATGTCTCAGGAAGATTTGAATTGTTCATTAGTAGGAGTTTGTGACCTTTTTGATAATAATGCTGAACTAGGTATTAATGCTTCTCAAAATGAAATACGTCCTGGTGGAATGCCAAAGAATACTGCAACTAGATATCGCACACATGAAGAACTATTAGCAAATGATAATATTGATGCTGTCATCATTGCTACCCCAGATCATTGGCATGCCCAAATTACCATTGATGCTGCAAAAGCAGGAAAACATGTTTATTGTGAAAAAGGAATGACTAGAACATTTGATGAAGCTATTAAAGTATATGACGCCGTAAAAGAAACTGGAATAACCTTTCAACTTGGCCATCAAAACAGGCAAGTGGAGGCCAATGAAAAAGCTAGACAAATTTATGAGCAAGGTCTTTTAGGACCAGTAAATCTTGTTGAGCTAACCACAAATCGCAACTCTCCATGGGGAGCTTGGTATTGGGGAATACATCCTGATGGCAACAATAAAACTATTGACTGGGAAAGATTTCAACAACCTTCTCCAAATAAACTTCCTTGGGGAAATGGCAAAGAAGCTTTAGAAAGATTCTTTAGATGGAGATGTTGGTTTGACTATGGGACTGGTCTTTCAGGAGACCTACTTTCACATGATTTTGATACAATCAATCAAATTATGGATATTGGAATTCCAAAATATGTCACATCTTCCGGAGGAATCTACCATTATACGAAAGAGAATTATCCAGATATAATTGGCTATGATAGAGATGTTCCAGATGTTTGGAATGCTACCTTTGAATATCCTGAAAGAGATCTAACCCTTTTATACAGTGCAAGTTTATCAAGTAGTAATCCCAGAGGTAATCGAATCATGGGCCATGATGCTACTATGCAAATGGGTGGTCAAAGTGGTGGTGGATCAATTCATGGATTTGTAGTAACTGCTGACGAACTTTCAACTCAATATAAAGATCGACTTGATAGTGGTATAATAAATCCTAATTATCCAATTTATACTTATTCGCCAGGTTCAAAACAAATTGATGGCGTGACATCAGCAACCTCCCGTTATTTTGCTCAAAAAGGTTTACTTTACACATATCGTGAAGGTAAACGAGTAGACCCAACTCACTTACACGTAAAAGATTGGCTTGATTCAATCCGAGATGGGTCTCAACCAAGATGTAATATTGATGTTGGATTCCATGAAGCTGTTGCATGTGCAATGGCAACAGAATCATATTTAAAAGGACGTAGAATAGAATGGGATCCAGTTAATAGAAAATTGATCTAAGAGAATTACTAACATATGAATAAGAACACTCGTTTAGGAACCATGATGTTCCTCCAGTTTGCTATTTGGGGTGCCTGGCTACCATTAACTGCCCGGTATCTTTCTGCAACTGTTGCTGAAGGTGGACTGGGATTCTCCGGGTCAGAAATTGGAATGATATTAGGGTTGGCAGGCTCAATTGGTGCAATTGTATCCCCTTTTATTGCAGGACAATTTGCTGATCGATATTTCAGCACTGAACGAATATTATCCTTCTTAGTTATTACTGGTGGAATAGTAAAGTGGTACACGGCAACAAGAACAGATTATGAGTCATGGCTTTGGCTATCCATTCTTTACAGCGTATTATATATGCCAACGTTGGCTTTGTCAAATTCTGTTGCGTTTTCTCATATCGATGACAGTGAAAATACTTTTCCAAAAATTAGAGTTTGGGGTACTATCGGTTGGATTGCTGCAAGTTGGGCATTTCCAATGATTTGGCTTCAACAGGATTTATCATTTCAACTTATGCCACCATTTTTATCTGGAGATGAAGTGCCAGGTGTAACTGCACGTTTGGCTGATGCTCTTAAATTTTCAGGAATTATCTCTTTAATATATGGTGCATTTTGTTTCCTATTGCCGAATACACCTCCGAAAGCAGATGCTGTGGAAAACCTTGCTTTTAAAAAAGCATTTAACCTTTTTAGCAATAAATCATTTTTAGTTTTAGTATTAGCCAGTTTAGGCGTAAGTATTATTCATCAAATTTACTTTCTGCAAACAGGCCCCTTCCTTTCATCTATTGGTATAAAAGATAGTTCTATTGGACCAGCAATGACGATAGGACAATTTGCAGAAATTGCAACAATGGCTTACTTGGGCTTCTTTTTGAAGCGCCTCGGTTTCAAAAAAGTTATTACAATTGGAATTTTTGCTTACTTTGCAAGATATATGATATTTGGAACATCCTTTCTACCCACCTGGGTTATGGTGATGAGTCAAGCTTTTCATGGATTTTGTTTTGCTTTCTTTTTTGCTGCAGGTTTTATCTACGTTGACAAATTGGCTGACGATGATGTTCGTCATTCAGCACAGACAGTTTTTGGAATCATTATTTTTGGTGGAGGTCCAGTAGTTGGTGGATGGTTATCAGGCTATTTACAGAATATATATACACTGGATGGAGTGTTCAATTATTCAAGCTTTTGGTATACACTTGCTGGAATTGGACTTGTTGTAACTCTTCTATTCTATTCTTCTTTTAATAGTACGCTATCTAAGGAAACAGCTTCATGAAAAACAATCGAATTGGTATAGGTTTCATTGGCGGTGGATTTATTACACGCTTTCATATTCAATCTTTGATATCAGTTAGAAATGTTGATGTTTTTGGTGTGGTATCTAGGACAAGATCCTCAGCTGAAGAATCTGCAGCGATTGCTAATAAAATCGGTGTGGGTGTAGATGCTAAAGCATATGACTCAATTACTGAAATGATTGCTGATCCAAATATTGATGCCCTTTGGGTTTGTTCACCTAATTTTGCAAGGATAGAAACCTTTGAGGAGATTGCTGATGCTATTTCTACCGGCAAAGGTGAATTGATTGGAGTTGCTTGTGAAAAACCACTTGGAAGAAATGTTGAAGAAGCAAAAAGAGTTCTCGCGTTAACTAAAAGCGTTGGATTACTAGATGGATATTTAGAGAATCAAGTTTTTTCACCATCCATTACTAGAGGTAAAGAAATTGTTTGGGCAAGAGGAGCAGCTACAACTGGAAGACCATATTTAGCAAGAGCAGCTGAAGAACACAGTGGCCCGCATATGCCATGGTTTTGGGAAGGGGCATTACAAGGTGGTGGAGTGCTAAATGATATGATGTGTCACTCTGTTGAAGAAGCAAGATTCATGCTAACTGAGCCTGGTAAACCCAGGAATTCCATTAGACCAATCAGTATTAGTGCACACACAGATTGCTTAAAGTGGCAGCGACCAGAGTATGCTAAAATATTATCAGATAATAGTAATGGAGAAACCGATTATTTAAAAAGGCCATCAGAAGATTTTGCTAGATCATTGATAGAATATCTCGATGAAGATGATAATAAACTTATTGTGGAGACAACTACATCTTGGTGCTTTGTTGGGGAAGGATTACGTTTAAGCATGGAGCTTTTTGGTCCTGAATATTCTATGTTTGTAAATACACTAGATCCTGATCTAAAAGTATTCTTTAGTCGTAAAGTTTCAGGAAGTGAAGGAGAAGATTTAGTTGAAAAACAAAATGCAGAGTCTGGTGGTATGCCTGTTGTAAGTAATGAAGCAGAAGTATATGGTTATAGCGCAGAAAATCGACATATGGTTGAATCTTTTCTTAATGGGAAAAGACCTGATGAAAACTTTGATGATGGACTAGAGGTTACCCGCCTTCTTATGGCTGCCTATATGAGCGCAGAACAAGAAAAAACAATTAAACTTCCAAATGATAATATTGAAACATTTATTCCAGCCGTAGCTGAAGGCAAATGGAATCCTAAAGGTTAAACATGAAAAACTTAATAATCATCTTTTCTTCATTAACGATATTTAGCTGTGTAAATACAAATAAATGGGAAGTGCTATTTGATGGAGAAAGAGTGAATGGACTTCGGGGATATCGCCAATCAGGATTTCCATCAAATGATTGGGCTGTAGTTGATGGAACACTAAAAACAATTCCAGGGCATGGAGTTGATTTAATAAGTGAAAATATTTATAAAGACTTTGAATTGGAACTTGAATGGAAAGTTACAACAGGTGGTAATAGTGGTATTTTTTATTACGCGACTGAAGAAGGTGATTACATTTGGCAATCTGCTCCTGAAATGCAAGTGCTTGATAATGATGTACATACTGATGGAAAAAATACATTGACATCAGCAGGTGCGCTCTATGCCATGATCGCACCAAAAGAAGTAGTAGTTAATCCTGTAGGTGAGTTCAATAAGGTAAGGATCATATCAAAAAATAAAAAAATCGAACATTGGCTTAATGGAACAAAAATTCTTGAATATATTTATGGAAGTGAAGCGATGTGGGAGCTTGTAGCCAAAAGTAAGTTTAGTACAATGCCTCTTTTTGGCAAAGCCTCTGAAGGCCACATTGGTATTCAAGGCGATCATGGTGAAATATGGTATCGAAATATAAGAATTAGGAAATTATAATTTGAAACGCAGAGAGTTTATCAAAAAATCTGCCGCTACCACAGGTGCAATTGCATTTGCTGGAATTGGCACAACAATATTTTCAGGTTGTTCAAAATCTAAATCATTCAAAATATCATTAGCTGAATGGTCTTTACATCGTTCACTTCAAACTGGGAGAATGGATCATCTAGACTTCTACTCTGTTGCAAAAAATGAATTCAATATATCAGCCGTAGAATATGTCAATTCATTCTTTTTTGATAAGGCGAAAAATCAATCTTATCTTAATGAAATGAAAACGAGAGCAGATGATCTCGGTGTAAAAAGCCTTTTAATTATGTGTGATAATGAAGGGAACTTGGGTGACCCTGATCAAAATAAAAGAACTCAATCAATAGAGAATCATTATAAATGGGTCGAAGCTGCAAAGTTCTTGGGGTGTCATTCCATTCGAGTAAATGCAAGGAGTGAAGGTTCTTATGATGACCAAATTGAATTAGCTTCAGACGGACTTAGAAGATTAACAGAATTTGGTGATACTTTAGGAATCAATACGATTGTTGAGAATCATGGAGGTCTATCATCTAATGGGAAATGGCTCGCAGCTGTAATGAAAAAAGTAGATCATCCCAGAGTTGGAACTCTACCAGATTTTGGAAATTTTAGAATTGAAGGTGATGAATGGTATGACCGCTACCAAGGGATGGAAGAGCTTATGCCATATGCGAAAGCAGTTAGCGCAAAAAGCCATGAGTTTGATAATAATGGGAATGAAGTCCATTCGGATTATTATCAAATGATGGAAATTGTCTTCAAATCAAATTATCATGGATATGTGGGTATTGAATATGAGGGGAATAAACACAGTGAGATTGATGGCATTCGTCTAACAAGAGACTTACTTATCAAAGTAAGAAACTCTTAAAAAACCTCTACCAATATTCTTTCTTAATGATTTCTTTCTTCTTTTTATTCTTCTTTTTCCCTGCATTATTTAGCGCTGAAAGTATAAGTCCCGCAAATCCCATTTCTTCCCATTTGCTATTATTTTTTTGATTTTTCTTAGCCATTAGTATTCATCATTTTTATAATTTCTTCAATTAATATAATAGAATAACTATTTTTTCTTTTACTAAGAGCTTCTAATTCCATTTTTAACTTTAGACCGTTATTTGGATCATCTAAATAAGACATAAGAATATTTTGAATACTTTCATCAGGTTGATACGGCTTTCCAATACCAAGATTTTTTGGCCATTCACGACTAGATTCAATAGCGGAGCGTGCTGCAAGCAGCTTATTATTTTTAATATACTCTAGTGATTTAGCTAAATTTACCCATTCAAATAATTGCCGACTTTCATTTGCCATTTCTGATGGAAGAACTTTTGTCATCTTTAATATTTCCAGACACTGGTCATACTTTCCCATATATAATAGAGATTTAGCATGCATGACCTCTATGTTAAAATTCCCAGGAAACTGTTTATTAGATTTTGCTGAAAGATCCAGTGCTTTTGTCCAAAGATTTTTTTCTTGGTAATATTTAACAGCATTGAGCTGAATTGGCCATGAATTATTGGTATGTAATATTGATCGATCTAAATCTTCTTCTACACCAACTTGATTATATTTATTCCTTAAATATGCTCTAGCTGAATAAAAGGGTCCATGATCGGGAAGTGACTTAAGCTCATCCATTATATATAATGCATCTTGATCTCGATCTTTTGCCCAAAGATTTAAAGCTAGTAGATATGACCATTCCCAATTATAATTTTTACTTTGTGCCCACTCAAGCACTTTTATTGTTTCCCTTCTATAAGGAAATACAAAATAAGGTTTTATACTAGAGATATATTCTAATCCAGAAGTATCCTCCATCAAATAATACATCCATAATTGGATAATTGGATTTTCATCTTTTTCTGATAGTTTTAATAATAAATCTAAAGCATCTTTAGATAAACCTCGATTATAATACGAAATTGCTAATTCTAAATGTGTTTGATCTGGAAACTCATTATTTATATTAGATATATACTGATCCCAAAACGAATCTATGGGATTTAAAAAATATGATTCTAGATTTGCAAAGTGATGCAAAGGATCAATAGTTAAAATAATTTTATTGATTTTTTTTGATTCAGTTATCTTTCCAAGTTTTCTGTTTGCAATTGTGAGGACTTGGTAAGCATCAATATTATAACGATTGAAATCCAATGCTTTATTAGCATAATCAATAGCTAGATCCCAATTCTGATCCATGAGGTATAGTTCAGATATTTGGATGTATGATGATGATCGATATCCCATTGATCTTGCAGACCATCCAAATGCTTCTCTTGCTTTGGTATTTTTACCTAGAGCGCGGTATAAATTCCCAGCAATAAAATTCGCTTTTGGATCATAAGTATTCATCTGGAGATTTTTTTTGATTAATTGAATTCCCTTTTCATACCTTCCACTCCTAAAGTAAAGATCTGCCATCCCTTTATTTGCATCTAAATGATTAGGGGCTTTTTTTAATACTTGTTCAAATAATTCCTGAGCCTTTTGATATTGTCTTTCTTTTAAGAATTCATAACCTGCATGAAATTTTTTATCCTCTTCTGACATATCAGATAAGATAGTTTCATCTAAGATATAAGGACGGTCAACACGAATCTTCAACGGATCCGAATTATAGTATAGATCAAGCCCTTCGACAGTTATTTCAAAATGATTATTTTGAGGATGAATTAACTGAAAAGAGTGCTGAATCATTGGCTCAAATAAAGCTTCTTGTTCAAAAATGATTTTTTCACTAGCACTAACTTTTATTTTACCTTTTGATTTAATGAATGAATGGAGATTAATTTGAATATCATCCCCTTCTCTCTCAATATTCATTGCTCCGTTTTTAGAAGCTTCCTTTATACCACCTATCTCTTTGACTGGAAACCAATATTCAGTCCAAATATCAGTACCATATGGATCAAATTCTGCTTTACGGATTGGATTATTATCTTCTCCTGGAGAATATTGGACTAGTTGTCTTCCAGCTTGGAACTCTATATACTGTCCATCTGTGTCAGTAAGATGATCCTCCCATATTCCACCCTGTCCCGACAATGCCCAAAGCCAAAGTTTCTGTCCAGGCATTTCATCATGATTAGACCAATGTCCAAATCCGTACTCATCATCATGATAGTAACCTCCAAAAAAATTCTTCCATTCGCCAACAACGTGATATGATTTATGACCTTCAAAACGATTGTTATCATATAAAGATAAATTTCGACCTTCTTCATCTATCGGCCAACTTTTAATCTCGCCACTATGTTTTAAGTATTTGTTTCCTGGAAATATAAGTTCCAAGTCATCCTGAGCGAATGCTGCCGCTGTCATCCAATTATAATATGGTTGTACCATTGGAGTTGGATTATACCACATGGCTTTTGTTTCAAAATTAGACCTTCCTTTTTCGACTTTAATTTCAACTCTCCAATGCGTTCGGCTTGGTAGATCCATTCCTCCTACAAACGTTGAGACGCTACCATCATTATTTCTTTTAGTAACATAATCAACAGGAGTTGCTGTTGCAGGTGTGTGACCAATTACTCCAAAATTGAATTCAATCCCCCCTGATGTCCAAGGACCTCTCAATGAAATATTCCTAAATTTCATTACCTCATTTCGGTAGATAAATTCTTCTCCATTTGATTTATCTATTGCTCCCCAAACCTTACCTCCTACTTCAGGCAACACATAAACTTTGATATGCTCATTTTCCATTTCGATGACTTTCCACTTTTGCGGGTCACTATCATGACTATACCCAACAAACTTGTGATAGGGATATAATCTTTTATCTTGAGTTAAAATTGGTATTGGATTTGGCTCAGAAAAGGGATAGGTCGACAATTCCCTCATTTCTTCTGAAATACTTACTCTTGAGTCGGTGCAACCAAAAACTATAAGTAATAAAGTTGATAAAATATTTTTTTTATTCGTCACTATTTTTATCTCCTACAAACGTTATCGATAAAACAGG
>CEQN01050904.1_pt1 | contig 27486 bp, 10 predicted proteins | sample 427011 | NCBI WGS metagenome assembly CEQN01 (sample SAMEA2621277, study PRJEB7988) | marine metagenome | biome: marine biome (ENVO:00000447); feature: deep chlorophyll maximum layer (ENVO:xxxxxxxx); material: "saline water (ENVO:00002010), including plankton (ENVO:xxxxxxxx)" | depth 120 m
AATAGTTTCTTTATAAGAATCTATCGCATTCTTGATAGTCTCTTCAGTTTTTAATTCTGTTTGAGTAAAAAACTTTTTATATTTTGGGAACTCAGTTTCTACTAAGTTACTTACAGTTTCATTTATTTCTTCAGTTTGTTTTTTAAATTCTTCCTTTGCATCAAGTACGGTGCTTTCACCAAGACTTTCAATATCTGCTAAAGCAGTTGTAACTTCTTTGTTTACATCTGCTCTAATAGTATCTAAATTTTCTTCTACTTGACCTTTAAACTGATCAAATCTATCATCAATTCTAACCTCAGACTCTGAGATTAATTTCTCGTATTTTGGTACATCAATGCTCAGAAATCCTTCAACAGAAGTTGACAGACCTTGGAAATCCTCTTTAATCTGATCAACTGTTTCGCCGTTGATAGAGGAGATCTTAGATTCAATCTTTGATATTGATTCTTCTACAAAAAGAAGTTGTGCCATCATGGCACTGTCTAAATCTTCTTGCTTGAGTAAACTTTTTATCTCATCCTTGATAGTATCGACTTCACTAGATACGTTCTCTACCTTCTCTAAGTTTTCTCTGAAACTGTCAAAGGTGGAAGTGAAATCAGATAGTGATTGAATATGATTTAGGTTTGCTTTAAAAGCATCAAATGCTTCTGAAACCTGTTCAATCTTTTCTGGAGACGCAGCAATATACTCCTCTTTTACTTCATCAAGAGGAGTCTTTTTAGTATTTCCAAAAAAATCTGAAGGCTTCTTTAATGCCACTGTTAATATATCTCCTGTATTTTATTATTTATTGTCCTCTTTTAACCCAGTCTTGAGCATTTTTGCAAGATCTGCGGTTGATCCAACAAACAAAGCATTGTTCACAGTGGATGGTCCCTTTGCTTGTTTCTCTTCTTCCACATCTTTCAGTTTTTTCTGAAGATCCATTAATTTGTCGGTTGCATCTGCAACGTTTTTAATTAACTGACCAGCAACTTCATATGCTCTTGGCATTTCACTTTCTTGTGCTAGTTCTAAAATTCCATTGATTGCTTCTTGACCTTTTTCAATTATACTATAAAGATTGCCTCTAGTGTAGTCATAATCTTTTCTAACATCATCAACTGAAGATTTGACCTTTTCTATTTTTTCTTCAACTACTTCTGGTTGTACTAATTCATTGGAGGTATTAAAGGTCTCATTCAGTTTATCAAATTTTTTCTCCATAATTAGAATCCAGTAATGGTTCCATCAAATCCAAAATCATCACCCTCTTCAACAAGAGCGTGGTCTTCGGCGGTAATATTTTTAATTGGTGAACCCTGAACATGCGATGTAATTGTTGAACCGTCTTGACCTCTGTTGACGGTAATTTTGTTGCCAGAAATAGACTTGATGAATAGTTCTTCTCCTTCCAGATCAACGTATGTGTTGGCAGTGAGAACACTTGCATCATCAACTTCAAATGTTTTAGTTGCTGTTGTAATATCTGCAGAAATATTGGTTGCAACTTCTCCAGTGTAGTCTCTGATTGCTCTTGGAGTAACAGAATATGTAACTTCCCTTTTGGTGTTTGTAGTATCTTTTCCAGTAAGAAGACTGACTGTAGACTTCTTGATGATATCCTTGCTTGCAGAGGATGCAGGACCAAACAGATATGTTTTTGCTGTAAATCTTAAAGTATAAAGAAGAACTCTTCTTTGGGTGAAATCTCCCTCGTATTGATCATCTATTGTTATGTTTTCTAAAACAATAGGAACGTCTCTCTTCTCTTTAATCTCTTCTACCAATTCAACTGTCAAATTATATTGAGGTTGAAAGTATGGTAAAATTTGCTCTATGATCTGCAGAGCATCATCATTCAGTTTGCAGTAAATAGACAGTTCAAATGCCATATTATAGGGAACAGGCATAAAAGATTTTTTTACGTCTGTGTTACTATTTGGATCTTTTACTTTAAACTGTTGTGTGGTTGTTACTTTTCTAGAAGGATCATATGTCAACCCAGTAAACTCAAAAGACATCCTTGGCAATGTAATTGCCATGGGTTTATTGAGATCTGGAGATTGCTCAATTCTTGCCAAAAACTTTTGGGTAGGACCATATGCCAGAGGAATTCTTATATCAGATCCCTCTTGTTTAACGCTAATCGCATTAAACAAAGTTCCGAACGAAATGATAGTCCTTCTCAGAATTTCGTTGTAAAAATACTCAAACATGATTTAAACCTAAGTTTATATTTGGCAATAACGTAATTGTATTTAGGGTATGCCGAATGGGTTCTGTTCAGAGAAATCTATGATAGCATCTGCTGCTGCTTCAATATTAAAGTTATCTGCAAACGGATCATTGTCAGGATTTCTATCAATCGTCAGTAGTGATCTAGAAGCACCAGATGTAGATCCAACAATACTTTCTCCAAGAGAGAAAGTTCCACTAACTGAACTTACTTCCAAAACATTGGTGGTAGAATCCCAAGATCTTACAATTCCTGTTGCTCCGGAAACAGAACCAGTAACGGATTCATTGAATGCGAAGGTTCCACTACCGCCTGTACCAGGAGCAGCAATGCTAATTGTAGGTGCTACAGAATATCCAAGACCAGCATTTGTTATGTTAATGGCAGTAATTGCGCCAGAGGAACTAACAACTGCTGTAGCAGCTGCTGATACTGTTGTAACACCTGTTCTGAATACTTCGTTTGTAAATGTTATCTGTGGAGCAGATACATATCCACCACCCGCTGCAGTAACTGTTACGATACCTACGCCATAATCTCCTATAGCAGCAGTTGCAGCGGCACCAGTCCCTCCACCACCATATATTCTAACTGATGGTGCTACAGTGTATCCAGAACCAGCATTGACCAAATCCACATGCTGTACTGATTTCAGAGCAGCGTTTGTATTCAAGTTACATACGTTGATTCCACTAATCATTCTAACGGTTGCTATACCAGTTACTCCTCCAACAGGTGCAGAACCAATTCCTACGGATGGTTTTACCTTATATCCACCACCTCTGTTAGTGATAGTAATATTTCTAATAACTCCAGTAGCAATTCCAGTTACTGCAGTCGCTTGTGATGCAGTTCCAACCAAATTCAATGTTTGTGTGTAACCTTGAATCGTATTGATACCATCATCCGTTATTCCATCAGATTCGTCACCAATAAGTTCATTATCAATCTCATCGATTCCAGTAGCAATAACCTCATCCTGATAGCGGAAGAGTTCGCAATATAATTCATAAACATAAAGGTTTTGTAACTGATAATATGGTTTTGCATACTCAATGTCTTTAATTTCATAAAGACGATCATCCAATGGGAACCAAATTAGATCTCCACCCTTTGGACGTGTAGAAAGTTTTATATTTGCTTTTCCCTGAATCAATGGGGTAATATAATTTTCATATCTTTCTCTAGATATGATTAGTCTAACCTCATCCTTTGATTCAATTCCAAATTTTGTCAGAAGATCACCAGCACCAGAATATGCGTCATAGTTATCAACATACGCTTCAATCGGCAAAGCATCATCAAATTTTGATTGGACTACCTCTCTAATGATAGTCTTTTCTGTTATATATTTTCTTGGAATATAATATATGTCAACACCATACATCCTCAACTGTTCGTTGATCAAATTCTGAACTAAATTCTGTTCAGATCTAGTGCCTTGAGTAAAATATGGATTTAACATCAGCCTATCATATCAAGAGGAGGAAGTTCGTATGTATTTGACATTACCTCTCTAATATTTTCTAATTCTTTTTCAGCGTCATCGTAAAGTTGTCTTCCATTTAGTTCAATTCCACCAGGAAGTTTTACTCCTTGGAACTTAATTAGATTCTGTCCCCACTGCCTTTTTATCAGAGCAGTTAAATATCTCTTCAGGAAAGAATCATTGTATACTCTAGTGTGATCGTTTGGATCTAATAAACGATAACAGTCAATGATAATATAGTCACCGACCGATACAGATCCCCAGTCAAGATCCAGATAAAGTCTGTCTGATCTTTGATTAAATCTGATTGCTTTCTCAGTGTTCAAAGCAAAATCAATATCTTCCAGATATCTCTTTGTCATTGCATATGTCAAAATTTCAGTCGATCCCCAGTAATAGATATCATTGAGGAATAACTGATATTTAACACTGAACATATTATTTGTTACAGTGTTTGTTCCATCAAATCTGAATATTTTAGTTACACCAATAACTGAAGGTGGAACCTGCAAGTAATTACCGTTCTCTTCAAAACTAAATTGGGTTGTAATTCCAACAGTCTTTGTAACTGTTGTTGTTGTAATACCAATGTTACTACCCGTTTCTATCCCTCTACCTCTATCAATATCATCCTGTGTGATTTTATATTTCAGAAAGGTTTGTGATACTCCATCAAAGTGCCTTTCATGAAAATACTGCAGAGCATCATCAACTAAGTCATCAACTTGTTCGTCTGCGACATTAATTTCTAATACAGGAGCGCCCAACTGTCTCTTGCAATAGTCAACTAATTCTGTCCTACTTGCTGGTTGCGCCATTTATTTACAAGTTTCCTAAGTGTATTTAGGGTGCTGAAGAAATTCCAGAATATACGTAAACACTTCCGTTTACTAAGGTATATACTGTACTTCCAGAACTAACAAGAACGTCATACATATATCTACCCTCACTTAAACTTCTGGTATCAGTAGATCCTAGAGAAACATTTAAAAGACCATCAACAGCACTGGTAATACCAACAGTAAAGGTTGCATTTGGTGATATTGTTGCACCAATTCCTGTCGTTTTTTGAAGTTGGGATGATCCAGTGTAATTTGTTAAATCAAATGCTGAATTTGAAACAGTTTTTACATTTAGATTTAAAGAAAAATCTGCGCCAGTATACAAATTTAAATTGGAAGCACTTGGAACTCCCGAATCTGGATCAAACGTAATGTTTCTACTAGGCATTCTATTATCCTATGATTGCGATTGTTTCTTGCTGTTTATAATATAATTTTGCAAAAGACTTTGCAACATTTTTTAGCATTTCGAGGTCATCACAACTATCTATCTCAGATGCAATTTTCTGGTACGCAAAAGATTTTTCTAAACCTTTTATCTCAATTTCATTTGGATCCATTGATTAACTCCTTTAGTAGTGACTTAATTTCATCAAGTTCATTCTTCACATTAGCAAGATCTTCCTCCATCGTCTGTACTTTTTGATTCTTTTCACTTTTAGCATTTCGACTAGCAATGTATTGATCATATCCAATGTTATCAACATTGACTATAGAATTGGTACTAGGATCTCTTGCGAGATCCTTGTGACCATCAACTGTATACTTTTCCATATTATGCTAATGCGATTACTCTCAGGTCTCTCAGTCTAGGTACGTAAACTTGATTTGTGGAGGTCATTACAAGTTTAATCTTGAATGACTTGAATGATGGCAATTGATCGCGAGTAAAGGTATACTCTTTGAATTCCAATTGCTCCCCTTCAAAACCTTTGAAGGTTGCTTTTGGAATCAATACATCTGATCTACCATCACTATCTTCATCTGCAATAACTTCGCCTCTGGTATTCAAGTTATCATAACCAGGGAAAGGTTCAAAGATAGGATTGAATCCTTCCTTGTCACTAATTGCGTAGAATGCTCTAATATCCGCTTCTTCGTTGACATGTGCGCCAACCAAGATCTTGATACTTGATGCAGGGTTCTCCAAAACAATCTCTTTGGAGATGTATTGACAAGCATTTGGATCAGTATTTAATCCATTGACTCTACTGTCCGTTGCATAATCAGTGATTGGACGATTGATTCTATTAGAAGTCAAGATCGCACTTACTCTTTGACCATCAATGACAGGGGAAATACGACTATCAGTGGTGGTCAAGACCATTCTCATTTCAAGAGACTTATTACCAGTTACATTACCCATTTGAACATCTTCGTTCACTTTTGCTGCAACTAATCTTGGAGTTTCAAGATAGTTGGATTCATTGATTGCAACTGCCTCAAATCCATTGTCAAGATATGGAAGTTCATTACCATCAATACTTTGAGAAGTAGTTGTTCTAACCTCTGCTGTCAGGTTTGTTCCTGCAACAGTAAGATTTTGAACTTGTGGTGTAATGATTTCATATGGAATGTTTTGCGTTGCTCTGATATCATATCCGCCAGTAGACTTCGACCGATTGGCATAAAGTCTAGGATATCCAGCATTATCACTTCTATCATCATTATTGACATTTGATTTAGTTGACATATCAAGTTTAATGTGATAAGAATCAAATGTTATTGGATTCGTAACTGTTACATCAGATAGATTGTGTAACGTATTGATTCTATCGAGACTAATTCCATTCAACTCATACTTGAACACTGGAGTTCCAACTTCATAATTTTTGGGAGATGCTCCTCTAGTAATGGTTCCACCAAGAGCTGATCCACTAGCGTTAGTATATTCAATAATTTCATCTCCGATTCGTATTAAACCAACGTTAGTTGTTCCAACACCAACACCCTCAAAAGTACCAAAATTAACAGTACTATCAACTGAAATTTGACCAGTAAATCCTGCACCAATTGGTGATGTGAGTTTGGTTGGTTTTACGTCGGATTCTACACCACTAATAATAACTAAGTTATCATCAAAGTACATTCCATGGTTTTGATGATTGACTTTTACATGCTCTCCATCATGATCAACGACAATCGTATTAATATCAACTGCTCCACCATGATCATAATTCAGAGTAGTTGTAATACCAGTGCTCTTGGCGTAGAAGAGAGTATTTCCAACTCCTGTGATAAAGTTACCCTGAACATTATCAAAGATTAGTTCACTAGTGCCACCGATTGATACAACACTGAGTCTTGAGTTTCTACCCAAAGACAGACCCATTGTTGTTATACCAAGAAGATCACCAACTTGATATCCAGATCCTCCGTTTCCTGTGATCGTTGCTCCAATAGCAATACCATTGTTTACAGTAATATCTGCTTTAGCACCTCTTCCATTTCCTGTAATTGTTACCAGATCCACGTTATTGAAAGTGAATCCTCCACTTACTGGAGTGTAACCAATACCAGGTCTAGTGATGTTTAAATCACTAGTTATAGAACCAGCAGTTCCGACAAGATCACCAGAGGCATTTGTATTGAATTGGGTGAAGGTATTGCCTATTTCATAGGAATCGGCAACTGTTGTTCCAAGACCTACTCTAATTCTTCTAGAATTAAAGACCAAGGAGTCTGGTGCAAGAGATGCAATCTGCTTGTTTCCTCTGGACAACTCTGGATTGTAATAGTTAACATCACCACTTTCCAGGAAGTCTGCTCTATACATGGTAAACTTCAAATCTTCCCACTGACTTGGTTCCCAAGTTGAAGCGTTTTGTGATTTGAACAGAGATCCAAGATATGGTTGGTTTGAGATAAAGGTATCAGAGAGAAGATCATTTTCTCCAATTCTGGAGATGTAAACGCTATACTTAGTAGAGTTAGATGCTAAACAAATTGCATATTCTTGACCTCTACCTTCCAGATAAACTGGTGCTTTGAATTCAAAAGTAGTAGCAACAGAACCATCAGAGGATGTTTGAATTTCCTCTGGATCTAAAACAATTTCAGAGAATGGTAATACGTTTTGTGTTGGGAATCCATTCTTCATGGTTCTCAATTGGAATACTACTGGAGTAGTTCCATCATCTTTTGTTCTGAAGAATATATCACACTTAGTAATGAAAACACCGGTATCATCTTCTACTAAGAATGATTGTGCAAGAGGGTCATACCACCCAACAACTCTTTCACTACTAGACTGCCCAGTGACTCTACTAGATACAACCTCAGTTCCAAGATTTCTATTTACATTTCTCTCTTGGAATTCTTGTCTTTGTTCAATTCTAGCATTTCTTACTGAAATAATATTTTCTTGAACGGTTTCAAGAGTTCCTGATGCAGAATACGTTTCATCAGCAAGAGTTGTTGCTGCATCAGGATCATTGTCCTCCGTATTTGTCAGAGTAAATACCTTGTCACCAGTTTCAAATCTAGGATGATCTAACTGGTTTGGATCTGGAATGTAGAAACTTCCAAAAAGATTTGCTCCAAGATCAGAAACAAGACGAACATTATTAATCGTTGCTGTTGCTCCACTAGTTTCACCAACCAGTTCCATTCCAGTTTCAGCATATCCATAATATTCACCTTGTGGTTCATTGGACAATGAGAATGTATCTACATTCAATATTGTAGAAGTAGACGAATAAAGTCCACTCAACAGATTGCTGGTATATGGATTTCTTGGATATGTTTTTGTTGGAGAATCGTATGGACCCTCTCTATGATTAGATTGTGCTACTCTAAATTGAATTCCAACTGATGGAGTAGTAGATTGATCTAATCCAGTTCTTGGCATTCTTCCAACAACTCTTTCTCCAACCTCAAATACTCCAGACTCCATTGTAATTTCAAGGAGTTTTGGTGTACAATACTTAGAAACGTCTACACCATCAAAGAAAGCATAAAGTCTGGTTAGGGGTTTAACTCTCTTGGAAAGGAACTGAACGTTTCTTGATCTCATATGAGAAATAATTTCTCTACTGACAACTCTATCTCCAACAGAAGTTCTATCAATATCTTCAACAACAACAGTTCTTAAACCATTTCTAGATTCAACTCCATTCTGAATTGTTTCTCTAGTTTCTTCTTGAATTGTTCTAGTTGTTGTTCTTTGAACCCATTGTGCCGTACCGCTTCCACCATTAATCCATCCACCACGTCCAAAGGTTGTGGAGTTGTTTTCGGTTCTTGTTCTGGTTGATTGAATAACTTCGGTTCCACCCCAATTAGTATTCCAAGCATCCCAAACAATAGGAGCAAAACCAGTTTGTGGATCAACGTTCAGAGTTCTCGCTGCCTCTGCCATGGTTTCGGCATAGTTTCCTCTTGCATTAATAATCTTTGCTTCAAGTCTCGTTTGATCTACCCAGTTATCAGAAGATGGCGTAAGTTCAAGAGTTCCTTGCCAGAAACTAATTAGGAAAGGAGTGACACTTTCTGTTCTTGTAGCAAAAGATTGTTTTAACCATTCAACTTCTGCGTAGTCTAAAGTGACAATATCGTTTTGCTTTCTAACGTTATTACCCTCTACAATACTAAAGTTGAGATCTGAAGTTGGATCTGTGTTGACAACAGGACCAGCAAGAAGGTCAATTGATGTTGTAAAGTGTTTTGGTCTAAGTTCCTTTCTCTTACGGTCAATACTGTTGTTAACAGTAGTATTAATGTCTTGTGGTTTAAACGAATTAAAATTATCAACGAAGAATCCAGATTTAAATCTATTCAATCCATCTTGATCAGAAACAAACAGATTGGCAGTATTTGTCTCTAGGAGAGAAAGTGATGTATAATACTCAAGATTTTTGATTCTGTTATCAAGTTGCTTGATATCGACCATTCGATATCTCTTGTGCTCCAAGAATTCGAGAACTGCTTGCTCTTTATTGTAAAGATATGGAGGATGTTGTATAGTTGCAATCTCTAAAGCATCATCAACAACAACTGGTTTTTCTGGGTTGTCTGATGGAACTCCATATTTAACTTGGAATTTTCCATCCTTGGTTATGAAGATTCTATCAATTCTTCCCTGATAATATGAGAAGTCGCAAATAATTTGTTCATCAGATGCTAGAATGTTTGTCGAGGAATTGCCAGATTGATTAAAGGTTCTACCTAAAAACTCCAGAGGAGATCTAGCATCAACAGATACTGTATAGTCAGAAACTCTTGGTCTAATATCAATAATATCTGCATTTGAAATTCTATCAATTGATTTAATTTCTCTGCTATAATTGAAAGAATCGTATGATTCTACAGTGGTAATATCGCCATCATCAGTAGAGTCATATGAACCAGAAGAGAAATAAATCTTTAACTGTTTAGTAGGTTCTTCTGATCCTTCTCTTCTTGTAATAGTTCCATGATCATAGAAAGTTTTTTCTTGACCACAAGAGAACGTATAGTTATTAGAAATATTAAAACTGTTAGCAACAACAGCACTGATCAATCCTTGAGTCTGTGACTCTTGGAATGCAACAGTTTCTCCCTCTACGAATTTAATTTCATTTTTATAAACGACGGATGCAACGTCTGAAGCAACTTTCTCTGCAACTATTGCAATCGCTCCACTTGTCTGACCAATTAAAATTTCACCTGCAATTAAATCAGATGTTGTTCCAGATGGAGTATTTAAAGTTTGGAAAGTAAGTCTTGGGGCAGATGCTTCTAATAAATCTGCAGATTCATAGATACCATGAATTTCAATAATATCAGGTCTATTCAGTGAGATTACTTCATCTTGAACTCTTGTGGCAAAAGGATAATTGCCAAAAGTTAATCCATCGTTTAGTGTGGTATTACCTACACCAGTATTTGTTCCAGATCCTTCGTATTTGGACTTGTCAATTGTAATAACATTGACAGGATTTTTAATTTTTGCCTTTGATTTTGGTTTTGATTTTCTCAGAGTAGCAATTAATGTTGCTTCAGTATCTGAACCAAGACCACGAATCGTATCAATAATTGTAGAATCATTATTGAAGTTAAATTTATCCGAAGACAGTTGCTCAACTGTACCATCTGCTCTAATTAAAGAATATCTCTTTGCAGTGAATGGTAAAAATACTTCACCATCTTCTGCTTCTGGACGAGTAGCAGTTGTGATTTGATTGTTGGCAATCGTAACAGTGAAAGTTTTTCTAATACTGAGGGATGCATCTGTCAAATCAACCGATGCAACATTTCCTTTTGGCAATCTAGTGAACAGAGTACTGTCAGAAGACTCTTCTAATTGTGTAGACAGAATCTTCAAGTCTGTTACATTTAAATTTGCGGCAAGTGGAAGTTTTCCATTTGCAACACCAGGAACTGTGGTAACTCCAACAATAGTAATAGCATTAGTGGTGACTCCACTGATTCTTGCCATTATAGGATCTTCAGTTACAGAAAGATCGCTATATGATACAAGATTTCCAACCTGGGCAACTTTTCCTGGAAACAGTTCATTTGAACTTGAAACAGTACTTACACCACCCGAGAACTGAGATACTGATGCAATACCGACAACAAATGAAGTTGAAGGTATAATATTAGCACTGAAGGTATTAATTCCAATAACTCCACTTGTAGTTCCAAATAGAGATTTTACGTCAGAGATAGAATGATTTGTAATTGCGATTGCAATTCTTCCATTATTGATTCCATCAAAAATCAATGATTCATTTTCAATAAATGATCCAGATCTATCATAGACAGTCAGTGCAGCACCAGCTGAAACGTTGTCTCTAAGGAACCCTGTTGCCCCGCTATTGGCACCTTTTACAAAAACTGGGGTAGTTAACGTTACAGCAGAGTTTAATGTAATTTCAGTAAAAGTTTGAACGTCAAATAACGAAATTCCCCACTGATCTAAATTAGCGTTAGATTCGTATGACCCAGACTCGTTTCTAAAATCATAAACTCTGGCCAGACCAATCTCTTTTCCTGGAGCATTATTATCTGGACTTGACTCCGCTCTTCTGTCTCTTAAACTTACAACATATGTATTTCCAATACCAACTGTTGGAGTTCTGAATACAGTATTAAGTTTTAAAGAAGAACCTGTATTGTAAATGAGAGACTCATTTTCAATGGTTCTTGTTGTCCTTGGTTTAGGGCAATCAATAAACGTAGGAGTTCTTGTTTCTACTTCATATCCACGAACATATGCTTTACCAACAGAGATTCTGTACATTGCCAGATCATCTGAAGGAGTTCCTCCACTGTATGTAAATTGATCTGCCTGGAATAATCCATTGTTTCCAAGATTATCATTCAGGGAATCTACTACAGAAACATCAAAAGGTCTTACATAGTAATCTCCAGATTCATCATAAGTTCTTCTTGCAAGTGTATCAGTCCAGTCTTTATATCCGACACCTCCACCAAGACCACCCTTTTGAGTCTTTGCTCTTAAAACACCATTTACTACTGTAGCGAGTTCAATGAAATTATCATCATTGAAATCGTCAAGACTTTTCTTTAAAAGAAAAACTGAAATTTTTAATCTATCTGCACCAGGGGCAGCATAGTTATTATATCCCTGCGAATTGTCATTTAAAGATTCATCAAGATTTGCATTTACAATCTCTTCGTTAATATATAAACCAATTCTGTAACTTGGAGTATTAGAATATTGATCAAGAATCAATATTTCTTTGTTTACATTGATAAAGTTTCCTCTAATAAAGTAAACTCCATTATCAATCTGGAAAGAAGATCCAGTTGCAGCAGCATCTGTACCAAGAGTAGAAGCAAAAGGAACTCCTGCTTCAATTAAAGAATTTCCTAAAAGACCAGACTGAATTATCTGGTTACATGATAATTCTTCTCCATCAGAAAAAGTTTGTGTAGAATTATCTGCTGTACTTGAACCAAGATATCCAACATACAAAGTTAAATTTCCTCTTTCAGAATCGTCTGGAAGAAGAATACTATCTACAACTGCAGTAACACCAGAAGTTTTTCCTGTGATTGTAGATCCAACTAATTGATCCGCATATGCCGCAACAGGAACTCCATTAAAACTATTATTCAGCTGCACACAATAATATAATTGGGTGTAACCAAAGTTTCCAGGTATTACTTTTGCACCTTCTTTGAAAAAATGCTGTCCAAATCTTTCGATTTGATTTTGAAGAGTAGACTGAAGAGTTGTTAATTCTCTAGCTTGAACAGGATATCCTGGTTTGAATAAAACTCTATGATAGTCATTACCGGCATCAAAATCGTCAAAATATGGCGCGACGTTGAGATTAGTTTGCTGTGGCATAATTCTTTAGAACTGCAAAACGATTTTGATATCTTCTTTTTGGTTCGACGATCTAGTGATGGGTGGTCTATTATCTACGTAGATAATATTTCCAGAATACTTCTTGACCTCTGGATTTGACACACCACTAGTAAACTCTTGACCAAGATAATATGTACGATTATTTATTACGGTAGATATACCCGTAAAGTCTGTATCGATCTGCAAATTAGATCCAGATGATGGTATAATAGTTAGAGATCCATCACCAGTTGGGCTGCTTGTAAATTCAACTAATTCGTATCCATATGTTGGATTTGTAATACCAGCTCCTAAAGTATTGAATCCGACATTTGTTCTATCTTGCCAATACTTTAAAACTCCTGTCGTTTGATCGTAACTAAGTACTCTACCAACAGCAGTTGAACCTGTAGCAACAGTTTGCGTCACTAAAGAGTCAGAAGTAAATGTCGCTGAACTATATCCAGCACCAGATAGTCTCAAAGCGTTAACTGCACTTGCTTTTGATGAAGCAAGCAGTGTAGTTCCTGTTTCAAGTGGATTTTCAACGATACCAATTCTTGCAAACTGATTTCCAGTTATGAAATCTGGATTTTCAATATCATTTTCAATTCTGGAATATAAGAGAACATTGTATGCACCAAGTTCTCTGTAAATGTCTGCACCATGTCCACCTTGAGGAGAAATTATAACTTCAAAAGTTTGTCTGGTTGAACCGATGGGAACATTGCCTGCCACTAAATCAACTGTTCCATAGGTGTATCCAGACCCCTGCGATGAAACAACAACAGATTGAACCTTTTTATCATTCGATGTAGTAATAGTACATTCTGCACCAGAACCGTCTCCCGTGATGGGAACTCTTGTATAAACAGTTCCTCCAGTGGGTCCAATATCATCTCCTCTATTTGTGATGGTTACTATTTTAATAGATCCATCAACAGCATTGTCTCTAATCTCTGCATTATCTGCTGATGTTCCCCAATCAAGAGGAACTGGCATGAAATCCGTAGATTCAAATTTTACAATGTCACTTGGTTTAATAGTATAGAGATATTTCCAAATATACCCATCATTACTGGTTCCAGCAGATCTTGGTTCCAGGTCAGTAAATGTAGGTTCATCTAAAGATGGTCTACCATTTGGGTTTTCAGGATCTGTTCCATTTTGTAAGCAGATGTAAACTCTAAAATCGCTGTTTATAACATAAAATGATGCAGAATAAAGATTCGTTGCACCAGATACCGCAGCAGTATTAGATCTACTGTAATCATGGCGGTACATATCAAATGTCGTACCTGAAGTCCAAGATCTATTTACTACTACTTGTCTCACATCAGCATCGGTAATTTTTTTCAACGCGATCATGGTATCCCAATAATCGTTCTCTTCGTTGAAATTGTCTTTTGGTGAAGGAGGAGTTGTATTCCAGTCAGATTGATAATAGGATGGGTTTGGAAGTCCTATCCATGAATAATATGCATTGCTCTGGTTCCTAACTCCAGCGACAAAATTCCCTGCGTTTAATATTCTAATCTGATCAGTAATTATTGCAGCCATTTTAGACGGAGTTTTTCTTTATTTATTAGAGATTTAGACAACATATTCTTTGAACTTCAATTTGTTCGTTCTTTGGACGATAGTTGATGTTGAAATTCCAGTAGATTCATTAGTTCCAATACCAGAAAGAGTGTGTGCGTCATAAGAAACAGATTCGTTTCTACCAAGAATAACAATCTTACCCCAACTATAATTTCCAATAAATTCTGATGTCGAAATTCCAGAATAACCTGTGGTGAATTGATCTACATTGACAAATACTCTTCTGACTAAGGTTGTTACTCCTACAATACTTGTAGAAACATTTTCCACAGAATTTACAACATAAACACTATCAGCAAATCGTTTTCCAATTCCTATTACAGATCCAGAAGAATCGAAGGATTCTACTGTTGTTGCTGCAATACCAACGTTAGAGTCTTTAACAATGAAGTAGTCATTGGCAGAGAGAGCACTCAAGGTAACAGCAGTTCCAACCAGATCTGTATTTCTCATTGGAGAATCATATGGAATATGTAGATCAAATATTAATTGAGTAGTTCCAACTCCAACTGCAGTCGTTCCAAAACCAACAATGATTCCAGAATCTCCTTCATAACTGTGAACATTTGAATCTTCAGTATTACTCTTTGGAGGACCAATAAGCACGATTGGTGCAGTGGTTGTACTGTAACCCAGTCCGCCATTTGACACTGTAACACTAGAAACTGTTCCAGCAGCACTAACAGTTGCTGTTGCAATAGCAGTAGTGTTTGTACCAATACCAACTCCAACTGTGCTTGCAATACTAACGATAGGAGCAGTAGAATAACCAACACCACCACTAGAGATAACAACGGAAGAAACAGTTCCTGCTACAGAAACAACTGCCGTTGCTGCCGCAGATACTTTTTCGTCATTAGATTTGAAGGTAATCTTCTTCTGGAATGCTCTAGACAGTATGTTTTCATCTTCACCATCAAAGAATGGTCTGACTCTATCTACATAGATTTCGGTAGAACCAATTCCAACCGATTTAATTAGATATGCTTTTGGATTAATATTCGCTTCATAAAGTTCTCTGTCTTTACCAACTTCTTTCTCGTCGATAATTTTATCTTCGGTTTGTCTACACCATACAACTGGTCTCAGTAAAGATTCGTCAGCAGTGTTCCCTGGACCAAAGTATGGATTAGTTTCTACCAAATCAGTAGAGTTAACTCTGGTTACAGTTCTTTCATTTTCTTGAAGATTTGATGATTGTCCAACTGATGAATCATAACCAACAGTCAGATCATCACCAACTTTAACAGTTTCAATAATTTCTCTATCAACAACATCAGACGAACCGCTTCCTCTGTAGAATACTATCTTTACCGTATCTCCAACTTTAGGAGCTTCAGTAAAGGTTATAATACTACCACCTGTGAATTCATAAGCGACCCCAGGAACCTGAAGAATATCATTGACAAAGACAAGTAATGTGTCCTGAACAATAACCTTGGATCCTTTTGATGCTACGATTGATTGAATCTCACCATCAAACTTAAGTTGGAAAGTAGTTGTTTCTCCATCAATAAAATCTTCAATGCTATCAAATGCTCTCAGTTCACCAACAGTCCATGCAGCGAATTTGTCTGATATTGTTTTTTCAATTTCCAGTTCAAATTCGGCAAATGATGCAGAAGAAGTAGTTGGAATTCCCGTTATACCACTCAGAGGTAATGTAAGGATTTCATTGTTACCATAACCATAACCAGCATTTCTAATTGAGAAATCAATAACACTTGACCCTTGTCCGACAACTACATCAATAGTTGCACTGACTCCAGATCCAACAGATTGATTGGAAGAAGAATAAACGAGAGGAATATTAGTGTAACTCAGTGGTTCATCAAATACAACTCTCAATGGTTTATTTACATGACCACATCTTGCATAAAAATGATCTCTAGTTGAAATTCCAGTATTAATTTCAAAAGAGGTGCTATCAATAACTCTAAGAACAACTGTTCCATCTACTGCGGGATCTCCTCCACTTGCGGAGTGATTATTTGCTCTAGGTGCAATAAGAGCAGGTTGTGCAGTTCCTCCACTTTGATAGAACGTTGGAACTGTTGATACGCCAGCATTAACTTCAAATTCAGTCGAACTATTGACTGCAGTCACTTTTGCTCCACAGTAAACAGGATCAGTCGTTCTTGGATAAACGTGAGTAGATGATCCACCATCCAATCCGCAGGTAAATGCCAATCCAGTAAGGATAACATCACTTCTCTGACCTGAAGTATTAAGATTGTGTGCCGTAGCAGTTGTAACGGTCATAATACCAGTTACATTATCATAGAGAGCATTAGTCACATTGACTGGACCAGATCCAGTGTAATTACAGGTAAATGCAATTCCAGAAACCACAACCTCTTCTTCTGCAGTCAATCCATGCGCGGTTGCAGTAGTTACGGTTGTTAAACCTGTTGCTGCTGTATATAATACGTTTGAAATATCTCTTGGGGCATAGAAGACTTGATCATTAGAAATAGAAACAGTAGTAATACCCCCATTTGATATAGTTGCTGTTCCAATAGAGACTTTATCCATAATCATGGATTCAATTGTAACACCAACAGTTTGTAATCCAACTCTATATCCAGAACCACTATTTCCAATACTGATTGATTGAATTGTTCCAGCAGCAGATACGACTGCTGTTCCTCCAGCAGCAACCAATGGTTGATAACCAAATCCTTCAATTGATCCAACAGAAACTATGACTCCACCTTTAGGGAAACTAGAAATTCCAACATCATTTCCAAGAGTTCTACCAACTCCTACAAACTTAATGCTGGAGATTCCAGCGTTAACATCTTCAATTATTTCATAATCTTGAACTGCACTTCTACCCTGATAAATGTCATTGATTAACAGAACACTATCTGAACTGATTCCAGTTACACTAGAACCATTGGATGTCAAAGTAAATACGCTAGTTATTCCAGTGAAGTTTTGAGATACATCATCAAAGATATAATTTTTACTGTAAGTGTCGGTAGTACCATTAATAGTACCAGATCTTAAGAATACTCTTCCCTGGAAACTAGATCCAGTAGATATTCCTGTCCAGTCTCTTTCATCTGGGGGATTTGTCGCAGTACCAAGAGGAGTGTTACCAAATGGTGCTTCTACAAAATTCAGAGTGTTATCTACAATATTGTAATTTCCAACAACCTTGGTTAATACTTGACCTGTTCCATATCCTGCAAGAGTGGTTCCCAACCATGGTCTACGTACTCGTATTGCATTGGTAGAACCAATTCCAACACCTTCAATCTTCATTATTTCACTACCAACCTGAATCAGGTCTCCACCAAAGAATGATGTGATTCCAGTAAAGTAAATTAAATCATCAGTAGTAAATACTTGATCTGCAAGAGATGAAGTTACTGCAGTGGAAACTATAGGTGATTGAATCAGGTTATCAATTGCAATGATTGCTTTTGCATTCTGATTTGTTGCAGTAAATGTATGAGACGTGCCTGCACCTACATTAGTAATATTAACAGTCTCTGGAATGGACTTGAGAGCGTTCTGGGCAGTTGTAGCGACCTTGATTAGGTTATCATTAATCTTGACGACAAAGAGATCTTCTGGCAGTCTTTCTGTTGTTCCAACTCCTGGGAAAGAAGTTGAAGAACATTGTATTGCCATGGAAGTTCCAGCACCCAGATGCGTATACTTAATCGCTTCTCCAGTGACCAAGAAGTGATTAGGAATTTGAATGGTATCCTCATTAATATTAACGAAGGAAGAATCACTTCCATCGATTACTCTTTGGAAAATCTGGTCATTTTTATGTTGTAAATTAAACTCCCTTTTGATAGAACTTTCGGTGCCATCATATCTACCAAATCCGGTTTCAATTACACCATTGTTAAAGTCAATTTGATCTTTTTCATCGTCTTCAATTCTTAATGCATTCGTAAATACATTGACTTCCACATCAATATTTGGATTTGGAGTAAATGTGATATATGTAGTAGCAGCAGAACCAACACGAACAATTTTACTACCAACCGTACCTAAACCAGAAAGTGTTTCTGTATTTCCATATTCAGTGTCATATGTATTTTGAGTGCTTTGAGTTGATTCAAAGTCCTGAACAACTAGGAACTCGGACATCTGATATTCATTATTTGTTGTATCTGCAACCTGAATAATAGAATATGCAGTATCGAATGTGGATGGAATCTCGACAATAGTATTATCTGTAGGAGTAGCAGAAGCGGATATAGAAGTAGTTCTACTTTCAAGTCTAGCATGTTTCATTTCAATAGTTCCAATTCCACTGAATACGGAACTTGCAAGACCAACGGTAATTGTATTAATTACGCATGTTGTACCAATACCAGCATTTGGCGTAAATTCAACCTTGAGTAAACCTCCATCAAGTTTTGCTTCGTAGGATCCAAGACCAGCTGGTCCATATGATCCTGGTGTTGTACCTAGAGCACCATATTCTACAACAGAAATGTCTGTTCCATTATTGACAATGTTTAATTCGTTAAATTCAAATTCATTGAGTTCAGTATCTGGTGTGATTTGAACAAGAACCTTGGCAGTTGTAAATGTATTCCCAATAGAAACAATAGTTGCGGTATTTCCTACAGAAACTGTTGTACTTTCAGTATCAATGATTGATCTACCAATCGTGGTTGATCCAGTTCCCAAGAGATTATCATCTAAATTATATGACAGTGCGGTAATGTTATAGTCATTAACACTGAATTTAGTTGGGAAGAAAAGCAATTCTCCTTCTGTTCCGCTAATAGAGAAATCGAAAGATCCTTGGTCATACTGAGATTCGACTCTTCCATATTGGTTGATGTATCCAAAAGATCCATCATGAACAAGATCAACAATCATGACCTGTCTTTGTTGTGTAAATCTTCTGTCTTTTACAAAGACAAAATACTTCATTGCTCTTCTTGCAGACAAATCAAACGTATTAATAATACTAAATTCAGTTGATCTGGGATTGGAATTAAACTGTCCACTTAAATCATCAATAGAAAGAACTCTATTTCCAATTGACTCTTGAAAATCTTGAAGGATTCTATTTTGGAATATAATTTCATCAGAAACAATATTAGGTCCAATGTTCAAAGAATTTTCTTTTACTAAATCAAAGTCATAAACACAGTTTAAGTTTGCAAATGCAGTTAGATCACTAACAGTGAGTGTAGATGTAAGATCTGTAGACAATCCAACCATCATGGTATTGTCAGCAGTAGACTCTAATTGCAAATCAGAGAACTTCTTAAATCCTGCAGTATGTGTAACTGTAGATACGGCATCATCCCAATCTTGGAATGGAACTCTAGATTTTAATGAATATGAGAAGTTTTGATAATAATCACTATCTTGTACTCTCTGGAGATTGTCATTAAGATATCCAGAATTGGTTTGCCAACCTCTATTGAATTTGGAAATTGAATCTAGTTTGAAATATGAATCATATTGAGATACTGAAGAAGCGAATCCTTCAGTCTTTGATGTTGATCCTATAATCTTTTCACCAGTAACAAAATCTTCACTTGTAGATATTCTCAGTAATCCACTCTTATTGTCCCAATTTTCTACAGTTCCTGTTGCAGAATTAGATTTAACTTCTTCACCACTTACATAATTGTTTGTGGATAAGAGTATGTCAAAAGTTGGGAAAGTTTTTTCTGCTATAATTCTTCCAGAAGAATTTACAGCATCAAAAGTTCCTGGAGTATCCTCGCCTGTAGCAAAGTAATTGGAAAGACTATATGTTACAATTCCAACTCCACCGAATGGATTTTCTGGTATAGCAGTTATTGCAAATCTTTGATATCCGTATTCAGATGAGTTATATCCTCTAGCAGTAGATCCTACTCCTACACTAATATTTTCTATGAGAACGTTATCACCCACAACGAATGGGAAAGTTTGACCGACACTGAATTGATCTTCAAGAGTTACAGTTACATCTTTAGTGATTGTACTAAATCCAATATTTTGAATACGAACACCGTTACTATTATTGGTTGGTATGATTGATGGAGCAATTTCACTCATACCTCTAGTATTCTTGATCACTGTTACTGTTGAATCGCCAAGATCATATCTAAGATCAACATCAGAAACAACATCTCTAGTTTTTCCGTCAAGAACAACAAGTTTAGCTGGTTGTGTATAACCTCTACCAAAAGAACTAATTCCAATAAATTCAAAAGAAGAAAGAGCATCTATCTTTACAACTTGAGGTATTTGTACCGTTGGTTTTAATGTTTCATCTGTTGGGAAATCATATCCAAGATCATTAACCTTTGTCTTTTTAATTCTACCAACAGTGTTACTAGAAACAGTTAATACTGCACCAAAACCAGTCTCAGTTGTAATTGTAGTAATTCCTGGAAGAGAATAGTAGTTAGTTCCACTATCTGTTACAGTAACCGCAGCAATTGATCCATCAGTATGAGTGCAGTCCGTAGTATATGATAGAGATGCTTCTGTAGAAGAATATGAAACTCTTTCTGGTTTTTTGTTTAATGTGTATGTAAACGATTTGTCACCACTAGTTACAACTCTGTGAGTTCCACTATAATTACTATTTCTAATCGATAGTTCATTATTACCAGAAACTTCATCGTCAACTACAATTTCATTTTTAGTTTGTGGTAAACTACTTTCAAAAATTGGATCTAACTTATAGTAAAGAAGTGATGGTGAATTTTTATTGATCGTTAATGTTACTGATGGATTGGTTCCAATTCCAGCTTTTCCGAATTTAGATACCGCAAAATTAGTATCAGCATCATTCTTATCATATTTTACTGTACAATCTTTATCAGTATAGAAATTGAGGTCAAATGCAGGATATCTCGTAGAGAGATTTAAATATGAAAGAGATGTATCCGAAAGATCGAAAGTAGTTGTACTATTCTTATACAGATTAATGCGAGGATTGACAAGACTCAGTGTTCCATTGCCGACACTTGTAATTCCAACAATTGATGGAATCTTTTGTTTGGAATCATATAGAGTATTGGCGAGTTGTATATTATCATTATCATATCTGATTACATAATAAATTCCATCATCACTCAATCCACCAGATGGTGATGTTGCAGTATGGATTACTTTATCTCCAGTTGAATATCCATGATCAGCAATAGTGATCATATTAGTTAATGTATTAACACCAACAGAAGTAAAGTTTTTGGGATCTATTTCAACTCTTCTTCTATAATCATTATATCTTATCGCATGTGTTGCTGCTATGGATGGTTTAATATCCATAAATGCAACATGATTTCCTCGTATGCCATGAGTTTGTGCAGTTGCTACAGTTACATTGTTTCTTTGCAACTCTCCAGTTATAGTATCATAATTTGTAGTGAAACTATGGTACAATCCCGTACCAAGTCCAACAAAATATAATGTCCTACACGCACTTTGTGTTGTTGCTGTTCCAACAAATACGCCAGTAGACCCTAGTCCAACTTTAACTGTTGAAATACCAATTAAGTCATTTGAAATTTTAGCAACAAACAAACTTTGTCCATCTGTTAGTGTTGTTGCTGTTCCAATAGTAGCTTCTTCATTCACTACAAGACCATCACCATTGCCTTTTCTATAGGTAACTACATCTCCAGTCTGCAATCCATGACCTCTAAGGTAGAGTGACTTGATTGGAATGTCTTTACTTCTAGTTGCAGTAGGACCTGCTCCAGGGAAACTAAACACTACAGTTGATCCTATACCTACAGCTGTTGTTCCCAGTCCAACTGTTTCGGATGGTTCAAAGTATATTTGTTTATTGTTTTTGAAGTTATATTTTGACTTAAATCCAGATTTGAACTTCAGTCTTCTAGAATCTTCAATAACATCAAGACCAGTAGTATGGGCAACTGCTATAGTTCCATCCTGTGCTCTTAAGATTCTAATTCTAGAAAACTCTGTATCTACATTCAGAACCTTTACTCTTTCTGTTCCAATACCAAGAATATCATTTTCTCTAATAGAAGCAAGAGGTCCAGTGAGAGATACAAAGGTAACAAATCCTGTGATAGCAGAACCTTTCAGAGCAATGGAAGTGCTTCCAAATCCAACTGTTTTAAGTCTAGCACTAGAGATCCCAGCATCATATGAACCCTCTAGTCCAGAAGAAGTAGTAGAGAGACCAGAAACACTGATAATATCTCTATGCGCAAATTTATGTGGATTTGCTGCAAGAGCGATGTATTCACCTTCTGTTGATGATGGATAAAATTCAACACCAATAATAGAACTGGTAGCAACACTTACACTTTCAACAGATTTACCTTCAATGATAGAAACTTTTGCTTTTACGTTATCTCCCTGAGTTCCTGCATTATTGAAATCTAGTTCATCACCAATTCTATACAAATCACCACCGCTAGATATTCCAATATTATCAATGGTTCCAGGAGCAACTGAAATGACATCGGCAGTTTGAGTTAAATTATTTGGAATATTAAAATAATTGTATACTGAAGCATCTTCGATTAAATTATATGGTTCAGTATTTCTACACCAGGGTGTTCCTTCAAAACTAAAGTCATCTTGATTTGATTTTCTATCAAAGTTAAATTTATTTGGAAGTCCTGTATATTGGTCTCCGATTACATATGGGAAAACGGGTTTTCTATATCTTACAAAAGGACCAGACAGTTCTGCCGTTGTAGTATTGATAGTTGTAAAATATGCATACGTTCCATTTGGAAAATCTGGAGTGACGCAGAATCTTCCATTATTTTCATCTAAAACATCTTCATCTTTTACTTTTACGTATGTAAAATCTTCTACAAAGAAACCTGCACCAAAAGGAGGTCTATTCGATTTCTTTGAAGACTCTTCTACATATCCAGAACGCATTGGAACAATGGTTCCTCCAGTTTTTGTAGAATATCCATATGGTCCATAAATTGGATATCCATCATATGCCCAACCAATAATTGGTGAGTGTTTTGTGGAAGATTGCTCAATTAAATTTACTTTTCTGAGATCTTGTTTTCCATAAAGAACATCGCCATTTTGATCTACAGAATAGACAGATTCTCTAAGTTTTCTTGGTGTATAAATTGAAGCAAACTGAAGACCATAGTCACTGTTCAGTGGACTTGTAATAAGTCCATCATCATTCGTAATTTTGTTGAAGTGCTTTTGAAATAAATTAATTTGCCAAGATTGTATCTTTGCTGAGAATTCAACCTCTTCACCATCAATTAATACATCAATAGTATCTCCCTGTTCAAATCCAATACCACCACTTAGAACTTTGACTTCTATTAACTGTCCATTTGATACAACTGGAACTAATACAGCACCAAATCCATTATCAGAATTAATTACTAAATTTGGTGGAGTTAAGTAGTTTTTTCCAGCATTCTGAACTAAAACTTCCGTGATCTGTCCATCAGAATTTATTGTTGGAGTAACTTGACCCAAAGAACCGCCAACTACAGTTATGCTAGGAGTTCTAATATGATCTATAATTTCTGAAGAACCATACCCAACGCCATTATTTGTCAGATGAACTGAAGTAATTTCTCCTTTAAAAATAGGTTCAACTCTTGCTTTAAAAGTTTCTGTTCCTATTGAAGATATTCCTACCTTTCCAATAAGAGAAACAGTAATGTCTTGATAGTTAAAATTGTGAGTTCCAGATCCAACTGAAGTTAAATCAACATATCTATTTGTATTGTAGAAAATTTCTTTATTGGTGGTTGCTGCTCCAATATTAGAAAGTTTAAACGAATTGTCATCCACTTTAGTTGCATAATATTCTGCTCCCGAAGAAAGTCCTCCAACAGGAGTCCCTTCTGAAGTATACTTTAATATCTCTCCAGAACTATAACCATGGTTTTCAATCGTTATTACATCAATGGCAGTATTGATGCCAACTGGTAAAGTTGTTCTTCTTTTGTTTTCATATCCAGATCCAGGATTAACAACATTTATAGAGTCTACAACAGATTTAAGATTTATTGATCTTAAAGTATGATTACCAACTCCAAGAGAACTAAGAGTTACCGTGTTGATACCTGCTAATACATCTTTCAGACTGTTGTGCAGTTTCACAGTTGTTGTATCTTGAACTGCAACAAAATATTCTGTATTAGTCGATAAACCACCAACGTTAGTTTGATCTTGAGTTTCGTATATTACTTGTTCACCATTACGGAATTTGTGATATGTCCCAAATCCAATCGTGGATAAAGTTGCTCCAAGTCCAACTAATTCAGATACAAATTTGACACTATGCTCTTTCAAGTTCATAGTTACAGATGCAGTAGCATCTTTTCCATTTCCACCACTAATTACTACCTGGGGAGTTCCTTCATAATCAAATCCTCCATCAATAACTCTAATTTCATCCAAGACGCCTGAAACAGAAACATAACCAGTTGCTCCAGTTCCAACAGAATCAGTAATTGATAGTAATGGTGGATTTATAACTCCATATCCAATTCCAGGAGAAATAACATCAATTTTTTCAATTTGTCCATAATTTACAAATTCGTTCGCTTTATAATTTAATAGTTCTACGCCATTAATAAACAACCCAGTACGACCAGGTAATGTTTCAATTGCAATATCACTAACAGTTGGTTTAGATATTTCTCTAAGTAACTTTTGTGATTCTAACTTTTTACCGTTAAAAGCATATGGAGTAATTTTATTATCAGTGACAGTTGTTGCACTTGATAATGATACAAACTTTGATTGATAGATATTTGATTTACTTCTAGCAAATTTTACAGTGGAATCTGATATTCTTTTTATAAAGTAAAGACCTTCTGCAAACAAGAAAGAACTAACTATTTCTTTTGTAGTTACTTTACCAGAAGCAGAAACTGTCTTTTTCGTTGTTTTTTGTGGAGTGTAGTAAATTGCATCTCCTGTTTGAAAACCATGATCATTCAGAGGACTAATCTCAAAAGTATCACCAGAGAAAGAACCAGAAAAAGTTACAGATCTATCGCTAGATTCAAGAGGTTGTGCATTATAATAAGGTATGGATGAAGATGCGACTAAGTATTTTGATTCTGATTTTTCTTTATATACATTTTGAACATCAGTTAAGTAATTAATTGACGTAGGATATGAATTTGAAAGTATACTCCTTAAATTTCTTCTAATAGTGTACGTCAAGGAAGTTAGTATTTGTCCCTGACCTCTAATTAAAAATTCTTTTGAAGAAACAGCGTCTATTACGGTAGAAGTTTTATTAGAACCATCACTACCAATTAAAGTGATAGTGTCACCGATCTTCAAATAAGACTTTACGTTTAAATTAATTCTGTATGTAAAGTCAGAAGCATCTACTAAAGAAACTTTGTTAACTTTGTAGTTTGGTGAGATGTTATAAACCCAATTCGTTCCTTTAACAGATTTTTCATTAACACCAAGAGTTTTTATTCTTGCAGTATCGCCGTCACCATAGTTGACAGTATTATCTGGATAAGAAACATCACTAATAATAGAATTAATTCTTACTCTAATATCTTCTCCATTATATGGTGCATATGCAAAAGTATTAATGCCAATAGTAGAGGCATCTTCCATAATGCCTGTTACATTGGTACACCCAAAGAATTGGTTAAGTGACTTTGACGTGTATGTTACCACTCCAGTGGTGGTATCATTATATGTTACGAACAACTCTCCAGTTTTAGCAAACCCAACTGTCGAATCTACATTTAAAACACTTGAACCAATAGAGACTGATCCAATCAATCTGGTTTTGGGTGTGACAGAGAAGTTTCCATATGTTGCGCCAGAAACTCTAATATCTCTGTTATATCCAGAATCTAATTTTGTTCTGTAAAAAGTTTTCCCAGCGCCTACAGAAATTTTTTCAATCGAAGTTATTGGAGCATATGCTTTGTTTATTGTTTTGTTATATTTTTCTTGAAATAATGTAGTGGTTTCTAAATTCTCTGGATTTCCAGAAATTCCTTCAAGAATAAGATCATCTGTTATTCTATACCCTGCATTAGAAGGTGTTAATACAAAATCTATTGGTTTTACAATTTTAACGTTCTCATTATACAGTGCCTTAAATAAGATTTCAAAAGATCTGTCAGTTCCTTTGGTTAAGTAAAGATCTTTAGACTGTTTTAGGAAAACTTCTTGATTAAGATCAGAATGTAAACTTCTATCTTCTAATCCAGGTAAAATTTGATTTTTTGTTTTTAACAAAAACTCTTTGAGAAAAAGGCAACTCAAATTAGTAATTGTAGACTCTGCATCGTGACCAGCAGATAGAGTACTTTCAAAAACTAGATCTTCTGGAGAGTTCTGTTTTTTAAGAGATGATACTCCACTAAATCCGCGAATACATCCAGTAAAGGTAGAGTCAGTTTTTCCAGTGTATGTAATTATTTCATCGTCAATTTTTAAAAGTCCATAACTATCAGGAAATCCTTTTGTTCCGTTTGGACTTTTTACTAAATCTACAGAAATTGTATCATCAAGTTTTTCAAGAGCAGTTTTAAGTACAACAGATTCCGCAAGGTTTGTTGTGTTTTCTAATTTAATATATTGATCTATATTTTGAATAAGATCAAGAGGTCCACCTTGGTATTCTTGAGCAACATAATACTGCTTTAGAAACTCAGTTACAAGAGGATATTCGTCCCTAACATATACGGGAACCTGGCGGGATAAGATGCTGCTTAACTGTACTCTTTTCTCTGTCATTTTATATTTTTACGATCTTAGTAGGATGAACCTGATGATGAACCTGATGAACCTGATGAACCACTAGAATATCCAGAAGAACCTGATGTAGTTCCAGTAGTGGAAACTGTCGAGGTAATGGTTTGATTTGTAGATGTTCTGTTTACATCTGTAGTTTCGCCTGTTGAAGATGGACCACCTGCACGTACAAGCGAACCTGTTGAATAACTTGCAGAGACAACGTAATTAGATGCTGATGGATCTAATCCAGAAGAAATTTCATCCACAATAGTTTCAAAGTTACTGCTACTATTATCTAGTTGCAAATAAAGATCCTGTAATCCGACAACATCATTTG
>CEQN01192518.1_pt1 | contig 26935 bp, 22 predicted proteins | sample 427011 | NCBI WGS metagenome assembly CEQN01 (sample SAMEA2621277, study PRJEB7988) | marine metagenome | biome: marine biome (ENVO:00000447); feature: deep chlorophyll maximum layer (ENVO:xxxxxxxx); material: "saline water (ENVO:00002010), including plankton (ENVO:xxxxxxxx)" | depth 120 m
CGTTAAAACACAAATTATTGATCCATGTTTACCAGAAGCACTTTTAGATAATGATACAAAATACCTTATTAATCCTGCTGGTCGATTTGTAATCGGTGGCCCAGTTGGTGATTGTGGCTTAACTGGAAGGAAAATTATTGTGGATACCTATGGTGGAATGGCTAGACATGGTGGCGGTGGTTTTTCAGGTAAAGATCCATCAAAAGTAGATCGCTCAGCTGCCTATGGGCTAAGACAAGTGGCAAAATCATTAGTTAAAAATGAACTCTGTGATTATTGTGAAGTGCAAGCATCTTATGCAATTGGAATTTCTCAGCCAATATCAATTTATATCAATACATTTGAATCAGAAAAAATAGGTTTAGATAAAATCAATAAAATTGTTAATGATAATTTTGATCTATCTCCGTCAGGGTTAATAAAAAATCTAGATCTTTTAAAGCCAATATATCTTAAGACAGCGTCTCATGGACATTTTGGCAGAGAGGACCAGGAATTTTCTTGGGAAAATCCATTAATATTATAAAATACTGATAAAATAAGTTCATGAAAATTTCTGTAGTTAGTGGTGGTTTTGATCCATTACACTCTGGACATATTAGCTATATAAATTCAGCAAAAGAACATGGAGACTTCCTTATAATTGCACTCAACAGCGATAATTGGTTAAGGAATAAAAAGGGCAAAGAATTTATGCCTTTCAATGAAAGAAAATTAATCCTTGAGAGCATTAAAGGAGTAGATAAGGTTATTGAATTTGAAGATGACACTATAGGGAGCTGTATAAATGCTCTTGAGAAAATTAAATCATCACATCCTAATGATGAAATCATTTTTTGCAATGGTGGAGATCGTGGAAGAGAAAATATCCCTGAAATGACGGTTCAAGGAATTAGTTTCAAATTTAGCATTGGAGGGGATGATAAAAAAAATTCAAGTAGCTGGATTTTAAAAAATTGGGCTTACCATAATGAAAAGAAAATATGGGGGGAATACTTTAATTTATTTGAAGATGACCAAGTAAAAGTTAAGGAATTAATTATTAAGCCTGGGAAAGGGATGAGCTTACAAAAACATTTTAAAAGAAGTGAAATTTGGCTCGTATCGCAGGCTAAATGTTTGATTAACCATTCTAAAGAATCACCTGAAACAACGGAAGAAATAATTTTAAAAAAACATGACTTTATTCATATTAATTTAGGGGATTGGCATCAAATAACAAATCCTTATGATGAGGTTTGTAAGATTATAGAAATTCAGTATGGTGAAGAAACAATAGAAGAAGATATTAAAAGGCATAGTTATTATGAAGAAAACAAATGATTTTAAAGTAGCAGATATTTCGCTTGCAGATTTTGGTAGGCAAGAAATTTTATTGGCTCAAGATGAAATGCCAGCACTTATGCAGCTCAGAGACAATTATAGAGATGAACAGCCGTTAGCAGGAGCAAAAATTATGGGTTGTATTCATATGACCATTCAAACAGCTGTATTGATTGAGACTTTAATAGATCTTGGTGCTGAAGTTAGATGGTCATCTTGCAATATCTTTTCCACACAAGATCATGCAGCAGCAGCAATTGCTGCGAATGGCATACCTATATTTGCCTGGAAAGGTGAAACTGAAGAGGAGTATGAATGGTGCCTAGAACAGATAATCAATAAAGATGGTAAGCCTTGGGATGCAAATTTAATATTAGATGATGGCGGTGACCTTACAAAAAAAATTCATGATGACTACCCTGAGATGCTAAAAAAAATACATGGAGTTTCTGAGGAAACAACAACAGGAGTGAAACGTTTAAAACAGATGCTAGAAAAAAATGAACTTAGGGTTCCTGCAATTAATGTCAATGATTCAATAACAAAATCAAAAGTAGATAATAAATATGGTTGCAGGCATGGTATTGATGATGCAATTAAGAGAGGTACTGATATATTGCTCGCAGGGAAGAGATCGTTAGTAATTGGTTATGGAGATGTCGGGAAAGGAACTGCTGAATCATTAAAATTGCAAAAAATGATTGTTGATATTATTGAAATTGATCCAATTTGCGCGATGCAAGCTTGTTTTGATGGATACAATGTAGTTTCAGCTTATGAAAATGGTGTTGTTACAGAAGATGGTTCAAAAATCAAAAAAGAAGTTCTAGCGAATTATGATGTTGTTGTTACAACTACAGGAAATATCAATGTTTTAAATAAACATATGTTGGATTGCCTGAAGTCTGCCTGTATTGTTTGTAATATTGGACACTTTGATAATGAAATAGATATTAACTACTTAAAGAAATACGATTGGTATGAAATTAAGCCTGGAGTGCATAAAGTCATTAGAGATGACAATAGTTATCTTATCCTTCTTGCAGAAGGCAGATTAGTAAATCTAGCGTTGGCGACAGGTCATCCCAGCAGAATTATGGATGGAGCATTTAGTAATCAGGTTTTAGCTCAAATTTATCTATATAAGTCAGCTTTTGCTGATGAATCACAAAGTGACAAGAAAATCTATGTAAAAGTTCTTCCTAAAGAGTTAGATGAAGAGGTTGCAAATTTAATGGTAGAAGGTTTTGGTGGAACTGTTACTAAAATAACCAAAGAGCAGGAAGATTATATTGCTGTAGCGCCAAAAGGACCATTCAAGAACGATGATTACAAATACTAGATTAAAAAATTACAAAGCAACTTCAACATGTCTATAATATAAACATGAAAAAAGCATTAGTTTACGGTGCCGGCGGCTTCATTGGTTCACATATGGTCAAGCACCTTAAGGATAAAGGTTATTTCGTAAGAGGAGTTGATCTCAAATATCCAGAATTCTCATCATCTATGGCTGATGATTTTATTAGAGGTGATCTTAGAGATATTTCCTTTGTAAGAGATTCACTTATATACAAAGGGCATAAAACAAACTTTTTTGAAAAAGTAAATAATAAAGATACTGATCTTTTTGATGAGATTTATCAATTTGCTGCAGATATGGGGGGAGCTGGATATATTTTTACAGGGGAAAATGACGCGGATATTATGCATAATTCCGCTACAATAAATCTCAATGTTTTAGAGTGCATGAGATCATTAAATGATCAGTATGGTTTAAATAAATCAAAAGTTTTCTATAGTGGTAGTGCATGCATGTATCCTGAACATAATCAACAAGACCCAGAAAACCCAGATTGTAGAGAGGAATCAGCATATCCAGCAAACCCTGATTCTGAATATGGTTGGGAAAAACTCTTTAGTGAAAGGTTGTATTTATCTTACAACAGAAACTATGGAATACCGGTATGTGTATCGAGGTATCATAATATTTTTGGCCCAGAGGGAACATGGGATGGTGGAAAAGAAAAAGCACCGGCAGCAATATGTAGAAAAGTAGCTAAATTGCCTATAAAAGGTGGTGAAATAGAGGTTTGGGGTGATGGAAAGCAAACAAGATCATTCCTTTATATTGATGAATGTATTGATGCTACCTATAGGCTAATGCAATCTGATTTTCTTGGACCAGTGAATATTGGCTCTGAGGAAATGGTAACAATTAATGAATTAGTTGATATTGCTGAGCGAGTATCAGGAAAACAAGTTACAAGAAAGCACAAATTAGATGCGCCAGTAGGAGTAAGGGGTAGAAATTCAAATAACGATTTGATTAGAGAAAAATTAAACTGGGATTATTCACAAAGTCTAGAAGTTGGTATCAAAAAAACATATGAGTGGATACTCACACAGTTACCAAAAAATTAAAATATCTCTAATATTATATAATTCTAACAAAGGCTGAGTGGCAGAGTGGTCATGCAGCGGACTGCAACTCCGTGTACATCGGTTCGATTCCGTTCTCAGCCTCCAAATTATGAAAATAGTAGTATCTGGCTCATCAGGCTTTATAGGCTTTCATTTAGTTAGGGAACTCTTAAATGCTGGTCATGAGGTTGTAGGGCTAGATAATCATAATGACTATTACAACCCAGATTTAAAATTAAATAGATTAGCTCTTCTTGGTTCAAAAAACTTTACCTTCTACGAGTTGGATATAAATAATATTTTGATAAATGACCAAGATTTTGACTTAGCAATTAATTTAGCTGCTCAAGCTGGAGTTAGAGTGCAAAAAGAAAAAGAACATCTCTATAACTATTCAAATATCGAAGGTTTTAAATCTTTTTGTAATTTTTGTATTAATAAAAATATTAACAAAATTATTTATGCATCCAGCAGTTCTGTGTATTCAGATATATGTGAAGGAAAATTTAGTGAAGAGGATTGCATATTAGAACCAAAGTCCAAATATGGTAAATCAAAATTATTTAACGAAAAATATGCATCTGAGCTAATTAAGTCAAATGATTTATCAATGATTGGCTTGAGATTTTTTTCTGTCTATGGTCCTTTTGGGAGACCAGATATGGCATATTATGCTTTCACAGATGCTATTAAACAAAAAAGAAGTATTTCCCTAAATAATGGAGGCAATATGTTTAGAGATATGACATATATAGACGATATTATCAAAGGTATCTTTGGGGCAATTAATTTTATTTTTGAACCTAGAAATAAAAATAAAAATGAAATATTTAATTTAGGAAACGACAAACCTATTAAAACTAGTGATTTGCTTAATAGAATTGAGAATATGATTGGAGCAAAAGCGCTTGTTAAACATTGCAAAACAAAAAATGAGATCTTTAAAACCCATGCAGATATTAGTAAGGCAAAAAATTTATTAAGATATGATCCTAAAGTGACTTTAGATGAAGGAATTGTAAAATTTCTAGATTGGCATAAGCAGTATGAAAACTAATAAAAAACTTAAGTTAGGAATTGTAGGGCATGGTTTTGTAGGAAAAGCTACTGATTGGGGTTTCAATAAAAATATTAATAAACTCATAGTAGATCCATTACTAAATACGACCGTAAGTGACCTTGAAGATTTTGAGCCAGAAATAGTGTTCATTTGTGTCCCAACACCTATGAGTAATGATGGTAGTCAAGATTCATCGATTATTAGAGAAGTTATTGAGGAGCTTGTAATATCTTGTCCACATGCTATCAAAGTAATTAAAAGCACTATTATTCCCTCTCTGTTAGATGAGTTACAAAAATTAGATTCAAAAATAGTTTATAACCCAGAATTTTTAAGAGAAAAAAATGCAAACTTTGATTTTATCAATTCCGATATAATCATATTTGGTGGAAACAAAAAAATAGCTAAACAAGTTTCAAAAGCATACTTAATTCACTCAAGATGCAAAAATAAAGATCATATTTTTACTGACCTTAAAACTGCCTCATTCATTAAATATACTATTAATACATTTTTGGCCTCAAAAGTTATATTTTTTAATGAGCTTTTTTCTATTTATGAGAAACTTGAAGTGGAAGATAGTTGGGAAGCCATCACTAAGATTATCTCTAAAGATAAAAGAATTGGTGAAAGTCACATGAGCGTACCCGGCCATGATGGAAGAAAGGGTTTTGGAGGTGCGTGTTTTCCAAAAGATAGCTTAGCCTTTATTAAATATGCTCATGATATGGGCATTGATCTAGAATCATTATCATCTGCAGTTAAGGTAAACAATAAAATTCGATCGGAATATAAAGATCTAGATTCAAGAGAATCAGAGCAAAATGTATCATTCGATGATAAAATCTGACGCAATTGCCCAGGTGGTGAAATTGGTAGACACAAGGGACTTAAAATCCCTCGAAGGAAACTTCGTGCCGGTTCAAGTCCGGCCCTGGGCACCAATATATAAACCGAATGTTTAAAGAAATAAAAGAACTTATTGATCTCCTTTCTGCCCCGCAAAGAAAACAACTCTTTACACTTCAGCTGCTTGTAATTTTTATGGCCATTTCTGAGATGATCAGCATTTTTTCAATTGGTCCTTTTATGGCTGTCATTGCAAACAATGATTTAATAACTTCTAATCCCTACTTAAATTATTTGTATACTTATTTCTCCTTCAGTGATAATGCCAGTTTTATCTTTTCACTAGCAGCTTTGATAATCATTATCATGATTACTGCAGCGAGTATTTCTATGTTCTGTACCTGGAGATTAGCTCACTTTGCTCAGAAGATTGGCGCTGAAATAAGTATGAAATTATATAATTTTTACCTTCATGAAGATTGGCTTTTCCATTCGTGCAACAACAGCGCTGATTTAGTAAGTAAAGTAGGGGTTGAATGTAATAGGCTTACTAATACAGTAATAAATCAAATTTTAATGTTCGGGCAAAAAATATTCTTAGTTCTGCTGATAACAATGGGCATACTTATTTATAACCCAGCCGTAGGTTTAATTGGATTTAGTTTAATTGCTGTTTCATATGTAATTCTTTTTAACACTGTTAGAAAAAATTTGTTACTTAATGGACAAAATGTCTCTAAAGCAAATAAGCTCAGAACCAAACTCATGCAAGAAGGCTTTGGGGGTATAAAAGACCTCTTACTAAACGGAAGACAAGAAAGTTTTACACAAAGATACCAAGATATTAGTAAGCTTTTTGCAGCTTCTCAAGGAAATACTGTTGCTCTTGCACAAATGCCCAGGTACATCCTAGAGTTAATTGCTTTTGTGTCTGTCCTGCTGTTAATAATGTATTTTGTATCAAATGACTCCTCTTCCCTTGCAACAATTTTGCCAACCTTGGCTATCTATTCTGTTGCTGGCTTAAAATTACTACCTGCATTTCAGCAGATATACGCATCTGTAGCATCAATGAGAGCAAATCTTGCTTCATTCAGGCTGGTAAAAGATGACCTCAAAGAAGCCAATTTATTCTTTGAGCAAAACTTAGCCCATGATCAGAAAATTACATTTTGCCAACAAATAGAAATAAAAGATTTATCCTTTGGATACCCTGTAAAAGATAATAATGTTATTAATAATTTGAGTTTTAAGATTAATAAAAATCAAATGATTGGTATCGTTGGACCATCTGGTTCAGGAAAATCTACACTCGTAGATCTAATCATTGGGCTAATTGAACCATCAGATGGAGAAATATTGGTAGATAATAAAAAGTTGGTTGCTTATAGGAACTATGGATGGAAAAAAAATATTGGTTATGTACAGCAAAATATTTTCTTGATTGATGATTCAATACAAAAAAATATTGCATTTGGTATTCCTGTTGATGAGATTGATTCAAAAAAATTAAATAATGCAATCAAAATGGCAAACCTTGAAGAATTAATAGCTAACTTACCTAATGGTCTAGAAACAAATGTTGGAGAAAGGGGTGTCCAGCTTTCAGGAGGGCAAAAGCAAAGAATAGGAATTGCAAGGGCTTTATATAATGACCCTGAAATATTGATTTTTGATGAGGCAACAAGCGCTCTCGATGGAATATCTGAAAAAAGTGTTATGAAAGCACTTGATAACTTTGCATCTAGAAAAACAATGATTATGATAGCTCATAGATTATCTACCGTTAAAAACTGCGATCAGATATATGTCTTAAAAGAAGGTAAGATAGAAGATTCTGGGACTTATGATGAATTAATGTCAACCAATAAAACGTTTCAAGCAATGAGTAATTTAAGCAAAAAAAATGAAGAATAAAATAAAATTTTTAGACTGTACATTAAGAGATGGTGGCTATTACAACAATTGGGACTTTTCTCAAGACTTAATTCAAGACTACATTAATGCCATGGCTGAAATAGGGGTAAATTATCTTGAGTTGGGTTTTAGAACAAATGATCTCAAAGGTTTCAAAGGCATATGTGCTCACACCAACGATAAATTTTTGAACAACCTAAAAAAACCAAAAGGTATTAAGTTTGCAGTAATGATAAATGCAAGTGAAATTGTAGGAAAAAATAATCTAAAATCCAGCTTAAAGAATCTATTTCCCAACAATTCAAAAAAATCTCCTGTTGACTTGGTAAGAATTGCATGCCATTTGCATGAATTTGAAGATGCATTACCAGCGGCTAATGTGCTTAATAAAATGGGATTTAAGATTGGTTTTAATTTGATGCAGATTGCAAATAGGTCTGAGAATGAAGTAAAGAACTTAGCATTAAAGACAAACAGTTATCCAGTTGATGTGCTTTATTTTGCTGACAGCATGGGAAGTATGAATAATGACCATACAAAAAAATTAATTAGTTGGTTTTCAGAAAGTTGGAAGGGAGAAATAGGAATTCACACGCATGATAATATGTCGATGGCATTATCTAACACCTTAACTGCCCTAAAAAATGGTGTTACTTGGGTTGATTCAACCGTTACAGGCATGGGTAGAGGCCCTGGAAATGCAAAAACTGAAGAGCTAGCAATCGAAGTATCACAATATACAAATAAGAAAATAAACATAATACCTACAACCAATTTAATTAATAATTATTTCTTAGAAATGAAGAATAAATTTGGGTGGGGTACGAATCCCTTTTATTATTTAGCTGGAAAAAATAGCATTCATCCAACTTATGTTCAGAAAATGTTAAGTGATCCAAGATATAGCTCTGAGGATTTAATCGCTGTACTTGAAAACCTTAATTCAGATGAAGCCGTTAAATTCAAACAAGAAAGCCTTGAAAATGCACGACATATTTACCATAAAGAACCAGTTGGTAAATTAAATCCAACAAAGCTTTTTAAGAATAAAAATGTATTAATCTTAGGGACAGGGCCATCAATTACAAAATTTAAAGAACCAATTGAGGAATTTATTAAAACTCAAAAACCAGTAGTAATTGCACTTAATACAAAGGCTTCAATTAATAATAAATTTATTGACTTACGAATGGCTTCACATCCAATAAGGATCATTGCTGATGCAAAGAATTATTCAAAAGTTGCACAGCCATTTGTTTTGCCTTTCACCATGCTTAGATCAAAGATCAAAGACTATTTCTCCAAAAATAAAGTTCACGACTATGGCATCCAAATTAAACCAGGTAAATTCAAATTTGATAAAAACTCATGTGTAATACCTTCCCCTCTCGTGGCTGGATATGCTCTTGCTGCAGTAACTTCTGGAGAAGCTAAACAGTTATTTCTATGCGGTTTTGATGGTTATGGTGCAGATGACTCTAGAACAAAAGAAATGATAAGACTTCTTGATGATTATAAGAAGTCCAAAGGTTCTATGGATCTGCAATCAATTACTCCAACTAAATACAATATAACTACTCTATCCTTGCATGGACTATAGTAAAGACCTAAAAGTAGCAATAGTTATTCCAGCAAGATTAAAATCTTCAAGATTTCCTAGAAAACCTTTAGCTCTTATTTCAGGAAAGCCTATGATCGAAAGAGTTTGCAATATATGTAAAGAAGCTTTAGGAAGTGAAAATATATATGTAGCAACTGATAGCAAAGAAATTTCTAAAGTTGTAGTTGATTCTGGATATAAAGCTATCATAACAAGATCAGATTGCCTAACTGGTACAGACCGAGTGGCAGAAGCATCTAAGAAAATTAATGCAGATATAATTCTAAATGTGCAAGGTGATGAGCCTATCCTCGACCCAGAAGATATTAAGAAAGTTATTCAAGCAAAACTAGAGAAACCCAACTATATCATCTGTGGCTATACTTATTTAAATAATAATGAGGATGCTAAAGATATAAATATTCCTAAAGTAGTAGTTAATGAAAACTGTGAACTTATATACATATCTCGGGCTGAAATTCCTTCATCTAAGAATCCCACAAAAAAAAGTAGTGAAATTAAAAAACAAGTCTCTATTTATGCATTTAATGCCCAAGATTTAAAAGAATTCAGACAATTCGGCAGAAAAAGTTATCTTGAGGAGCAAGAAGATATTGAGATCTTAAGGTTTTTTGAATTAGATAAAAAAGTTTACATGGTAAAGACAGCTGGGAATAGTATTGCTGTAGATATACCTGAAGACATAAAGAAAGTAGAAGAAACATTAAAATCAAATGGTCAGCATTAATCAATATAAAGTTTTAATATTTGATTGTGATGGGGTAATTTTAAATTCAAATAAGACTAAAACAGAGGCTTTTAGGGAATGTACGATTCATTATGGTGCTGAAATAACAAATGAATTCATTAAATATCATAAAGAGAAAGGCGGTATTTCCAGACAAAAAAAATTCGAATATTTTTTAAAAGTATTAGGCCCAAAATATAATATTTCAATAAGTGAGACAGTCGACACTCTCTGCAATAAATTTGCAAAAATCTTAAAACATAGATTACTAAGTTGTGATTTAGCTCCACATCTAAATGAGCTTCAAAATATAAATCCTGATAGTGATTGGTTAGTTGTTTCTGGTGGAAATCAATTAGAGTTAGAAAAAATTTTTAAAGAAAGAAAAATAAACCATTACTTCAAAAAAGGTATTTATGGTAATCCAAGAGATAAATATCAAATAATAAGTGATTTAAAAAAAGATAAGACTAAACTATCAAATGTATTATTCATAGGTGATAGTAAATACGACTATGAAGTTGCAAGCTTTTTTAAGTTTGATTTTATTTACCTTTATGAATGGTCAGATGTTGAAAATTGGAATGATTGGGTAGATGTGAATAATATCAAATATGCCAAAAATCTCACAGAGCTAGCTTTTAAAAAATGAAATTTATAATTCTTTCAATTAGATACATTATCGGTTATTTCAATTTAAAAAAGCATATGACCACTAAGAAAAATTCGTTCTTTAGGTCATTCAAAGATAAAAAAGTTTTAGTTTTAGGTTCGGGCCCTAGTCTAGATAACCTTACACAAGATCTAATTAATAAATATGAATATGTTGTCTTTCTTAATGCATCTTTTAGGGCCAGTTCAAAATTTAATTTTGAAAACCTAACAAAAATTCTTTTTACAGCTGATGGTTATAGACTGTCATTAATGGAATCTGATTTAGCTAAAAACAGAGATATAAAAATAATCTTTTTAGGGACACACTTGCAGAAATTTAGAACTATTAAAAGAGTTTTAAAAAATAATAGTTTTGCTCATTTCTTGAAACCAAAATATACGATTAGTCTTTTTGGCAAAGATGAAGATGAAAAAGATATATCATTTGGAACGACAGCAAGCTTATTAACTTTTAAGCTTTCTAAATTGAAGGATATGGATTCAATATGGAAAGAAGGTGAATTTCCTGTATTTCCCCATACTGTTGCACTGCCAGCCATATATTATTTGATCTCTTCAGGTTGTAGTCAGATTGATGTATTAGGTTGTGACTTCAGTAGCGGAAGGTCAAAATTAGTATTGCATGAGGGAGTTACTTTCAAAAATGATAAAATTGCAATATGGGTTGGTAAGTTACATGAGGTTGCAAAAAAAGAGGGCATTAAATTAAATTTTTTAAATAAAAAATAGTTCTAAATTTTTGTTTTTTATCTATTTTAATGTGCATATAGAATAGTAAATTTAGTATTTAACTTAACTTAATATATTTTTCATGAAAGTTTTAATTGTTAATCAATATGATGCAAAGGGAGGAGCAGCAAGAGCAGCATATCGTTTACACAAATCTTTATTAACTGAAGGCATAGATAGTGAGATGCTAGTAGAATTTAAGATTTCTAGCGACTCAACCGTAATTGATCCAGAAAATTATTTCAATAACAATATTTCCAGATTAAGAAAAGCATTAAATAACTTACCATTTAAATTTAAAAAGAAAAGTGCAAAAAGCTTTTTTACTCCTGGCTGGTTACCATTCTCAGGTTTTGCAAAAAAAATTAACAGTCTTAAACCTGATATTGTTCATTTGCACTGGATTACTGGATCCATGATGTCTTTCAATGAGTTGCATAAAATAAATGCTCCTATTATCTGGTCTCTACATGATATGTGGCCTTTCTCAAGTGGTTATCACTATGACTCACGTTTTGATTTCAGTGACACAAAGATGCCTGATGAAATTAAAATGCCATTTGAAGATTATTTCTTTACGAGGCGAAGAAATGCTTATTTAAAAATCAAAAATTTAACTGTAGTTGGTACAAGTAACTGGATAAATAATTGTTCAAAACATAGTGCATTATTAGGCCCTTTTAAACATATTAATTTACCTAATCCAATCGATAGAAAATTATTTAAACCTAAAAACGGTCAAGAGTTACGCAATTTATTTGGTCTTCCTCAGGACAAAAAAATTATTTTATTTGGAGCTGTAGCTGCTACCAGTGATCTACGAAAAGGATTTAAACAATTTTCTATGGCATTAGATTGTCTACCCAAGGATTATGAAGTAGCGGTTTTTGGGGCCAGTGAACCTAACTCTTCCAATAATCTCAAATCATCAATTCATTATCTTGGAAATATTGAGAATGATGAAAAATTATGTTCACTATACAATGCTGTTGATGTCACTGTCGTACCAAGTCTACAAGAAAATTTCTCTAATACAATTATGGAATCTTTAGCTTGTGGAACGCCAGTTGTTGGGTTTGATATTGGTGGTAATTCAGATATGATCAAACACAAGGTCACAGGTTACTTGGCTGAACCTTTTAATTCTCAAGATCTTGCTAATGGCATAATATGGGTGTTAAGTCATTCAAAGCCAGAGATTGTTAGAAAGGCCTGTTCAATTAAAGTAGAATGTGAATTTGATAGTAGTCTTGTTGCACAAAAATATATAAAACTATATGAATCGACTATCAATGATCAAGCATGAATAATAAACTAATTCTGCTTACTTCCAGTTACCCTTATGGTGTAAAAGAAACCTATATTGAAAATGAAATAAAGTTTCTAGCAAAAGGGTTTGATGAGGTTGAGATATATCCATTTTACTATAATGAAGGAAATGTAAGTAAACGAGATGTCCCTTCAAATGTTCGTGTCATGGAGCCACCAATTCCAATTACCAAATTTAAAAGACTTTTTTTATTCTTGCTTTATCTATTCACATCGTCTAAAACCCTCTTATTTATTCAAGATTTTCTAAATAATTTTAAATTAAGTTCTATGAAAAACTTTAAATTTATACTCATTAGTTTTGTTGATTTCTTGATTGCTTCTAATTCAAACCAGTTTAAACAGCTGCATAGCTCAGAAAATAAAATTATTTATTTTTATTGGGGCACTAACTGGTCCTATACTGCTCCTCTACTTAATGAAACAAATAAAATTTTCGTTAGGTTGCATGGTGGCGATGTTTACCTTGAGAGGGCATCCGGATATATCCCTTTTAGGCACAAATTATATAAAAAGGCCGATGTTATAATTTCAATTTCTAAGCAAATAAAAGCATATTTCAAAAACAACTATGGAGAGTTCTATGAAAAAGTTATAGTTTCGAGGTTAGGAACTAGCCCTGGCAAGCTTATTAATCAAAAAGATAATAAAAAAATTACAATTGTTACTGTTTCTAATGTAATTAAATTAAAACGTTTAGATTTACTTATTGATGCATTTTCAAAAATAAATAATTTAGATATCAGTTGGTCTCATTTTGGCGATGGCCCTGAATTAGAGAATATAAAGAAGCGGGCACAGAAAAAATTACCACATAATATTAGTTATAAATTTCATGGACGGGTAAGCAAAGAAACTATAATTAATTACTTCAAAGATAACTATATTGATTGTTTTATTAATGTTAGTGAGTATGAAGGAGTGCCACTAAGTATTATGGAAGCTATGTCATATGGTATACCAATAATAGCAACAGATGCTGGTGCAACTAGAGAGCTTGTAGATGATAAGAACGGACTATTATTGAGAAATAATTTTTCAACTGAAGAGCTTATAGGTTCAATATATAAATGCTCAGATTTAAACTGGGATAAGAGAAGAATTGGATCAATAAATAAATGGTCTAAATTGTGTGATGCAAGTTTAAATTATTCCTCTTTAGTTGATATTCTTAAAGGCAAAACATCGTGATAGGAGATATTAAGTCAATTAATTTTTGGGATTTTCTGATCCTTTTTTTGCTTGCTTGGATAATTATTTTTCAAGAAATATTTGGTCTTGGGCAATATTCCACTAGAGTAGTAATACCTGGGGTTTTAGCAATTTATTTAATAAGAGATTACTCAAATAATAGCCTCTTTAAGAACTTAAATAAAATGAAATACTTCATCATTTTTATTATTTGGTCTTCGCTAGTAAGTTTAGCTGCTCTAGACTTAGGCCTAGCTCAACAAACTCAGTTGAAATTAATTTTATCTAGCATTGTTACTTATTTAATTATTTCCTACCTAAATAGTGATTCTGACGGATTGAAGAAGCTCTTAAATTTTTATTTTTTTCCTTGTTTTATAATTTTAATTTACTTTACAATCAACCCACCATCTAGAGAGCTTGGCATTGTTGGTGCTCTTAATGCAAACTCTTATGGTTTCTATGGTGTGATTGCGTCTGTGATCGCAACTATAAGTTTCCTTAATTCTAAAAAAACAATTTTGCCATTAGCGATAATGATCATCACTTTAGTTCTTTCTTATCAAGTCGTTACAGCTTCAGCCTCTAGAGGAGGGTTCTTAATGATTTCAATATGTTTTTTAGTTATGTTGCTTGCCGTTTCTATAAGGTATAAGTTGCTTTCTGTAGCGAATTTTGCATTCCTAATTTTTTTCTCTTTCATTATTTATCAGATTATTTACTTTTTATACCAAGATCTTTTAGATTCTTTTTTATTTTTTAGGTTTGAAGATACCCAATCAAGTGGCAGGTTCATTCATATGCAAGAAGCATTCAAGGTTGGAAGCAATAATATGTTATTTGGTGTTGGGGGCGGGAATTATGCAGTACAGCCAAGATATTTTGAATTTGGCAGTTTTTCTCACAACGCTGTGCTAGAGTCATTTGCAAACTATGGTTTGCTTGGACTTATATCTTATCTATTGTTATTTGTCGAAATCTTTAGAACAAGTATTAAAAATATCTCAATAAGCCTAGTGCTCATATTCATAATATTTGCACTTGTACAGAATTATTATGTTGTTTATTTACTTCCTTGGTTTTTCCCATTTTTCTATATATCACAACACATTAAGAAACTATCTAGGACATAACATTGAAAATTCTTTGTATTTCATGTCATGTTCCTCCCTCCACTGGGGGCACAGGTACTGTGATATCAAACTTAAGATCTTCTTTTGAAGATCATGAATTAATAATTTTTGGAGAAAAAAATATTGAAATTTCGTCTAAAACAGAAGTTTCTAGTGGCATTTATTATTTCAATAGTGATTTTAAATGGAATTTTAAAGGCAAGAGATTCCTCAGATGGATAAGATGGTTTTCATTTCCACTAATGCTATTTAAACTTTATCAAATTCAAAAAAAAGAAAAATTTGACTCTATTTTAACGCTATACCCTGATGATTTGTATTTATCTGCAAGTTTGATTTTAAGCTATATTTCTAATATAAAACTTTTTACTTGGTTTCATAATACCTATGCAGACCAAAAAGATGGATTTAATAAAATATTTGCAAATACTCTTGAAAAAGCTGTTATATCTAGATCAATAAAAATTTTCGGCATTTCAGAAGCTGTTACAAAGCATTTCAAATCTAAATACAAATCTAAGTCAGTCTCTACTGTGCGACATCCATTTAAAATTCCAGACCTTAAAAAAAATAAGGCATCAACTCATGGTGAGAAAAAACTTTTTTTAATTAATGGCTCGATCAATTCCTCTTGCATAGAAGCTTATAAATCTTTGTTCAGCATGATTTCTAAAATGGATGATATTGAACTACACGTGTATACCGGTACTGCAGAATGGGTTTGCAAGAAGAATAATCTTTTATCAAAAAATATTATCTATAAAGGTTTTATACAAGGAAGCTTCACTGACATTGCTGCGAGATATGATGGAGCTTTTTTGGCACATAGTTCTTATGGCGCATTACCAAAAGTTGAATACAAAACAATATTTCCAACACGGTTTGTGGACTTAGTGATTAATCAGATTCCGACCATTGCTTATGTTCCTAAAGATACTTATATACATGATTTCATAAGTAAATATAATTGTGCTTATTTATGCCAGGAGGAGTATGAAATTAAAACTGCTCTAAAAAATTTTTCTTACCATCAATATGCTCATACTGAATTGTTCAAGAATATGTTAAAAGTCCAAAGCCTCTTTGATAGAGATGAAATTAAAGAAAACTTAAAAAGAGAAATGAGATAGCTCTGCACTATGTCATTTTTTACTACTTAAAAATAATTAAAAAAACACATATAATTGTACAGTGTTAAAGCTTCTGCAAAATCTAAAAAATGGCGAAATATCATTAGTTGAGTCGACTTGCCCTATACAAGGCGAAGGAGAGTATTTAATAAAAACTACTAAGTCATTGATATCAACTGGTACGGAAAAGATGTTGCTAGAGTTTGGCAAAGCCAATTATATAGATAAGGCTAGACAACAACCAGATAAAGTAAGAATGGTCATCAAGAAAATTATTTCTGAGGGAATATTTTCGACCATTGAGTCAGTAAGATCTAGATTAAACGAACCACTTCATATGGGGTATTGTAATGTAGGGACTGTAGAAGAGAGTTTTGATGGCGGTTTTAAAAAAGGAACGAGAGTAATATCCAATGGAAATCATGCTTCATTTGTAACCGTAAAAAAGCACTTAGTAGCAAAGATTCCAGATCAGGTTGATGATAATACTGCTGCATTCGTCATACCAGGTTCTATTGCATTGCAAGGTATAAGATTGCTAAAACCTGAGCTTGGTGAAACTATAGTAGTCTATGGTCTTGGTTTATTGGGCCAGCTAGCCGTACAGATCTTAGTGGCAAATGGTTGTGAAGTTATTGGAATAGACCTAAATGAAGAAAGATGTAAGCTTGCAGAAGAATTTGGAGCAAAAACTTTTAACACAGCAGATTCACTAGAAGAATTAAATAAATTTAAGGAAGATTTTAATATTGATGGTGTTTTGATTACGGCAAGCAGCAAATCTGATGAGATTTTAAAAAGCTCAGCAAATATTCTTCGAAAAAGAGGTCGAATAGTTTTAGTGGGTGTTGTTGGTTTAAACATAGATAGGTCAGATTTCTATGAAAAAGAAATTTCATTTCAAGTATCCTGTTCCTATGGACCAGGAAGATATGATTATAATTACGAGGAAAAAAATCTTGATTATCCAATAGAGTTTGTAAGATGGACAGAAAATAGAAATTTTCAAGCAGTACTACAGCTCATGTCGGAAAAGAAAATTAATATTACAAAACTTATATCTAAGGTCGAAAAAATTGAGAATGCCACAGCAGCATATAAAACGATTTTGGAACAGAATCCATTGGCTGTGCTCCTAGAGTATAGCGATATTAAGCAAACTAGAACAGTTACCCTTAGGCAAAAAAAGCCTTCCACAAAAAGTACAAAGATAAGTTTTATAGGAGCAGGGAATTATGCTTCTAGGACACTAATGCCTGCATTTAATTCAGCTGGTTTTGAATTTGTATCTTTAATGACAAAAGGAGGAATATCAGGTAAGCAGTTTGGGGATGAATTTAAATTTGAAAAGATTACAAATAATTTAGATGAGATTTTAAAAGATGATAGCGATCTTGTAGTTATAGCTACACGACACAATATGCATGCTGAACAGTGTATAGCATGTTTAAATGCTGATAAAGACGTTTTTGTTGAAAAGCCACTTGCTTTAAATATCGGTGAATTAAATGACATTGAAAATAAAATCAAAACATCAAATAAGAGGTTAATGGTTGGCTTCAATAGAAGATTCTCGCCTCAAATAACAAAGATTAAGAATTATTTAGATAAATTAAATTCTTCAAAATCTTTTATCTACACTATCAATGCAGGCTATATTGATGGAGAGCATTGGACTCATGATAAATCTGTTGGTGGTGGAAGAATAATTGGAGAGGCATGTCATTTTCTTGATTTGATTAAGTATCTATCTGGAGGAAATATTTCAAGCATTAATTCTATGTATTTAGATCCAAATACCTCTGCTAAGAAAGATGTAGCAATTATTACAGCTGAATTCTCTGATGGCTCAATTGGCTCAATAAACTATTTTTCAAATAGTAGTGAAGTACTTCCAAAAGAAAGATTGGAGATATATTGTGATGGAAAAGTTATTGAGCTTGATAACTTTAAAAACATGAAGACTTTTAATTGTAATGGGCTAAACGATAATAAACTTTTAAAGATTGATAAAGGTCAAAATAATATGGTGAAAAGCCTAAAGAAAGCATTAGAAGACGGTGATCCATCACCTATACCTCAAGAAGATATATTGGAAATTTCAAGAAAAATTTTAGAAATAAATTAAGTAGCTATGTTCAAAAGATTAGCTCTTTACCTAAACACAATAAAATATTTAAAGCCATCGCAAATTTATTTTAGGCTCAGGCCAAAAAAAAATATAAGCACTTCCAACTTAAATTATAAATTAGTCAAACCAGATAAAGAATGGAAAAAATTTTATTTATATGAAGAAAAAATAACAAAAGACCAATGCTCAATATTTTTAAACCTCAAAGATAAACTTGATTTACCATCCGATTGGAATAATAAAAAACACAGTGATTTGTGGCTCTATAATTTACATTATTTTGATGATCTGCTCTCATTCAATGCTGATGAAAAGAGAGAGTTGCATTTTAAATTGATTGAAAGATGGATAAATGAAAATCCACCTTTTTTTGGTATTGGTTGGGATTCATATCCTATTTCTTTGAGGATAGTAAATATTTACAAATATTGGCTGAATGGAAATAATATAAATGACAAAATTTCATCTAGCTTAATTAAGCAATACTTATATTTAAAAGCAAATCCAGAGCTACATTTACTTGGTAATCATTATTTTTCTAACTTAAAAGCAATTTTCTTTAGCGAGGTTGTTTTAGGTCTGGAGGATAAGAGGCTTAAAACATTTGAATTGATCATGGAGCAGCTAGAGGAGCAAGTATTATCAGATGGCATGAATTTTGAGCTATCACCTATGTATCATGATTTAATGCTTGTTGATCTTTTAGATATTTTTAACTTGATTCAAAGCTATAACGTAGATATAAGTGATCAATATTTAGGCAAACTTAAAGAGAAAATATTAAAAATGCTCAATTTCTCATGTAATTTTAGGCATGGTGATAATTCATTGCCTCATTTTAATGATGTTTCAGATCAAGTGGCGCCAAGTTATAAAATTTTAGAGGCTTATGCAAAAACATTTGGTTTCAAAGCTCTTAAAAGTTCTAATGAAATAGAAGATTATAAAGAATCTGGATATCTGAAAGTTGACAAAAACAATAAAATTTTATTATTTGATGCATCTAGTATTGGGCCAAGCTACATTCCAGGTCATGGGCATGCAGATACCTTGAGTTTCGAGTTTAGTCATTTAAATAGCTTGATTATTGTTAACACAGGTACTAGCACATATGCATTATCAAGTAGAAGAGAATTTGAGAGATCCACTTCAGCTCATTCAACTGTAGAAATCAATGGTTCAAATTCATCAGAAATCTGGAGTTCATTTCGTGTTGGCAATAGGGCTCAAATAACTCATAGGAAATATGGTCATGAAAATGAAAAAGTTTTTCTGGAAGCAGAGCATAACGGCTATAAAAATATACTTCATAGGAGAAAAATTATTTTAGACACTAATGATCTAATAGTTGAAGATAAGATTATAGGTGCTTATTCAAATGCAGTTTCAAGATTTTATTTCCATCCAAATGTTGATCTTGTTATAAAAAACGAGAGGCTGTATGGAAAAGTAGATGATTTTTCTTTTTCATGCAACTTGCAAAATCTAGATGCAAGTTTAGAGGAATATTTCTGGGCCCCAGGATTTAACCAACAACAAAAATCAAAAGTTCTTAAATGCAAAGTCATGGGCGGCTCAATAAGGATTTCATTTAATTGGAAAAATTAAGAAAGATTTAAGTAAGTAATAATTTTATACATTAATGATATAAAATATCCTCTCAATGATTTGCTAGTTAATGAAAAAGTTTAAAGATAAAAAGGTCATCTTGGTTGTGTTTGGTACAAGGCCCGAGGCTATTAAAATGGCCCCTGTAATTCTATCTCTTAAGAAAACTAATAAGTTTAATATAAAGGTTTGTGTTACTGCTCAGCACAGACAGATGCTTGATCAGGTAAACAAAATTTTTGATATATCTCCTGATATTGATCTGAATATCATGAAAGAAAACCAAAACTTATTTGATGTTACGACTACAGTTATGAATAGTATGAAGATAGTTTTAGATGATTTAAAGCCTGACCTAATTCTTGTACATGGAGATACAACTACAAGTTTTGCTGCAGCACTAGCTGCTTTTTACCAGAATATCCCTCTAGGCCATATTGAAGCAGGCCTTAGAACAAATAATCTTAGATCGCCTTTTCCAGAAGAGTTTAATAGGAGAGTAACAGGACTAGTATCTAACATTCATTTTGCACCAACTTTACAAAGTAAAAAAAATTTAATGAATGAAGGTGTAGGTCCTTCGAATATTCTTATAACTGGAAATACAGTTATTGATGCCTTGATGCATACAAATAAGAAATTGGATGAAGGCAAATTATTGCATAAAAAAGTATTGAGAGGTCTTCAAAAATACATTTCGTTTAACCCAAAGAGCAAAAATTATATTTTAATTACAGGTCATAGAAGAGAAAATTTTGGCAAAAAATTTGAATCATTTTGTAACGCAATAAAAGAATTATCAGAAAAATATCCTAATCTTCAATTTATTTATCCAGTTCATTTGAACCCAAATGTCCTGAAACCAACAAATAAAATTTTGAAAAATTGCAATAATGTAACTCTTATTGAACCAGTGAATTATTTGGAATTCATCTTTCTTATGAAGTATAGTCACTTAATTATTACTGACTCAGGCGGAATTCAAGAAGAGGCACCAAGCTTGAATATACCAGTTCTTGTAACTAGGGAAGTCACTGAAAGACCGGAAGGAGTAAAAAGTGGTGCTATCAAGTTAGTTGGTACAAACAAAAAAAATATTATAAGCAATGTCTCTTTATTGCTTAATGATAAAAAACAATATGAGAAAATGGCAAATGCAAAGAATCCATATGGCGATGGATCGGCATCAGACACAATTACTAAATATTTAATCAAAAAACTATGAATAAATCTGATATGAAAATAACTGTAATGGGCCTTGGTTATATAGGACTTCCAACTGCATGTATATTAGCTGAGGGTGGTTTTAATGTTGAGGGATTTGATGTTAATCAAAGTGTTATTGATAAGATCAATAGTGGCATTTCTCACATAATTGAACCTGGTATTGAGGATATTTTAACTGAAGCAATTTCAAGTCAAAAATTTTGTGCAACAAGTAATCTAAGTGCAAGTGATATATATTTCATTTGCGTACCCACTCCAATTAAAGACGTTAATTTAGAACCAGATTTAACTTATGTTATGAGTGCTGCATCAGAAATATCAAAAGTAATTGAAGACGAATCAATAATAATTGTTGAATCCACATCTCCTGTAGGCACAACTAGAAAGGTGCAAGAATATATATTAAATGCAAGAAAAGACTTAAAGAAAATCTATGTAGGTTATTGCCCAGAACGTGTATTACCAGGGAATATAATCTATGAGCTTAAAAACAATGACAGAGTAATTGGTGGTATTGATAAAGCTGCAACAGAAAAAATTGCATACTTTTATAAAGATTTTATTGATGGTGAAATATTACAGACTTCTGCTGAAACAGCTGAATTGTGCAAATTGACAGAGAATAGTTTCAGAGACGTAAATATTGCTTTTGCAAATGAGATCTCTTTAATTTGCGATAAGCATAAAATAGACTCTATGGAGCTCATCAGTTTAGCTAATAGACACCCAAGAGTATCAATCTTGCAGCCTGGAGTTGGTGTTGGGGGTCATTGCATCGCAGTAGACCCATATTTTTTAGTTAATGGTAATAAAGAAATTACAAAATTAATACAAACTTCTAGAGAAGTTAACTCATATAAACCAAAATGGGTTGCTCAGAAGATTATTTCTAGTGCTAGTAAATTAGACGACCAAGAAATCAAAATTGGATTATTTGGAATGTCTTTTAAACCTAATATTGACGATCTTAGAGAGTCACCATCTTTTATAGTTGCAAAAGAAATAAGTAAGCTTAACTATAGCTTTGTATGTGTTGAGCCAAATGTAGATAAAATAGATGGATATAGATTAGTCTCAATGGAAGAAGCATTAGAAGAATGTAATTTGCTAGTATTTTTAGTAGCGCACGATAATTTTAAACAGAATGATTTCTTACAAAGAGCTAAAAGAAGGGAATATCTCGATTTTTGTGGGATTGTTAATGATAAAGAATAAAGTTGTAAGCATTCAATTTAATATAACTGGTATAATTCAATAGAAAAAATGGATATAGAAAATAAAGAGCTTGATTTAGGCAGATTGTTTAGGCAGATGCTAATGCAATCAAAATTAATTTTGTTATTAACAGCAATCTTTTCAAGTCTGATAATTTATCAATACCTTGCAACTGAAAGGATTTTTCAAGTGAAATCACTATTAATGGTCAAAAGCACCATGAATAGTGCAGATCCAACAAACTTAAATTTTTTACTTGGTGGCGGAGGAACCTCAACAGAACTGAGTAGTCAATCTAGAATGTATTTATCTAGGAATAATATTGGTCAAGCGATTGAGAATTTAAACAGAAATGTTGATTTTTATGACAGCAAAAGCCTTGACCTTATAGAAATAACTGATTTTCAGGTTAAGGAAAAAAGAATAATCGGTCAAGATTTCTTCTTTGAATTGAAAAGTGGCCAGATTAGACTCTTAGATGCAGGCTCAAATGCAATTTCTGATTGGCTTGCATCAGGAGCAACATTTGATAATGGTGACCTAAGCTTTACTGCCAATGTATTGTCATTTGACAATGCAAAAGAAAAATTTTCATTTAGAAATACAACGGCACTTATACCGAAATATTCAGGAAAAATAACAGTCGCGCCGCTTACGAATAACAGATATATAGTCTCTTCTAGCGGTTTATTAGAAATCACAATGCTCACTTCTTCTGTATCTGCTGGAAAATTGTTTTTAGAACAACTCAATAAAGTATTCATAGAAAATGACTTAAACTATCAAGCCAAAAAAGCAAATAATGCAGTTGTATTCATTGATGAGAATATAGACGATGTAACTGAAATATTAAGAGTTAAAAAAGATAATCTAACTAATTTTCAAGAAACAAATATTTCTGTAAATTTTGAATTAGAAACAGCAAAAATTCTTGAATCAGTTTCTGTTATTGAAGCTAATCTAGATGCTCTAGAACTTGAAAAATCCATGCTACTTAATCAATACACAGAAGATAGTCCGCAAATTTTAACACTACAAGAAAGACAAAATATATTAAAGTATCAGAAACAAGAAATTGAATCACGAATAAAGGAGCTACCTGCCTCCCAACAGGCATATTTTGACTTGTTTAGAGAAGTTGAGGCTACAGAAAAACTTTACACAAATCTGATGGATAGTCGTCTTACATATTCGTTATTAGAAGCCAGTACCATAGGTAGTATTGATATAGTTGAGCACCCATATGCGGGCAGACTTGTAACTCCACGTTTAATTTACACACTCTTATCGCTTCTTTTAGGATTCTTTTTTTCAATTGGTGTTGGACTACTAAGAGCAAATTACTTTACACCAATTACAAATCCAGCTGAACTTGCAGATGAAAATGTCGAAAACAGCATTCTTGGAGTCATTCCATTCATAACAGAAAGTGATAAAGAAAAATTTGAGAGTTCATGTGAATCTTTAATTTTGAACTTAATGAAGATAATAGATTCAAGAAAAACAGAATCTTCAAATATAGTTGCACTTACAAGCGCATTACCTTCTAATGGCAAAACCACAATATCGTCTAATCTAGCTCAAGCACTTTCAGACCTAAATAAAAAAGTTTTACTCATTGATTGTGATTTCAAAAGAGGAAATATTCATGATTTGCATAAAATAAATAAGATTTCTGAAGCTGATTTTAAGAGTCTTGATACATCAAATCTTGAGAGATTTAAAGTTAAAGAAAACCTCTATATAATACCGCGCATATCAAAATTAAGAAGTTCATTTAACTACATAAATGATCCTAAAAATATAGAAATAATGAAAAGAGTTTTTTCTGAATTTGACCACGTCATTATTGATACAGCCCCAATTCTTGCTGTAGCAGATACTGGAATTATTTTGAGTTTAGCTGATATTAGATTATTAGTAGTAAGGCATAATATGACTAGAATTAATCAAATAAAACAAGCAATTTCAATAGCAAATCAAATCGGAATTGATTTTGATGGAATACTATACAATGCATATAGTAAGCCAAAAGGATATTATGGATACTACGGCGCTTACCAAAATTATGAATATCAATACTATGCAGATAAATATTTATATGAAAAGTATGACTATGAAAGGGACTAAAGCACTAATAATTTTTGCAATAGCGATAACAACTCTTGGTTGCTCTCTAACACCAGGTGTTAAGTTAAGTGCTGATTATTCTTCAAAAGGTGATGATTATGTAAAGCTTGACGATGGAAGTGAGATAACCATCAATGATTTAAATATTGAATTGCTTAAAAAATTAAGCAAAAATCCTGAAATATATAGAATTGGTATTGGGGATGGAGTTAATGTCTTGGTTTGGGGTCTTCCAGATATATTTCCTATTGCTGGTGGCAGTGGAGGAGCAGCAGGTTTTAATACTAGGGATGTTGATAATAAAGGAAAAATATTCTTCCCATATGCTGGTGAGATCGACGTTTTAGATAAAACTGTTGCTGAAGTTAGAGCTGACATTTCGAACAAATTATCAAAATATTACATAGAGCCTCAAGTAGATGTTTCAATTGCAAACTACAAATCACAGAATATTTATGTTCTTGGAGAAGTAAATAAACCAAGAAAAATTAATCTTACAAATGTTCCTCTGTCCTTAGCTGATGCGCTTGGCGAAGTTTCTGGTTTTAAAAATGATACAGCAGATGCAACAAATGTCTTTGTAATACGAAACGAATCAAGTGGAGGAGGCCCTATGATTTTTAGAGTTGATTTATCTTCGCCATCTGGTTTCTTAAATGCAAGTAATTTCTATTTAAATAAGCAAGATATTATTTACGTTAATGCTAAAGGTATAACAAATTGGAATAGAGTTATAAGTCAATTCTTCCCATTTTCTACATTTATTACTGCAGTTGATAATCTTGTTCAGGATTAAATAATTTGAAAAAAATAAATACTTTTCTAATAGTTTGTTATGCAAACTTCTGCAGAAGTCCAGTTGCAGAACAAATTTTAAATCATAGATATAAAGGTGATGCTAATTTCAATTCAGCTGGCATTAGGCCATTTCCTGAGGCAGCAATGGACAAAAGATCATATGACTATCTTATATCGCAAAATATAAAAACTGTCGTACATAATCCAAAAAAACTAAAGCAAGAAATGTCGAATGAAGTTGACTATATATTAGCTATGGATAATCAAATATTATTGACCCTAAACAAATTATTACCAAAACATAGAAATAAAATAGCACTCTTCAATAAAGGTTTGCCTCATTTAACAGTTTTCGACCCATATAAGTTAAATGACGAAGAATACAGTGAGGCAATGAAAAGAATTAGTTCTATCTGCAATAATTTTGATAAAAATTTTCCAATCAGTTGCTAGCATTATCAAAAAACTCTTTTATCAATGTATTTCTTCTAGACCTATTATTATCAACTACTAGTTTTATAGATCTCAAAAAAAATTGATTTATCTGTCTGGCCCATCTTCTTAAGTAATTAAAATAAAATATCGGATTATATTGTTTTGAACCGAATTCTCTTTGAATTTCTGACTTTCTAACAAACAGATTTTCATGAATATTTGATACAAGTTCCTTAAAATTTGCGCTTGAGAAAATTTTTGATAACTTAATATTTATAGGTGTCATTAATAATATTTCTTTTAAGAGAAATGCTTTTCTCACGCTAGATTTCTCAACTAAAAATTCTGGTATATCTTCTATCCCTTCTATCTTAAGTAAATGAAAAAAGGGAGAGAATTCGTTTTCATAGCCTAGCTGCTTAATATGAGCATGCAGCTCAAAATAATTTATTTTTTTTGTTTTAACGATAGATACCAAATCAGTGATTACTTGTATTCCTGAATCAAAATTACCTTTTATTGAAGCGTGAAATAGGATGCCAATTATATTCATCTCCATACTTGAAATTGATATCTTTGTATCCTTAAAATTTTTTGATATACCCTCTTGAAGCATCAAAGCTGAAATTGAACAAGGTATTTTTTTTTGATTTGCATCTATTCTGAAATGAATTTCCAAGCAAACGCCAGATTCATCAATCATATTGGGCAAGTCATAATAGCGAGAAAGTGAATCCACCATACTTTCTGCATAAGACTTGTGATTCTTAAACCTAAAATTATTTTTTAATGCTAAGTTTGCAACTGAAGCAATGTGATCCTTCTCAACAAGGATATCTAAATCTCTTATTATTCTATCTTTTGGATTTATTTCTGGTAGCAAGCTAAAACCCTTCAAAGCTACGTAGGATATATTTTTTTCAGTAAGAATCTTTAGAAAATTAAGACCGTTTTTCTTAGTTTCCAGAGTTTTGGATGCATATTTCTTTGCAATATTCTCCAAATTAGAAAGGTTTATACTTTTTACATATTTTTCAAGACCCTCTGAATAAATAAAATTTAAAAGTTGAATGCAAATTCTATTTTTAATTGCAAAATCTATTATCTCTTCATTGTTTACTGCCGGAAAGAGATTTTTTGCTGAAACAATATCTCCAATTACAAGTTTCCAGATAAATTCCTTTTCTAAATCTTCCTCATTAAGATTTTTTCTGTTTAATTCCATAATTGAATAATAAATCAATATTTATTAAAAACTCTAATTAAACACTAATAGATGATAA
>CEQN01117962.1_pt1 | contig 26660 bp, 30 predicted proteins | sample 427011 | NCBI WGS metagenome assembly CEQN01 (sample SAMEA2621277, study PRJEB7988) | marine metagenome | biome: marine biome (ENVO:00000447); feature: deep chlorophyll maximum layer (ENVO:xxxxxxxx); material: "saline water (ENVO:00002010), including plankton (ENVO:xxxxxxxx)" | depth 120 m
TTGATTAGTGTTATTGCAAGCATCATTATTATTACAAACGTGTTGGTCGTGAAGCAAAGTTTCTGTTCCAACAATTAATGTATTGTTAGATGCGTTGATTTGAATAGGAATACTCCATATTTGACCATCACTAGAATTTGAATTATTACCAGCACAACCAGCATAAACAAAAACATAATTATTTGTGGAATAATCTTCTTCTAAACCATATTTATTAAATTTATAACAGTGGTCATATCCTTGTGGATATTGAGAAGCGTTAAATTGCGTATATCCATTTGTTTGGTGTTGTTGCCACTCATCAGATATACACTGCCTACCCCAATTTGAAAGAGTACCAGATACATTTTGCTGAACTACATCTACGTAATAGTGTGTGTCACAAGTGTTTTGATTATTAGAATCATAATCCCTATATACAAAAATTTGTGCATCTACATTTGAATTATAGTGTGAACTTAGCCAAGTAACATTGGATTGACTATTACCAGTTGATGTTTGACTAAGTGTTAATTGTGTAACACCATTTTGTAATGTTGTTATATTTCTAACCTGACCATTAGCCTCAATACCTACAGTGCCAGCAACTACGTTTTGAGAAGCTGTTGCTTGAAAGCTACCAGCAGAGCTAGGCATATTTGCAAACTCTAAAGCTGTGGCTGTTTGGTTTACAGTTAGTATCTGTCCACTTGTAGGTGAGCCAGCTAAGTCAATTTGAGTAGAATCTGTTATATCTATTTTACTAAAAGATAATGCACTTCCAGAAGATTTTAAAAACTGTCCAGATAAACCAGAGTCATTTATATTTGCCACGCCTACATTACCAAAAGTTAGAGCGTTTGATGCAGAGTTAACTTGCATAAGTTGTCCAGCTGTTGGCGTTTGTGTTCCGCCACTTGTTATGTCAATTTGGGTTAAAGGGTCTATAAAATCATAATCCACTCCATTAGCGGAGCTGTTTACTGTCATAATTTTATTTGCGTTCCCTGTAAAAGAAGCAACAAACAACTCTCCAGTAACATCTGGTAAAGTTAAAGTTCTGTCAGCTGTTGCAGTTCCAGACAAAGTATGTCCATAAGCGTTCCCAGACTTTATTTCTACTGTGCCAGAAAATGTTTCACTAGCTCCTACTACACAGCTACTTGCACTTAAACAAGGTGTGTTTTGCATAGAAAGCGTTAATGCTATTGCAAACAAAGCTACTCCAAAGGCAAGCTTTGCTGTAATTGTCTCAGCAGAAAAATGCCCTAAATTTTTTATAAAACTATACATCATATACTCCTTATGTATGAAATTACACTAGGACATAAAGCTAGTCCAGTTAATATTCCCATTGTTGATAACGTAATATAATACGTTATATCTTTTCTTATCATGTTCATTTAAAATTGTTCCCCAAATTGTTTTATTCCAGCAGCTATCATAACCACTAATAACCAAACTATTCCGAACCACACAGGCAAAAACCCTTGAGATATAGCAAATAAAACAGGTAGTCCAGCAGCTATAATAGCCATAAGTAAGCTTCTTGAGGTAATAAAAATTAAGCCACCTAATATTAAGCCTATTGGCGTAAATAGCATAGAGTACCAAAAATTACTAGGCACTCCAAAGCCAGATGGTTGTGAGTAATATTCTGAGCCAAAGGCATTGTTATTAGCTGTAGGTGTTGCAAATGGGTTACCATCTCCAAAAAACGTTGGCGACCACCCAGTGTAACCTGTTGGAATATCTGGTATGTCAGAAGCAGAAGTTAATACAACTGAACCCATAGAAGCAGATATATTAGTTTGGCAACTATGAGTGTTATATGTGCCAGAAGTACCAAATGCTCCAGAATAGTCTTGAATCACAGAAGCATAAGGACATAAAGGGTCTGTTTCATCTAAACTAAAAGCATCAAAACCATAAGAAGCTAGTACAGTGTTGCCTGATGTAAATTTTAAATCATACAACATAGTTTTTTTGACCCCATCTCCTATAATTAAGTTTTTTGTGTTTGTGTTTGTTGGGTTAGCAGAAACTACAGGTGAAGAGTTAAGTCCAGCGGAACATTGTATGCCTGTACCGTTATGTATCATTTTTACCTCAGTTGATACAGCAGAGCCATAAGCATAAGTGGTGTTGGCAACACTTCCATCAGAATAACAGCTAACTTGCATACTTGCTGGCACTGTAGTTAATTTAGTGAACTTAATCGCATAACCTGTACCACTACCTAAAACCCCATCATATTTATCTAATAGAGTTGCTGTTTCAAAAAGAGTTTCATCAAACATTTTCATATCTAATGTTATTTCATAATTAGTTGTTACATCTAAAGCATTGTTATCATTTACTATAAAAGTATCAGAGGCGGTATTTGTTGAACTTCCATCAAAAAATATTCCTTGATTACGTTTTTGCTCATTATTTCCCATTAATAAAGTGAAACTACTATCATTAACTGGTATTTCTGGAACGATAAACCAGAATTGCATTTCACCTGTATTCATATCTCTAATATCTTGACCTATAATCTCTACCTCATTAGATAAGGTAGATTTAAATGATTTTAAATCCCACGCTTTTGAAGTGTCTCTACTTGTTGAGTGAGATACATCTACATAATCGCTTGTAAACCAGCTTTCATAAGGCACGGTGAGCCTTATAGGGTAGTTATATAAAGTTGTATTGCCATTATTGGTTATTTTTATTGTTGTCTTATAGCAATATTGATAAGGCTGAGTATCAGACTCTAATGCGTTTAAACAGGCTAAATTCATGTTTGGTGAAGCAAAAGCAGATAATAAAAACAATATACCAGAAAGAAAAATTGCTGGTATTCTAATAAAACCCATAAATCTAGGTTGAGGTAAGAAACTAGATTCATGGATTTTATCTTCTGGATGAATAGGTAAATTTATCATAATTATAAAAAGGGTACTGAGGATTTTAATGCTTTGCCTAACTCTATTGTGACTGTAAATACTAATGGTGCTGTACCAGCAATTAATAGCCATTTTACGGTGGTTAATATTGCGTGGTCATTAAAAAAATCATAATCAAGCATAGCCATTTTAACAAATTTACCAAATGTGCCAGCTGTTGTTTTTATTAGTTCTAATCCGCCAGTTAAAAAGCCTTTAATGCCTCCTACTTCATCTGTAATACTAGGTGCATCATACGTAATAACTTCTGGGTTGCCAGCATCATTAAGGTAAGAGTTATACTCAGCAGCTGTGGCTAAGTCCATAGTAGAGATAGCTCCAAGTATAGCCATAATTGAGTAGGGTATGCTCCATAAAACTAATATTTTATAACTTATTCTCATAATACTAACTAGGCATCTTTCTTAAGAAGAACCCAGCAGCAACTAAGCTGCCAAGTGCTAATACTGTAAATAAAACTCCTATTGAAACACCATTAAAGAACACAGAAACACTAAATATGGACATTAGTGTTATAAAAGACAATGAACCGTTACCTGTTTTAGTAAACATAATACCAGCTGCAACAAAAGCAGCTACCATTGTCAATATGGTCATAAAAATACGCCCAGAAATACCAAAGTAATTTGTTGCAACAATTTCTACATTAGCAGACATAGGTGAAGCTAAATACTCTGTGTTTAAAGAGTCTTGCAAAGCTAGTGTTCCGCCACTAATAGGTGTTGCTTGTATAACTCTTTCCCCTCCTATAACAAAAGCATCTCCAATAGTTCTTGATAATAAAGGTACAGCTTCATCAACATACTTGCTTCCCAAATATGTAATAAGTCTAGCATCTGATAATAAAGTGTATTTAGGCAAAACTAACTCGTTTTCTAATTGAAATACTTGTGTTTTTAAATCATTTATCAATTCTGCTTTGCTACCGCTCCATATCATATTTCTACATCCATTACCTGTAGTGCTTACTGGATTAACTATTGTGCTAGACCAAATTGATTGGTTCGCCTGTAGGCAAACTTGAGTATTTGAACCTCCATAGGGAACACCGCTTCCACTTCCATCTGCAATATAAAACCCTATAAGACCTCTATTTATTCTGGGTATATCTGCTGTTTGTTTTTGTAATATCCTATTATTTCCTGTGCCTGTGTAAAGTTCATAAAGCATAGGCGATAAACCTGTAACAGCATCTATATCTAATGTTTCTGGGTTTAAAGGATTAACTGGCGTAGAGGCACAACCAGCTGTGTCTCTTAATAAATCACACCAGTCTGTGGTTGTTTCATCTTGTGTTAAATGAAAACGAGAAACAATTAAAACATCACCTGTAGAAAATATGTTTTGATATCCTCTGGCTGAAAGAAGCTCATAAGGTGGTGGTGCGGTTACAGTTGTTGACTCCCAAGCTAAAAGAGGCGTAGAGGAAATAAAAAAAAGAGAAATTAAAGATAAAGATAAAAGGGTTTTCAAAAGTTAGACTCCCCTGTAAATAACTTCCAAGCTTCTTGAAGAGTCCATAAGGCAAAAGCTACAGGCAAAAGCCAAGCTAATGTAATCATTAGTCCAGAAGGTGTAGTCCTAGATGTTACATCCCCAGCTAAAAAAATTGTAGATAGCGTTGCTAAAACCAAAAAAATAAAATTCATAAATGCCTTATATATTGCTTGCGTAGGCTTAAGGCTATAACTCTATTCAAATTAGTCGTGTTTGACTTTTCTAGTGACTATCCCTTGATTTTGTCATAAGCTAACCAGCCAGCTAATCCAATACCACCTGCTGCGACGACGAGTGGAATTAAGTTGATTATAGATGCGGCAGAGGTTGAAAGACCTGTTGTGCCAGCAGCTGCTACAACTGAATCTACTATTGTAGGAAGCAGTGCAAGGAAAATAACCAAAACTATCACAGCCGACAAAATACCTTTTGTTGAATCCATGTTTGCCATTATTAAATTCTCCTATATTACAAGTTTTTTATTCTGGGATAGTATCAACCATTTTACGCTCTGCTTACCCACCTTGTACCCCCTACCATCAATAGCACACTAACACCAATTATTAATATAACTGGCAACCTAAACAATAAAGAGTTCAACATAGTAGAGACACCATCATTGATGGCATCATAAGTTACATTGAATGTATAAGATGTGTTTTGCTGTAAACTATCTACAGTCAGAAAAGTTTGGTCAGAGCTTAGACTTGTCTGTGACGTGTGGTCTGTACATGGGTTTCCGCTTGTGCATGGTTGTGTCTCAACTACTGCAATACCCTCTTTAGTAGGATGTGCGTGTTGTGTAGGTAAAGTAATATTGCAGCTTGTCACCGTTGTTGTGGTACAAGCTCTTGAGACAGTAGAAGAGGCTTTTCGAGAGCTTTCTCCTACTTCTAAGACAACTGGCAAAGCAAATGTAAAAGCTATTATACCGAATATAAATGCTAATGAAACTAATGCAACTCTGCTAAACATATTTATATATTTACCATAAGTTTTTTCTCTTTTCAACTAAAGTGTAAAAATTAATGCGGTTTAATATAAGGGAATCTATACACACATTCGGCTACAAAGGTGGCGACAATGGCTCTATATTACTCTTTCAGAGGCTCTAAGTAATATACTCGACCTTCTCTAGTCCTAACTATGTTATGTGGCTCTAAAATATCTTTAAGCCACCTACCTAGCATATTATCTGTTTGCTCTACTCCATTTTGTTTTAATATAGTTTTTATTTCATCTAAGTAAAGTTCATCATATTGCTTTGCAGCTTCTGTTAATATTTCTTGCACTTTGTCCTTTTCATTGTTTTTTCTTTGTTGTTTTACAAAATTTGAATCTATCATAATTGATTTAGTTGAATCAATTATTGCTCCAGTGTCGTAATAATTCCAAAATCTTTCAGCTCTATATAGCCTACCTCTTTGCTTCTGTCCTTCTGGTGCTACTGTGCCATTAGAAACAATTTCAAACATAACTATTTTGCCAGCATTTTCACCTTGAGGTGTTGCACACTCAACCAAAAAGTCTGTTTGCCATAATATTCTGGAATTAATTTGTCTGAGATTTTGACTTGTCCAAAGTATTATTATTTTACGCTTTCTAAGTTGCATCAACATTTGTGTAAACAAATAAGATAAAGTGCTTGTTGCCCTAACACTGTCTCCTATAGTTTGTATTTCATCTATAAGTATAATTGCGTTTGAAACATCTTCTGTTAAGTCTATTAAATCCTCAACCTCTATAACTTCCCCAAAGTTCAATACGTTGTTATGAAAAACCCTAGTTCCAAAAGTGTAATGAGCATGAGCTGTAAGATAACTTGCAAGTAAACTTTTGCCGCTGCCGCGAAATCCATGTAAACCTATAACGGTGCTGTCTATTAATAATTTATCTGCTTTTGGGTTCTTCCCACTAGCATCTGATAAATCTATTTGATTAATTTCTTGCATAATCTAATTTCCTAATAAAGCTATTATTCCTACTATTAAGCCTAAAATAATTACTACATAAAAACCTAGTTTCAAAACTTCATTCCAATTTTTTCTTAATGAAGTGAATAGTCTTTCAGCTGCTGATTGTTCTTGAGTTCTAGCTAAATCTATACTGGTAACAGAGCCTAGCTCTATGTCAAAAGGTCTAAAAGGTATAGGTATGTTTTTTTCAGTTCCATCTTGATTTTCTTTTATAGTGTTTATATAATCATAAACTCTTACTAACTCATTATTTTCTGACCAATAATAGTCTGGGTTAGAATATAAATAACGTGACTTTAAATCCCAAGTTTCTACCCATAAATAAACATCAGATGTTTCTTTAAGTAAATAATAGAGTTTTATTAATCTGTCTTTACAAACTTTACGCCAATAAAATGCCCAGCCTAATAAAGATACTAAAAAAAAGATTGCTGCAAGAATAACTAGGCTTGTGAAATAAGAAGCCATAGCCAGCATAGCAAAAGTACCTATAACTGTTGCTGATAGTATTATTTTTTCTTTTTTTGTAAAAACTTGTAAAAACTTTAATCCATGTTTAGAGGTGCTATACCAAAAAGACTTAGCGGACTGGGTTGCTTCCTCCATAGAGTTCTGAGTTAAGTTCTGTTTGTTCCTTGAATATTCCATTGTTGTTACCTCCGTTAATATTTTCAATAGGCGTTGCCTGTATAGGCACTGCTTCTATAGGTTTTTCTTTGTTTAGGTTCAAAACATTATCTTTGAACATAGGCAAGCCAGCAAAAATAGCTATAACAGCAAACGCTGTGCCTAAAATTCCCATAACTATAAGCAAAATTCTTTCTTGAAATTTTTTGTTCCCACTGTCGCCTTTTTCTATTTTAAGTTGAGTCTCTAAAAAGCTAGCGTTTTCAAAATCTTTTAGCTCTTCTTCTGACACAAGCTCTTCACATAAATAATTTTCTTCTATTGGGTATAAGGTAGTTGAGTCTCCTACTCTGGTTGTAACTATAGGCACTCTTTTAGGCTTACCAAAGCCATAATAAGGTGCTGAAATATAAAAGCCTATACTTTCAGCATCAGCTCTATAAGCTTCTGTCTCTGACACTTTTATAACACCTCCAGTAAGTTCACCTTCTGCTATTTCTATATGGTTGTCTCCAAAAAATCTTAGTAGCTTCATTATTTTCTACCTTTGCCTCTAAGCTTGTTATAAGTGTTTGTAATTGTTGGGATAAAGTTACCAGTCAAAGCTCCTACTAATTGATTCCTAGCTGTACCATCTTTAGATGGTGACAACATCATAAGATAAAGTGCTTGTGTTTCAGAGTAAGTTCTATCACCAAACTCTAAGGGTTTATATTTTTTCTTGCTTCCCTGTTGTAAGTTTTCTTTATCTCTTTTTTTATTCTCTTTATTTTTTATTCTATTTCTCGTAGTCTGTGCTTTTGCCATTATTAAAGCTGCATCCATTAGTTGTTGTCCATCTAAAATACTTGAGCTGTATAAATTATCTATTACATCAGGAGGCTCTATTAATAGCCTAGATGTTTTAAAAAACCCTTGTCCATCTTGACCGTCCATAGTAAAGCCACTAAAGGCGTTTAGACCCTCTTCACCATTATCATAATCATTTACCATTTTAGCCTTCTTTCTTTATATTTTTTTTTATGGATTCAATTTCTTTTTTCAGTTCTTCAACTGCTACTTCTAATTTCCAAATCCTACCATTTGTTTTACTTATCATTTTAGCCTTCTTTTTTTGTGTCTAAATTTGTTATTTTAATATCACTTACGACAAAATTTTCTAATAACTTAATTATTAAAAAAAGCATTGTTAGAGATTTAAAAATATTTGTTAAAGCTCTTAGCGGAGCTGTTATATAATTCATATTTTTTTTTCCTTATGCTGTACTCACGGAACATAGAGTCTATGTTCCGTGAGTACAGCTTGTTTACCTTACCAATTCTTTTGTTCTTCTATCCAGTAAACTGAGTGAGCCTCATCAGATATTTCTGGTGCTATACCGCCTCTATGTTCCTCTAAATCTATAGAGTCCATGTGAGTAGCTATTTGCCTAGCCTCCATCTCATTGTCAGCCTCTATGTTTATTGTAGAAAAACAAGTCTGTTCTACTGTTACTGTGTACATTTTCTTTTCCATCTTTTGCCTCCTAAGACAACTTTTATTTGTAAAGGCTTTTTGCCTCTATGGATAATAGCTTACTACAATAATATATACAATGCAACTTCTTACCACAATAACCCAGATTTTATTAAATTATATGTTCTATATGCAAAGAAACTTGTTGCAGCTATTGTTATTAGCAATAGCCACCATAAGATTACTTTGTCATAAGCTCTTAGCTTCATAATTGAATAACCCAACCCATTAGAGTAAGTATTATTAATATCAAGCATATAAACATTAATGACATATTTGCAAACATAAGCCAGTACAAGTATCTTAATCTATTCATTTATAACTTTACCTCCGCACTCACGACATTGTTTGTAATTTAATATTTGATTTAACTTATTCTCTATATCATCAAAACGCTTTATAACTGTTTTCATATTAGCAAGTCTTTTATCTTCTTTAGTGTCCAGACTAGAAGCTAAAGTTGTAGGCTCTGGCTTTGGTTCTTGCGGTTGTACTTCTGCAAGCTCTTCTTCTTCTGCTAGGTGCATATATTCAACTATATTGTTAGGAGCTTGAACGCTAGACATTTTTTCATCTACTTCTAAAGCATTAATTAGTTTTTCTTTATCTGTTTCTATTTTCTTTTTATCTATTGAGTCATCAGTGTTATCAAAAAGCGTATAAGATTCTGACATATTATTTACTCCATCCTTCTTTTTCATTGTTTAATAATTCCCAAGCTAACTCTAACTCTTTTATGTTTGGTGATAGTTGTAAGTAACTATTTATAGTTGTCGATAAATAACTATGCCCTAAAAGTAGGCTAACTGTATTAATTGGGATTCCTTTTTGTAATAAGTTTCTGGCAAAGCTATGCCTAAAGATATGAGTATTAATATAAATACCTGTTTTAGCTTCAACCGATTTATACCACCGCCAAATAGTTCTGCGGTCTTTGTTTATATAAGGCTTATCAAAATTTATTCCATCATTATTTATATAATTGATAGTAGCTATTAAGCTCTCATTAACTATTGGTACTACCCTTTGCTTATTGCCTTTACCTCTAACCAAAATATCAAGCCTACTATCTTCTAGCTTAATATCTCTAGGCGTAACAGCTGTTAGCTCTGAAACTCTTAAGCCAGCATAATATTGAAGTTGCATAGCCAGTGCAATTAAATTACCAGAGAATTGTTTTCTGGTTTTTAATGCCCTAGCTGTATCTATAGCGTTCAAAGCCTCTGTGTGAGTTAAGTACTTGACTACTTTGTGACCTTTTTTATCTTTTGTCTCTGTTTTATCCAATATTCTTTATGTTTTATCTTTCATGTAAAAACTTTATAATTAGATAATACATCATAAAGAGACATAATGTTATATTATGTCTCATGCGGTGCTGTCTAATATTTATTAAAAAAAAAGAGCTCTGGATATTCCAGAGCTCTTTGACCTACTTATTATTTTATAACAACATTAGAAGGTCTAGTACCTTTACCAAAATACTCATCATGTGTTGGAGCTAGTGTTACCTTCATAGAAACATTTTTGCCTACTAAATCTTTTCTGTCAAAAAACTCATAAGGCAAGTTAGTTATAAACTTTTCATTATCTTTAGTTTTTATAACAGCTTTTATATTTAAACCGTAAGCTGTATCTTTTTTAGTTATTGTAAGTATTGTACCCTCTATAACTTTTCTAGCTTTAGTTATAGGTGATAAGCTTTTTATTTCTTCTGCATAGTCATATAGATTTTTTTCTCTATTAAGCAAAGCCTTTTCTAAAGCTTGACATTGTTTTTCAGATATCCTACCAGTAACAGAATAATTAAAAACCAGACTGAAAACAAATTTCGCATAACCTCCAAAGCCTAGCTTTGCTTTTCTAAGAAAAGCTGACTCATCATTAGCAACTTCTTCTAATATTTCAACCCAGTAATTTAAAGCCATCTTATATTTTGTTATAAAAGAATATATAACATCTAAGCTTCTTTTACTTTGGCTTAATTTTTTACCTTGTTGAGCTCTTAGCTTACCTCCATCTATAGAATCCATACAATCCCAGCCTATAACCATATCAGTATCACTTGATAGGTCTCGCACTATAACACCTTTTCTTATAGCAGAACCACAGCTAGGTAATTCACAGTTGTAATGCTTGAAAACTTTATCGTATTGCTTAGACTCTCTTATCCAGTCAGTCATCTTTGGCTCTAAGCCTAAATAGTCTGCTAGCTCATAATAGTTATTTAATGGTATGTATTCAACTTGCTTAGTCATCTATTACCTCCTAAAGTAATTTTGCTTTGATATATACATCTTACTAATCTATTCTACTTCTGTCAACTATTTTATAACAAGCTTTCCATTTTTTTCTGGTAGTAATTATCTTTAGGATAAGGTTGTGCTTCATAACGCAGTTTGCTTATTAGCTCTTTTCTTCTTTTTTTATTAGATGTATTAAAGAAAACGTATCTATGTTTTCTAGGTCTCTCACCTCTTATCATTTTTTCTTTAAGTACTTTTTTAGCTTTATTGATACCACCATAACTATCAAAGATGTGCCTAGAATGTTTATTGTCAGTTCCCTCTATAGTCCATATAACGTGTTTGTCAGATAAGCCTGTATAAATCCAATTAGTCGCTTGATAAACAATGCCTAAGTGACCCTGTTGAGCCTCAGCATAAGACACTAATATCTCTTTGGTTACTAGCTTTATTGAATTAGCTATTAGAAAACTCTCAGCATTTTTTTCAGTTCCATCTTCTATCCAGAGTCTAGTTAGCTCTACTACATTGTCAGCCTCATCTATTCCGCATAAGCCTTTTTGTAAAGCTCTACTAGCTGGTGTTCCATAAGTTATAACTCCTATGGGTCTAACAGTATTAGTTTTATAAAATAAACCAAAAGCTTGACTACACGGTGCTTTTCTATGTAGATAATGGTTCTTAACTATTAAGTCCATAGCTGTTTTGTAATCGATTGGTCTTACCTCATACTTTGTTTTATCAAAAGCCATTATCTTACCCTTTTTTTGTAAGACTCCGTTTTAGTATCGTATTCATAATTAAGTAAAAATCTATTTATGTCTTTACTATAATCATCATTACAAAACATACAGTCAACAACTTCTATATCTCTCCAATGGCTAGCTGGTATAGCTGCAACTTTTTTCTTTCCACAATCTTCACAATATTGTTTTGTTATATAAACGTATTTGAACTCCATCTATTACCTCCTAAAGTAATTTGTATTTGATATACAGCTTACTAAACTATTCTACTTCTGTCAACTATCAGATGTTCCAGATGTTCCAGATGTTCAAATGTCTGGGGGTAGAACATCTGAACATCTGACAATGTCTAAGCGGAGCTGTTTAATGGTTATTTTAAAATTAAAAGACCACCTAGCAAAAATGTTAGATGGTCTTAAAGATGAAAAGAGTTAAGTCTCTTAAGCCTACAGTTATAAGTTTAAGCTTTTTTGTCCTCCGTGTAAACTTTTCATTTTTTCTTTGTAGTTATCTAGTCTCTCTTTCTTAACTAATCTTTTTATTTCAAACATCTCGTTTATAAAGTTGTTTAACACTGACCCTTTTATTTCAAAAGCTATGTACTCAGTATCTTCTGTGTCTGTTCTCAATAAATCTTCTTGAAGCATTTTCAATACATTAAATGGCGTAGTATCAAACATAGCTGCAACACTACCTATTGAATAAGAGTCATCTTCTATGTAAGTAGGTGTAACTATTTTTATGTTTTTATTATCCCAAGTTACTAAAGGGTTTATTAGTTCATCCCAAGTGGCTTGCCTACGACCATCTTTGCCAAGTGGCGATTGAGAATGATGGTAACCATTAGCATTAGCCTTTACTGAGGCTGGCATACGAGACCCTTCTGTCCAAAGGCTCATAACTGGTTGAGGTAAAGGTAACTTAGCTTTAGGTACATCCTCGTCAAAAACTTCATATCTATTAGAATTTATAAAAGATTCCATCATAACCTGTAAGTCCTCATGTCTATCTAGTATAACCTCTTCATCAAAATCCCAGTTCCATAATTGCCAAGACAAAGAGTCTATTAAAAAGTGAAAACCGCTTATTGAAAACATATTAAACTCATTTTGCCACCTAACATTAAACATATCTTTTATTTTTTCTTCACCTATACCAAATTGTTCTTTTGCTGTGTGCTGGTCTACATAGTTGTAATTAGTTTGAGCTGCTTCTTTTACCGCTCCAAAGTAGTCCGCTACTTTGTGTAACTCATCTGCTAACCTCCGTGTTTTATCTAAAGCAGAAGCTGTGCCAGCCACAGTCTGAGAGTATTCACTAAGCAAAGCTTGCTTTAGCTCTTCTGGCGACCTATCGCTTTTCAGCCTAGCACCTTCTTCTCTTTCCCTCTGTGCATCTAATTGTTCGTATTTTGGATTATCATTATTCATTATTGTCATTCCTTTTATTTATATTGTTTATATTTTTTTTATGTTGTACCATTACTTGTAATAGAGTATTGTGCTTGTTCCCTCCTGAAGGTAACGCAAAAGTTTTATGACAAGCAATAACATAGTTTTTAATTCATTTATGCAAGTACAATACTCTATTATCGTAATTATCCCCTAACCTCTATTATTCTAGCTAGCTCTTCTTTTAGCTCTGCTATTTCTCCTAACTGTGTGTTACTTATAGCTTCTAGCTTTATATTAGCTATATGCCTAAACTGATTAAACTCACTTGTTAGTTGTTGCAAAGCTTCTGTCAAAGCTCTTTGAACATCAGCTTGTATAACCATCTCATGTTGCAAGTCTCTAAAGTATAAAGCTATTTGGCTTACGTGTTCTTGATTCATTTTATCCCCTCCAAATATTTGTTCTCATGTTTTGTATAAACAGTTCTAGCTATTTGATTTAAAGTCCGCCAGTATATATGCTCTCTCATAGACACAGGCACTATTTTATCACTATGCCATCTAGTAAGATTCTTTTCTTCTAAGTATGCTTGAAAAGCCTCATACATATATATTGCTACCCAGTTATCTGAGTAAACGCCTCTTTTAAATCTTTCAGTTAAGTCAGTAGACTTGCCTCCAGCTTTATAACTATTTAGCTTTCTACTTAGCATATTAGCTGGATTGTATTTCTCCATCTTAGCATTATCTTTACCGTATATAAAACGGTCAAAAAATACCTCAGTTTTATGCCTACCGTAATACTCTGAAAACAAAAACCGTAAAGCTATAACACACTTCATAGAGTAACCTCCATTAGGGTCTTTCTTTTGTTGCATACCATAGATTACATCTTCATCTAAAACGCCTGTCTTAGCAAAAAGTTCATCAAAGTCTTGTTGCTCATAACCAGCTGGCGATATTCCTTTAAGCTCACTTTCTCTAAGTTTGTAAAAAAAGTTCAAGCCACCTGATAGCTCAGTAGCATGAGGTCTACCCTTAAGCTTCAAGTTATCTGGCATTGTTCTGCTTGAATTTTGGTCAAAGTGGTTTATATCCTCTAAGTCAAAACCATGCACAGCAACTAAGTCAAAGGTGTCTATCCCTTCACCTATAGCTGACAGCCTGTGTTGACCATCTATCAAAACACCTTCTTTACTTATTTTTATAGTGTCGCCAGTTGGAAACCATTTACCCACAGTTATAGCTGAACGTATCTTTTTTAGGGCAGCTGTTCTTTTATTTCTGTTAGTTTCCATAGTCCTTAAAAGCTCTCTAGCCTTTGCTGGTGTAACTCTTATTATTCTTATACTCAAATTTAATGGCTTGCCATTATAAGATGGATTCCATTTTATTTGTTGGGAATAAGTGTCACTGAATGTTGAGTTATCGTGTTGCATTATTTTCCTTCTTTCTTTATTGCTACTGGTTTAACTGTTGAGTCTAAGTATGCAAAAACATCTTCTTTTTTAAAAACCAAAGAGCTACCTTTTTTACCAGCCTCTGATTGATAAGCTGTTAGCTTGCCATCCTCAACTAATCTGTAAACAGTCCACCTTGACTTGCCTAATATTTTACAAACATCTGGCGTGCCTAAAGTTTCAAAGTCTTTTGTTTTGCTAAAAGCTTCTTGAAATAAAGCCAATAGTTCATCTTTTGAATTTGTATCTTTTGTTCCATCCATCTTCGTTTCCTCCTATATTTTTTTCTGCTAACTCTGTTAGCGACTTGTTTATTTCCTCCAGTTGATACACTACATCTTCTAAAGCTGTTGTTATGTTATTGTTTAGAAAATGTAAAGCATCAAATATTGTTTCTGGCGGATTAGGCTTTTTACTTGCCTTATCCATTGTTATTTCCTCCTATATTTTTCATGTTTAATTGTTGTTCCATATTTAATTGTTGTTCCATATTTAATTGTTGTTCCATATTTAATTATTTTTGTTCAGCTATTTGAGTTATAACTGTTTGCACTTTATCAAGATAACGCTTTATATAATAGTCAGCTGCTTCTTTGTGATAGTTGCTAACTTTCCTAAAATGGTCATTAACTAACTTGCTCATAAGTGTATGTAATTCTTTTTTACTAAACCCTTTAGAGCCTGTGCTATCATGGTTTATCTTTATCATTTAATCCTCCTCTCTATTATTTGGTTGTATTATGTTTTGAGACCTTAATAAAAAATGTCTCATTGTTAATATACTACTTCTGTCAACAGAAAGCAAATTTATACTTGTTTATAGTAGTTGACATTGGTGGCGTTAGTTTTGCTGGATAAATCGCTTGTACAATAACGGTGGCGGTTATAGTTGGTGGCGTTAGTTTTGCTGGATAAATCGCTTGTACAATTAATTCTAAAAAGCATTTTATAAAATAATCCTCAATATTCTTAGAACTTCTTTTGTAGTTATTTGTAGAATAAAGTTGCACAAATTTTTTTTTTAGTGTATTATTGTTTATATAAATAAATTACTTTAGGAGGTAATGATGAATAGAAAGCAATTAGTTAGAAAATTGCAAAAGACTCAGAAGCTAAGTTTTATGTGTTTGTTTTGTTTTGGTGTATTCCAAATAACAAAAAATCATTTTTGTGATGAGGCAGCTTCTATAGATGGTGTCGTGTCGCCAGAAATGAAAAAGGCATTGAAAGTTGATTATAAAAATAAAAAGAAAACAGGGTTACTTTAGGAGGTAAAAAATGGATAAAAAAGATTTTATATATACATCAATAGAAACATCTACTGTTCATGCTGTTATAAGCATGGTTAGAGATAAAGATTTAGATGACAAATATGCTCTTTGGGCATTAGCTGAGTGGGATAGCGATTTAAAAGATGGCAAAAATTTTATGTGGCATGGCAAAATGTCAGAGCAAGCTTCAAAGGATTTTGATGTAAAGAATATAGTTGCTAAAGCTGAGATATTGAGTAACTTAGATAAACTTTTGAATAAATACGAAATAGATTAGTTATCAATTCAAGACTCACCTGTGTAAAAGATTTTTATATAGGTGAGTTTTTTATTTTAATTTAATTTAATTTTTTAACGGCTACGCCTTTAACAAAAATCAGTATGTATAAGGGTACAGTTATCTGAGTAATATTTATTAGCAGAATAAAGAATGAAAACTATGAAAGTTATTATTCCAGCAAATATTGTTTCTGGTGTTATCATATTTTATTTTTCGCTTTCCCTTTAACATTGAAGCCAGCCTACTCTATAGTCTTATTGGATAGAAAGAAACAAAAACTTCTTACGAAGTAAAAATAAAGAAAGAACTTATATCGTATTTGAGAATCCAAAAACCTGTCAATACCCAAAGCTTTCTTCTTTCTTTATTTTCTTCTTAATCTTTAGCAAAGACTGGAGCAGTCCTACTGCGACAGGCAACTATTACTGTCTTATGCCTTATACGAAAAAATCCCTGTAGGATTTTTGAGTCCTCTTAAGTGAATTTTTGTGGATTTTGTAGATTGATATAGAAAGTAGTTGCATTATGTATTAATGTATGCAATAATGAATTAAGAGCAAAATTACTTTAGGAGGTAATAAGATGAAATTGAAACTAAAACATTATAACCCAAATAAGAAATTTATTGATACTTATGGGTCAAAGTGGAATAGAAGAAGTGACAGTATCTATAATAATGGAGATTGTGTTGTAAGAGCCTTCACTAAGTTGACTGGCTTAGACTACTCAACAGTTGCTTCTAATGTTGCTATAGCAAATGGTTACAGGGATGTATCAAGGGTAACTAATGGTAACTTTATATGGGATGTTTACAGGGATGTATTCAAGGACATGGGAATAATAAAATTGAACTTTAGCGTAAGAAAGAATTTGAGAAATACAGTCAAGGATGCTCTAAACGGTGATTTAGATTATAGAGTTTATGACAGTAGGCTTGACCCAGTCTCAAGCTTGTCTGACCGTTATGTAACATGGTTAGTGACTGGTCATGCGGCAACTACTAAAGGTAACACTCTATATGACTCATGGGATTGCTCTGGTCGCAAAACTAGAGGCACAGCTTATGCGTTTTCTGATAAAGCACTAAACAAAACATTTGATTGGAGTTAGCCTATGAACCTAAAGACAATATCAATACAAGCTTTGACTTTCATATTAGTCTCAAGCTTGTTTGGTATAGTAGCTGAAATATGCTCACCATAATACAACAATACTCAAGAAAGTTGAGGTCAGCTGTAATGCCACCCATTTAGCAAAGCGAGCCTAATGCTCCAGATATAAAAAAGACCGCCTAGATAAGTTCTTCTAAGCGGTCTTTCTGTGTTAACTACCTCAACCATAAAGCCTTTAGTTTTTTATCAAGCTTAATAAGAAAAAACAGCTGGACAGCTTTAGTAGCCATAAACCATAATACAACAATAATAGAAACTCAAAATCCATTACTGACATATACAAGGATAGCATTAATAGAGATTATGGCAAATACGAATGATTGCTATTTCTTAGAGGGTCGCCAAAGGTTTTTTTGGTAGTATGATACCAAAATAAAATTGAAAGAGCCTCTAAGAGCCTCCTATGAAAAGATTTTTGAACCATTTAGATAGTAAACCAAAGTTATGAGTATAAAAATAACAGATACCCATAAAGGTGTGTTGTCTCTTTCCATTATTATCCTCTATCTTTTTTTAAGTTTAAATCCAAGACTACCAGAGGCTCCGCCTTTTTTAGTTTTAGCTTTAGGCATTTTAAATGGTTTAGATTTAGACACAGCTTTTTTAACTTTGTTTTTTCTCTTATCTTGATAGTGCTTAATTATCTTGGCAGTATCATCATAATTAAACTTTTTGCCAGTTTCGGCTGATACATCATCTGCAAGTTCACCACCAATCTCATCATAAAAATCTTCTGCTAATAATGTTGCTACTTCATTTTTGTCTGCAACAGTCATGCTTCTCCAGCCTTCTCTATCTTCTTTTTTAAAGGCTTTCCAAGCATCATCAACTCTATACCTTTGCATTTTTATAGCTTTATCAAAATCGTAAGTACCACTTTTGACTTTGTTGAGTTGATTTTTTCTTATTGATTCTGGTCTATTTTCCCAAGCTGCACCATAGTCATTAGATGCGTGCAAATATAAATCCGCTACATTTTCATTATAGCGTTCCGCTCTGTATCTCAGGACATCTCTATTTATTCGTTTATAATTTTTTGGCATAATTTTCTCCTTGTTGTTATTATATGCTATTTTTTCTTTCTTAAAATCTTAAATCCTACTTGACCCTGTGAGCTACGTTTTCTGCTATTCCAAATGCTATAGCGGTTGTTTGCTCTAGGGTATTTATAATTAGACCTTTTATACTTCATAGCTCTTTCTTGACCGTCAGCTCCATAATGCTTCTTATGATTCCTATTTTCAAAAACAGCAAAGCCATTTTTAGTAACCTTTAAATCATTCTTACCAAAGGACATATAGTTGATGTCTTTTGGTGGCTCTGAGCTTTCTTTAAGTATTCTAAACGTACCGTTAGGTCTGCTTCTAATATCTTCTATTTGCATCCAAGATAAAGATTTATTAATTTCTTTCTCTGTCATGTCTCCAGCCTTAAGAACATTTTTTAGCTCTAAGCTTGTAGTCATTGTTCTGTTGTTAAGGTCAACTGATACCCAGCTGCCATTACTTTGAAGCCAAGCTACTCTATGAGGATAGTTGCCCTTAGTTTTAGTTTTAAAGTTATTAGCAGATAAGTCTGGCATATTGTTATCTACAGGCTTTTCTTTAGGTAGTTTCTTTTTACCTTTACCATATAATGTGTTTTCTAATAATTGTATTAAATTTCTTGCATCCTCTTTTTTTTCACCTTCTACTTGGCGGAGCTGTTTAATGGTTAATTCTGTATCTGTTTTAATTTTAGTAAAGGCTTTATCCAAAACATAGTTCTTTTGGTTTACCTTAGAATCACCTAAATCATTTTTCTTTCTCCAAGATGCAATTCTGTTTAACAAAGTTTCTACCTGAGTAGGTGTTTTGTCTTTTTTAGAATTATTAACTGGCACTCCAGCAACAGTTGCAGAGTTTACCTCTTTTTTATTATCAAGGTCTACCATCAGAGGTAGTTGCTTAGCTATTGATGAGGCTTGTTTCTTCTTCTCTTCTAGCTCTTCTTGAATTTCTTTACTTAAGTTTGTATATATTGGGTCAATACTTTTAGTTTCTTTGTTTATAGATTTTTCTAAATCTCTTGCATTAAGTAAGTCTTTATATAATGGGTCAATGTTTTTAGTTCTCCATTTATAATCTTCACCACTGATGCCTGTTGAGCTTTTTAAATGCCTTTTAAGAATTGCATCCATTTTCTTTTGTTGTGCTGGTGTGCCAAAAGCGTCTGCTAATAATTTGGCATTTTCAGAATGAAGGTTATTATCTTCATTTTTTTGATATGTTTCAAGCATCTCTTTGAATACATAGCTTTTTGATTTATCTTTTACCTCTGACTCTTTCCAGCTGTCGCCTCTTTCAATGCTAGGGTCATCTGGTTTACCAGTTATTCGGTATTGCTTACCATCTTCTGGTTTATCTTTTTTGGTCTTTGGTTTTATCTCTCTCACTACTGTATTCTTTTTTAGTTTCACAAGTGCATTTTCAGCCATTAGCTTCTCTGCGTGTGGTAAAAGTATTCTAGCTCCCTCAGATGACATTCTTTGAGTGCCACCAGACTCAGTAAGTCCTTCTGCTGCTTCATTTACTTTTTCTAATTGCCCTACAGTTAAAGAATCTGTTTTGTCTATCCCTTGTTTTAATGCAGCTCTTAGTCTGGATAGGTAATATTTATCATCTTTTGAGAGCCTGTCGCTCTCTATGTCTTTTATAACGTCTATGCTTTGTATAAAAGCTTTTCTGTCAGCTTTAGATATATTTGTGGGTTCTTTTTTTTGCTTGATTAGTGAGTCAACTTTCATAAGTTCTTTAGATAAAGACTTATCTTCTTTACTACTTTCTTTTCTTAATTCTTTTAATCTTTTAATAATTCTCTTTTGAGCTTCATCTGGACTTATAATTTGTTCATTCATATCATCTTTTATATCTCGTAAAACTTTATCTTTTCGTTCATCTGCTGTTGGCACTAGATAGCTTCTTTCTGGAATAGTCCTTTTTTTATTTTTTAGCTCTTCTTGAATTTCTTTACTACGAGTAAGACTTCTAAAGCCATATTCTTTATCTAAGCTTGCTCTAGTTCCCTTAAAGTTTCTATCTCTCTCTATGCCTAACCCAAATTGACCTTTGAAGTCTTGCAGCTGAGATAGGTTGAAATATCCATATTCTTTGTCTTGCCCTATATCAACAACACCAAAAAATCGCCAGTCATTGTTTGGTAATTTTTCACCTTCTAAGACTGACCAAGTGCCAGAACCAGAGGGATTAAAAAATCTTGCTAAGACAGGTGCGTCATTAGGTACAGGCTTTTCTCTGTCATATCTAGTTTTTTCTAGTTTGCTTATAATTGCTTTTGTTAGTAACTTCATAAGTTGCTCCTATCGTAATTTTTTTAAATACTTGTTTCTTTTTAAAAAGTTAGGTAAGCTCAAGACATCTTTTCTTTTTAATGTAAATGCTATTCCGTTAGGTTTTATATCTGCATCTACTCTACCTAAAGATAATTTTTTATTTTTAGGTATATACTTTTTTGCTTTCAATACTGTAAATGTTTCATTTGGGGTCTTTCCTTTTTTCAATTTTGGTGGTCTTTTTTTACTAAATTTTACAGTTTGTTTTTCAAGGTCTACTTTTGGATATACTTTACCTTGTCGCCAGCTAACAACCTTTGGGTACACCTTTTCATTTTTTATGCTTAGTGCCTCAGAGCCAGTAAATCCTTTAGGAATTATTGGCGGTATAAATGGTACTTTTAATTTTCTAGTAGTTTTAGGCTTAGTTGTTCTTCCGCCTCTACCTGTTTGTGTTTTCGTAGATGTGGCTGTTTTAGTTGTTGTTTTTGTTTTGGTTGTTGTTTTTGTTGGGGTTGCTGTTACCACGCCTTGTTTTACTATAATATTTTGATTTATTTTAGAAGGAATATTAATTTTGACTTTTGAAGTCGTTGCTGTAGAGCTAGGCACTTTAGTTGAAGTTGTGCTTTTAATCTTTGTTTGTGAAGGAATAGATTGTGGTGTCTGTGTTGCAGAAGGTGTCATAACAATGTCTGCACTTTTACCACCTTTTGTAAAATCCATGTTCTTACCGCTAGCACTAAAGTCAACAGTTGAACCTACTCCAGCTGCTTTTATTTGGTCTGTTGAAACTGCATCAATAAGCTCTCTATCCAGCTCCGTTGTAATATTATTTTGTATTCTAAACCTAGTTGTAATTTCTTTGTTTATATCTTCATACTCTTCCATAGCTTTTGTTTTTACTAAAGGCGTTATAAGGGGATTAGAGTCCATGTCTGCTAAAGTGCTTTTTACTAATTTGTTATCTAGTGTTTGAGAATATCCTCTTTTAAACTTTGCATTAGTAAGCCAGTCTATAATGTTTTTTGGCTTGTCTGACCCTATAGAAGGTATTTTTGTTATTTTAGTTGACTGTATAGCTTTAGGTGAAAAAATATTATCAAAATTAGAAGTAATGCTTTTTGTTCTTATATTTGTATTTGGCGGTGACTTAGAAAACTCTTCTGCTGTTTGGGTTGCTGGTTTTGATGCCTGAGCTGCCTCTTTGCCTGTTTCTGATACCTTTACCGCTGTTGTTGTTTTCTCGCTCCCTGATGGCGTTTTAGAGCCAGTAGAAGTAGGTGGCTTGCTAGGTGAAGGTGGCTTTACTGTGTTGTAATAATCATCAAAGTCTTTTTTGTTTTTGAAATAATCATCTAGTTCATCAAATATTTTAGATGCGTCAAATTTAGGATTTTGGTTGCCTGTATTATCTAAGCCTTTAAGCAAAGGGTCTATTTTGCCAGACTCAGTGCGTAGTAAGTTTTTAGATAAATAATTACGCCAAAGTTCATCTAGTTCTTGACTATTCCACTCAAACTTACCTTTTGCTGTTTTGCCTAATTTATATTGTTCATTCTGAGCAATAATTTTTTTAAAATATTCTTTTATTAATCCATCTGAAATATTTTTAAATTTAGAGGGGTCTTTATTTATATCTTTCAAAGAGTCAAAAAGTCCATCAAGTAAATATTTAATATGAGCTTGAGATTGTACATAGTCAGAGGCGGATATATCACCTTTGTTTTTTGAATCCTCTAACCATTTTAAATAATTGCTTATTTGCATTTTTCTAATGTTCTTTAGAGAATAACCTCCTATAGCTGCAAGTTCTTTCTCTGACCACTCTGTGGCTTTTGTTATTGTTATTTCTGTGTTCTTAGGGTCATAAGTTATTCCATTACGAACCCAGCCGCCTGTTTTAGATGCCTGACCTAAGTCTATGTTATTCACTATTTGCCCTGTAGGCTTGTTTAAATAATATGCTCCAAGCTCAGTTGTCTTGCCTGTTGCGTCAGCTACAGCTCTAAGCTCCAGAGCCTTTTTTCTATCTGCTAAAGATAACCTTGATAAAATTGTTAGAAAATCTTTATATTCATTTTTAGAAATATTTGGTAACACATTATTTACAACATTTTTAGTAGATTTATTAGAAAAGATATTTTTTGTTAAAGCCTTTGCTGTTACTTTGCTACCTTGTTTAGCTAATGTTTGGGGTACAAGTAAAAAAAGTGCATCTAAAGGATTTAATCCTACCTTAGAGCCTCCTATTTCGTACTCTACAAAATTTTTAGGTTGCGTGGCTATCCTATAAAAACCTTCTGTCATAGTGGGGTTGCCATCTTTATCTAATATTAATTTAAACCCTTGTCTTTGAGAGTCCGCTCCTATAAATTGAGCATAATTCATACCTGTATTTATAGCTCCAGAAATTTTTTCTAACAAATAAGGTTTTGTGTTTCGAAGTTGATTTCCAGTTACAAAATTTATACCTCGTGCAACAGTACCACCAGTACCGTCAAACATCTTAAAGTCTTTTTGTTTCGCTGGATTTATAAAAAGAGTCTCGCCTTTTCGTGGTACTAAAACTCTATTCCCTTGTGTTTCTTTGATACTTGCTAATTGTTCTGGGGTTGCCTTTGATTTATCTATCCAAACAAACTTAGAAGTGTCTACTAAAAATATGTCATCTGCTTTTTGTAAAATTTTAGAGCCTACCGCTAAAGCTCCCTGAGATACATAGGTTCTCAAGTCTTTTTTCTTTCCACTCCAAAATTGGTCTAGTTCATTATAAGGAATAGTAACTTGAGAAATTACCCTACCAGCAGAATCTCTTAGGTTGTCGCCTGACTTTTTAGTATAATCTAATATCGCCTCTGAGCTATTGGCTAAAGCTATTTTTGCAGATTGCGGTATAAGGTCTAAAGGTGAACTACTAACACTGTTAAATAAATTAGCTTGATAAGTAAAAAGTTTTTTATCTTGATTTTCTCTTTTTTCTATATAGTTTTTTACAGCGTTTGTAATATTACCAGAATAAACATTATTATTTTCTTTTGCTGTTTTTGCATCTTGATAAATTTTTTCTTTTTGTTTGTTCTTTTTTACATAAGCAGATACATCTAAGCTTAGTTTATTATATTTATTGTAATAAGCTTCCCACTCTGCTTTTTTTGAGCCTTGTAAATATGGAGCTATGTTTTCATTTATTTTATTTGCTGTTATTGGTATTTGAGATAAAAAGTTTAATACTATATTGTCTCTTTCTCCTACTGTAGGAGCTGTTGCAGCTACCCTGTAACCATTAATCATAGGCACATATTTAGTCAACGTGCTATCTATAATTTTTGATGCGTCTTTGCCTAGCTCTATTATGTTTTTATTTGGCTTTGCATCTCCAGCAAGTGCGTTTAGCACAGCACTTGTATTTTTTTTAATAGACTCAACTGCTGACAATGTTGCTTTGTTGATTGCTAATTGTTCTTTTTGTTTTTCTTCATCTGCATATACAATAGCTGACAACTCTTCTTGCTTTTTCTTGCCAAGATTATTAAAGTAATTTTCTTTTTGCGATTTAGTTGCTATTGAGCCAGCAACTTGAGCTTTAAAAATATCTAAAGCAGAGGCTGGTTTTGTACCTTCTTTTATTTTATCTATTTCTTTTCTAATTTCTTCTTTTGGTATTAATTGCACTTGAGACCAGTTATTGCTTGTAGGCAACATAAAATTGCCTTTACCATCAACTGAATATAATACTGCATCATAATTTTCTCCAGCTACACCTTCTATGGCTTTTATTTGGTCTGGTGTTGCTCCATAGGCTAATAATGCTTGCTTTGTAGTATTCCACTCTGACTGTTGCTGGATTTTGTTCCACTCTTTTATCGTATTTGAGTTATAAGGTCTAGGTAAATCTTTGGCTGACTGTAAGAACTTCTTTTCAATCTCTAAAGCCTCTGATGATGTTTTAGGAGCATAAGAGCCTATAGGGTTTTCTAATGAAGTATCTACAACTGGAATACCAGTTAATGGTCTAGCTTGTGCAGATGCTTCTACTTTTCTTTCAGATAAAGCAAGTGTGTCTATTAATTTAACACTTGCAGCTTCTTTTTTTTGTATTGGTTGTAATCTTCCAACAGCTGATTCTACAGCCTTTTCTGCTTCTGCTGAGGCTTCTTTAATTTCTGATGCTTTAGCTGGGGTAGAAGGATATCTTTTACTTTGAGCTATTAGATATGCAGAAGTTTTATTTAAAGAATTTATTTTAGGTACTATTTCACTTAAATTAGCAGAGGTAAAATTATTTAACATGACCCCTTGTTTGTTCAGTTCGTTTACAGTTTTATTTAACTGTGTTTCTTGAGCAAGTAAATCTTGATATTTTTTCCAGATATAAGTGTCCTCTGGCGTTACAGGTCTGTCACTAGCTTCTGCTACAAATAACTGGTATGCTCTTTCGTAAGCTTTATTTTCATTGTTATAAGTATTTTCTAATTTGTCGTAAGCTCCAGAAAATTCTTCTAAATTAGTATTAAATTCATCTAGCTGAGCTTGTGCTTTAGCTTGTTGTTTTGCATGAACCTCAGCTTGTTGATTATAAATTGGTACAGGAATATTCCTTGTTGCCGAAGTGGGTATTTCTGGCACAGGGTCTATGGTTGTTTGAGGTGGAGCAACAGAAGCAAAAGGAATAGATGTTTTTTCTTTTTCTAAAGCTTTTTTATCTTCATTAAATCGAGCTAAATCTTCTAAAGTATCAAAACCTTTAGACCCTCTTTCATTTAGCTCTGCTTCTTTAGCTGAGACTTCTTCTACTTTTTTGCTTTCTTTTTCAGAAGCTTTTGCTTTGTTTATAGCTGATATCTCTGCTAGTGTTTCAACTGTTTTAGGAGCAAAATACACCGCTCTAGTTTGTGTTTGAGCTGCTGGCTTTGTTCCAGAAATTTGTTGCTCACCGCCAGAAGGTTGCCTTGAGCCTATTGTTTTATAATATTGAGTTTCTGATATTTCTTTACCTTGTTCATTTAAAAAAACAGTTTGCGGAGACGATTTATTTAAAGAAATATTTTCTTCTATTTTTCTATTTTGTTTATTTTGAGCCATTATCTAGCGTTTGTTATATATATTTTATCTGTGGCTATTGCCCTACCTATTTTATATGTTCCAGAAGTACCTAAAGACCCATCATCTTTTACATAATACTCTGTGCCAATAGTTAAGCCATTTAAGCCATCTATCACTGCACCTATTGAATAAACAGTGATACTTGCACCTTGATTCCCACCTTGTGTTGCATAACCTATCCAAGTTGATACATTATCTGGAATTACAAAGGCAACAGCATGAAGTTTGTTATTATTTGCTGGGTCTATTGCTTGATTACCATGTGCACTGAATGTGAATACAGTTTCAGTTGATTGGTCTAACCATACACCAAAAGCTAAGTCTGGGTCATTGTGATAGCTTTCAAGTGGATTTTGATAATCAAAATGTGTAAATGTTGTGTTATCTACAACGTTAGTTGTGTTATTCATTGACCATGTATATATTTCAGCACATTTTGACTGTTGATAATCTTTAGTACACAAGTTTCTATCCATCAATCCTTCATTGTGCCAATAAAATTTATAAGGTGAAACTGTATTATCAATATACACATGACCTTCTAAATTTTGTATATGATTCCCACAATACCTGTCCAAAGTATTTGCACATATCTCATCTGTTATAAGCCCTTGTAAAGAACCAAGACCAACCTCTATTGGTGTGCCTGTATAACTATTGGTGTCACCTTTTATATGATATAAAACAGTGTCTATATCATTTGTACCACCAGAACCAAATAACCATATAAATTGATTATTTTCTACATCAAATATTGGACGTTGGTTTTGCCTACCACAATTTATTGAACTACCAGATATATCAAACGTGCCTCCATTTACATCATCAGTTACACCTGTGTAACCCATTGTATAATTTAAGGTGTTACTAAATGAACTATTTGCAGAATTATAATTTTCAGCAAGTCTCATTTGTGCAAAACGACATTGACTATTACTCACTGTGGTTCTATTTACAACCAAAAATGCTTGTGCTGTATCATCCCACCAGAAAACTGGTGAAAGTGTATCGTACCAGTTTTGAATTAATGAGTTACTACCATTACTTTGATACAGGTCACTTGAATATGCTTGATTTGGTGTACAAGTATCACCAGTTGATTGTGTAAA
>CEQN01048027.1_pt1 | contig 26473 bp, 25 predicted proteins | sample 427011 | NCBI WGS metagenome assembly CEQN01 (sample SAMEA2621277, study PRJEB7988) | marine metagenome | biome: marine biome (ENVO:00000447); feature: deep chlorophyll maximum layer (ENVO:xxxxxxxx); material: "saline water (ENVO:00002010), including plankton (ENVO:xxxxxxxx)" | depth 120 m
CATGGACATGAATTTGGAGGTACTAATCCAACAATGATTAATGCTTTAGCTTGTTCTACTGCAATATTAGCATTAGAAACAAATTTTAATGAAGAAATGTTGCAAAGCTATAAGTATGGGATGTCTTTTACCAAAGAAAATAATTCATTGAAAGAATTGATAAATTATTGTGAGGATAATAATTCAGTCATGAACAATTATAGATCAAAGTCACAAATGGGTATTACTGAAAAATATAATTGGGAAAAAATTGTAGATCAATATTCAAACTTATTTAAAAAAACAATTTCTAGTTAATCGGTATCTGATATTGAATTTTTAGTCCCAAATGAAAATTAGTTAAATCTCTTCCTGGCGTATAATATTTAGTGCTCTTGTCGTCAAGCTGCCATTGATAATTTAAACTTCTTATAAAAACTAAATTAATTGTAGTAAGAAAATTTTTAATTTGTTTTTGGTATTTTAAGTGTAAATTATAATCCTTCCACATTCTCCTGTAATCTTGAGAATCTTCAAATGCTAAATAATAAAAATCATTATCCTGATCGACTATTTCAAATGAAAGTGCAATATTGTTTAGTCCTTCAATTTTTGAAATTGAGAAGAAATGAGAATTGCTTCCTGGACCAATACTTGAGCCCATAATTTCGCCGTAATTAGTAAAGCCATGATAAACATAGTAGTGTCTGTACCAAGATCCAGCTGTTCTTACTAATCTTCCCGCAGTTTGTTCCATTTGAGTCCATTCCCAACTAAATAATATATTATTTTTTTTAAAAAATTTTTGTAAACCCACTGTAACAGCTCGGGAATGATCTGTATCTACAAGTAAATCTCTTAAATTTTGTTTAGCATCATTGTACGCAAACTCGGTATAAATTTCTGCATTTGAATCCTCCCAAACCCACCTAAAGTAAATTGATGCTGCTTGATCAGTTTGTTCTTCAATGTCAGATGACAAATCATTTTTCCTAAAAATATTATTAAATATTGGGAAATAGTTTGTTTTACCTTCCATCCAATAATATTTACCTTCGACCAATGCACTATACATCTGAACCCATCGGCTGATTCCAATTGAAAAACCCTGTATAAAGCTAGGTGAATAATTTACATTTAATCCTTGAAAATATCTCCAGTCATTTGCGTTACCAAGTTGATTAATTTTAGGTACATATATTTGTTGACCAGCATATGTTCTTTCAGGCATAGGAGGTAAAAATCCAGAGTTTTCAAGCCTTCCAGTTGCGAGTTGAAATTCAAAATTTCCAATTTTTGTTCTAATAGGATTAATAGAATTCAGACTAATATGTTTAAAACCTCGAGCGTTATTACTCATCATTATTCCATTTCTTATTGAAGGACCCCACCAAAGATTTTCATTCGAAAAACTCAAATTAATATTTTTATATTCGAGTTTAATACTTGATTGACCTAAAAGACCACCTCCATACTTTTTTTTACCAAATCTTTCAGGTATATCTGCAGTGTTCCATAGCTGATACCTTTTTGCCCAAATAATATCGTAATGTCCTTCCCAAAAACCTTCATATTCTTTATTTTGAGAGTAAAGGTGTTCTGGATTAATATTTATAGTTAGTGGACCATACTTTAGGAACAACCCAAAACTAAGTAGGTGTTGGTATCCTCTATTTGGTATCATACTACCATTATTTCTGTTATATGGGTATAAAGAATTAAAATCAAATATCAAAGTTGGGGGTAATAATCGAAGTTGAACTTTGTTTGATGGCTCGGTTAATAAAGGATAAAACGATTTTAAAATGTCATTTTTGGAGAGTAATGTGGTTATGTCAATTGGTCTTTGGTTAAATGAGTAATCAATTTTTTCATTACCTGAGATTTGCTCAAATCTCAAATAGTCAATCAATTCATTATTATTTAAGCTAATTGTTTGAGAATTTATTTTAAAAATATAAATCAAAAAAAATAAATAAAAAGAGATTATTTTTTTAATCATTGATATTTAATTATTCGTATACTTATATTGTCTATCGACCAACTTTCATCGCATTTTTGCTGTGGAATTCCTTCCTTATCAATAGCATTAGGTTGGTAAAGTTGATCACTCATTTTAATTATAATTGATTTACCATTATGTCTAAATCCCTTTTCAATTTTGTAAAGTGAAGTAGGTCCACCAAAAAATGAATTTTCACATAAATTAGGCAAATTTGTGTAATAACTTCCTAATGTCGGATTGTTAAGTGATGGGAACTCTTGGGGATAAGATTGTCTTAAACAATAATTAGGATAACAAACACTATTAGAAAATGTGGTTTCGAATCTGTTAATTAAATCTGAGTGTAAACTCATTTCTGGATCAATTTCTAAAATCCATTTATCAGCCCTATCATTCGTTGAAAAGCCATTAGCATTACCATCCCAAGAACCATGAATATATAAGTCAAAAGATAAAAAAATATAATCATGTTCTTCAATATCATCAATATGTAATACAAAACTATCATTATTATAATTTCCTAAAATATTCGTTTGATTGTAATTGATAATATTACCACCATCAATTTTTTCTAAATTATTATTTTCAAAATCATTAAAGTAAACCTGCTCATCAAAAGCAATTTTCGGATAAGAACAAGATTTAAATAATAAAATTAGAAACAAACAATAATTAATGTTATTATTTCTCATTCTGATAAATCTATGAATTATTATTATAATCTTTTATAAAATAATTGTAAGTTTTAATAAGCCCGTCTTTTAAATTTATTTTAGGTTTCCAATTTAATTTATTAATAGCTAGGTTAATGTTGGGTCTTCTTTTAACAGGGTCATCAATTGGTAATTCTTTATAGATTATTTTTTTTTTAGAAACAAACAATTTGTGACATAAATTGGCAAGGTTATTAATGTTGCTTTCAACTGGATTTCCTAGGTTAACAGGTTCTTTACAGTCTGATAATAAGAGTTTGTATAAACCATTAACTAAATCGTCAACATAGCAAAATGATCTTGTTTGATTTCCATTACCGTAAACCGTTAAGTTTTTTCCCTCAATAATTTGATTTATAAAGTTTGGGATTACTCTACCATCATCATGTCTCATTTTTGGCCCATAAGTGTTAAAAATCCTCGCAATTTTTACATCAAGGTCATATTCTCTTATGTATGTACTGGCTAATGTTTCAGCAAATCTTTTTGATTCATCATAAACTGATCGAGGACTAGTTGGATTTACATTTCCATTATAATTTTCACTTTGGGGGCTAGTTATTGGATTTCCATAAACTTCAGAGGTTGATGCTATGAGCAATTTTGAATTTTTTTTTAAAGCAAAATCTAATATGTTTCTGGTACCAATAGAAATACTATCTATTATTTTAAAAGGAATCCTTTGAAAATCTTTTGGGCTAGCTGGAGATGCAAAGTTTAGTATATAATCAAAATCTTCTTTAATTTTAATTTTTTTAATTATATCATGTTCGTAATAAATAAAATTTTTGTTATTAAAGTTATGATTTATGTTAGACAATTGACCTGTCGAAAGATTATCAACTGCAACAACAAAAAACCCTTTTGCTAAGAAAAAATCACAAAGATGAGACCCGATAAATCCTGCTCCACCACTGATTAATATTTTTTTCATTTTAAGTAAAGTTATTTAATTTTTATATTAAAATTAATTATGTTTGCAATAATAATTATCTTACTTTATTAGTTAAATTTTCTACATTAACTACAACATAAAAATGTGAGATGATTTGCGAAGCTATGATTGAAAAAACTCACAAAATAGGAATTATAGGTCAAGGCTTTGTTGGAAATGCTATTTATCAAAAATTTAATATTTTTTTTAGTGTTTATACTTACGATTTAAATTCGGACTTATGTAATTCTGATTTTGATTACATTTCCAAAAACTGCTCTGTAATTTTTTTGTGTCTACCAACTCCAATGAATTCTGATGGTAGTTGTAATGTTGATATTTTACAAGACACTTTAAAAAGTTTAAATAAAAAAAGTAATATTACGGTAGTAATAAAATCAACAGTGATACCTGGAACAACTGAAAAATTCAATAGTTTATTTAAGAACTTGACTATTGTTTTTAATCCTGAATTTTTAACTGAACGTAATGCCGTACAAGATTTTAATAATCAAAATCGTGTTATTTTAGGTGGTCCAAGGCCTGCTACAGGTTTATTAAAACAAATATATTCAAGGGTATTTCCAAAAGCAAAAATTATTAAAACTGGATCTACTCATGCAGAAATGGTTAAATATTTTACAAATTGCTTTCTATCACTTAAAGTTTCATTTGCTAATGAAATATTTGAATTATGCGATAAGCTAAATTTAGATTATGATAAGGTTGTGGAGTATGCAACTATAGATGAAAGATTGGGTAACTCCCATTGGTCTGTTCCTGGTCCTGATGGAGATTTTGGGTTTGGTGGGCATTGCTTCCCAAAAGATTTGTCAGCAATAATTAAATTGACAGAAGATTTGAATACAACTAACAATGTTTTAAAATCTACAAAATCTACAAATGACAAGTTGCGAAAGAACAGAGACTGGGAAAATATGAAAGGAAGAGCAGTAATTTAAAATTCAACATATATGTCATATATTTTTTCCTCTGAATCTGTCAGTGAGGGTCACCCAGATAAATTAGCAGACCAGATTAGTGATGCAATTATAGATAATTATTTAGCATTCGACAAAGACTCCAAAGTTGCATGTGAAACCCTTGTAACAACTAATCTTGTTGTTTTAGCTGGTGAAATTAAATCAATATCCAAAATTGATGAAATTAAAATAGCTAGAGAGGTAATTAAAAAAGTTGGATATAATAAAAAAAATTACTTGTTTTCACACCAAACATGTGAAATTAAATCTTTTCTTCATGAACAATCACCTGATATTAATCAAGGTGTAGATCGTTTAAATAAAGAAGATCAAGGTGCAGGAGATCAAGGGATTATGTTTGGTTATGCCTGTGATGAGACAGAAAATTATATTCCACTCGCATTAGACTTATCACATAAAATTTTAATTGAACTTGCTGAGCTAAGAAGAGAATCAAAAGAAATTAAATATTTAAGACCAGACTCTAAGTCACAAGTAACTCTTCAATATGATAAAAATGGTAATCCTGAAAAAATTATTAGTATTGTTATTTCAACACAACATGATGATTTTGATTCTGAGGATAAAATGTTAGATAAAATAAAAAATGATATTAATGACATTTTGATACCAAGGGTTTTAAATAAATACCCAGGGTTTAAACATTTATTTAATGATAGAATTGAATATCTTATAAATCCTACTGGGAAATTTATAATAGGTGGCCCTCATGGAGATACAGGACTTACAGGAAGAAAAATTATAGTTGATACTTATGGTGGAAAGGGTGCTCATGGAGGAGGGGCATTCTCAGGGAAAGATCCTAGTAAAGTAGATAGGAGTGCAGCTTATGCTGCTCGCCATATTGCAAAAAATCTTGTAGCAGCTGGAATTACTAAAGAATGTTTAATTCAAGTAGCATATGCTATTGGCGTTGCTAAACCTATGGGAATTTTTGTTAATACTTATGGAAAAGCCAATATTAAACTTTCAGATGGTGAGATTGCTAAAAAAGTTGAAAAGATATTTGATATGAGACCTTTTTATATAGAGAAAAGATTGAATTTAAGAGAGCCTATTTACCTAGAAACTGCATCATATGGACACATGGGAAGAACCCCTTACACAGTAAACAAAACATTTTCAGATATTAATGGAAATATTGTAAACAAAAAAGTGGAACTTTTTAGTTGGGAAAAATTAGACTTTACAGATATCTTAAAAAAAGAATTTAAAATTTAATATGAAAGAAAAATATATACCATACAAAGTCAAAGATTTAAGCTTATCGGATTGGGGAAGAAAAGAAATAATGCTTGCCGAAGCTGAAATGCCAGGCTTAATGTCACTAAGAAGAGAATATGGAATTAAAAAACCTCTTAAGGGTGCTAGAATTGCTGGATGTCTGCATATGACAATTCAAACAGCTGTTTTGATTGAAACCTTAGTTGAATTAGGAGCGGATGTCACATGGAGTTCATGCAATATTTTTTCCACTCAGGATCATGCCGCTGCTGCGATAGCAGCTGCTGGAATTTCTGTTTATGCTTGGAAGGGCATGAATGAAGAAGAATTTGATTGGTGTATAAAGAAAACACTTTTTTTTGGAGAAGATCAAAAGCCACTTAATATGATTCTTGATGATGGTGGAGATTTAACTAATATGGTTTTGGATAATTATCCTGAATTAGTTCATAATATTAAGGGACTTTCCGAAGAAACAACCACAGGTGTTCACAGGTTATATGAAAGAGTAAAAAATAATAAATTACCATTACCTGCAATTAATGTGAATGATTCAGTAACTAAGTCAAAATTTGATAATAAATATGGATGTCAGGAAAGTGCTGTTGATGCAGTTAGAAGAGCAACCGATATTATGATGGCTGGTAAAAGAGTTGTAGTAGCTGGATATGGAGATGTTGGTAAGGGAACAGCTTCTTCTTTTAGTGGTGCAGGGGCCATTGTAACTATTGTTGAAATCGATCCTATTTGTGCTTTGCAAGCAGCAATGGATGGTTACGAAGTTAAAAGAATGGAGACTGTTATTTCAAATGCAGATATTATCATCACTGCAACTGGTAATAAGGATATTCTTTTAGAAAAACACTTTAAAAAAATGAAGGACAAAGCTATTGTGTGTAACATAGGTCACTTTGATAATGAAATCGATATGGCTTGGCTAAATAATAATTATGGTCATACTAAAACTGAAATAAAACCACAAGTAGATCTTTATAATATTGATGGTAATGATGTTATAGTCTTAGCTGAAGGTAGATTAGTAAATTTAGGATGTGCCACAGGACATCCAAGTTTTGTAATGAGTAATTCATTTACAAATCAAACTTTAGCTCAAATTGAATTGTGGTTGAATAACGATTCATACGAAAATAATGTTTATATGCTTCCAAAACATTTAGATGAAAAAGTTGCAAGACTTCATCTCGAAAGCTTAGGTGTAGAACTTGAACAATTAAGTAATGATCAAGCAAAATACATTGGAGTTAAGGTTGAAGGACCTTATAAACCTGATTATTATCGATACTGATGAAAAGTTTAAACTTTCGAATTAAAAACAACAGAGAAATTGTTGGAATTATAGGGTTAGGTTATGTTGGTCTTCCTCTTGCAATAGAGTTTGCTCTTAATCATGTTAAGGTTATTGGATTTGATTTAAATGAAGACAAAATAAATTCACTTAAATCAGGAAAAAATTATATAAAAGACATAAATGATAGTGATTTTGAGTCTGCTTTAGATGGTGAAATTAGTTTTTCATCAAATATGAAATTACTAAAAGATTGTGATGTAATAATTATTTGTGTACCCACTCCACTTGACAAGTTTAAAAAACCAGATATGAGTTTTATTGAATCTGCATGTCAAACTATTGCTACAAACATGAAAAGAAACGTTCTTATATCACTTGAAAGTACAACTTATCCTACAACAACTGAAGAATTTATTTTACCAATAATTCAGAAAAAATCTAAATTAATACATAATAAAGATTTTTATCTAGCTTATTCGCCAGAAAGAGTTGATCCAGGAAATAAAAAATTTAATACTAAGAATACGCCAAAGGTTCTTGGAGCTCTTAGCGTTGAGGGATTAAAAATAGCAAAACTTATTTATTCTAAAGCAATAAATAAAATACACACTGTTAGTTCACCTAGAGTTGCTGAAATGGTAAAAATATTAGAAAATACATACAGATTAGTTAATATTAGTTTAATTAACGAATTGGCTTTACTTTGTGGAAAAATGGATATTGATATTCATGAAGTTATTGATGCAGCTAGTACAAAGCCATTTGGTTTTCATCCTTTTTATCCTAGTCCTGGTATTGGTGGTCATTGTATACCTCTTGATCCTTTTTATTTGAATTATATTGCAAAAAAATATGATTTTGATTTAACAATGATTGATACGGCTGGACATATAAATATGAGAATGCCTTATTACATGTTAAATAAAATTTCAGGACTTTTAAATAATAATAATAAATCTATAAAAAATTCTAAAATATTATTTCTTGGAGTTTCATATAAGAAAGATATTGCCGATTCTAGAGAATCGCCAGCCTTAAAAATGATTGAACTTTGTATTTCCAAAGGTGCTAATATAATTTATCATGATCCTTATGTAGATAAAATAAAGCTTTCAAACAATATAATTTTAAAGTCTAGTAATTTCAATGATAAAATATTTAAAGAATCAGATTGCGTAGTTATAAGTACTGATCATTCTGTCTTTGATAGAGAATCAATTAAGAATAAATCAAGTTTAATTGTTGATCTTCGAAATTTTATTAAGTCCAAACGATCCAGCAGAATCGAAAAAATATAAAATGAAAAATTTTTTTATTCATGAATCATCATATATTGAAGAAAGTGCAAAGGTAGGTAAAGGCACAAAAATTTGGCATTTTTCTCATGTAATGGCTAATTGTGAATTAGGAAAAAATTGTAATATTGGTCAAAATGTTGTGATTTCTCCAAATGTCAAACTAGGTGAAAATGTTAAGATTCAAAATAATGTATCAATTTATACAGGTGTTATTGCTGAGGATAATGTTTTTATTGGGCCTTCAGTGGTTTTTACTAATATTATTAATCCAAGAAGCTCAGTAAATAGACGAGGTGAATATATTAAAACAATTTTATGTGAGGGATCCTCAATTGGTGCAAATTCTACAATTATTTGTGGTGTAATTATTGGAAAATATTCATTGATTGGAGCTGGATCTGTTGTTACAAAAAACGTACAAAATTATTCTTTGGTTGTTGGAAATCCTGCCCGTCATGTTGGTTGGGTTAGTCAATATGGTAATAAACTCAAGTTTGATGAATCAGGATTTGCAATTTGTAATGAAAGTAAACAAAAGTATGTTTTATTAAAAAATGAGGTTAAACTAATAGATGAAACAACTTAATATTGCAATTGTAGGTTTTGGTTTTATTGGAAGAAGACATGCTTCAATGATAAATAATAATAGCTTTTTTAGTTTGAAAGCGATAATTGATATTAAAGATAAAAATGAGCTAAATTTAGAGGGTTTTGAGCAAGTTCCTTTTTATAAATCAATTGATAATATGGTTTCTAATCAAACTAATCAAATTGATTTAATTGTAATCGCTACTCCAAATGGATTACATGAGCAAAACGCCTTAGATTCTATTAAGTATGGAATGGATGTTTTGATAGAAAAACCAATTTCAATATCGTCCAAGGGTACAAATAAAATTATCGATTTATCAAAAAAGTATTCTAAAAAAGTTTTTTGTGTCATGCAAAACAGGTATTCTCCACCTGCTAAGTGGATGAAAGAAATAACTAGCAGAAATATTTTAGGAGATATTTATTTTGTACAAATCAATTGTTTTTGGAATAGAGATAAAAGATATTATAAAGATAGATTAAAAAATGGTGGTTTAGCAACATGGCATGGATCAAAAGAACTTGATGGTGGAACTCTATTTACCCAATTTTCTCATTTTATTGATTTGATGTATTGGTTTTTTGGGGATATTAAAAATGTAAAGTCTATTATTAAAGACTTTAACCATAATAAAATGACCGAATTTGAGGACTCAGGCTTTATAAATTTTGAATTTTCCAATGGAGGTATTGGCCAATTTAATTTCACAACATCATGTTATGAAAAAAACCTAGAAAGTAGTATAACTGTAATTGCTAAAAACGGCTCTGTAAAAATAGGAGGACAATACATGAACGAGGTAGTTAATTGCAATATAAAGAATTATGTAATGCCAAAATTAGAACCTAGTAATCCACCAAATGATTATGGTTCATATAAGGGATCTGCTGCAAACCACTCTTTAATTTATGATAATATCAAAAACTATTACATGAATGATGAAAAAATGATTACTAATGTAAATGAACAACTCGGTGTAATTAAGATAATTGAAAAATTTTATAGCTCTGAATTACTTTAAGAAGTTTTTAAAAAATAATTTTAGATTTATTAAGAATACTTCAACTGTATTATTTAGTTCAATATTTGTTCAATTAATTCCATTTTTAATACTCCCAATAATTACACGAACAATTTCCGAGGAATTAGTAGGTATATATCTTTTTTGGATTTCAATTTCAGCTACAATTACAATTTTAATGACCATGAAATTGGATGTTGCTATTTTTGTTGCATCAAAAAAATCACAAGCTAGAAATCTTACCAAATCAATTTTCTATTCATCATTATTAATAGGGTTTTTAATTTATATTTTAAGTCTTTTCGTTTTTAATTTTGATTTTGTTCAAGAAAAAATTGGAGATATTAAAAGGTTTGTAAATCTCTTAATTTTAAATTCTTTTTTTGTAAGTGTTTTTATTGGGTTAAATTCATTTCAGATTTATTGTAGTGATTTTAAAGGATATAATATTTCTCGAATAACACAAGCATTAATAATCAATGCATTTGTCATTTCCACTATTTTTCTTTTATCTATTGATGTGTATTTTATTATTTTAGCTCATACAATAGGTTCTTTCTTTTCGCTATTATCAATTGTAATTATGACGAAGTTTAAAATATCTTTTGGAAAAAAAGAAATTTTTGAAAATCTTAAATTTAATCTAAGTAAATTTAAAAGATTTCCAATATATAGTTTACCAGCAGAATTTATAAATAATTTATCTTTAAATATTCCATATATATTTATTTTATCAAAGTTTGATCCAATATTTTTAGGATATTATACAATTATTAACAAAGCACTTTCAGCACCAATTGGATTGATTGGAAGCTCTATGTTGACAGTATTCAAAGAGGAAGCTTCTATTGAAATTAGAAATGAAAAAAACTGTAAGAAATCTTACTTTAGAATTTTAAAATTTTTATTAATTATTGGTCTACCAAGTTTTGTAATATTTTATTTTGTTGCACCAGATTTATTTTCTATTCTATTCAGTGAAAAGTATAGGGTTGCAGGTGAGATTGCTAAAATTATGGTACCACTTTTTTTATTTAAGTTTATAATAAGCCCGTTATCTTACACTTTATTTTTGATGAATAGTCAACATATAGATTTAATATGGCAAATTGTTCTGTCTGTTGGAACAGTTTTTATATTCTTTTTTTCAACTGATTTTTACAATGCTATAGTAGGATATGTGATTTTTTATTCAGCAATGTATATTGTTAATTTTTTCATAACTAAAAAATTAGCTAACGAGAAAGTATGATAGCAATTATAGATTACAAATGTGGTAATATAGCTTCTGTTAAAAACATAATTAAAAAAGCAGGAAGTGAATCAATTATAACAAGTAATTCTTATGAAATAAATAATTGTGATAAAATTATTCTTCCAGGTGTTGGATCTTTTGATTATGGAATGAAAAAATTACAAGAATTAAAGCTAATTGATGTCATTCAAAATCATTCAAAAAATAACAAACCAATTCTTGGAATATGTTTAGGAATGCAGTTGATGGCTAAATGCAGTGAGGAGGGTGTTGAGAAGGGTTTATCTCTTTTTGATGCAGAAGTTTTAAAATTTAATAATAAAAAAGGATTTCCTATTCCACACATGGGCTGGAATACAGTTGATGTTAAAAAACAAAATCCATTAATTCGAATTAATCAATTTAATAAGTTTTATTTTGTTCATTCATATTATTTTAAATGTAATAACAACAGTGATATATTGTCAACAACATTATATAGCAAGGAATTTGTTTCTAGTGTGAGTAAAAAAAATATCTATGGCGTTCAATTTCATCCGGAAAAAAGTCATAAACATGGACTGTCAGTAATTAAGAATTTTATCAAATTATGAATTATTCTAATAGAATTATTCCATGCTTACTAATTAATGATGATGATTTGGTAAAGACAACAAATTTTAAAAACCCGGTATATTTAGGAGATCCAATTAATACTGCTAAGATTTTTAATGATAAAGAGGTTGATGAACTGATTGTAATTGATATTAGTGCTACAAAGAACAGGAAATCTCCATCATTTAAAATTATTAAAGAAATTGCAAGTGAATGTTTTATGCCATTGACTTATGGAGGAGGAATAAATGATTTTGAAACTGCAGAAAAACTATTTTATTCAGGCGTAGAAAAAGTTTGTATTCAAGAAAGTAATTTTAATGATTTAAGTTTATTAAATAAAATTTCAGAAAGATATGGGTCTCAAAGCTTAGTAATGTCCATTGATATAAAAAAAAATTTTTTTAAATCCAAAAAAGTTTTTCGAACAGCTAACTCAAAATTTTCTAAATTTACATTAAATGAATTTGCCAAGCTAGGTATTGATAATGGAGTTGGAGAAATTCTTTTAACCTCCATTGATAATGAAGGATTAATGAAAGGTTTAGATTACGAAATTATTAGTGAATTAAGTAGAAATGTTGATGTTCCAATTATTGCTCACGGCGGCATTGGCTCTAAGAAACATATAATAGATGGTTTTAAGTCAGGTGCTAATGCAATTGCTGTAGGTTCTTTTTTTGTTTTTCAAGGACCACTTAAAGGTGTTTTAATTTCTTATTTAGATCAAAAAGAAATAAAAGAAATTTTAAATAATGTATAAAAGATGTACTAGGTCTGTAATGGACACGACTGATCCAGAAATCAGATTTGATGAAAAAGGTGTTAGTAACCATTGTCACGAATTTGACTCGCTTTACAATAATGAATGGTTTCCAAACGAGAAAGGCAAAAATATATTAAATGATTTTTTAAAAAAAATTAAAAAAGAAGGAAGAGGTAATAAATACAACTGTATTATTGGTTTAAGTGGAGGGATAGATAGCTCATACTTAGCAATAAAGGTAAAAGAGTTTGGATTAAAACCATTGGTAGTACATGTTGACGCAGGATGGAACTCAGAACTGGCTGTAAACAATATTGAAAAAATAATTAAATATTGTAATTATGATTTGCATACTCATGTAGTAAATTGGAAAGATATGAGAAGTTTACATCTGTCATATTTAAAATCAGGAATTGCTAATCAAGATGTTCCTCAAGATCATATTTTTTTTTCAAGTTTATATCACTTTGCAATAAAAAATAAAATAAAATATATAATTAGTGGAGGTAATTTAGCAACGGAAGGCGTTTTTCCACCTACATGGCATGGTAGTGCAATGGACTCAATTAATTTAAAAGCTATTCACAAAAAGTTTGGAAATACTCCATTAAAATCATACAAAACAATTAGCTTTTTCCAATATTACTTTTGGTATCCTATTATATTAGGTATGCGTACGATTAGACCTTTAAACTACATGGAATATAACAAAGAAAATGCATTGAAAGAACTTGAAAAAATTGGCTATAAACCATATCCAAAAAAACATGGTGAATCAATTTTCACAAAATTTTTTCAAAACTATTATTTACCAAAAAAATTTGGTTATGATAAAAGACTTCCACATTATTCAAGTTTAATTCTTTCTAATCAAATGACTAGAAAAGAAGCAATTGAATTATTAAAAGAACCCTTGTACGATAAAACTGAGCTTCAAAATGATATTGATTACATAATTAAAAAATTGCAAATAGATAATAAGGATTTTGAATATATTATGAATTGTGATAAGTCCTACTATGAAGATTATCCTAATTGGTTAAAGCTTCAATCATTTATTAAAAAAATTCAAAATATCTACTCAAAAATTTTTAAAAAGAAACTCAAAGTATATTCTTAAGATTTTTAAATGATTCTTAAACAAAGATTAATTTTTTTTATATATATCTGTATATTATCATTTTTTTTACTTTATGTATATAACAATGATATTTCTATTACTTATGGATATTTAGGCTATAACCCAATTATTTCTAATTTTCAAAATTGGTTCTTAATACCCTTTTTTGTTTTTATTATAATTTTTCACTTACCACTTAAGATTTCCAGACCATCGGATTTTTTTAAATTATTTTATTTACTTATTGTGCTATTTTCAAATGCTTTATTTTCAAGTGCATTTGAGTATATAAGTCTTACACAAACAATACTATTATTTTTTTTATTATATACTCCAGTATTAATATTGGATTTAACTAAAAAGTATACTTACAAAATAGATTATATAAAACTATTTTCTGAAAAAAATATTTTAGTACAAGTGTTAGTATTTTCAATTTTCATTGGATTAATAATATACCAAAACTCCAAAAGCTTTGGAAGTTTTGATTTTATTTCATCATATGACAGAAGAATTTTAGGTAGAAGTATATTTCCTGATGGATCATTAATGGCATATTTTAGCTCAGCATTATTTAACTCTTTAATTCCCTTTTTAGCTTTTTTCTCCGCTTACAAAAAAAAAATGTCATTATTATTCATAACTCTTCTTTTAATGGTAATGTCATATTGGTCGGTTGGTTTAAAATCATTATTCATTTATGTTTTAGTTTTTTATTTTTTAGGTTTTACAATTAAAAGAGAAAAAACAGATACAATTCCTAAATACTTAATTTTGGGTTTAATACTAATTTTAGTTATTTCTTTTTTTGAATTTATTTTTTTCAATTTTTCTTACACATCTCAATTTTTAGTTAGAAGAATATTTGTAGTTGCAGCACATCTTCAAACATTATATTACGATGCTATAACAAATCTCGATTTGTATAGTTTTTTTACAGGTCTTGATGTGACTGACCAGTATTCCGATGTAACTTATTTTGTTGGCTCTGAGTATTTAAACAATGAAATTGTTAATGCAAACACTAATACTTATTCATACTATTTTTTAAAGTTAGGTTTCTTAGGATATTTATTAAATATATTTTTTATTACTTCATTTTACATTGTACTGGATAGTCTTTATAAAAAAAATCAAAATCCAATAATAATTTTTGTAAGTTGTTTATTTGCCATTTTGATTTGTGAAAAAAGTTTTACGGCATCACTAATTTCATCAGGTTTATTTTTATTTGTTATCCTATCTATTTTTTCAAAAAAATTTAGAATATAATGAGAGTAGCTCACATAAGTACAGTTCATCAACGCTTTGATAATAGAATATTTTTTAAAGAAATATCTTTTTTAAAATCATTTTATGATATTTCATTAATTGTAGCTGATGGTCAAGGAAATGAAGTTGTTGACAATATAAAAATTATAGATATTGGTTTTCTAGAGGGAAGACTCAATAGAATTTTGTTCACGAGTTTTAAAATGTTAAAATTCTTGAGGAAATCTAAATATGATATAGTTCATTTTCATGATCCAGAACTATTGTTAATAGCAATTCCATTAAGGTTGTTTGGAAAAAAAGTAATTTATGATTCCCATGAAGATATTTCAAAACAAGTTTTTTCAAAAAATTATATTCCTTTTTTTTTAAAATTAATTATTTCTATAACTGTTTTCTTTTTTGAAAAATTTATATCTCTATTTATAAATAAAATTATTTGTACAACTAATTCAATCGCCAAAAGCTTTAGATTTATAGATTCAAAAGTCTATGTTATAAATAATTATCCGTATTTGAACGAATTGAAGAATAATTCAATTTTAAACTATGCTAATGATAATAAAATATGTTATATAGGAACAATAACATTTAAAAGAGGTATTAAAGAAATAGTTAGAGCTTTGGAATTATTAAATGGAAAAGTATATTTAGATCTAGTTGGAACTTTTGAAAGTGATGTTTTATTTAAAAAGGTTTCAGCTATGAATGGTTGGAAATTTGTCAATTTTTTGGGTCAATTAAAAAGAAAAGATCTTCCAAAAATCTTTAATAGTTCTAAAGTAGGTCTTGTGATTTTTCATCCAGATCCTAACCACATAAAATCACAACCTAATAAACTGTTCGAATATATGTCATCTAATTTACCTATTGTATGTTCTGATTTTGAACTCTGGAGAGATTTGATTGAAAAGAATAAGTGTGGGTTGTGCGTTAATCCATATGATCCAACTGAAATTTCAAAATCAATTAGTAAAATTATTAATGATTCGGATATGAGAATTCAAATGGGTAAAAATGGAAGAAAAGCAATCGTAGATAGTTATAACTGGGAAAAAGAAAGTTTAAAACTTCTTGATATTTATAAAAGTATTTAATTATGAAATTATTAACTATTGTAGGTGCTAGACCTCAATTTATAAAAGCATCAGCATTTAGCACGGAACTTAAAAAATTTGATAATATTAATGAAGTTTTGGTACATACTGGTCAACATTTTGACGTTAATATGAGTAAAGTTTTCTTTGAAGAACTAGATATACCAAAGCCTAAGTATAATTTAGCAATAAATAATAAAAGTCATGGTGATATGACTGGAATGATGCTTTCTGAAATTGAAAAAATTATCAAAATTGAAAATCCGGATTGGCTTATTGTATATGGTGATACTAATTCAACATTATCAGGGGCATTAGCTGCCTCAAAAATGAATGTTAAAATTGCTCATATTGAAGCAGGACTTAGATCTTTCAACATGAAAATGCCTGAAGAAATAAATAGGATTTTGACGGATAGAATTAGTACAATGTTATTTTGTCCTACTCAAAATGCAAAAGATAATTTATTAAATGAAGGCTTTAAAAAATTTAATTGTAAAATAGTTGTCTCTGGAGATATTATGAAAGATTCAACATTTTTATTTGACAGATTAATTATAAAACCGAATAATTTAAGAATATCGAAAAAATTTGCTCTTGCAACAGTTCATAGGGCAGAAAATACAAATGATATCACGAGGCTTAAAGGTATATTTAAGGCTTTAAATAATATTGGAAAAAAGATGAATCTAATTTTACCAATTCATCCCAGAACAAAAAAAATATTAAAATCAAATAAAATCAATACAAAATTTATTAATATAATACCTCCAGTTGGTTACTTAAATATGGCTTGGTTAATAAAAAATTGTTTCGTTGTTTTAACTGACAGTGGAGGTTTACAAAAAGAAGCATTTTTTAACAAAAAATTTTGTATTACTCTTCGAGATGAGACTGAATGGATTGAACTGATTTCTAATAAGGTAAATTTTTTAGTAGGTGCAAATGAAAAGAGAATTTTTTCAAAGTTTGATTATATCTTAAAAAATAATCCAGATTTTAATTGTGATGAACTCTATGGGAGAGGAAATATTTCAAAAAAAATTATAGAGTCAATTATAAATTACTAATTCTAAAGATTAAATTTGTTTAATATGAAAAAAATTAAATTTGGAATAGTTGGCTGCGGTAGAATTGCTCAAAGACATGCCAAACATATCTCTAAACTTGGCGAACTAGTTTCAGTATGCGATATAGTATTTAGTAAAGCGCAAACTTTAGCTAAAGAATACTCAGCTAAGGCTTACCAAAATGTTAATGAAATGTTAGAAAAAGAATCAAATATTGACGTTATTTCTATATGTTCACCAAATGGGCTTCACGCAACACATTCCATAGCTAGTCTTAACTCTGGCTTCCACGTTCTTTGTGAAAAACCAATGGCATTAAGTTCACACGATTGTGGTAAAATGATTAAAGCCTCTGAAAAAAATAATAAAAGACTATTTGCAATTAAACAAAACAGATTTAATCCACCTGTTTCAGCAGTTAAAAAATTAATTGATAACGGATCTTTAGGTAAAATATATAGTATTCAACTAACTTGTTTTTGGAACAGAAATGAAGATTATTACAAAGATTCTTGGAAGGGTTCTATTGAAATGGATGGAGGGACGTTATACACTCAGTTTAGTCATTTTATTGATTTAATCATATGGATGTTTGGTGATATAAAAGAGGTTAATGGATTTAAAAATAACTTTAACCACAGTAAGTCAGTTAAATTTGAAGATACTGGAGTGGTTTCATTAAAATTTTATAGTGGGTCATTAGGTACAATTAATTTCACAATTAATTCATTCAACAAAAATATGGAGGGCTCATTAACTATTATCGCCGAGAAAGGAACTATTAAAATTGGTGGACAGTATTTAAATGAGTTAGAGTATCAAGAAATTAAAAATCTCAAAATTGAAAATCTTCCTGAAGGAAATAAGGCCAATAATTATGGGACTTATATTGGATCTATGTCAAATCATGGTGAAGTATATAAAAATTTAATTGATGTAATTAATAATAATGCTGTTATTTCTACTAGTTCTTTCGAAGGATTAAAAACTGTAGAAGCAATAGAGAAAATATATAAATTCTTAGTTTAAAATTGAAAAAGATTATTTTTCTTGGATCTAAACCAATTGGTTACGAATGTTTTAAATTTCTTGTTCAAAAAAAAGATATTTTAGAAATTGATATTGTAGGCATACATACTAATGAAAATGCAGTAATTAATAATAATAAAAGTCTTTTAGAATTAGCAAGAAAGCACAAAATCTATATTTTAAATTCAACTGATGAAATTTTAAATATTCAATCAGATTTTATTATTTCAGTTCAATATCATAAAATATTAAAGTTAAATCATATTAAATCAGCTAGTATACTTGCATTTAATTTACATATGGCTCCTCTCCCAGAACTCAGAGGCTGTAATCAATTTTCTTTTGCTTTGTATAAAAACATTGATAGATTTGGAACCACTCTTCATGTAATTGATGAAGACATTGATAGTGGAGATATAATTTTTGAAAAAAGATTTAAAATACCAAAAAACTGCTTTGTGGATGAATTATATAATTTAACTTTTAGACATTCATGCAACCTTTTTTATGAAAAAGTTCCATTAATTTTTAAAAATAAATATAAATTGACAACTCAAGAGTCGCTTATAAGTGATAGAGGAACAAGCATACATTTTCGCAAAGAAATAATTAAATTAAAAGAAATAAATTTAGATGAAGGAATTGATGAGTTAAAAAGAAAAATTAGATCCACTTCAATGCCTGGATTTGAACCACCTTTTTTTATGTTTAATAATAAGAAGTTTTACATAACATCAAAAATAAAATATGAATAAGATTATACCTTTTGTAGATCTAAAATCTCAATATATTAATATTAAAAACGAAATAGATAGTGCTATATCTACAGTAATTAATGAAACTTCTTTTATAAAAGGAAGGCATGTAAAAGATTTTGAAAATAATTTTAGGTCAAAATATGGATCAAAACATTGTATCTCTGTTGCTAATGGAACTGATGCTTTGTATATAACTATGAAAATGTTAGGTATTGGAATAGGAGATGAAGTAATAACAACAGCTACAAGTTGGATTTCTTCATCAGAAACTATTTCTCAAACTGGAGCTAAGCCAGTTTTTGTAGATATAGATAATTACTATACAATTGATACTGAGAAAATTGAAGAAAAAATTAACTCAAATACAAAAGCTATAATTCCAGTTCATCTATATGGGCAAAGTTGTAATATGAAAAATATCATGCAAATTGCTAAAAAAAATAATTTATTTATAATTGAAGATTGTGCTCAATCTCATTTTTCAAAATACCAATCTAAAAATGTTGGATTATTTGGAATAGCTTCTACATTTAGTTTTTATCCTGGAAAAAATTTAGGATCATATGGTGATGCAGGATGTATATTAACAAATGATGATGACTTGGCTGAAAAGTTTAGAATGTATGCTAACCACGGCGCATTAATTAAGCATGAACACAAGATGGAGGGAATTAATAGTAGAATGGATGGTATTCAAGCTGCTATTCTTAATGTCAAATTAAAATATATTCTTAATTGGAATGATCGAAGGATTGATATTGCTAAAATGTATATAGATAGATTAAGTGATGTTGAAAGTATTGAGTTACCTAAAGTTAGAAATAATACAAAGCATACATTTCACTTATTTGTTATTAGAGTAGATGAAAGAGATAATTTGATGAATTTTTTAAAAAAAAATGGTATCTCAACTGCACTACATTATCCAACAGCTCTGCCATTTTTACAAGCTTATAATAAACAAAATAATTCAGTAACTGATTTTAAGAATGCATATAAACACCAACAAATAATTCTTTCATTGCCTATGTATCCTGAACTTAAAAATAGTGATGTGGATTATGTTTGTTCAATAATAAAACGTTTTTATGAAACATGATATTTGGATTGTTACAATCGGGGAACCTATCTTTCATCCTGAAAATAAATTAAGAAAACATAGATCTGGATTATTAGCAAAATTTATAACTGAAAACAAAAATTGCAATGTAACTTGGTGGACTTCAACTTTTAATCATTTTACAAAAAAACATGAATATGAAAAAGACACTGAAGTTCAAATCAACGAAAATTTTAAAATGGTTGCAATTAAAGGTACAGGTTATTCAAAAAATGTTTCATTGAGTAGACTTAAGGATAATCAAATCATTAAAAAAAAAATGAAAAGGATGTTTGAAATTTATAAACCGCCAAGTATTATAATTTCTTCTTTTCCAACTATGGGTTTATGTGAGCTTTCTCTTTCATATGGAAAAAATAAAAATATTCCTGTACTTATTGACTATAGAGATATGTGGCCAGAGGTTTATGTTGATTTATTCCCAAGGCTTTTAAAAAAAGTCGCCAAAATCCTTTTTTATCCACTATTTTATAAGGCCAATAAAATATTTAAAAATGCCAAAGGAATTATTGGTATTACTTCACAATTTCTTGATGAAGGTTTAAAAAAAGCAAATCGGCAAAAAACCAACAGTGATAATGTATTTCCATTAGTTTATAAACAAACTAACCATAACAGTGAGAATATTAAAAATGCAGAAGATTTTTGGAGCAATCAGATAGATTTATTTGATAAAAAAAAATTAAGGGTTTGTTATTTTGGAGCTATAGGATTTCAAAGTAACTGGGAATCAATTATTGACTCTATTAAAATGATTAATGAAAATAATCTTAATGTTGAGTTTATAATATGTGGAACTGGCGATAAATTAGATGAATTAAAAAATAAATCTAAAAACTTAAACGGAATTTATTTTCCAGGTTTTATTAATTCAGCACAAATAGAAGTTTTAATGAATCATTCTGATTTAGGTTTATGTGCATATTATCCAAAGCAAAACTATTTGGAATCTATCCCCGGAAAAGCTGTTGAATATATGTATGGGGGCTTAAAAATAATAAGTACTTTGGAGGAAGGAAAGTTAGGAAAATTCATTAATGATAATAACTTAGGCTACCATTATAATCATGATAATTCAAATGAATTATTTTCAGTTATCAAAGAAGCCATAAAAGATAAAAAAAATGAAAAAAATCGTATCAAAATTATTTTTAAAAATAATTTTGATTCTAATTTAATTTTTGAAAAATATTATAATCATATTTTAGATGTAATTAAATAATTGTGATTTGAAACACACTGAAATTGAAAAAAATAGATATAATAAAAGATCAAAACACAAAATTGATAATCTACAATCATTAAATTTTGATATAGTTGGTTCAGAACAAGAAAATATTATTTTTTCCTCACCATATATATATTTTGAAAATCAAATAGAATCACATATCGATAAAAACCACTTAGTTCTTGAACTTTGTGGTGGTGATGGATGCTATTCTTTATTTACAGCAAAAAAATGCAAAAAAATTTATTCAACAGATATCTCTAGCGAAAGCATTGAAATTGGAAAAATTAGAGCAAAAAAAATGAAAATAAATAATATTTCATTTGAAGTTATGAATGCTGAAAAAATAAAATATAATGATGATATGTTTGATTTAGTTACGATAGTTTCAAGTCTATCATACTTAAAATTAGATAATGCTTTAAGTGAGGTATCAAGAGTTTTGAAAAATGATGGAAAACTAATTATTGTTGATTCATTCAATCATAATATATTTTACAGAATAAATAGATTTATTCATTATTTAAAAGGTGAGAGAACCTGGTATGTGATTAAAAATATTCCTGACAAAAAAACACTTAGAAAAATTTCCAATAAATTTGATTTAATTAATATTAAATATTTTGGAATCTTTATATTCATATCCCCATTGCTAAAATTATTTTTTTCAGAAATTAAGACAAAACAAATAATTGACAAATTAGATCATTTATTTAGGTTTTTTAAAAAATATTCTTTCAAAATTGTAATTACTGCTAAAAAAATTAAAAAAATGGAGGACTAAATAATTCAAAATATTAATATTTAGTTTGGATTGTTTTTATTAGAAGAAATAATTTTAAATTTGATAAAATTCATTTTAGTATGAGAAAAGTACCCTTTTTTAATTATCCATATTTATATAAATCACAAGAAACTAAATTTGATGAAATTTTTAAAGAAGTTTGTTCAAGAGGGGCATATATTCTACAAAAGGATTTGGAAGAATTTGAGCAGTCTTTGACTGAATTTACTGGATGTAAATATGCTCTTGGAGTTGCAAATGGTACCGATGCAATATGGCTTGCCCTTATGGCCGCAGGGATTGGTCAAGGAGATGAAGTGATTTTTGCTTCACATACTTATATAGCAACAGCTGGAGCTATTAAATTTGTTGGAGCAATTCCTGTGCCTGCAGATTGTAGGGAAGATCATATGATTGATCCAGTTTCTGTTGAAAAATTAATTACCGATAAAACAAGAGCTATATTACCAACTCAACTTAATGGCAGGTGCTGTGAAATGGATAAATTGAAAGATTTAGCAAAAAAATATAATTTGGTTATAATTGAAGATGCTGCTCAGGGATTGGGAGCAAAATATAAAAATAATAGTGTTTGTTCTTTTGATTTGGGTGGAACTATTAGTTTTTATCCTGCCAAAAATTTAGGAAGTTTTGGAGATGCCGGCGCATTTATAACTAACAATGAAGAAATGTTTAGTAAAGTTAAATTACTTCGTGATCATGGTCGAAATGATGAAGGAATTTTTGTTCGATGGGGATTTAACTCACGTTTAGATAATTTACAGGCTGCATTTTTAAATTACAAAATTTCATACTATGATGATGAAATTAATAGAAGAAGAAATATAGCAGGTATGTACCAAAACGGGTTAAGTCATTTAACTGAACTTCATCTACCACCTGGACCAGATTCAGACAAGGATTATTTTGATGTATATCAAAATTATGAAATTGAAGCAGAAAAAAGAGATGAATTAAAGAAATATCTTTCTGAAAATGGCATTGGAACTCTTATTCAATGGAATGGGCAGCCTGTACATTCTATTAAAGAATTAGGTTTTAAAGGCAAAGGATTGCCTTACACAGAAAAAATGTATAAAAAATGTCTTATGATCCCTATGAATACTTCATTGGAAAATGAAGATATCAAATATATAATTGAAAAAATTAATCAATTTTATGGATATTAATAGAGTAAATAATTTAATTGATCCAAATTCTCATCAAGAGCCTGTAAAGATACATGATGTTACAAAAGACCAATTAATTTCTATGTATAGGAAAATGGTTCTTATTAGAAAAGCTGAGGAAAAAATTTCCGAAAATGTAGAAAATGGAATTATCAAGTGTCCGTGTCATCTAGCTATAGGACAAGAGGCAATTGGAGTTGCCGTGAGTATGATTATGAAAAATACTGATAATGCTTTTGGCGCTCACAGATCCCACAGCCATTACTTGGCTTTAAATGAAGATACATACTCATTATTTGCCGAGGTTTTAGGAAAATCTGATGGTTGCTCAAATGGAATGGGCGGATCTATGCATATAGTTGATAATGAAGTTGGCTTTAGAGGTTCAGTACCAATAGTTGGTGCCACTATCCCTATCGCTACAGGAGCTGCTATATCCTCTAAACTAAAAAATAATAAAAGTATTGCAATAAGCTACTTTGGAGACGGAGCTTGTGAAGAAGGTGTTTTTCATGAATCTTTAAACATGGCTTCTATAATGAATTTACCTGTTTTGTATGTGTGTGAAAATAATTTATTTTCTAGTCATCTTCATATTTCTAAACGTCAACCATTATCATCAACCTCAAGATTTGCACATGCTCACAATATTGATTATGAAGTTGTTGATGGAAACAATGTTGTTGAGATCTACAATTTATTAACTAAAAAAATTGACATAATGAGAAACCAGTATAAACCTTTCTTCATCGAAACTATAACCTACAGATGGAAAGGACATGTTGGTCATAGAGATGACATTGATGTAGGAGTAAAAAGAAATGAAGACCTAAGTTTGTGGAAAAAAAGAGATCCTATAAACAGGCTTAAAATTTCTCTTATTAATTCTGAAATTTATAATGAAAATGAATTAAAAAAAATTAATTTAGAAATTGATTCAAAAATTCAATTAGACTGGGAAAAAGCTCTAAAAGCAGATTATCCTGATAAATCATTTTTAACCAAACCTGTTTACAAGTATGATCACAACAATTAGTTATTCTAAAGGAATATTCGATGCTTATGATTATTTACTAAAAAATCATAAAGATTTTTTTGTAATAGGTCAAGGTTTGTGGAGTCCTTGGTATGTTGGCTCAACAATGAAAGATCTTGATAAAAAATATGGAAAAGAAAGAGTTATAGATTGTCCTGTTTCTGAACTAGCAACAACTGGCGCAAGTGTTGGAGCTGCAATTAATGGAATGAGACCAATGATTGTCCACCCAAGAATAGATTTTATGCTGCTAGCAGTTGATCAAATAGTCACGCAAGCCGCTAAATGGAGACATATGTTCGGTGGAAACTCCTCATGCCCAGTAACTTTTAGAGGAATTATTAATAGAGGAGGTGAACAGGGTGCGCAACATTCTCAATCACTTCATTCATGGTTTGCTCATATTCCTGGATTAAGAGTAGTAATGCCGTCCTCTCCAAATGATGTTAGAGATTTAATGATATCAAGTGTACTTTGCGATGATCCAGTTTTATTCATTGATGATAGATGGTTGTATGAAGTTGAGGAGAAAAAGAAACCAATAGATTTCACTCCCCTAAATGAAATTAAACCAAAAGTTATATCAAAGGGAACTGATATAACTTTAGTTGGAATAGGTCATACAACTAATTTGCTAAAGAACACACAAAATGAACTATTAAGCCAAAATGTTTCATGTGAAATTATTGACTTAAGAGTTTTGAACCCCATAGATTCTAAGATTATTATTGATTCTGTGGAAAAAACAAAAAGATTATTAGTAGTTGATGGTGATTGGTCATCATGTGGCTTATCCTCCGAAATAATATCAATTGTAGCTGAAAGCATAAATCCAAAAAAATTACTTAATTGTCCGGCAAGAATTACATTTCCTGATGCACCAGCTCCAACAAGTAAAGTATTAGAAAGTGAATTTTATATTAGTAAAAGTCAAATTATTGATAAAGTTTTATCACTAGTTAAATGAAAAGATTTACTGATTTAATTATTTCCTTCCTTGGTTTAGTTCTTCTATCACCTGTAATTTTACCGATTCTAATAATTGTTTGGCTTCAAGACTTTCACAATCCATTTTATGTTGCATCAAGGGTCGGCAAAAATGAGAAAATTTTTAAAATGATAAAGTTAAGATCAATGAAAATTAATGCTGATAAATCTGGTGTTGATTCTACTTCATCAAATGACTCAAGAATTACAACTGTAGGCATGTTTATTAGAAAATTCAAGCTTGATGAAATTTCTCAATTGATTAATGTTTTCATTGGAGATATGTCTTTAGTTGGACCAAGACCAAATGTAAAAAGAGAAACTGATTTATATACTCTCGAAGAAAAACACCTATTATCTGTTAAGCCTGGAATAACAGATTTTTCCTCTATTGTATTTTCCGATGAAGGAGACATTTTAAAAGATAGTGTTGATCCAGATCTAGACTACAATCAACTAATTAGACCTTGGAAAAGTAGGTTAGGTATTTTTTATATCAAAAATAGATCTTTAGCATTGGATTTTATTTTAATTTTTTTGACTGTTCTAGCAATTTTAAATCGTGATTTAGCTTTAAATAAAATTAATAAGATTTTAAAAAGATTAAATGCTAATGATGTTTTATTAAAAATTGCTAAAAGAAATGTTGATTTAATTCCTGCTCCACCACCTGGATCTAATAAAGTAGTAGAATCAAGATAAAAATTATGAAAAAAATTGCAATTATTGGTGGAGGATTAGTAGGGTTATCAACTGCTTATAAGTTATATAAGCATAATTCAAAACTCCAAATTACCGTTTTTGAAAAAGAATTGACCCTTGGTGAGCATCAGTCTGGAAAAAATAGTGGCGTAATGCATGCAGGTTTGTACTACAGACATGGTACATTGAAAGCAAAAATGGCAGTGGATGGGATAAGACAAATGACTTCTTTCTGTAAACAAAATAAAATAAGTTATGATATTTGCGGTAAAATTGTTGTGGCAACGAATGAGTCGGAACAAAAAATATTAAAGAATTTATCCTTAAATGGTAAAAAAAACGGTTTAAAAGGATTAAAAATTTTAAATAAAAATGAGTTAAAAAAA
>CEQN01001231.1_pt1 | contig 26273 bp, 29 predicted proteins | sample 427011 | NCBI WGS metagenome assembly CEQN01 (sample SAMEA2621277, study PRJEB7988) | marine metagenome | biome: marine biome (ENVO:00000447); feature: deep chlorophyll maximum layer (ENVO:xxxxxxxx); material: "saline water (ENVO:00002010), including plankton (ENVO:xxxxxxxx)" | depth 120 m
TATACACGGTAGCTTTACACACGTTGGTGCATGGACAGGTAGGATGGCACACAGAAATCCTAACCAAGCTAACATCCCTGCACAGTTTCATGGTGATGCTGTTACTGCAGTGGAGAAGGTTAAGGATAGATACGATGGTCAACTACGTGAGCTATGGTGCGTACCCAAAGGTTGCTACTTGGTAGGTACAGACGCTGAAGGTATCCAGTTACGTGTACTTGCACACCTGATGAAGTCAGAGGAATACGTACACGCTATCGTGTCGGGGAAGAGAGAAGATGAGACAGACATACACAACCTCAACCGTAAGGCTCTAGGTATGTCACACATAACAAGAGATATGGCTAAGACTTTTATCTATGCGTTCCTACTAGGGGCAGGTAATGCCAAGGTAGCACAGATACTAAAGGTCAATCAAAAAGAAGCAAAGCAAGCAGTTGAGAACTTTATGCAATCAATTCAAGGGCTTGCTGACTTAAAGAAAAAGATTATACCACACATAGCTAAACGTGGGTGGTTCAAAGGTCTTGATGGGCGTAGGGTTATAGTACCTTCAGAACACAAGACACTAGCAGGTATGCTTCAGAATGGTGAGTCAACCATAATGAAACACGCAGCACTCGATTGGGTACACAAAGCTAAGAGACAGTTCATTGAGTTCAAGCTTGTGACGTGGCCTCATGATGAGTGGCAAACAGAAGTGCGTGGGCAGATGAAAGATGCTGAACTACTAGGTAAGATACAAAGACAATCTATTGTTGACACTGGTGAAAAGTTTGGTATGATTTGCCCACTCGCAGGATCAACTGACATAGGATATAATTGGAAGGATACTCATTAGTGACTATGTTTATAACTTGTTGTATTATTGTATATCTTTACACTTGACAAAGGTTTACAAGTATAGTATATATGTAGAACGAATCAATAATAGGAGCTTGTAAATGACAGCTAAAAAGAAAACTAAGTATGGTGTATTCGAAGGTGACTTGTATTACGCACGTATCTTCGAGGACAACATAGATGACTCAGAATACCATGAGCGTACAGAAGGACAGTTCAATACTGTGTTTGTACCCAAGGACGATGATGAGCTACAGAAGATTGTTGAGATGGGTTTCCCTGAGGAATCAATGGGCAACCGCATGATCAAACCAATCGCTGCAGCAGATAATCGTGCAGGTATGAAACTCAAACGTCCTAACAAACACCCTTCTGGTATTGAAGACTTTGGTGGTGCGCCATCCGTTACTCACGGCACTACCAATAAACCTTGGGATTATATTGAAGACGGTGCTCTTGGTAACGGCACTAAGGCTAAGGTTAAAATCTCTATCTACGGTGAGGGAGCTACCGCCTCAGTAAGGTTAGAGAAAGTTGGCATCCTCGAACACGTACCATTTGAAGAGATGGCTGCAGAGGATCGTTGGTAACAACCCATGTACTCCTTTCGTTGTAACTGGCAGGGCTTCGGCCCTGTCCTTTTTCCCTGAGGTTAGATATGAAATACGCAGTAATGATTATGTTTGATACTGATGAGGATTACAACTACGTACCTGAGTCATGGCCTTGTAATACAAACGAATCATACAAACCAAAGTTGTTTGATGATTACAAGAAAGCAGAAGAAGAGCGTAGTAAGTGGAACACAGGAATCATAGTGGACTATAGTGACGAGATACTTAGGCCAATGACAGAGAAGGAACGGCAACGTGCAAAAGAACGACAACTTGCAAATACTGGTTGACGGTGATCCGTTTGCTTATCGTGCAGCTTTTTCCTGTGCAGATGAAGAGACAGAGGCAGCAGTAGAAAAGATTGATGAGCTACTAGAGACTGCACTTGAGGCAGTACTGTGGGAAGTAACTGATGACAAGTATCAGATATTCCTGACAGGTAAAGGTAACTTCAGAAAAAAGATTGCTGTCACTAGAGAATACAAAGGTAACAGGAAACAAGAAAGACCTGCACACCTTGGTGATATTAGACAACACTTGATTGACAACTGGAAAGCTATTGTGTCCAAGGATGAAGAGGCTGATGACCTTATAGGTATCTGGTCTAATCCTGAGAGCATTGTCATATCAATAGACAAAGATATGTTACAGCTACCATGCACACACTACAACCCACACAGACGTACTTGGCAGACAGTCGAAGAGTTTGGTGGACTCAAGTTCTTTTACAAACAGATACTGACAGGAGACTCAGCAGATAACATACAAGGTATCTATGGCGTTGGTCCTAAGAAAGCTGACAAGATACTAGCTGACTGCAAGACAGAACAAGACTTGTATCAGGAGTGTGTCAGAGCTTACGGTGGTGATGAAGAAAGAGTTATAGAGAACGGTAAGCTATTGTGGCTACGAAGAGAAGAAGAACAGATATGGCAACCACCAAAGTTCACAGATTCAGATCAGGACTAGAAGAGCGTAACGCTAAGTACCTTACAAAAAAACGTGTCAAGTTTGAGTATGAAACACTAAAGGTACAGTGGCGTGATATGAGAGTAAGGAAGTATACTCCTGACTTTATTCTACCTAATGGTATTATAGTAGAAACTAAGGGTAGGTTTACTCTACCTGACAGGAACAAACACAAGTGGATACAAGAGCTACACCCTGAGCTTGACATAAGGTTTGTCTTTAGTAATCCTTACCAGAGACTAAACAAGGGTGCAAAGAGTACCTACGCAGACTGGTGTGATTACCACGGCTTCTTATTTGCTAAAGAAATAATACCACATGACTGGGTAAAAGAGAAAAAAAAGAAGATATGCTTGAACAAGGTACTCTAACATGATACCTATATTGTCTAATACTAATGATAACATAAGATACTTTCATATTGAAGGGATGAAAAATGCAAGTTAAAGTACATCAGTATCTTGATGGTCCGATAGACCAAGGAGATAAGTGGACACTGTTGTGTATGATTGAAGAAAAAGGTTTAGTCTTTGATGAAGAACTAGAGTTCAAAGATTTCAATGATGCTTATAATTTTATGAACAAGCTCAAGCAATCTACTACACCTATACTCCATGAAAAAGAAACTTCACTTTGGATACATTAAGGCTTGACAATGTTTGATCACGATAGTAAGATAGAAGCTCTTGTCAATAACTACGGACTAAAGTTATTGATGGAACAAAATGATTTAGATGATGAAGCAATCATACGTAAGTTGGTAGACGATGGTACTATCAACATGAATGATTATTTTTATTTGGATGTAGAAATTAGAGAGTGGAAGGAACTAGAACAGTGATAACTCTAGACGATATAAATGCGTTTCAATACTACAATCAAGACCCTCTTGACATGGATAAGTACCAACAGCAAGCTGCAACGACAGCTATCTATGATAAGAAACACGCAATCATTTACCCTGCGTTGGGTCTAGCTGCTGAGGCAGGAGAGGTAGCAAACAAAGTAAAGAAGATTATGAGAGATGGTAAGCTTGATCGTGAGGCTATAGCTGATGAGATAGGTGATTGTCTCTGGTACATAGCTGCTCTGTGTAGAGACTTAAATGTTGACATGGAGAACGTAGCTTATAGTAACCTAGAGAAGTTACATGGCAGACAAAAGCGAGGAACGCTACGAGGCAACGGAGACAAGAGATGACAGACATTTACACAGCTATGATTATATTATTCTGTGTAATAGCAGGAGCTATATGGGTTTTTACAAGGGATTACAAATGAACTACTGCACCACTAAGGGTCTGATATGGCCTTTATTATTCTGTGTCTTCGTAATAATAATATTACCAGTTTTATTGGTGGACAACAAAAAGTATTGTAAACAAAGCATCGTTCCATGCTACCCTTGGAACAACGGAGGATTAGATGAATAACTATTTACCAACTGATTACCAAGCGTTCATACACACTTCAAGGTATGCACGTTGGTTAGAGAAAGAACAACGCAGAGAGACTTGGGCTGAAACTGTTGAAAGATACATGGAGAATGTAGTCGTACCTGTCATGGGTAGAGATAGTTTTGTAGATCAGATAGAGGAATCAATCCTTAACCTAGAGGTTATGCCTAGCATGAGAGCTATGATGACAGCAGGTAAGGCGTTGGAGAGAGACAACACATCAGGCTACAACTGTAGTTACTTACCTGTCGATGACCCTAAGTCATTCGATGAGGCTATGTTCATACTACTGTGTGGTACTGGTGTAGGCTTTAGCGTAGAGCGTCAGTTTGTTCAGCAGCTACCTGATGTTCCTGAGCTTTACGATAGCGACACCACAGTTGTTGTCAAAGATAGTAAAGAGGGATGGGCTAAAGCATACAGACAGATACTAGCCTTGTTGTGGGCAGGAGAGATACCTAAGTGGGATGTGTCAAAGGTAAGACCTGCAGGTTCTAGGCTAAAGACATTTGGTGGTAGAGCTAGTGGTCCTGCTCCTTTAGTTGACCTGTTTAACTTTTCAATAAAGATATTCAAGGACGCACAAGGACGTAAGTTATCATCAATAGAGTGTCACGATCTTATGTGTAAGATTGGTGAGGTTGTAGTAGTTGGTGGTGTCCGTAGGTCAGCTATGATTAGTCTGTCTAACCTGTCAGATGATAGGATGCGCCACGCTAAGTCAGGTGATTGGTGGACTAACGATCCTCAACGTGCCTTGGCTAACAACTCTGTAGCTTACACAGAGAAACCTGATAGCCTGTCGTTCATGCGTGAGTGGATGGCTCTAGTCGAATCAGGTAGTGGTGAGAGAGGTATCTTCAATAGAGAAGCAAGCAAGGAACAAGCAGCTAAGTATGGTAGGCGTGATCCTGATTGGCAGTTCGGTACTAATCCTTGCTCAGAAATAATACTTAGGCCATACCAGTTCTGTAACTTGACTGAGGTTGTTGTCAGATCAAAAGATAACTTCGCTGATCTAGGACGTAAGGTAAGGATAGCTACTACACTAGGAACTATACAGTCTACCTACACTAAGTTCCCATACCTTCGTAAGATATGGAAGGACAACACAGAAGAAGAGCGTCTGCTAGGTGTATCTCTAACAGGCATAATGGATAACCCTTTACTAACGAGTAAGAAAAATGGACTATCGAAAAATCTCGAAAATCTTAGACAGATTGCAGTTAACACAAATAATAGTTTGGCTAATACTCTTGGGATTAATCCTTCCACTGCTATTACCTGCGTCAAACCTTCAGGAACCGTCAGTCAACTCGTTGACAGTGCCTCAGGTATCCACGCAAGACATTCCAAGCACTACATTAGGACTGTAAGAGGTGACAACAAAGACCCACTGACAGCCTTTATGAAGGATCAGGGTATACCTAGTGAACCTTGTGTAATGAAACCTGACCAGACTACAGTGTTCAGCTTTCCTATCAAGTCTCCTACCAACGCTATAGTTACTGAGGATATGTCAGCAGTAGATCAGCTAGAGACATGGCTTATGTATCAGAGACATTGGTGTGAGCACAAGCCTAGTGTGACTATCAACGTCAGGAAGGATGAGTGGTTTGAGGTTGGAGCGTTTGTCTACAAACACTTCGATGAGATGTCAGGCGTGTCATTCTTACCATACAACGAACACACTTACCAACAAGCACCTTATCAAGATATAATGAAAAGTGAGTATGTGACATTATTGTCACTAATGCCAGAAAAAATAGACTGGACCCTCTTGACAGAATACGAAAAAGAGGATAGTACTAAATCAAGCCAGACATTTGCTTGCACTGGTGACGTATGTGAAATGGTTGATATAACTTAGAGGATAATGATATGACAGGTCTAGAACTATACGCAGCATTTGCAACTATAGTAGCTATTCATTCACTTTTCTTTACGTAAGATGGATGATATGGAAGAAGAAGAATTTACAATAGAAGATATGTTTAATGAAGTAGACATAGACACTGTAGTAAATAAGCCACCTCACTATGGAGATGGCGAAATAGAGTGTATTGATTACATGAAAGATAACATGGACACTATGATGTTCATGGGCTATCTAGAAGGTAATTGTAAGAAATATATGCACAGATACAGGTACAAAGGTAAACCTGTGGAAGACCTCAAGAAAGCTAAGTGGTACTTAGATAGACTGATACAGGAGATGGAAGGAAACTAAATGTTTACTGCTATAATTTTAGCTTGTAATGTATCAGTGACAGACTGTAAAAGCTTTGGTACACCTAGAGTTTTTAACACAGAGAAAGAATGTCTTGTGTCTTTAGCTGATGGTAGAATACAAGTAGAAGCAAGAGGCTGGATGGTCTTGGATTCTCATTGTTACCATTGGGGTCAAAAGGTATAAAAAAAGGGGGGAGCTATTTAGGCTCCCTCACTTCTTTAAATAATTAAATTTATTAAAACCACTATCTGTGCTGCAAACATTAACAAAAGAGCTAGTGGTACTATATTATCTAGTTTCATTTTTTCTTTCTTTTCTTTCCTGATGCTGTTGTGGACCAAGATACTCTCTTCGGTCCTTTCTTTTTGGCAGCTTCTTTCTTGGAGATTCTTCCTGCCACCGACTTCGGACGACAGGCTGGATACGGACGCTTGCTTCCCTTTGCGCTCTTGCGTCCACACTTCTTACCAGTCTTAACATCTCGCCAATCTTCGGCAAACCATTTACCTAAGCCACCCTTAGCCATGTTAGCAACAGGCACACTCTGGATTACACTTGCGATTTCTCAACGCACACCAAAGTCTTTTCAAGTATCTTCTCATTACGTTTTCCTCTTCACTCTGTTATCTGCACCCTTCCACTTACCACCTTTGGACTTGTACCATTTAGCTGCCCAAGCATTTGCGTAAGCTGAGGGATATACTTTAAACTTTTTCTTTGCTGCTGCTTTAGCCCTAGACCAAAGAGCAGGATTGGTTGGTACTGATTTAGCCATTACTTAACCTCGTTTATCTTCTGTTTCCCATCGCAGTAAAACCAAAGTATGCACCAACAAGTGCCGATACAGACACAACGTATATGTTAGCTATGTCAGCTATCAGCATTGCTGCAGTCTCTTGACCAATCAAGGTACAGAGAAAGATACCTGCAGGGTACAAAACCATTCCTGATAGAGCAAACCAAGTCATGTGACGCTGGGCATCACGCTTGGAATCGTCATCCTCAAGACGTCTACGTCTATCGTCTAAGTAAAGCTGACGCTCTTCTGCATCCAGTTTACCGTTCCCATCTAAGTCGTATTCTTCTACCATTAAAAATCTACCCAACCCATAGCGACTAGTAAACCTAACGCCCCACCACATATCAACAAGAAAATTACTACGGTAATAAACGCCATCTCAGCATTTTCTTTTATGCGTTCAGCATTTATTCTTGCTTGTCTTTCTGCTTCTTTTCTTTCTTGAGAAATTTCTTTACGAAGTTTGAGTAGTTCCTGATAAGCAGAGTAGCCAATAGTGTTAACAATGAACTCTCGCAATTCTTCTTCAGCCTGTTTAGCCTGTTGACGTTTCATAAACGTGTCCAGAGCTTCCTCATTTGTACTACTAAAGGGGCTTTGTTTCTTCTTTTCGTGGTCCTTCTTTGCTCCATCTACACTGTCAAAGAAACTACTTAGCTCCTTAGACATTGATGCGATTGTCCTACCTGCACTTATGCCACCCTTGACCATCGCTAATGCGCTGAGTGGATCAATCATAACTAGCCTCTAGGGTCTAGCATATCTTTGTGGTCACGATTGATGAACTCAAGTGTTCTTTCTAGTAGGGCTACCCTCTGCTGTAGCTCAACGATACGCATGATACTCATGCTCATACCGTCTACCTCTTCCCACAACTCGTCAGTTTCATCGTAAACGTCAGCTTCCATCTCAGCCATAACGCCTACTATCTCGTTTATGTTATCTTTGTTTTGCTCAATATCCCTGATCATATTTACTTTGTCAGTTGTATTGCTTTGAGCGTCAAGTATTGCTACAGTTTCTTCTAGGTTAGCTATTATAGATGCTTGCTCTGAGGCATACCACACCATACCACCCAAGGAACTGCAGATAATACCAATTACTGCTATATTTACTTTAGGTAACTCCATTTACTCTACCACTTCTTACATGACCAGTATCGTGCAGTCATCTTATCTTTAGCTGTATCACACTTATGCCTTGCACGAAAAGATTTCCTACGTTTGGGGTTATTCTTTTTGATTGTCATGTTGGCATCACCAAACCTTATGATCTTTTCTTTACCACCCTGACAAGCCTTGACAACAAACTTCTTACCGCCAGAAACCTGACGCTTAGGGCTGTTGCACTTCATCTTAGCTTTGTTTATCTTAGCCACGATACCTACCGAATGTTATAGTTTTTAAGAAACCTCTCCATATTTCTATTGGTGATGGTAGCATCCACCCTAGTACAGCCAGTAGTATCATCCACATAGGTATGTCTTGGTTCAGTACCTTGACATTACCTGCGTCACCATCAACGCTGAAAGCACCCTGAGATTGGTTGACGTTTACGTTCTCACCTGATATGTCTCTACTCTGGTCAATGGCTGACTGATTGTTCTCTTTACCTATCTGTGTGTTGGCGTTGACGTTAGTGCCACTACCACCACCTCCACCACCAAAGCTGCTTAGTAGTCCTAGTGGTGACAGACAACCACCTAGGAATAGTACGAGTGTTAATGCTAGTGCTAGTCTCATCAATCTAGTTTCCCTAAGTTAATTCTTATTTTTACACCAGTGTCTTTACTAGAATCTTGATAGTCTCTGCTTCCAAAAAGAAAAGCTGTATTGTGTATCTTTTCAAACTGAGAAGCACCTGAGTTCCAAGTAGAAAGCAATGCTTCCATTTTATTAGGGAACTTAGCTTCGAACTGTTCTGTTGTGTATACCTTACCTTTTGGTCTACCTGTATCAGGGTCTATTCCTGCTGATTCATCTGTATAATCTGTGTAGATGTTCCAATCGTAGACATCATCAACATAGTATTCTCCTGTTTTTTCATCTTTGGAGATAGTAAAGTTACCTAAACTATTATACACCCTATCAGCAAGAGAAAGTTCTACATCAGAAAGTTTTTCTACGTTACCACCCCTAACGTCACCAAAGGTAACACCCTTGTACATCTTTTTTTCTACAAGACCAGCACCATATTGTTTTGCCATTGCTTTTAAAAACTGAAGCTCATCTTCTTTAAAATCTTTTTCTGTTATGGTGTAGTTTCTCTTTTGAAAATCAAAAAGCCTGAAGTCTTGAAGCAACAATTTAGCTGCAGTGGTACTAGCTAAATCACTATACCTTTTTATCTTTGCGTTTTGTGCGTTTCTATTGTCTGTAGCTTTTTGATTAACATCACTCATATTAAAAGTAGGTATATTTGGCTCAGGAATCCTGTCTATTTTAGACTGTATACTTTCCTTTATAGTGTCAGCTTCAGGTAATAAATCGTAAACATCCTCAGCAGCATCAGATACAATCTTTGCACCACTAACCATAGCCTGAGATGCGTCATTGATAACTGTATCAAAAAAGGATGGTCCTTCTTTTACAGCTTTAGTTGCACTTTCTACTGCAGCATCCACAGCAGTTTCTAATAGTGTACCTGTATTCCAACTACTTGGCATTATATACCTCTGATATTAACTTGTCAAGCGTTGTATTATCCACGTACTTAAAACCTTCCCAAACTTTTCTAAGGTTTGTCCTTCGTTGACCACTTGTTTTACCCCTAGATATAGCATCCCTAGCTAGAAACAAAAACATCTTGTCCTGTGTGTCTTTATTAAAGACAGTATCCTCAGGTAATCCCATCTGTTCTGCTACACTTCTAAGGGTAGTTCCTACTATCTGGTATTTACCCATAGGTGTGGAGGTTTGACCTGTCTTGTAAGCTTCTGTATTCTTAGACAACCTAGGTTTTACGTACTGACCGTACTGACCAGACGGTTCAGAAAAATCAAAGAGTTGCCCTAGTGTCATAGTTGACACCTTAGTTCCTCTAAATGGTGTATTACTTATCTCATAGTTACCAAACAAAGTGTCGTAGCCTTGAGCTTCTACCGTTTCCATCGTTTGCTGAGTTACAGAAGCTGGTTGTAGACTAGCCTCATCTTTAAGTGGTACACCTGTGTTCCAACTGCTAGGCATATCACTTATCTTTCCTGTAAAATTCCCCATCAAAGGGGTCAATATAAACAGAATTGATAGGAAGATTATCAAAAGCAATTTTCGCACTAGCTTCACCTATTCCTTCTTTAAATACGTATGGGTTATCCCTTGTGTACTCTACTAGTTTTGGTGCTTCACCTATTTCTTGAGACTGTACAGCTTTGTTTAGTACTTTTCCTACTTCAGTTACAAATCCGTAGGTATCTAGTGCTTCTTCTTTTTTTGTTATAGCTTGTAAGGTTGTATATAATTTAAAAGTATCACCAAATTGTACATTGAAGATACGTTCAAAGGTTGAGCCTTGAAGTATTTCTTCTTTTCTTCTTTCACTCATTCTAAAGAATTGTTCTAATCCACCAGCTTCCTCTATACCTTTTATAACTCTTTCTATTTCCTTTAATCTTCTTTTACCTTGAGGAACTAAACCATTCTTTACGTTTTCTCTAAGAGGTCTGATGTCCATGACAAGTTTTTCTTCACCTTTTTTTCCTTTCATAAACAAGAATTGATCGTCACCTGCAGCTAGTGTTTCTCTTATTTGATTTCTTGCTAGTTCATACTGATGACCTAGAGCTTCATTAATTAACCTACTAGTTTGTTCAGCGTTAGGTCCATCTGCATCGCCAGCAGCTTTTAAATTATCCAACATACTCTTAGATGCAAACCCTTCTAGTAGCTTTTCACCTAAAATGGTATCACCACCAGTACCTGCTATTATAGTTGCTAGTGTATTTGTAGCATTGAACCATTGGTTTCTAGCTTCAGCATTAGTTCTAAGATTACTAGGGTCAGCAAAAGATACTATTTTATTCATATTACCTATTACTGCTGACAACTCTTCGGGATCAGTAGTTTTTATAGTAGGTATTTCTAAAGGTTTAGGATTGTCTTTTACCTCAGGTCTACCAGTGTCAAAGATGTCCTCTATTTTTGATCCTGCTGGTGCATCCCACATTTTTACCAAAGCATCAACCCAAGTCTTGTCTTCTGCTGTTTCAAAACCTTCAAGTAAAGTATCTTTAAATGACTGAGGGTTTGTTTTTATCATAGATCGTGTAACAGCTATGGTTGCAGCATTAAATCCAGCCTTTGAAAGAGCCACCTGAACAGCATCAAGTTGTATATCCAAGGGATCAGTAGATACACCCTTACCTATGTCATCTAGTAAGCCGTTCATTTGAGTTATAACAGCTTTTACTTGTGGATTTGCTTCCATACCTGCATACTTAGAAGTTATCAAACTTTTTACTGAAGTACTGGCAGATAAAAATTCATCTCTGGTTATTATGTTGTCAGCTTGATACTCTTTTACTTTTAGTGTAAGTAAGTTAAAATCGTTTTGTATGCTTTCTACTATAGGAGTAGCTTCAATAGGTTGACCTAACTCTAGTTTAAGTTTCTGTCTATCAACAGCAGCTTGTAAAAAAGCTTCTTCATTTAGTATAGACAACACTTCATCTTCTATTTCTTCGTTAGTAAAACCAGTGTTAGAAGCTTTTACTGCTAAGTATAGAGATTGACCCTTCTCTGACTCTAACATATTCATTCTAGCAGTGTCTTCCATGTAGTCATCATCACCACCTAAAGAGTCAAAAGAAACTCCAGAAACATTTTGATAAAGATTCTTTAAATCGTCTGGAACATTCTTACCTAAGGTACTAACTGCAGCAATAGCTGCATTTTCTAGACGTACTTTGTAAGGTTTACCTTGCTCTTTTAAATCTCTTGCTGCGTTTATCTCATTACCAAAGTTAGCTAGTACTGCTCTGTCTGCTGATGTAGCAGTAGTAGTTGGTAAAGATTTAGTAAAGCCTGTGGCTAGTTTAGCTATGTCAGTAAGCGCATTGTATTCTCTTGGAGCTTGTACAGGAGCTTCAAATGCGACTTGACTTTCTAGTGTAGGGTTTAAAACGCCCATATTATTACCTCGTAATTTCTTGTAACTGTTCTGCTTCTGTTTCAAGACCCATTCGTCTTAGCTGTTTGACACGTTCCCAAGTTGTCTTACTCTTGAAACCGTTCATTACTTGTTCTCTTAGCCTATCTCTAAGCTCATCAGGTAGTCCGTTGATCCTACTGACAGATAAGTGTATACTGTCTAGTATTTCTTTGGCTCTCTCTGCATCACCCTCGTTTACCTTATCCCAAAACAGGTCTATACGTGGACCTATTTCTTTGGATATTCTATTGTATGTTCTGTTAGTATTGTAGTATACAGCGTTTGAGTCGTAAACTTGTTGTACTTCCTCTAGTGGTATACCTAAGGCAGCAAATAAAGCGTCCATCTTAGTAAAGTTAGCGTCTACTCTAGTACCTGTCTTGGATGTGTAAATACCGTGTCTAAAAACACCGTAGGCTTTAGCTGCGTTATCTATAAATTTTAAGTTTCTAAATAACTCTACAGTTTTTTCTGTTAGTAAGACATCATCACCACGTTTTATAGCACCAAGGGTTTGTGCAAAGTCTACTAAAGTTGTACCTGCTTTACCACCGCCAGCACCACCTATGATTTCAAACACATTGGCATCACGATAGTTTCTGTAAGTATCTACAACACCGTCACCTAATGACACACGGCTTGCTATAGAAACTTCTGGTGCTGCGTCACCTAATAAAGTATCGTCAGCCCAAGCAAAGATAGCATCTATAGGGCCATTTTTTATTAATCTAAAAGCGTCAGACCCTTCTTCTACTTGAAAGCTATCTGGTAGGTAAGCGTTCAAAGCGTCTACTGTAGAGGATGTCAAAGATGTAGCACCTATACCTGTCATACCGTAGAAAGGACCAATCATTGCTGCTAGTCTAATTCTTTCAAGATCACTAAGGTCTTTACCAATGAACACACCTTCAAATGATCTTAGCATATAGCTGTAAAACTGTGTAGGTACTCTTAGTATACCCTGCTGTATGTCAGCCCTGCTCATGTTTGTCATGTTTAGAGTGTAGGCTTGCTCTTTGTTTGTTACCCAAGAGCGACCTTCTGGTGACAAAATAGACAGATCAGGGTTTTCTTTCTTCCATTTCCTAACTGCTGCACCAAACCCAGTAACCCTAGAAATTTGCTCCCCTTTGTTGAAGAAGAACATACCTGAGTTCATAGTCTTTTCCCAGACTTTTCCTACAGAGTTACCTACAACACGGCTTCTCTTTGATCTTCCTCTGGATACAGAGTTGGATGAGTCAATGTAACCCTCTACTAAGTTTGTTGGGTCAATCTCGTACCTTGCTGAGTCCACAAAGAGTTGACGTATCTCTTTCATTTCATCTGCTGTATAGCCAAACTGTGTAGCCATACGGTTAACCATCAAGTCTAACTCTCTTCCGTCTAATTTTAGAGACTGAAGGAGAAACCTACCCATGACAGCACCTTTGATACCGTCATCTAAGCCAGCCATACCTACAATATTTATTGAATGTGCAGACTGAAGTAAGAACTGAAAAGGATCAAGTAAGAAGGTTGTCTTAAAACCGAAGTTAGTCAAGACGTGAGCAGGATTACTTGCATTGAACTTAATACCAGCAGTGTCGTAGATAATGTTTGACATATCCTGAGACATACGGTTAGCAAAAGCATCCCCAAAACCTTCTGCACCCAGTCTTAAATCTGTTATTTTCTTTCTTTCGAATATTTTTCTTACTAGTGGGTCACTAACTTTCTTAGGATCACCAAGGTATTGCTCTGCGTTTCTGTAGTATTTTCTGTAGTCTACGTCAGAACTATTAGGATCAGCTATTTCTTTTATCTTCTTACCTAGTGAAACCTGTATAGCGTCATTGTAGTTAGAAAAGGCTAGTCTTCTACTTTCTGTGTTTGCTTGGTTTAAGATAGAATTGATAGGATTATCGTTTGCAGTCACAGTACCGCCAAAGTGCATGAGTGGTCTGTCGTTTCTTCTGTTAGCAAACATACCAAACTCAGTATATGAGGTTCCGTTTGGAACTATAGCATCATCTCCTGTAGAAAATACACTCTCATCTCTTCTCTTTGTAGATATTTGTATGTCATTAGTGTCTAGCCTTAGACCATTATCAGCTAGAAAAGCATCAAAGTCTTCTACTGTCTGTAACTCTGGGTTCCATTTATTGTTTGATCTTACAATAGCGTTGGTCAAGTTCCCTGTCTTCATAGCACTGTAGATGTTGTTCATCTGTTCTCTAGCAAGAGCAGCAGATTTAGAAGAACTTGCTGACAATGCAACCTTGAGTGGTTTACCATCAGCATCTAAGAATACTACAAAGTCACTAGCTTCTGGATTGATTCGGCTTCCACCTGCATTATAACCCAAAACGTCTTCGGGTTCAAGAGGTTTTATTGTCCTTGTGTCAACTACATGAGTAATACCACCTATGTCCATGTCTAACTCAAAGACATTAGCTATCGGTCCATCGTATTCTGCCCTTGTAAATCTTACACCTGTCTCAGCATCTATAAATTCTGTAACATCTGAAGGTAAAGAATCTTTTCTTTTACCTGCCAAGAACTTTTCTTCACCACCTACGTTTACTGTTATTCTTCTGAAGTTATTATTGTGGAGTCTTCTAATCATACTGACTGCTCTGACATGGTAGGTGTGATCTGACAGGTCTACTAAAGCTTTGTACCCATCTAAAACCTTTTGTGATGGTAGTCTACCTTGATGGTCTGCTCTCCATCTTTCTACAAACTCGTCTTCAGTGTACCATCTTCTATGTGAAGCCTCATCTCTAGACTGTAATCTAGTAAGTATATCACCTACATCGTCTAGTTCTCTAGCAGACATACTGTTTATTTTCTTAATCATTGGTGCGTTTAGTTGATTAAGTCTTACAGCAGCACCCTCAGAGCGATAAGCTAGGTTTGTAGCATCAGCATTATCTATCAAGTGTGAGCCTGAGGTAGGTAGCCTTTGGAATATCTTTCTAAATATCTTACCAGTTACACCCTCTACTTTTTGTAACTGTGCATACTTGTCAGTTTTTATAAAGTCATCCATCTTGATAACTTCATCTACCTGTATAGCGTAAGCTCCTGCATCCTCACTAATAGCAACTACTGTAGCCTCAGGAAAGTCCTCTGCGTGTCGCTCTGCTGCTTCCCTTGTCATAGCTCTACCAGTTCTAGGATGACCTAGTAGTACTGTTAGCTTTTCTGTGTCAGTGTCTAGCTTAATGTCTATGACACCTCTGTTCAAGCTTTCAGACAAACTTGCTACTCTAGTGGCTAGGTAGTTAGTTACAAGTTCATCGTCATAGATGTCACCTACTGCTCTTCTTAGGTAAGCAAATGTCTCGTCTGTAAGTTGTTGAGCAGTGTGGTTGAATGTAGCTGCTGAACCCAAAGGTCTTACAGGAGCGTTATCACCTACTGGATCAGTTAAGCTTGGCCCCATGTTTGCTAGGTTCTCTGGTTCATCTGAAACTCTAGCTATATTTTCTGCTACCTCAGTAGCTGCATCAGGTCCGTTTATAGCACCTGCTCTAGTAGCTGGCGTTGGTGATCTAGATATTCTGTTTAGAGTTCTAGATATTCTTCTTGCCTGATTAATTTGTCTAGCACCCTTAGCTGTTCTACTTGCTGCAGAAACACCTAAGCCAACGAAAGGTAGTAAATCTACAGCACCTATGAGAGCATCGTCTAGTCCGTCATCAGTTCCAAACTTTTCTATTGTATACAGTAAGTCTTTGAGAGCTTCAGGGTTTTCACCAAAGAAGAAACCTTGCTCTAGATACTCATCTACTCTTGCATCTAGGAATGTCTCGAAGTCCTTGACTGACATATCACCTGAAATAGCCCTAGCAAATTCTTCAGATACAGTTTTTCTTTTTAGTGTAAAGTCTTCCCAAGCACCTATAGGTAGTTGCCTTAGTAGATACCTATCTAGCCAGTTGATTACTGAACCTGCAGTTGTGTCAGCAGTCCTGACCTGTATTGCATCAGTTATCTTTTCTACAGTCATTTGATACTTTATAGACGCTAGGTTTTCTGCGCTTGTAAAGTAAGGGTTGTCCATAGCGTGAAAGCTGTTATCAAAGTAATCAGTTATGCTCATTAGATCAGCACCTTTTTGTGCTTGATCTTCTAGCTGTTCTACTGCCATCTCTACATCAGTAGCTTCCTGAGTGTAGTTGTTAACTGTAGTAGATAGGTTCTGATTTACTTTACTAGCTATCTCAGCAGGTATGTTGTCTGATGCTTCTATGGTTTTACCTGTAGCACCAATAACAGCTAACTCTCTTCTTTCTACAGAAGGTGAACGTGCATCCTGCTCTTCTTTGACTACAGGTTTTTTGTCATCACCTAGGAAAGTAATTCCGCTAGATATTTGATTTAGGAATGTTATCACTAGTTATACCCTAGCTAAATAAAGATTGAAGTTGTTGTCTTCTATCAAAAGCTGCTAAACCTAACCCTGATACTGCTGCTCCTGTTTGAGCATTAGCTTGAGCAGTTTGGGCTATAGAACTAAACCCAGTTATTTCTCTTGATAAAGCTGTCATAGAAGAACCGTAACCTAAGTTAGCTCCGTATTGAGAAGTTAAACTAGCTAGACCACCTGCAGCACCAGAGCTTCCACTTAAACCTAGAGCAGCTTGAGATGCTTGTGCTTGTGCTCTTTTTATTTGTAGTTCTCTAAATGCCATTCTTCTTGATCTTGCAGCCCTTAAAGCTTGTTGTCTTTGCTGTCTTCTAGCAATCTCTTGGTTTGCTTTTCTACCTTTTCTTTGTTCACTAACACTATAAGCTGCTGCACCAACAGTTGCTACTGCTGTTATGACTGGTATTGCTTGAGGCATTTTACTCTCCGTAAATGTATACGTTCATATTTTCAGAACGTCCTGCGTATTTAAAATTTAGCATACTAGCTAGTTTGTTTTCTTTAGTTCCTATCTCTACTGCTGCAAAAATGGTTTCTTTACCTAAAGTTTTAAAGAAATCTAACCAATCTTCCAACAATTTTTTCATTTCTAGAAAAGAGCTTTTATTAAAGACTTCTACTTTAGGTAAGTGAACAATTACGTAATCTTCGTTATACTCTATTCTTACATCAAAATTTTTGCCTTTTATTCCAAAAAGGTTTTTTGATTCTATCAATACCTAGGGTTCCTTCCTTGTAGCATACCCCAACCTAGGAGTATAAAGTCTTTACCCTGTACACTTTCGTATTTAATTCTCATGGATCGTCCATGTCCACGTATTTTTATCCTTGATGTTATGACATCATCAGGATAGTTGAAGTCATTTAAGTTACCACTATTAGGAAACAATGGGTACTTCAATCTGTAAACCTCTTGTGCTGTACCAAAGTCTTCAGCAAAATCCCAAGAGGCTGCAACAGTTAAACCAGAAGGTCTTACAGCAGTGTAACCATCCGTTTCGTTACCTGTAAACCCTGTCTCTGTCACTCTACAGTAAGTAACAATAAAAGGTGCGTTCTTTTTTAGAACAGCATCGCCTATAAAATCGTACCCTGTTTCAGCAAAAGAGGAGTAGTTTGCACTACCCCAATCCAAAAAGGTTACACCACTAAAGTGACCCATAGTAATTTTATTAGTTGCCCCATCTCTGCAAATCAGTACAATGGATGGGTCACCTGCTGCTTGTGCATATGTGTCGTAGTAAGCTAAACCTACTATAGCGTCAGAGCTAGAGGCTTCATCAGATATTTTCCAAGGAAAGAAAGCCTGAAGAGGTATATCTAATATTAAGAAGTTATTTATTTTAGAAGCTACACTTTCACCTGCATTAGGATAACCCCAGTACAATCTCTTATTTATATTGTCGTAACAAGATATAACTTTAGCTTTTTGAGCGTCAGTTATTTCGTTCCAAAATTTTTGTATAGTAGGTATTGTTATGTTTTGTTGAGAACTTTGACCTGTTACAGTATCAGCCTGTAGTGTGTGTATACCATACTTTGACCACCAGAAAGGAACACCGTCTGCTTGAACAAAAGTACCTTGGTTAAGTATTCCTACTTTACTTACTTGATTTACTGAGTACTCTGTAGCTCTAAAAACACCATCAACACCTGCTATCTGCCATATACCATTATCAGCAAAAACAAACAGAGCACCTTGAAAAGCGTAAAGTTTTTGAATGTTGTAAGCGTCTGGTATCTCTATGACACCACCGTCATTGTCTAATAGGTCAGATAAGTTTTCTGACGTAGGGTCATTACGTTGGTGGCACTCACCTAAATCATTTTCATCATCTACAATTCTAGAAAATAGTATAGTACCTGCGTTTTTAGAACTGTTTAATCCAGCGTAAAAAACTCTACCAGAGAATGTTTCACAAGCTTGAAACCTAGATGATTCTGTTTCATCAGATACTCCGTTTAGTGTGTAAAATTTCCTAGGTTCTGTGTTATAAGCTGCTGTTCTTTGTTTATTAAAAAAGTTTAGAATAAACCTACCATTTGCAGTTAAAGACCTACCACCGTCTATTTTAAGAAACTCTGCTCTGTTTTGTACATTACTAGAGTCTTTACCTGAAAACCAAGGGTGTGTTAAAGGTGGTTGCAGAGCATTACCGCTTTGAACAATGTGAGTTATAAAAGCATCGTTACCAGCTAGTGCTGTTGCAATACCATTATTTACCGAACCCCAACCTGAGTTGTAAGCATCATACAACCTAGGACCGTTAGCAGCAAGAGATGGTAAATTACTAAGTATACTTTTTTCAAGAAAGTATTCATTTCCTGCTGCAGCGTAACCTTGCCACTCAAAGTCTCTTACTTCAAAAGTTATAGCTGTTGCTGTTACAGTATTGTTGCTGTTGTACACTATCTTTACTGTATTCATAGCAGCAGAGGTTACTACTAACATACCTTTTATAGTAGTAAATTGCATAGGCGTAGTAGCTAATGCACCAGTTCCAGCAGAAAATGAACTCATATCGTGAGATGTAATTAATTGATTTGAGTAAGGGGTACTTGCTTTATTATAGAAGTAAAGTGTATAACCTTTTTGTAGAACAAGTAAGTCTCTAGTTGCATCACCACCTGCGTTTAGCCACTCTCCTGTAGCAACAACCTCTGAGTTACTTAGAGTAAATGAAGATAAAGCGTGTGAGCTTTCGTACTCTACGTTTAGTCTTCTACGTCTAGTACCATCTCTACGTAAATCACAGTTGGACTCATCAACAGAAGCACCCTCAGGAAACGTAAGTTCAGAAGCTTCTGTTATAAGACCTTTTACAAAATTATTTACTGCTTTCTGACTTATGCTTTGAGCCATTACGTTCTTTCTCACGTTGGTCTGCGTACTCGTTACGCTGAACAGTTTTAGTCTTTACCTTGTTTCTAAGGTAATGTTCTACAGCTTCTTTACCCTTACCTAGACTAGAGTATCTACCTGATAATTCACTGGGCACAGAACCTTTTTCAAATCTAACTCTAAAAAAACTGTAGCCGCTTTCTTCTTTTTGCACATAAATCTCTGACACCATTTTGTCAGACTTTATAACACAGCGTTGGTTTACTGTATCAGTTTCTATATCTATCATTAAGTTCTTCCGTAGTTATTTCTAGCACTTTGGTTACTTTTGTACTGGTCATTTTGTACGTAAGATTTTAATCTACGTGCAGACTGTTCAACTTTAGGATCAGAACCACCTTTAAATAAACTCATGCAAGTTGACTTAGCTTCTGCTAAAAGTAGAGGCATTAGTGTCTGATCCAAGTCTATAGCAAAACTATCTGTTTGACTAAAGGTTGGGTAAATAGAACAAAAAGCTCTGGTTTTATTTGCAGCTAAATGTGCTTCTACTGAAACATCATAGGAGTTCATTATAATATGATTATCGTTAAAAGATGTGTAGTATGAAGGGTCTGTATCATTTGCTACAAAAAGTTCCATAGACTGATCAACAGTAGTTACCTTTAAATCTGTCTCGCTCATTCTATCTATAAATTCTAAAGGAGACACATAGACTATTTCTCTATAGTCCTGACTAGATGCTGTGCCTATATTGTAATCTAGTCTTATTAATTCTTTTGTTCTTGCAGGATAGGTAAAGTGTGTTGGTCTTGCATTATCAGACAAAGAAACCAAAGCTATTAACTTATTATGTTCAGGTATATCCCTAGCTGCAATTATATTGAAATAAGTATCTTCTACTACTGAAGCTATCTGCTGAGCTTCCACTGTATCAGAAAGACTATTTACATTCTCTGAATCCATGTCAGATAAAATAGATTGTACTACTTGTAGAAGAGTGCTTTTCATTATGTACTATCCAATATTGAGTGAGTGAAGGGTGCTCCCGAAGGAACACCCAAAGCTTTTAAGGCTCGATGTATTCGATAACCAACTTGGCTTCACCAGCAGTAAATGCTGCTGTGCCATAGATAGCTTCGATGTATACATCTGCTGCGCCAACAGTTGCTGTACCGCCTACTGCTGCACCGTTACAAGCTACTGCTTTGTTAGCTACAAGATCAGCTACAGCAATAGTTGCGTCAATGCCATCAGCGTCTACAACAGAAGCATCCTGCTCGTAAGTACCTATTGTCAATGTAGCTGAACCACCTGAGGTAAAAGCTGTTGTGACAATAAGACTAGCACCAGTGATGTACGAACCTGCTGGAATAAAAGCATCGTGATCCTGTGGGGTTGCCACAGATGAAGGAACTTCTGTTCCTGTGATATTCATCACTAATGCTTTCTTTTGACTTGAAAGAGAAGTACCACGCTTTGCAGCAGTTCCCTGTTCACCTGCGGTAAGAACTTCTAGACCGTCTGCGTTTACATAACTCATTAGTCTACCCCCTTACGCTACTGTTGGTTTCGTGACAACACGAACCATGTTTTCAGGACGATACAACTTGACACCATAACGAGCAGTTGTTACAAACTCGTGTCTTTGGAAGTCTTTGTTGTAGTCGTAGTCAACCTGAGGTTGCTGTCTAAACGCACCCACAAATGGGTTTACAGACTGATCTGCTGAGAAGAACAAGTTTACAACACCGTTTGTTGATGAGTAATCTTGGTTAGCAGCAGCTAAATCTGGAAGTGCGTTATCGGTTGCTGTTGGTAGGAAGTTTGAGCAGTATACGTCAAACCCATATACGTTTGCAATAAAACGCATACCAGTTGCTATACCGTCACGAACTAGTCCTTCGAAACGTGGGTTGTTTGACACGTTTACTACGTTGCTCAATGTGTTAAGTGTGTACTCAACAGACGGATCAACGATGGCTACCAAGTTGCTGTCTGGAACGTTCTGTTTTTTCAGAGCGTAACGTGCATAAGCAAACTCTTTTAGACCCATGACTTCATTAGTCTGAGTAGAACCAACACGCATTGAGATACCGTTGATTGCTTCTGTTGAGTTAGCTGATACGCCAGATTCAGGAGCAGCGAGAGTTGTTGTCTCGAAGTGTTCCATGATTGCACGTTCTTGTTCAGGTACAAAGCGTGACATTAATTCTGAAGAATAGAATGTGTCTTGCTCTGCTTTCTTAGTCATATAAGTAGCTGATGAAAGATACTTATCCACTGTGAATGTGAAGTTACCTGTGTCTAATGGACGGTAAGTAACGGCACTGTCCTCAGTGTAGTTGTCTACCTGTGCCTGACCGATAGATGGGATGTTGAAAGTATTTCCATCAGGAAAACCATCAAGCATACGCACATATCGCTGTGCCATCATCTCTTCACGCAGAATATCTTTTAATTCTGATGAGTAGACCTGAGCACGTTGCAGGAACGAGGTATTAGATGTGGTCATTGCCATGTCTAAGTTCCTTTAATTATGCACCAAACTTATCGCCAAGACGAGATTTGTCGTCAAACATTTGTTGTTGCGTCTTAGCAGAATAGTACAAGTTACGATTTTCTCTACGAAGTTTCTGATAATAATTAAAATCTCTTTCAGTAGAGGGTTGCATTGAAACACCCTCAGTCCGAACAGAACCACTAACCATAGGATCAGTAGGACGTTTGTTCTCACCTATAAGAGCGAAGAACGCATTAGGTGACTCAGCAGCAATGTCTCGTAAACGATCTACTGACATACCAAGCTCTGTAGCTTTCTTTTCAATTTGAGCCTTGGCTTCAGTGCCAAAGCTTCCCTCTAGCTCTTTGTCAACGTACTGTAAGTTGGTCTGCACTTTGGCTTGCAACTCTCGTTGATTGAGTGTTTTTTCTACAAGGCTCTTCAGGTCTTCCTCGTTAACAGCCCCAGTGGTATTCTGTGTGTTAACGCTAGTGTTATCATTTGGCTCTTCAGTCTTTACTGCACTAGTTTCAGTAGCCTTATTCTGAAGCTGGGTTAAAATTTCGTTCTGATAGTCTTGCTTCTTTATATCCTCTCGCATACTAGCTAACTGATCTTCAAGATTTTTTATGTAGCCATCTGCCTCGAGTTTACCTTTGGCAAGAGTTTCAGGGTCACGCCAGTTTTCCCCTTTTGCCTGTACGAGTTTATCAAGAAAAGATTCCTGTGTAGGGGTTGCTTGCCCTTGACTCTCGTTGTTCTGATTATCCTGTGTGGTTGCAGTGTTATCAGTAAATACCATAATTTTATTCCTTACTTAGGTTAATAAGATCGAGCACTTGGGTTAGTGCTCTGTTGTAGCCGATACGATCAGCCATTTTGTGTGACCAGTTTGGATTATTATAATCCGCACTAGTCGGTCTATCCTCAAGCATAGACTCAAGAATTTTCTCAAGCTGTAAAAACCCTTCGCTGCTAGACATAACAACTTGTTTTCTAGCATCCTTTTGTTCTTGGGTTTGACAGTCTTTATACCAAGCAGTTTTCATTATTTTTTCATAGTCTTCTTTGCTTTTTTCTTTTTGCTTTTCTTCTTGGTTGTATTTTTGTATTCCATAACTTTACCTTTTTTGTACGGCATTACATTCCTAGCTCCTGTTTTTGTACTAACATTTCTTCATTTTGCATTTCAGCTTCTTGTACTTCTTGCTGAGTTTCTAGCTGTTCTTGAACCATTATATTTTCTGAGAACAGTGTAGGTTCACCCAACTCTTCTGCTAGTATTCTAGCAAACTCTTTACCTGACATATGTGCAGCTACAGTAGGGTCAGATAGTTTGATCTGATAAAGTTGGGTTAGGCTCTGTACTCTTCTAGCTCTTTCAGCAAAATGCCTAGCACCAACAGGAACTATTTTACCAGAGGCAGTTATGTCATCCTTAGTTATTGTTCTAAATACTACAGCGTTGGTAGGTGTATCAAACACTCTTACAGTGTCAGAGACATTCATTCTTCTTCTTGATACTTCAAACATTGCGTTTAGTATAGGCTCTAAGAATACTCTTTCAAAGTGTGCAGTCTTGTGTTCAAATATTCTTGATGCTGCGTTTTGTAATGTCTGAACTTCAAAGGCTGTCTTTTCACCTGCTGTTCTAATACCCATAGCTTGTCTAGGAGCACCAGCCATTTCTTCCATTTTGTTTTCTAAAGCTTGTATCTGAAAGTCAGCGTTTAGTGCTGTACTGTCAGGAGCTAAGTAACCTACGTCACCCTCTTCACCCATGTAAATACGTGTGGCTGGTGAGAAGTCAAAGTCCTCTACGTCACCTCTGATCTTTAATATTGGGTAGGCTATCTGATCAAAGACATCAGCCTTTAGATTTTCTAGATGATCTATACGATACTGCATACCGACAAGATTGTCAAGTGGACCCATAGCGTATAGGTTGTCTGGTCTTGGTCTCCACCCTGCGTGATAGATAGGAGAGTGACCTAAGTAACTTGGGTTTTCCTCGTTAGCTAAAACATAGGCTCTGTCAACTATAGTAATAATTCTATCTTCGTGAAGCTTATCTTTGTCTTCATCATAGAAGTCACCGTAAAATGTAAGAACCTCTACGTAGTTAGATTCGTAGTATTGTTCGATAGAAGTAAAACCATCAGCAATAAACCCATCAGCTTTGTGTTGTGTGTCTGAACTTTTTACTGCTGCTCTAGCCCCCATCATCTTATCAAAGACACCCTTCATGTATTCTTTAGTAGGGTCTTCTTCAATCATTTTCTTTATTTCACCTAAGGTTTTTATTGACCTGATAATCTTAGGTGACTTTTCAAATGTTGAAGCTGTAGGATTAAAACAAATATCAAAAGGAGATATTCGTACAACTCTTGGGCCTATGTAGTTTACTACTAAGTTCTCGTCTTCTTTCTCTTGATAGTTTTCTTCCCATGAAACTGTAGCAAAACAATTACCGTACTGAATGTAATCATACAAAAGGTCTGAAGCTGTATTTATAAAGTTAGACTGTTTGATCTTATTTTCCATATAAGACTGAACAGCTTCTCTCTTTACCTTTACATTATCATCACTTGACTTAGCCTCAAATCTAAACCAAATGTTTTGCGGAAACAAAGTAGCAAAGTAGTTGGCATGGAGATTGTCCATAATTTGAGTAAGCTTTGGTGTAGTCGTACTGTTTGACCAAGGAAGCATAGCATTCTTAGTTGTACGTGTGTCTGTTGCGTATAAATAATTACGAAGCTCTTTCCACTCTTCTACTTTTGTACTACGTTTTGTTGACCAATCACGCCACTGGTCTGCTATTTGAACAGCCATACTATCTGGGCTTATTATATATTCTAAATCAATAGTTTCGCCAGCCATTATCGACCACCTCTAAATTTATTATTAGCCCACACGATATTACTTTCAGTTGATCTTCTTATTACTCTGGCTGGTTTTATAGCCATGTCAACAACAGAAGCTAAAGCATCAATTATGTCATCGTGAGTAGGGTTTCTTGATGATAACTCTTCTTCTAGTAGTTGAGTGTTACCGCCTCTATAATGCCAGATACTCATGTTATCGTAACGTGGTTCAAGTATCGAAGCTATACGTTCTTGTTTGTTACCTTGACTTTTGTTAGGTCTGTATTCATCAATGCTTATAGCTAGTCCGTGTTGTTTGATAAGCTCTTTGAGTTGCTTGACGATTGCCATTTGTGCGACTGTTGTTTCTGCTCTGAGCTTTCTAAATGACCACTTGTTTGACATATGGAGTATGTTTTCGAAGTAATCAGATATTCTGTCAGTCCTGAATCTATCGATGTCCAAGACGTATACGTTGTTTTCTGCATCAATACCTATCACAACTATTGCTGTATAGTCAGCACGTTTGTTTAAACTAAATGCAAAGTCAACAGCAGCAAATATATTTAGTCTGTTATCTTTATAAAACAGAAAGCCGTTGTCTTCTTTTATATGCTTTCTTTCGTAGTACTGAAACTTATCTGGTGATACAGGAACGTTGTCAGGATCAGTAGGATCGTTGTAGTACTGTGCTCTAAACTGTCCTTTGTCTAGGTACTGACCACGTTTCTTTGCAAGTATCTTCATGTCAAACCCAAACCACTTACCGTCTTTGCGTTGGGTTCTAGGCCAAAGGAACTCACCAGTTCCATCACCTCGTTCTTCTACAGGTTTCTCAAATACCTCATAGATACTATCCTCACCTATCTTGTCACCTCTTGGAGTGTACTGATCCTCTGTCATCTGTAGTAGATCGTTGTACAAATCAGCAGGGTGATACCTAGTTCCTACTACCCACTCTTTCGCTTCAGCACCTTCAATAGACGAGAGAAGAGAGTACTGACTTTTGACTTTATTGCGTCCTTCGCCTGTGTAAGCATTTTCATACACCACGCAGTCATCGAGGACAGCAATGTCGCAATGCAACCCCGTAAGCGAAGTAGTGAGTCCACCAGTAAAGATCGAAGGGTCTCTAACATTTTCTTTCTTCCTTAATGGATGGTCTAACATAATCTCTGAGTTAGTCCATCGTGTACGTTTACCTTCATCAAAGTTTACGTGTTCAGGCCAATACCTTCTGTATATGTCTGAGGTCAGTATGCCTTTGATAAAACCTAGTTGTTTCTCAGCAAGGTTAGCTGTAGCTGATATGTACAGTATACGCAATGCTGGGTTCTTTGTCAACTCCCAAGCTACTCTAAACGCTATTAATCTTGACTTGCCGTGATCCCTAGGGAAGAGTAAGAGTTGGTGTGTCTTTGAGTCAGGTCTTATCCACCAATTACAGACATCTTCATGGGCTTGCCCTAGTACCTGCTCTGGTGCTACTAACCTTATGAATGTTACAAGATCACTTTCAGCAGCGATCCTGATTTGATCTAGGGTTGACATTAATCCGCTGCGGCTATCTCGTTGCCGTCTT
>CEQN01047170.1_pt1 | contig 26202 bp, 23 predicted proteins | sample 427011 | NCBI WGS metagenome assembly CEQN01 (sample SAMEA2621277, study PRJEB7988) | marine metagenome | biome: marine biome (ENVO:00000447); feature: deep chlorophyll maximum layer (ENVO:xxxxxxxx); material: "saline water (ENVO:00002010), including plankton (ENVO:xxxxxxxx)" | depth 120 m
CAATTGTTGCCATTTTATTCTTCTATTATTTCTTTTACTACTCTGATTGAATCATCACCATCTTTGATGTACTCTTGTTCCCATATACCTTCATCGTACATAAAGAATGGGCCTTCACCTTGTTCTTCTATCCACGCGTGTCCATCTTCAACAGTTTCTATTACTTCTTGGTTTTTGTTTAAAATTTGAAATGCCATAATACTATGTGTCTATTTTTATTAAAAAGTTAATTGGATAATCTGGTAGTATCTTTATTGGTCTTGCAACTTTTGCAATTGCCAATAACTCCGAATTATCATTATATAACCCTATGGATGTTACATAGGTTGTTAGATATGAACCAGTAGGGTCTAACGAACTACTTGCATCATAATCATCGAAACTACCTGTTGCGTTTCCATAGCTACTATAAATATAAGATTTTTTTCTTGGAGTAAAATCTTTTATCGTTTCAACATAAGGATTACCCCTTTCATCTATCATTGTGTGTTCAAAAGATGAAGTTGTTATATTGAAATAATCAACTGCAGTTGGGTTTGTTGAAGTTGTAAATTCTCCAGGTTCTACATTTACAAGAACTTCTAACTCTGATATTGTTGTTGTTGATTTAAATGATAAATCAAAATTTTGTAACATATCAGGATTTGCACCTGTATCTAATACTAAATCACCACTTTCTTGGAATAGTTGTCCATATGATACAGATGAGCCTTCAACTTGTGATAATATCGTAAGAGGAGATGAAAATGCCAATACACCAGTTTCTAAATTTAATCTAACTAATGTTGGGTTTGGAGATTCTTGTACACCTTCATATGATACTTCTGTTTCACCAGTTTCAAAGTTTATAGATTCAATTAGTATTTCTGAACTTCCACTATCTGCTAGAGTCATAATTCCAGTCGATGCATCGTAGGTATTAAAGTTATATTCAGGATTAGTATTAGTTATTGTAGATGATTCTTCACTATCAACAATTGTTATACCACTACCACTATCTACTAATTCAAATGAACCAGGTAATACACCCTCTCCCCTTATACATTGTGAAAAGGAAAGAACACTCATAGTATCGGGTGCATCAAAAATGTATTGTTGATTTTTAGTAAACCCACCTGCGTTTTGGAATAAAGAAGCAGATGGATGATAATATCTTGCTTTTGTAGAATTATATAATCCATTAATAGAAAACCCAGCAAAACTACCAGATGCTCCAACTAATGGGTCTGTATCGGCATCATAAGTACCTTCTACATTAAATACCTTAAATACTTGGACATCGTCTTGTGTCAAGTTAACTGTTTTATTAACTTGGAAGGTTCTCCTATTGACTTGGTCTTGTGGTATCTTTTTAAACATAATATTCCTCTATATAAATATACTGAAATAAAAAACCCCACTCTTGGTGGGGTTAGTTGTTTGAGAAGTTACTTTTTAGAAATCAAGTTTAACTTTGATTAGTACTTCTTTATCGAATGATTTTGCGATTGGTTGAGATGTTTTAGCAACAGCCAACAATTCTGATGCATCGTTGTATAAACCTACTGAAGTAATAAATACTTTAGGGTCTTTCTTAAATGCCTCATATCTAAGTGAGTTATCAGAACCACTTATGAATGTTGGGTTGTTAGAGTAATTATATTCTCTATTTGTTGCTCTAACAAAGTAATGTGATGTAGATACATTTTCAGTTCTTCTTGCCTCAAAATCTCCACCATTTACTATTGCGTCATATAATTTTCCATGATTTTCGTATTCTGCGTTTACTGCTAAATTCGGTTCAACACCGATAGATGCAGAAATTGCAGTTGGGTTAAGAATAAGTAATCCTTGGTCTGGATAAAACTTACCATATCCTTGTCCATTTGAAGCAGTTGTTGCATATATTGTTGCAGCTGAATCAGTTCCTAAATTAAGTGAACCACTTACGATATCAAATACTCTACCAGCTTTTCCAACCTTATCTGAGAATTTCTTTCCACTATTATCAATAAGTGTTGTAACAAATGGTGCATGAGAACCACTAATTTTCAATGACCAGTTACCTGGGTCCATTGATTCTTTGTATCTTGCTCTTGCAATGTTTACAACATAGATATCTGGAATATCTGTTGAATCTGTACCATCTGAACCTAATACTGTAAATAATGTATCTGTTTGGTCAAGTAGTACACTTCTATATTGATTATAAGTAGCTTTTGAATTAAGTTTTGCATCATCACTATTTGCCAAAGAAATAGAACCACTTCCACTTACATGTCCATATGCCACTGCGAACTGTGTAGAGGATGTTGCTGCTGAATTGTGAACATTATAGTAATAATCTCCACTTGCTGCTAATGTTTGTGCTGATGAAGTAAAGAATGTTGTTAATGAACCAGTATCTCCAGTCCAAAGACCAGTTGTTACTACTTCTATCTTACCCGTTACTGTATCGAATTCTCCAAATTTTTTGAAGATACCATTATTGATGTTTCCTCCTGCAGTAGATATTTTATCACCGCCTTGAAGATACTCATTCAAAATATTTACTAACTGTTCCGATTGTACGGCTCCAGTCGAACCATTCAAATATGATTGAATCGCCGATGTTAGATTTCTTCCGTCTTGTCCTGTTATTTGTGGCATATCTTATTTTTTTCCTTTTTAAGCTACATATGTTACTGTTACAGGTATGGTTTGTGAACCACCAGTTTCATTACCATATACTGTAATTGTTGTTTGTATTGTTGATGTAAGGTTAGGATTTGGTATAAACTTAAATGTTCTACCAGTAACTACAGCTGCTGTTGTTGTAACTTCATCTCCTAAAAATATTGGAGCAGTTCCAGTCGCAGTTGTTGTACCACTACCTATAATACTACCAGCTTCTTTGTTTGCCAATACAACAGTATATCCTGCTGAAGTGTTACCACTTGGTGAAGTAGTTGGTGTTAAAGCAACTTCTCCCTCATCTTGACTAACAGAAATGTTAGGTACACCAAAAGAAACTTTTGGAATACGAGTTGTATTCTTTGGTAATGTTACCAATTTATATCTCATTACTTGAGTTTCATCTGGTGATGCCTCAAGTACTGGTATTGCCTTTATTGCCGAATCATAGAATGCTGAACCCTTTGGGTGAGCTGGTTCGTATAAACCATAATCTATCTCATCATCAGCCAAGGCGAATTGTGTGATGTTTAATCCTTGACCGGCAGCTAATTTCTCTCTACCTTTCTTTGTCAAGATTGCATCTACTGTTATTGAAGTGTTATCTAAATAAGCCATAGTTTTGTTTTCCTTTTACCTTTCAGTATATAAATATAACAATTTTTAAAAATAAATATTATTCAACATCTAATATCGGTTCTCCACTACCTCTTCCACTATCTGAAACTTTCAATGTGTTAGGGTTAGTAACAAAAGTTTCGAATGCAGGGCCACCATCAATTGTGGTTGCCTGAGTTTGTTTACACCCGTTAAAGTATGAATTTTCTAAACCTGTCGAGGTATCCTTAGTATAAATATAATGTGAACCAAGATTACCGTCAACTGGTTGTACTGCTGTAATATCTCCTCCAACGGCTGGAGCCGAACCAGATATAGATACATATGTTAAAATCTTTTTTTGACTAGTTACTGATGTATCTGTTGTTCCACTTGTTTGGTCAGAACTGTTGTTTAATATTGGGAATGTATCTGTTACATTCTTAGTTATCATATAATATTTTCTTCTTTCTTTATCTCTACCATTTGGTGTTAAGAATGTTACAATAGAGTGTCCATTCTTTGCAGTTATACCATATCCTTCGTTATAATAATCTCCATTATCATCTGCAGGAATAGTTTCAAACATATCCCTTACATATTGTCCTGTTGCAGAACCAGTAGCTGTTGCAGGTATATTGAATACTATACAACCTTCATTATCATTATTAGATAATATGATTGTAGATTGTGGTGTTGCTGTATTTGAACCAGTCACTAATCCTTCAATAGATAAATGAGATGCACTTACTTGGTTTGCAAAATCATAATCCATTGTAGTTTCGTAATTTACATAAGAACCACTTAGATTATCTATGATAGAATAATCCATTGTACTTTCATAATAATCTTCTGAACCTTCGAAATCTGGTACAAATACTGAAGATGTTAATAGAGCAGTAATTGGTTCTGTACTTGATGAAATAGATACAATAGAATTTTTAGATATATCTTCTGTACCAACCAAACCTTCAAATACAAGTCCACTAGGTCTTTTTCTTTGTTGTTTGTTTCTTTCAAGTAAATGAGGTTCAATTAATAATCCAGTAGTTGTTTTTGACCTACCAGGTAATAATGTTGCCACTGCATCAAATAATGTACTATCTATATACTTTACTAAATTATAAAAACCATCATAGTTTATATTATATTTCTTAAAGAAATTTCTTCTGAAGTTTTTCAGGTCTGTATAATCTTCATCATAATATGCACATGGGTCTCCAATAAAATCATCTATTTTAAATGTACCACCTAAAGCTTTAGTAATATCTCTATTAATATTATTAGTTGGAGATATGAATATACCAATTCTATCTGAATCAGTAGGTTGATTTTTTACACCAGATTTAGTTGCTCTTGCAAATGGTGATAATTCTGTATCTACTGTTTGGGTTGTTAACCTAACTTTATCTGCAGCTGCAAGTCCTGTTGCTGGTACAACTCTTGTTCTTTCTACTGTTGTTTTTTGGAATGAACCAAATGGATAACTACTACTCGTAGTAAATCCACTCATGGTAACAAATTGTTCACCATATAAAGTTTGTGCACTTGGAGCAGTGTTTTGATATGAACCACTTGGTGAGAATGAAGATGATTCTGCTATATTTTCTGCTTTCTCAAAATCTAATCTTACAAATAAATCTTCAGTTGAAGAAGATAATGAGTTACCATTGTACATATCAGGTGCAAGAACATGCTCATCAAATATTGATTCTGATAAAGCAGTTCTCCATAATTTAATATTATCTATCGAACCACTAAATCCTCCAATTACTAATTCAGAACCACTTTCCCAACCAGATTCTCCATATGCAATCTGTACCGATGCTGATACTTGTGCTCTAATTCTTTCTTGGAATGGTTCTTTTGCGAATATATCAAATATTTCATTTACTGAGCCTGAACTATAAGTTCTTCTTACCATAAAACTATTTATGGTATCACTAAAGAATGGTAATGTCTCAGTTGTTACCGATTCTGCAGTACCACTACCACTTATATGGAATTTAAATTTAGCAAGTGAACCAGTATCTTGTATCATTTCAAGATACATCTGGTCATTTCTGAATATAACTCCATCTGCTTTTTCTTCTGTTTGTATAGAGAATTCTATTGTTTGTGGATACGAAGAACCAGTATGCCATGGTATAGTAATGTTACTACCAGTAGTAACTTGTAGAGCAAAAGTATCAACTGTCTCAGTATATTGAGTTGGTTGAGATACATTAGTTGGAGGTGGCCCACCAAATTCTTGTATTCTTAGAATACCTTCACTTATACCATAAGTTGATAAAATTGCTTTTAATCCTCTCGATGTACCTTTTGATTTGTAGATATAAGGTAGATTATTTAATATTCTTCTCCATATCTGATTTTGTCTTTGTTTACCAGTCATTATAGAACCTGTCGTTCCATCTGTTCTTGCCTGGTTTTGATTATTATATTGTCCTAGTGCAAATTCCCATAAAGGTGCGGTATCCATTGTGGATTTAGGTTGATATCCAAATGAACGCAACATTTCTCTAACCAATTCATCAGATACACCATTGTTTAATTTTTTGTGTTCTAGTTTTCTAGCTCTATTTATATTTTCAGTATATGCCCACAATATATCAAAGTGGTGTCCTATCATATCTAAGAATAAAATAAAGTCAGCATTTTCTCTATCATCTTTTACGAATTGTGGAATGTTATTTGGTAAGTAGTTTGGATTGTAGTAATCGTATTTACTTCCACTAAGACCAGTTACATCATACCAATTGATTGCTGTACTACTACCTGTACTTAGTAATGTACCATCAGAATTTTTAGGATATGATAATGAGCCTGTATCTGTATATAAGAACTCTTCAAATCCATCAAACCCTGCCTTAATTTCATTTATTTTTCTAACTTGTCTTTCTTTTTCTGCAACTACTGTTAGTGAAGTTGATGCATTATCTGAAGTTTCTAATGAAGCAGAAACATTATTATAGTTTTCAATTGCAGATACTTTATACCAAAAGTTTTTAACTCTTTCTTCACCAGAACCAAAATGACTGAATCTATCCCATGCAATAACTTGTGATGAACTTTCATACTCAAGTGATTGAGAGTTATAGTTTATTGCACCACTAACATATTGAATATCTAATTTTTTAGTATCTATACCACTTTGAGAAACAAATGTGTTTACTAATGAAGCATTACTATTTGTTCCACTAGCCAACATATCATCAAATAATTGATATCCCATACCAGTTGATGTATCCAAACTAAAGTTTGGTGCCTTAAGTGGTGGACAGAAATCTTCATCACTATCTCTTAGTATTACCTCATGTACTTGAGGTTGAGATTGAATTTTTGTAATCCAAACTTGTTGATTTGGTTGTACTGTTGTGTTAAGTGGTTCGTATAATTTTAATACAAGTGCGTCAAATCCTTCACCATCTATTTGTTTATTAGTTGGTCTTTTTGTTTCATCATCTATTTCGTATTTTCTAAATGTTTCTGTATCTACTTCCCAATTAGAAATTACTTCGTTATTCGCCGAACCAAAGTGTACTAAGTGATTTAAATATCTTGAATTAAATTCTTCAAAAGCATCTTGATTTAAATTTCTAGCAAGAGCATCACATAAATCTTTAATTACCTTATCTCTGTTTAGTTTTAAATCACCTTCATCAAATCTTATTACAATTTCTTCTATCTTCCCTTCAAGAGATTCTCCATCTCCTTTTGCAAAAGGTTGTAATAAGAATTTAAAAGTGTATATATCACCTTTTTTAGTAAACTTGTTTGTGTACTTTATAAGGTCTTTTACATTTAGTTTTACTGAAGATTGTTTTGGATGTTGATATCCAATTGGTGTACTCTTATCGTGTAACCAAATTCTTACAAAATCTGTAAATACTGATTGATATGCAAAACTAAATGGAACATCCAATCCAATAAAATCTGCACCCTTTATTTCTTTAGGGTAATTTATTTTTCTAATATCAGGATAATAAGTTACAGATTTACTAATTACATTTACTAATACTGTTTTCTCTTCACCTTTTTCACCTCTTGGGCCGTATGGACAGAATGTATATTCATATCTACCTAATCCTTGTGTAAAGAATGAAGATTTTAATGTGAAACTTCCTGCAGTAGGAAGATTGTTCATTCCAGCAAATCCTTTTGGTCCTCTTATACTAATGTAAGAAGCATCTTTACTTGTATATGGTATATCAACTCTTGTATCACCAGATGTATTAAACTCTACTGTTGTAAATGCTGGAAATACTTGTGGATTTTTTGATTCAACTGTTTTTCTCGATAAGGTAAACTCCCATTCATATACTGTATCATATCCTAAAAGAGTTTGTTTAGTTATTAGGTTTAATGGTATAGAAACTGCTGATGGAGAAGTTTGTTCACATTTTTCAAAATTTATACCATCATTAATTTCAACCTTTACACTAAAGTTTGGATATCTATCTAATATAGATTTATAATTTTCAGATGACCAATCATCACTAAGAGGGAAAGTTCTTACTATTCCTCCCTTTTGATTTAAAATATGTAATTTACCCCAATTAGCTATTCCTTTTTCAGTAGATTGAGTAATTCTTAAAATTGGTGGTTCTTTAATGTCTGGTGGACTTTCAATTTTTCCATATGAGAATGGTAGGTGTACATGACCTATTTCATCCGCAATCCTCATTATACCACCATATTCTCTTAATGGATAAGTTCCAAATGTTCTACTACCTTCTAAAATGATAAGGTTATACCCATCAACTTTTAAAGTATATCTTTCTTTTGAATTTGATGCACCATTTTTAACACCATTAATTGAACCAAGTACTCTGGACATTTTTGGATTCCAACCAACTTGTCCCGTTCTTCTAGTACCATATGTTTTGGCATTTTGTGCAATTGCATCTGTTGCAGGGTCTCCACTCATTCGTGGTGATTCTAATCCTTTAATAGATGATTCTATTTTATCAACATTACCATTTGCATTAGAACCTGCATCATAATGTAAAAGTATAGCTAATTTTGTTGGTGTTGGTGGTGGTGGGTCATCTTTAGCTGGTTGGTCATATTGTTGAACAAGTGTAAAATCTCGAACTAATCCTTCTGTATTTTTAACTTTAATTGTGGCGGTTCTTTTGAATGTTATACCACTACCATCTGGTGCAGGACCTGTATCAAAGTTTATAAAGTTTGTACTTGTTCCTGCTGTACCACCAGCTGGAATCGATACTCCTCCCCAACTTCTATGTAGTTCGAATGTGTAATCTGATGTAGATGTAACAGTTAAATTAACTTGTCCAGCGTTTCTTCCAACAGTTGCTATTGTTGGTGCTAAGGTAAGTTCTTTAGTAGTTGGAAATACAAATACTAATCCATTAAATGGAATTTCATCAAATTGTAAATCCTTTATTCCATTAGTGGTTGTTCCTAAAAACTGAGTTACCTCATTTGAACCTCTACGTCTCCATTGTTCATTTGGTGATGTTTTTTGATATAATTGGAATCGTAAATCATTACCATACAAACTTGGTTCTTGTTGTAATTTATAATACCAAGTAGAATCTTTTCCTTGTCCTTCTGCTCCCCATGTTGCAATTACTTTTGTACTTGTTGTTGTTTCTGCAGGATAGTGAAGTGTTTTAGTTTTTATAGATGGGTAATCTGCATCTAACGAATCTATACTACTGTTTACTCTAAATGTATTTGGTGCACCAAATCCAGCTGCATATTGAAATTTTAATTTTATAGTTCCACCTCTAGGTGTTGGTTGTTTAGGTCTACAATGAGGAGGTTCTACAATTTTTAAATTTTGTTTTTTACCATCTCTACCAATCTTTACTGCTGCACCATCAATCCAATACCAACTTCCTCCTCCATTAAACACAGGTTGTGTTTGACTAAATGATGGAGCTGAACCATAATATTGTGAATGAACAAAATTATCACCCATGTTTCGAGATACATAAACTCCAACTGGATTACCAGTTCCTTGTGATGCAAATGCAGCACATTCATCAGCATATGGACCATTAATCATTAGTAGATATGATGCTCCTGCAGGTTGTCCTCTACCAATATTATCTCTATCTATTAATTCTAAACGAGTCATACCAGTATCTTGTTCAAATCCTCCTCCTCTAAACCTATCAGTATCTGGTGCCAAACCAGGTGGTGGTCCTAATGCTGGACCAGAAGTTGAGTAATCTGCTTGCATATTTGGTAACTCAGGTCTTACAAATTGTTGCATTACCGGGTCAGGTCTTGATTTTACATTTACTATTGGTGGTGGTGGCGTAAATATTGGCACCACTGGCGGTGTTGGTGGTGGTGGAGGTGGTGGCGATGGTAATTGTACTATTGGTGGTGCCGGCGGTATTGGTGGCACAACTATTGGTGGTGGTGGAGGTGGGGGTGTAGGTTTTACATTAAGTATAGGTGGAATTTGTATAGGTGGAAATACAATAGGAGGAAAGTTAGTAAAATCCAACTTAGGCATACTAAATTTATTATTCGTTGGTGCGAATTGATTAGCCAAATTCTTGACTGTATTCTTGTTTCTTCCACTACTGAAAGAGTTTAAGAACGAAAAACTACTATTTCCCATGTTTCCAAACATAATCTATATCCTTTTAAAATCCTCCTTGACCGAAACTGAATCCTCCAAATGGAGGGTTCATTAATCCTTTTAATAATGGGTTAAACTTCATAGCCCCTGCGTCACCTGTTGGCCCTGGTATACTTATATTCTTAGGTATCGTAATTGGTCCAATTTTTGGTATATTTATTGGAAAGTTTTTAAAATCCAATTTTATTTGAGATGCATCAAATGGTGGTAGATTTAAATTAGCTAATGCTGATAAATCTATATCAGGTATTATAATCTCTGGTATATCTCCTGGTGCCTTTGGTAAACTTACCACTGGTAAATCTTGTATAGGTGGTGCTGGAGTAAATTTGACTGGTGCAATTGGTGGTAATAAATCAGGTGGTGGAGCACCATCAAAGTCAAAACTACCTGGCCCGATTGAAATCGGTATCGGTGTTGGTTCTGGCGGTGGTGGTGGTATTATCTCAACTGGCTCAGGCACTGGCGTTGGATATGTTACTCCAATATTCTGTTTGAAGTAAACAGTTTTACTCAATCCATCTGAGTTCCTAAATATTATTTTAACGCTTCTAAATGCCATTTTTTTCTCCTATTATAAATTTGGTGGACCACCTAATTGTATATTCGCACCCATCTGTCTACCTCGTTGAGACATAGATTCTAAATATGCGTTTGCATCAAATCCAATATTCTGTTGAGTTCCCATATTTTGTGTAAACCTACCTGTGTTATAAGGATTAACCGCAGCTTGTAAATAAGACATTGGTTGATTTCCTAGATTTCCAACTTCTTCTGGTGTTGAATAAGGAGATGGTGTACGAGGCCCTCCTCCAGCATTCACTTCATCAAATTCAATAGGTAAATCTCTACTCACTTCTTTAACTTGTTGATATGCAAATTCATAAGTTTGATTACCAGTTGCTAAAGTAGATTGTCTTGATTTTATCCAATCTGTTCCACCACTTTCAAATTCAATTGTTACTGTTACTGGAGAACTTGAATTTACATTTAATTGAACTCTACCACCTTGTTTGATACCCGTTGATAGTTGCCCAGGACTTACTGTTAAGAAAGATAATGGGTCTGATGTATCCTCGTTTAATATTTCATCTTCTATCTCTTCAACATCTTCTTCAAAATCTTCTTCTTCATATGATTCTGTTATTTCTGCTTCTACTGATTCGAATGTTGTATCTCCTTTTAAATCTTTTATTATTTCTCTTACATCTACACTTGGGTCTAATACCATTGTAGTATAAGTTTCATCTTGTATATTTCTTTTTGGTAGATATAAATCAATTACATCACATGCTATTCTTAAAATGTTTGCAAGTAACTCATTAATATCTAAAAATATTTCATCAACTTCTGCTTCTGTTCTTGGTTTACCATAGTTTATTTGGTCAGTTGGGTCATAATAATTTCCCTTTACATAATGATTAATGGCTTCTTTAACTGTTTTAGTTACCCTTATCATCAACTGTTCTATACTGGTAAGTTTAAATTCTTTTAAAATTTGTAATTGATATTCTTTAGAATGTTTATTAATGAAGCTTCTTACTATATCTTCAACTTTTATACTTTCAAGAAATTCATCTATATGATAGATAACATCATCTCTAAATCCTTTTCCTTTTGCAAACCCATCATATCTTCTAAACAACTCATCTTCAACAGTACCATCTGCTTTTGTTACTGGTACTAATCTAACTTCAGTTCTTGATGGTGCAATTTCGTGTATATATAATTTTTCTGTATTGTGTCTACCTACTCTATTGTTTAGTAATTGAAACTGTACTTTAAATAATCCTATATTATATCCAGCTTCTTTTAATAGTTTCTCAACATCAATAAAATACTCCTCTACACCATCTCCAGCATCTTTTGATAGAAAATACTCATTTATATTTTGTATGTTAATAGAAATGTGCCTAGTCAACTCTCCAGATTCTCCTTGTGGTAATTGATTATCACTGGCATCGTATATAGTAAATTCGATTATATCTTCTTTACCTTTACCGAAGTTAGATTCACGCATACCTCTTTGGATTATTTCTAGGTCTTTTCCTAATAATCTTAAGCCGGTTCTTGTATCTATATTTTTAAAATCTTCTACTGCCATAATTTTTAATCCATACTAACATCTGTTCCTACTTGAACAACAAAAGTTTGTTGATTAGGGTTACTATTTGCTCCCGCTTTTACTTTATAATCTCTTTCGTATGTTGCTCGTGAGGTTAATTTATTACCTGCCTGGTCTGTAAATATCAAATCAGCATACTGATTTTTTCTCCAGGCACTTGAATTTGATTCTTTCCACCCACCTGGTCTTTTTACTCCAACTGTAAGTGTGGTAGCTCCTGGCTTTCCACATTTACCTAAATCATCATTCCATTCTGTTCCCGCAGGGACAGTAAATGATGCTGGTATAAAGAATTGCGATGCATTTGCTGTTCTCGCGGTATTTTTCTTTTGACATTGAACTGTTTTTTGAGTTTCTCCAAAGTTATAGAAAACAATTTCTGTACCATTAGGCCTTCTGTAACTATCATAATCCCAATTATAGAATAACCCATCTTTTTGTGGCATGGTGATATTTGTAACTGGAACTTTCAGAGCAAAATCTCCTGCCTCTTCTTGGATTGGAGAATTCAGATAGTTTGTTGCTATTACATTTTCTACTTGTTGATTTAGAGATTGGATTCCTAATAAAGATGCTTGTAATTGAGCCTTGATAGCTTCAAATCTAGCTTCAAGAGATACTCTTTCAATTGCTTCTTGTGTTGACCTTTCAATTGCTTTTTGTAATTCAATTACAGTATCTTTAAACTGGTCGGATAATGCTATATATAAGTTTTCTAATTCAGCAAGTGCCAGTTCTGCAGATATTCTTAATTCTCTTTGATTATCTCTATCTGCTGTCATAGCAATTAAATCTGCAGTTAAATCATTTACATTAGTTTCTAAAGTTTCTATGTCTAATGATTGAGATGCAATTGTAGCTAAGGATTCATCATATAAACTTCTTAAAACAACATCTGGTAAATCTTTTCTGTTTCTTACTAATTCATCTACTTCAACATCTATTGCTTTTTCAACTTCTTTAGGTATGTATTTAGGAACTTCTAAAAATCCAACTGATTCACCATCTTTTTTATTTTTTGCAAGGTGAATTTGTCTAGTATTATTTTCTTCATACTTGACTGTATCTGAACTACTACTTACTATTAGTTGTTGTGCTCTTACCTTGTCTCCTAATGCCATATCTATTATTTAACCACTTCAAATGTTATATCATCATCAAAATATTCAACAGTTCCACTTCTTTCTATTTTAAACTCAACCTTATAATCCCGATTGATTTCAAAATTAGTAAGATTTAATTTAAAATAATTTCCACTTGCATTACAAGATATTTTTGAATAATCACCAAATGGAATTATAATATCGTTACTGTTTAAATCAGATATTTGATAATATGATGAAGTTGGTAAATAATTTACATCATTGTATGCAAAAGTATTTGAGAAGGTTCTTGCTGGGTATAATTCTCTACCATGAACCTCTATTTTAGGTGTTGTACCTACTTTGTATGATTTCTTTAATCTTTTTGTATTTATTTTAATATCTTCAGTAAGAGTTACAGCTGATAATGAACCTGTATTGAATTCGGAATCATCCCAACCTACTCTTATTTTTGGTTGATGGATTGTATGAGTTTCTTTTGAGAAAAACTTTAATTGACCATAATCATTTGTATCATCTTCAAATGCTTTGGTATGTTTAATTATAAATCCATTATGTGGAAGAGTTCCACTTATGAAAGAATTTACTGCAGAGAGTACATCTACATTTAAATCAGAAGATTCATATGAGAATGATTGTGAACCCTCAGAACCAGTAAACCACATACCTCCTTTTCCATCAAAAGAACCTGTACTTTCAGCTGATGCAGAACCTATCAACCAATTAGAACCACTTGCTCTATAATTCCAAGTAACCCCATCAGTAGTTATATCATCAAATCTAGTTCCTAGTCCCATATCCCATGATTCAGATACTGGATAAACTTCGATTGTATAATCTAAAGGAATTTCACTTGATTCACATTCTTTAAGAATTAATTCTGCTGAACTCATTGTTACTGAACCATTATCAACTGATGATGATAATCCTCCGATATCAAATTTTATAAGTGAACGAGCAGTATCTTTTAATGAACCATAATAAACTTTAGACACTTCAAGTACTTCATCCAAACCAGTGTTCTGTGTCGGTTGTTGTAAGTATATACTTGCGTCCTTAGATGATGTAACAAAATAATACATTATACGATTCTTCCTTTTATATCTTGGTTTGGATACTTCAACTCAAATATAGATGGGTCTAACGAAGGATAAATTATATTATTCTTTGTTGCATCTACAAAATTATATGAGCGTGAAGAGTATGTCCCACCACATCTATTTTTAAATTCTAACTTCGAAACCGAAACTACTCCTTCTATATTTGCAAGGATTAGTTCTACTTCATTTATATTAATTGTGTCATTAAATGTCCAATTATCTATATTAAAATAATCTTGTAAGGCAATATTACAGTTTGTAAGAACTTCTCTTCTGTTATATCCAGTCAATGCAGTTACATCAAACTCTATTGCAAAATTGATTACATATCCATCAACAATGTTCAATCCATCAGTAATCATTTTATAGTTATTTAAATATCTTTTTAAGTTTTCTTTAACAGCACCATTTAATGTTGTTAAGTTTTTACTTGAATTATATCCAAGAGTATAAATGTTAATACTAAATGGATTTGATGCATCTGATGCTCTATTTTGTTTACCTTGTAAAAATAAATCTACATTTGCTTTTATTTCACTTTCAGGTAATCCAGCATTTTTATTAATCAATCTTATGAATTCTTCTTGATTATCTGGTGATGCCAATGTTCCTGCTGGTGAATTTGCATCTAACTTGTTATCTTGTATTACAAATGCTTTTGCAACAGAACCAAATTTAGAAGGCATTGCTAAACATCTAACTTGGTAATCTTGTGCGGTTACTGCTCTGTTTTGAGCTCCAAAGTAAGCCAATGCATTTTCTTTTATTTCTTTTATAGTTTCTGCACCTCTACCACCTGTTGCTGGTATTTCGTTTTCACATGCAACAGAGTTTGTAACTGTATTAAATAAAAGTGCTTCTGCAGAGGTGAATGAACTTACATCGTTTTCATATTCTATACTTGTAATTTGTTTTATATCACCCTTTTTAACATTTGAATTAATACCACCACCTACAAAGTATTTAACTGAAACTGTTGTATTAGTTGGTGATTGTCCATATGATTTAGTTTTTAAGAAATTTGCTGGGTCATAGTATTCAGTTAATCTATTATCTGAACCAGCTAAACCTAATCCTATATTATCAAAGTTTGGTACTATTAGTTCATCATTTACATTACTATCACCACTACCAAATTGAATTGTAGTTGAATAATCTTCATTTACAACTGTTGTGAATCTTCTTGGAGTTCTTAATGTTTTTAATATAGATGGTACATCCTCTCTAAACTGAAACAAATCAGGTTCGTTTGCAGCTGTATTAGGATAATCTATATAAACAAGTTCTTGTCCAAGATAAGGTACTTCATAATATTTATTTGAGTTTGCATCTCTTACATCATATATTGATATTACATCAGTTTCTTTTAAATCTATTCTTGCAAAATCAGCATTAGGGCCGAAACTTACATCGGTTTCTTTTAATAATGCAGATATTGCTTTTACTTTCTTTTTTACTAAGTAGTATTCAGGGTCATTAGTACTTGTGTTCTTTGAGAATACTGTTATTTCTCTTCCACTAGATTCATTAAAATCTAATAACTCTTGTGTTACGAAAGTAACTCCACCAGTTGATGTTGCAACCATTCCTTCTTTTACTCTCAAATAAAACTTACTATCTGGTTCATAATCACTTGTTGAACCAGTTTTGTATTTGGATGGTACAAGTTGATACATTGATAGTTCGGTTACTGCGGGGGATGTTACTTTGGTTTTATATCCAAGATATTTTGCTAATGCTAATACATTTCTTTTATCCTCTGCATATGGCATTAATGATTCTTTAAGAGTATCATCAATATAGTATCCTAAAACATCACCTATATAAGATGCCATTTCAATAAACATCATACCAGGTGAAGATTCATTAAAATCTGCGTGTGTTTTTGGAAAATAAGTTTTTGCAAACTCTATAAGATTTTCTCTAAAAGACTTAAAATCTTTATTAAGGTACTTTAGTGATTTACCTTTATCTTTAAAGTTTGAATTTACTGAATTATTTATTGCCATCTTATGTACCTAATGTAAATGTAACTGTTTGTAAACTTATAGCTTCACCAACTCTAAATTTAATTTCAACACCTACTTTGTTTCTATCTTTATTACTATCTGATATATCTATAAATATATCTTCTATCGTTATATAAGGTAACCATTTTTCAACTGATTCTGTTATCGTATCAGTTATTTTAATTTCAAATTCTGAATCTATTGGTTCAAATAAAAGAGATTGTAATCCACTACCGAATTCTGGTTGTGCTATTCTTTCTCCTTTTTTTGTTAGTAATAGATTTTTTAAATTACTTTTTGCCTGATTAAATGATGTGAAATTTTGTTCAAAGAAACCACCATCACCATTTTTTAATGGTAACGATAATCCTACTGCGTAATCGTTAAATTCCTCAGTATCAATTACTACCTTCTTTGAAATCTCATAAGCCATTTTTTAATCCTGTCCAGGTCTCCAATTTTTTTGTTTATTAAATGCTTTTACCAAAGAACTATTATCTCTGTTTAAAACTCTATCTAATCCTGCAAGACCAGTTTGTACTCCCAAACCTTGTGGTTTTGATGCTCCACCTGCTGCAAGATTTCCATATCCCATTTGATGAGCCATTGAATGTTGCAGGTTCGGTGGTACACCTCCTCCCATCGCAACATTAGTGCTGTTAAATTGTACTTGTTTATCCATTTGTGAAAATGGTTTTGTATTTGCAATTGCCTCATTGAGGGTTGGGTTTTTTGAATAAGTTTTTCTTTCCTCATTCAATACCGATTCTGCAAGAGAAAACGGGTCTACCTCTGTTTGAGGTTGTATGGGTTTAGATTCTTTTAATCTTAGTTTAATTTGTTCTTCAAGAATCTTAGGAAAAGTTTTAGTTAGAAATCTTTCTTGTTGTTTTGCAACTTCAGCTTCTACCAACACTTTTACTAATTTAGCTATTTTCTTCGCTTCCATAATTCTTAATTAAGTTTGTTTATCTTTATATAAATATTAATTCTTTATATTTTGAAGATTATTGGGGAACAGAATATCCAGTCCAATTAATTACACCGGGGCCAGGAACTGGTGTTGGTGCTACTGGATATAACGATAGTGTTATTATCAAACCTTGTACTGTCATTATGTGGGTTTGTATTGCTAATGCTAATATTTCAACAAAAGATTCTGTTTTCAAAACGGGTGGGGTTGGTAAATCAATACTCCATTCACCAGGATTTACTATAATATGTGTTTGTGTCTGTAAGTTTTGGAGAGTACCTGGTGCTGGAATCACTGGTAATGGGAATAAAGCTCCTTGGGCACCCATCCAATATCCTTTAAATGCTGGGCCCCAGTCACCAATACTTAATTGTCCTTCTTTTTTATAGTTGTTCATTGTTAGGAAGGCCTTTAATAAAGATTCCATTGTTTGGGTATTACCAGTTTGTAGTGGTACTTGATTCAACATATCGAATCCACCTTTAATAAGTACATCATATTCTCTTACAAGAAATTCAGCAAAATCATCACTGGTGTTTGGCTTTGCATCCATGTATTGTATCAAATTTTGTTTGAATACTGAAAGAGACATTAGTTCGTGTAGTTATTTGGAGATAATATATCCTTTAACTTATTCTTGATTGAATTATATTTTGGTGCGTTTACTGGTGGACCAGAAGGCCCTGCAGGTGTTGGATGTGTTTCACTTGCCAACTCTGTAAGTAGTTCGCTTAATAAATCTACTAACGCATTTCCTCTTACAAGTTGTTCTTCTGAATCATCTCCTATGTTAATCCTACCTTGTCCAGCAAGAATACTAAAATCATTATCAGTAGTTGTTATGTTTATATTATCACCGGTTGTTATATCAATACCAAGTGCATTATCAATTGACATCCCTTTATCTGAAATGAATCCATAGTTTCCTTTAGAATAAAAAATCATTTCAGCATTCTTTGAAGAAAATATTAACCTACCACTACTAATTAGTAGTTGGTCTCCTTTTAATTCATCTGCAGTTGGATACTCTTTAAATGTATCTGGTGTTGTTTCAAAATCAGATGTTCCTTTATCATCAACTGTACCAGGTATGAATGGTAGTTGGTAATCTCGTGAACCCATTACAATACTAGAACCATCTCTGTTTACATCTTCTTCAGTTAATCCTCCTACTTTTTGAGATTGAAACTCACCTTGTGATTCTCTTGATGGGTCGGATTCTCTATTTCTTATGATAATGGTTGGTGAAAATGTATTATCATTATTATTATATCCACTAAATCTTATAGATTGTCCAAATCTTGATTCTAATAAAGTATCACCTTCGTATAGTTTTAGTTTATGTATCTTAGCGTCTGCTTCAAAGTAATCTCCATAATCTCCTTGATTACTTGTATCACCTCCTTGTGGTTGACTAACTCCTGTTGATGCGTTGTTTCCATATGTTGAACCTTTGCCTGGTTTATCTGCATTTCCAAATTTATCTCTATATTCGGTTAATCCTTCGTTGGAAACATTTGGAGTTCCACTTGTTTCTAATCTAGTATAGAATTTTTTTCCTGCAATCCTTACTATGTTTACTTCTTCACCAAGTATTGGTAAAGTTCTTAGCGTATCATCTAAAGGATAAATAATTGGTAAATCATCATCTTGTACTTCTGAGTTAGATAGTGTTCTAGCACGAACTCCACCTACCTTACCAGTATGTACATCAGAAGAATCTACACCATCTACACTACTTACTTCTGCAAATCTTGGTAGTGATTTATTAGTATCATCTAATATTACATCGATTACTATACCAATATCACTTTGGTTTTTTCTTCTCCTTACATCTTTGGATGTTTGTACATTATTATCACCAAATTTAAACATTCTCGTTAACTTTCTGTTTTAGTTCTTCAACTTCGTTTGTTAGTTCATCAACTTTAGCATCTGTTTCTCCTGATACTTCATTTACAGTATCCTCTAATTGATTCAGTAATTGTTCTTTTTCTTTATCACTAAGGAATCCAACATCACCTTCGTTTTTATCTTTTGAGGCAATCATTCGTTGTGCAATGGCTGCCATTTTAATTAGTGATTCATCGTTTCTTACTGAGGTATCAACTAAATCTTTTATGATTGGACCAATTACTGCCATATCACCAGAATGTCTAATTACCTTTTTCATTTCGGCGATTAGTTCTGATATTCTACCTTTTTTATTTTGCTGGTTATCATAGATGTCTTTAAACAATCCACTTAAATCTTTGCCAGGAAATAATTCAAAATTTGTACTCATAATTTTTATACATTATCTTATATATAAATATCATAAATGAAAAAACCCTACTTTTTACAGTAGGGTCTTTCCTCAACCTTGTGTTATCGGATTATTGCTAACCCTTACTTTTTAATAATATGGTATAGTACAAAAGCACCTACGAGTCCTAAAAGACCCTCAGCACTTAATCCTCCCAAAATACCCATAATATTATCAACTACTGATACATTAGGCCAGAATGGGATTTCAACACCTTTGAATAGTACTTCAAGTACTACTCCTAAGGCAACGATACTAATACCGATTTTTGTTAATTCATCAGCCCAATTGCCGATATTCTTCAAAAATTCCATATTTGTCTCCTCTGTTTTTAGTTAAAAAGATAACCTCTTCCTTCTTCAAAACTTCGGACATGTCACTAATAACTATGATATATATGAACTAAAAAGTATGTTTTAGATTTTAACACCTAATGAGTAAACAATAACAGGTGTCAAACAAAAAACCCAACCTTACGGGGTTGGGTTTTGATACTAATCTCTTTGAATTACGATTAGTTTTTTAGAGTAACTAAGCTCTTCAAACTCAATACTTTCGAATACTCTAATCTATATATAAATATTACTATATGTTCTCAGAAAGTATTTTTTTAGAAAGAAATACATTACCAAGAACTAAATAATCCATATCACAATTCATAAATGTATCAATTGCTTCTTGTGAATCCCTAACCATAGTTTGGTCTTTTAGATTAAATGATGTATTAAGTAGTATTGGGTAATTAGTTATGTTTTTATATTCGTTTAATAATCTATACATTCTTGGGTTAGAATTATACTTTAAAGTTTGTACTCTAGCAGAACCATCTGTATGTGTTATTGCTGGTAAGTTTTCTCTGTGAGATTCTGATACTTTTACAATCTGATTCATATATGGAATATAATATGGTGGAGTAAAGTATTTTGTTCTATCCTCAAATGTTACCATAGGTGCAAATGGTCTGAATCCTTCTCTTTTCTTTACAACCATATTTACCCTCTTCTTCATTTGTGGGTCTCTTGGGTCTGCTAAGATAGAACGATTACCTAATGCTCTTGCACCAAATTCTAACTTACCTTGAACCCATCCAATAATATTTCCTTCAGAAATAAGTTTAGATACTTTTCTAAACAAGGTTGAATCTGGTATAACTTCCCAAAATATTTTATCTTCATTTTTTCTACATACCTCAAGAAACTCTTGATTGTTTTCTTCTGGTCCTAAGAATGGTGATTGATTATCTATCTCGTACCAATTATCTTTTGATTGTGTAAAATAGTAGTGTAGTGCTGCACCAATCGCAGAACCAGCATCAGATGGAGCAGATGGTATCCAAACATTTTTAAATTTAGTTTTTTCTTGTATCTTACCATTTGCAGTTCCATTGTAAGCACAACCACCACTTAAACAAAGATTTATTTCTTTTGTTTCTTTTTGTAAATGATTTAATAAATGAAAAAGTATTTTTTCATATGCATGCTGCAATGCTGCTGCTATATTTTTATGTTTATCTGTTATTCTTTCATTTGGTAATCTGTTTGGTATTTCTAATAACTCTGATAATTTATGATTGAACATAACTTTATCTGAATACTCGTATGTAAAGTATTTCATATTTAATTCAAACCCACCATCATCAGTTAGTGTATAGAGTTTATCAAACTTTTTATGATAAAATACTTCAGTACCATATGGTGCTAATCCCATAACCTTATACTCACCTTCGTTTGGTTTGAATCCAAGAAATGCTGTGATTGTGGAATATAACATTCCTAGTGAATGTGGAAACTTAATAGATTTAATTGGTTTCTGTTTGTTTCCATCAAAAGATGTAAGTGTGGTTGTTTCGTATTCACCAACACCATCTACTGTAAGAACTGCTGAGTTTTTGAATGAGGATGTAAAATATGAATACGCTTTGTGAGAATCATGATGAGAACCATAAACTATATTTACATTGGGATGAACATATTGTTTAAATAAATCATCTACATCGTTATTTGTATTACGATGTTTCCATAAAAGTTTTAGATTACCTATTGGGTTTTTAAAAAAAGTTTTTCTTGCAATATCAAGTATTCTTTTTCTTTTTTCATTTGGATTCTCATAGTAACATACTGTACTAATATCTGTATTATGAAGTTTATTATTTTGTAATATCCATTTTATTGATTGTATTGGAAAAGTACTATCGTGTTTTATACCACTAAACCTTTCCTCTTCAACTGCTGAAATAACTTTTCCATTTTGAACTAAACATACAGCAGAATCATGAAACCCAAACGAAACTCCTAATATGTATTTATCCTTTCCAAAACTCATTATTCTCTGTTGTAAATTCGCCTGATTCTAAGTATTCGTTTAGTATCTTTCTTTGATGTTGTTTCATTATGTTTACAACTTTAGTAATGTAATGTGTTTTAACATCTGTCATTTCTCTTATTAAAAGATATAAATGTTTTTTATTGAAGTTCTCAATATGTTCTGCTCTTCTAAATAATTCTAATACTGCATCTGCAATTTGTATATCTCTTTTCTTTGCAAATACTTTAGTTAAATTAACATCCCAATATTTTAACATAAGATTTTTAAACTGTTTCATTTCATTATTTTCCTGCTCATGATAAAAATCATTTTCTGGATTCCAAGTTACAGGCATTTCAGACATTAATGAGTTTTGTTTCCATCTTTTATAGTTACCATTATTTTTTAGGATTAGATGGTTCTTTGCAATAATTGTAAAATAAGAGAACGCCTTACCTTTACCTTCTTTAAACATATGCATTTTTTCTACCATAGTAGAAACAACTTCTGTTTGAATATCAATTTTTGGAACATCAAAGTAAGTAAACTTAAATGTATTTAAAACATTTTCTGCAAGTTTTTCAAATGGATATTTGATTCTTGTTTTATATATTTCGTTTCTTACTGCTGGGTCTTTCTCCTTGTTGTATTCGATAATTGCTTCTTGAGCAGGTGTACCAAAATACATTTTTGATTTTTTTCTTCTTTTTCTAGGCATCTTATGTAGTAGTGTTTAGTTCTTCAATAATTTCTTTGAGTTCTGTAAAAGCAGAACCTACCTCATCATCGGCTTCAAATGAACCTCTAATGTCAACATCTTGCATTCTTTCGTATGCTCGTTCAACTTTATTTCTAATTGAATCTGATTTGGATAACTCTTCTTCAATGTAATCTTGATACTGTTCGTTTTGTCTGTTAAGGTTTCGTATCCCTACAAGAAATACAATGTTTAGGAGTACAGACCCTCCTAATGCTATCATTTGATATAATTCCATAACTTTAATTTAATTTAATATCGTATCCACTAAATTGGGCCATGTACGATGTAATCTTTGTTCCGAATCCGTCTTTAAATACTTTTCCATTTTTAAAATATCTTTTAACAGACCCTTGTCCTCCAAGATGTGCAGCTGCTAGAATACCACTTTCTGAAATATACATACCATTGACTGTTTCACCATCGAATACATCTATAAAGGTTTGTAATTTTTCTTTGTTGTGTAGTAATAAAGCCATCATTGCTTGTTCTTGTAGTTCTGGACTATTTAAGAATTCTTCTCTACTTACATCGAATCCTAGTCCTTTCAGAGTTTTTCTTCCAAATTGGTATTTACCCATGTAACCCCATTTATTAGTAACATCATATCTGTTACCACTTTCTCTGAATCCAACATCCTTTAAGAATCTATTTAATTCATCCTCGTGATATTGTTTTTGTTTTCTCTGTTCTTCTAACTGCTTTTCAACTTGAGCAGATAGGTCAGATTTGTGATTTGTAGTCGATGAATCTATAACGCCCATCGAACCAAGTGTTAGCATACTTGCTAACAATACTATTTTTCTCATAAAGATTGCTCCTTTGATTATATTAGCTAATATACAAAACTTTTATGAATTTTCCAAATTTTTTAGAACTTTTTTTGGCTGTGTATATCATAAATATAAAATATTAAAGTATTTGTGCTCCTTCTTCGAGTAGAGGTAACGCTTTTTTATACTTCATAAATTCTGTTTTTCCATCAGAAAACTGCACCATAACTCTTTCGTTTCTACCATATTTTTTTTCTTTTACTATGGTTTGGGTATATCTTCTGATTTCATCTGTAATTAAAATACCATCTAAGTGGTCAATCTCATGTTGTGCAACCACACACTCTAATAACCCCTCATCACCAAAATAGTTATGTCCTTCTGTACCTATTTTCTTTGGTTCATCAGGTCCAAACTCTACTGTACCTAAGTTATCGGTTTCTACTGTAATTGATTGTGAGCGAATCGTGTGTCGTGGTTTAGTCATCGTTTTAGGAAGAGATAAACAAGATTCGATATAAACTACCCCATCTTCACTTCTCTTCGTTATACGAGGATTTACAAGTACTAAAGGTTCTTTCGTATTGATAACACAAACCCTTTTGTTTATTCCTATTTGGTTTGCTGATAATCCGAATCCTTTTTCTTTCTTTAATGCTGTCAGCAATGCTGCTGCTATAACATCTTGTTCTTCCTTATTTTTTGGTAACTCTGTAAGTGGTGTTCTTAACTTAGTTACATCTTGTACTATTTTACTCATTAAATAAATTTAATTGGTTTTTATCATTTACTAATTCTCTTGTTGATAAATCTGCTCCTAATTTTCTACGAGTTACAGTTTTACCTCCATCTGGTGATTCATATATCCAACCTCTTTCATCTTCTTTGAAGAAGTTTTCTTGTTGTAACCAATACAACTGTCTCACCTTTTCGCCTAACTCAAAATCGTTAGGATACTTTTCTACTAATTGTTTTATATGTGTGTCCATTATACTGCGGTATTATTAAATTTTTCTAGTAACCATGATGAAGATTGAACTTTATCTCCCAATCCCCATACCATATCGATACCATATCCTTTACAAACATCTTCTTCAGTAGCAGGAACTCCACCTTCAACTCTATCGCCTCCATTACCGAAAGCCATAACTCCTTCTTCCCAAGTTCCTCCATTATCTCTCATGTATTTGTGTCTTGCTGCATCTATAAAATCACATGCAGTAGTATCATTGTGTATTCTTGGATTCATAATATAAACCCAACTAACATCTTTGATATTATCCATTATAAAAGCTCTTTCTTTTTCTTTCATAAAAGATTTTCCTTTTTTATTTCTTAACCAATTATCATTGTTAAGTCCTATCCAAACTTCATCTGCAAGTTCTTTTGCATTTTGGATACATTGTATATGACCTTTGTGGACGGGGTCAAATCCGCCGCTAATTAAAATTACTTTATACTTTTTCATATTTTACTTTTACCATTTGAATTCCATGTTGTTCCAAATAACCCCATGTTCTTTGAATTATTCCACCCTTTAAAGCTTTGCCTATGTCTTGGTCTATCTTTATAATTTATATGATGGTTTAATGTTTTCAATAATTTAAATTGTGTTTCATCTGTATATAGTGCATTTTCTAATACTTTATAATTATCATGGTTTACCTTTTTATATTTTCCCCATAATTCATGCCAATTATCAATACTCCATTGTTTAGTTTTATCCACAATTTTTGTTATAGATTTTAATGCTCCTAGTGTATCATTTTCTCTATAATCAATATCAAATTCTTCTTTGAGGTATTTAAAATTTAATCCCCATTTATCTTCCATTATTTTATAATTCTTACCTGGAAATATCATGTATGTCATTGTTCCACAGAATAGTGGTAATAATGTTTTTTCTGATATATGTTCTAATATTCCCATGTAATCATTGAAGTTACGCTTTTTATCATGGATAGTATATGTTTCCATACCAATATTAAAATAACTTTCTCTATAAGCTTCTATTACAGATTCGTATGAAGTTCCACCTTTCTCTATTGTTAAATTGTGTCTTTCTTCATTTTCTGGTTTAATATAATCTTCAATAGATTTACCAGTAATTAATTTTATTTTTTCTATATTATCTAAACCAAAAGTATCATTAGGAAATTCATTTTTTATATTTAGTAAAGTTATATTGCTGTATTCATCCAACTCTTCATCTTTGATATTTCTTGCTGTTATTAAAGAATCGTGTGGGATACCAAAAGTGAGTAATTTATCTAGTGTGTGATATCTCAAAGCGTTTGGTTTATTTACAAAACAACTAATGCTGTAGTTTCTATGATAATTAGATTCATTTGGTGTCCACGCGTTTTCAAAATATGAACTTAATGGTTGTGTATCATCTGGTACCATTACAGGGTCTGCCTGGTATGTTTTTATTAAATAATCTAATTCTGTTCTTTTAATATTACAATCTAATATAATTAAATCTTCTTCTTTAAATCCCCATTCCTTTGTAACAACATCTTTTAAAAATTTTTCTGTTTCTCCTACCCAAGATTCTTGTCTTAACACTACCATTACCTTTCCTCCATTCTTTTTTACTATTGGATACATTTCTTCGTAGTAATGTTTGAACTTGTTAAAATCTGCACCTTGATGAAAATGTTCATGTGTAATATCTAATAGTTTACAATTATCTGGTGGTACTCGTTTAAAAGTCAAATCTTTTAGATGTGGTATTGTATTTCCCAATTCAGTAGATGGTGGTTGGAATCTATCACTACCCTCATTTGTATCAACTATATGAGGAGAACAAAATTCTATTACTTCCATATCCCCATTTCCATAATTTCCAATTGCAGGACCAATATGAGTGAGTT
>CEQN01191416.1_pt1 | contig 26000 bp, 25 predicted proteins | sample 427011 | NCBI WGS metagenome assembly CEQN01 (sample SAMEA2621277, study PRJEB7988) | marine metagenome | biome: marine biome (ENVO:00000447); feature: deep chlorophyll maximum layer (ENVO:xxxxxxxx); material: "saline water (ENVO:00002010), including plankton (ENVO:xxxxxxxx)" | depth 120 m
ACCTCCATTATCAATTTCTGGATTTTGTGAACCTAAACCAACAAAAGTCACATTAGAGTCAATCATAAAGTTTTTCCCATCATCTAAATATTTTGAGTTATTAATTGTTTTTAAGACATCTTGCTCAATTAACTTAGAAATACGGTTAGTTTTATTTATTGAAGTCCCCTCAGGATATTCAATGTAAATAAAAATTTGTTGAGGTTCATTTTCTGGAAAAAACTCAACTTTTGGGGCAGAGATACCTAAGATAATAAATGATGAAAATAGAAGAGCAATTGTTGATGATAAAAGAAGGAAAGGCACCTTTCCTGATAATGATAGTCCTAATAGTCTAGTGTAGTGTTTTTCTAATCTAACTAATAGCACTGTTCTAAAATATAAAGCCCATTTTTTTATAAATAGTTTGTAAGCCCATAATAATGTGTTTAGTAGAAGTAATAAAGTACCAACACCTCTTAACCCTCCAGGAAAAAATATTAATGGAATTCCTATAACACTCAATAAAAAGCTAACTTTTTTAAGTTTCTTCCTTCTAATTATTTTGTCTTTAGTACTCATGAATTTTGAAATAAGCATAGAATTAAAAAATATTGCCACAACTAATGATGAGCCTAATACAATTGAAAGCGTGAAAGGAAAATAAACCATGAACTCACCTATTGTTCCAGGCCAAAACCCTAGGGGAATAAATGCTGCTACTGTAGTTGCAGTTGATACAATTATTGGAGAAGCAATTTCTCCAATCCCTTTTTTAGCAGCTTCAATTTTAGACATACCCTCTTTTTCCATTAGTCGATATGCATTTTCAACAACAACGATTCCATTATCAACTAACATACCCATTCCCATAATTAGTCCAAAAAGAACCATGGTATTGATTGTACTTCCTAAAAAATTTAAAATCATAAAAGACATTAGCATTGACATAGGAATTGCGAACCCAACAAAAAGAGAATTTCGAAAGCCTAAGAAAAACATTAAAACTGTAACTACTAGAATGACTCCAAAAATTATATTATTAACTAAATCACTCACAATATTTTTAGTTGTATTGGATTGATCGTTTGAAATTTCAACATCTATTGTATTAGGAAAATCATTTGATTTAACATCTTTAATCAATTTTCTTATTTTGTCAACAGTTAGAATTAAATTCTTACCACTTCTTTTTTTTATGTCAAGGATAAGAGCTTTTTTTCCATTAGATCTTGCATATGAATTTTTTTCTTTTTCCTGAAAAGAAATTTTTGAAATGTCTCTTAAATAAACGACTCCTTTTTGAGTTTTAATAACAAAATCATTTAGATCTTCAGGATTATTTATTTCTCCTAACACCCTTAAGTTTTTTCTTAGTCCATCTCCTTCAATACTTCCTGCTGAAAGTGTATTATTTTCTCTTTGAATTGTATTTATAATATCATTAAATGAAACAGATGATGCTGTCATTTTGAGAAGATCCACTGCAACTTCTACTTCAAATTCCTGAACTCCTCTTAAAGCAACTTCTTTTATTTCAGACATTTGTTCAATTTTGTCTTTAAGAAGTTCTGCGAAATATTTCATCTCTTCAATTGGAAGATCTCCCGTTAAACCAACATTTAAAATTGGAATTTCTTCAGACAAGGTTAATTCAAAAACGTTTGGTTCAACCTTAGAGTTGTTAAAAGTTGGCCAATCTGCTCCAGATGTAATTGCATCAACTTTATCTTTGACTTGAATCTTGGCATTTTCATTAGATATGCCTTCATCAAATTCTACATTTATTAATGACACATTTTCTCTAGAGGTTGAAATAATATCAACAAGATTTTTTACTCCTTTTAATTCTTCTTCCAAGGGATCAGTAATTAATCTTTCAATATCTTCCGCAGTATTTCCTGGAAAAACAGAGCTTACAAAAATTCGGTTTTCTTTAATTTCGGGGTAATTTTCTCTGGGCATAGAAAAATAGGCAGAAATCCCTAGAAAAAGAAAAACAAAAATAATAACATAGATTAGTGTGCTGGTCTCTATAGCCCAAGATGAGGGTTTAAATTCTTTATATTCAGAAGATTTTTTCATTTATATAATTATATATATTTAATAGTCAGGAGATTTTACAATTTGATTATCTTTTATGAGCCTTAAGCCGTCTTCTACGATGAGATCCCCATTTTTAAGACCTTCAACTATTTCAATTTTATTTTCTGAACTTCTTCCTAGTCTAACAAATGTTTTAATGGCTTTATATTTCTTTTCATCATTATTAATTAACTCAAGTTTAAAAACATAGAAGTTGCCTAAACTGTTTTCAATTATATTTTTTTGAGAAATTAATATTGCATTAGGATTTTCATAATCATTAATAAAAACTTTAGCTGTCATATTTGGTTTGAAATCATTTTCATTATTATCAAGTACAATTTCAATTCTAAAATTTCTATTACTAGGATTAATTACATTTCCAACAGAGGAAATTTTAGATTCAATAGTTTTTTTTAGTGTTGGAATAAAAACTATAGCTTCTGACTTTTCTTTGATTTTAGCAATATGTGTCTCAGGGACTTCAGCTTTAACTTTTACTTGATCAAGATTTATAATCCTCAATACAGGAGATATTCCAGGATTTACATTGCTGCCTGGATCAGCAATTAATTCATCTATAGTTCCATCAAAAGGAGCCGCTATTTTAGATTTCATAATTTGATCATTTAATTGATCAATATTTTTTTTTAAGCTCAAATAATTAGTTTTTGCTTTTAAAAATTCAATTTCTGATCCAATTTTTTGATTCCATAAATTTGATTGTCTTTCATAAGTAGTTTTAGCTAAATCTACTTGTAGTTTTGTTTGATCTAATTTTGCAATAAGACCTTCATTTGAAAGTTTAATAAGATCAGATCCTTTTATAACTTTTTGTCCTTCCTTAACATATATTTTTTCAATTATACCAGGAATCTCAGGATAAAGAATTAGGTTTTTATCTGACTCAAATGAACCTTGAACTTCAATGTAATGTTTAAATGGCTTGCTTTCAATTTTTGAATTTGTTACTAATGGAAATTTTTTATTTTCGTCCAGATCAATAATTGCATCATTTAGCATTTCTAATTCTTCTTGTAAAGAGTTTATAGTATTACTTATTGAAGATTTTTTATCCTGAATCAACTTTAAGTCGTTAGAATTTATGATCGATTTGGTGTCGCTTAGTTTTTCATCGTTGCAACTAAATAATAAGATAGTCAGGGTTAATATAATATTGATATGTGTTTTCATTATACTTATTAATTTGTAATATTCAAAAGTGTTTCTAATTCTATTTTTTTTGATACCAATTTTTTTAATGCATCTAAATATTTTTTTTGTGAATTATAGAGTTGTATTTGAGCTTGTCTTAATTCAAAGCTAGATATCATGCCTTGAGAAAATTTTATTTGATTTTTATTTTCTATTCTTTCTGCAAGACTCATTGTATTTTTAGTCGCATATAAATTGTCAATAGCAAGTTCATAATTGGCTTTTGCATTTTTAGCAGAAATTTTTATTTGTTGTTGAGCAGTTTCTAGGTTGGTTTTTGATTGTTCGTATGATATTTTTGCCATTTGTGAGCTAGCCGACCTTCCCAAAGAACTGAAAAGGGGTACATCAAGACTAACTCCAAATAAAGCGGAGCCAAACCATTTTTGATTTTGGTTGTAAAATGAAAAAGAATTACTATTTCCAGTGTATGCTCCACTTATAAAGGTCGATAGTTTTGGAAGTGATTTGCTTTGCTCTAATTTATATTCGAGCCTTTTGTATTCAACATTATTATTCGCTATTTTAATATCAATATTAGAATTAATATCCCACGATTCAAGTTTTGGTATTTCAAGTATTTGAGAATTAATGATTGACTCTAGAGAGCTCTTGAGCTTTAAAGTATCATTCTCATTGTATCCCAATAAAAATTTTAAAACATCCATTAGTAAAAGACTATATTGAGCAGCAAAATTTCTTTGTGATTTTAATTCTGACAATGTTATCTCTAATTGTTCAATACTTTCCTCTTCAATTAGTCCATTTTGATATAATTTTTTGGTTTCGTTAAGAGTTTTATTTAAAGTATTTATATTTTTTTCTATAAAATCAATATTAGCCTCTGAAAGCAAAGTGTTTACATAAGAATTTGTAACTTGTTTTTTTACTTCAAGAGTAGTTTTTTCCAAGGCATTATCAGAAATCTTTAAATATGTTTCAGTTGCTTTTACTCCTACAAGATAAGAACCGTCAAAAAGAAGTTGACTTATTCGAGCTGACCCTACTAAATTTTGTTCAGTACCAAAACTTACTTCAGTAAACTCTCCTTCTTGACCGCCAAAAAATTGAGCAGGAATTAAAGAAACTGGCAACTCTAAAAAATTTGTATAATCAAAATTTGCTTTAACTTGAGGTAAGCCTATTGAAATAGTTTTCCATTTTTCTTTATAGGCTTTATCAATTTCTCTTTTAGCATTTTTAATTTCTGAGTTATTTTCAATTGCAAAACTCAATGCTTCATCTATGGTGAGGCTTTGAGGATATTCCTGAGCTGATATTAAGCTTACTAAAAAAAATAAAATTATGATCTGGTTTTTCATTATTCAATTTTTATCAATTTTGTTTAAAAGTTCAAGCCCTTTGGGAGTAGAAATTGCTCTTAGATGATATTCTATGAAATCTTCAATAAGTTTCTCAACTTTGAATTCATTTATTGGAAATAAATTAATGTCTCGAACTCCCCTCATACCATTTAGATATATTCGAGTAATAAAATCTATATTAATTTCTTTTCTAAAATATTTTAACTTAATGCCTTTATTAAGACTTTCATGAATATTATCTCTAAACAAATGAAGCTCTCTATCCTTAAGTTTTTGATAGATTTCAGGATAAAATTTCTGTAATTGAAATTGAGGAGCGGTTTCAGTGTTTCCTAATATTTTCATAGCTTCTTTTTTAATTTCAAAAAGTTCGATTATTGGGTTTTTGGCATTATTTCTTATTTCATTAATTTTTTTTAGAAGTTGATATTGTATGTGCTCTGTACATGAAATAATTAGATCATTTTTATTATTAAAAAATTGGTAAATTGTCTTTTTGGAGATACTCATAGATTGAGCCAAATCATCCATAGTGATACTTTTAAACCCCAGTGACAAGAATAATTCTGCTGCCTTTAAAATAATTTTTTCTTTCATTAGGGCGCAAATTTAAAAAAGGAAACTTTAAAAACCAAATAAGTTTCTAGTGTTTATATAATAATTTGGTTAGATTATTTATATACATTTATAAAAAAAATAAATGCCTTCAATAAATGAATATCAAAAGCTATTCACAGAATATTTGAATTCATGTTCACTAGAAACCTCTCCTAAAAATCTATATCAGCCTGTAAAATATATTTTAGGTTTGGGGGGTAAAAGAATTCGTCCAATATTAACCTTGCTATCAACAGATATTTTTAATGGAAATACTAAAAATGCATTATCAGCTGCTTTGGCAATTGAAGTTTTTCATAATTTTTCATTAATTCATGATGATATAATGGATAAGGCCCCATTAAGAAGAGGAAAAAAAACTGTTCATGAAAAATGGGATATAAATACAGCTATTCTATCTGGTGACGTAATGTTAATATGGGCTTATGAACTTCTTGAAAACTATTCACCAAAGAAAAGTTATTTACTATCTAAAATGTTTTCTAATACAGCAAGAAAAGTTTGTGAAGGGCAACAATTAGATATGGAATTCCCCCACAAAGAAAATATTTCAATTAATGATTATATGATAATGATTGAAAATAAGACCGCTGTATTAGTTGGTTGTGCATTGTCTTTTGGAGCTATTCTTTGTAAAGCTAGTAATGATCAAATAAATCAATTATATAATATTGGTATTGATTTAGGATTAGCTTTTCAATTGCAGGATGATTATTTGGATGCTTTTGGGGATTCTAACAAATTTGGAAAACAAATAGGAGGAGATATTATTGAAAATAAAAAAACTTTTTTATCTATACACGCTATCAATAATTTAAGTAAGAAGCATAAAATGGAATTTAATAACTGGAACAGATTAAATCCAAAAAATGTAAATGATAAAATAGCTGCAGTCACCAAATTTTACAGATCATCCGGAGCACTAGAAGCGATCAAAAATAAAATTGATTTGTTTTACGAATCTGTAATCTCTAAAATTTATAATTTAGATTTGAATACTAATAAAAAAGAATCACTTTTAAATTTTGTAAATAAAATAGTTTATAGAGAATTTTAAAAAATTCTATTTATTAGAGCTTCTATAAACCACTTTTTCTTGAATGTCATTATTAATCGTAATTCTTCTATGATATTAGTTTTATTATCTAAGAATTTAAATATTGTTTCTAATTTATTTTTTTCAAACATTCTTTTAAATAGAGAGTGTCCTTTATCATTATGCTTGGAGAGAACATCTAAAAACAGTAAATCATAAAACCAAAAACGTGAACGTTTTTCAAATTGATTAACAGGTTTACCAGTTTTTAAAAATGATACTAAAGACTCAACCTTATTTATTGTATTTAAGAAAGTATATCCTGTACTTGCTTTTGACCATCCACCAGCTGTTCCAATATTAAGAAGCTTTTTCGTATTTCCAGATTCAAATTTATAAGTAGTCATTGGGATGATGCCTTTTTCCTGTTCAATTATTTTGAAGTCTCCAGAATTTAAATTATTCAGATAAGATTTTATTGAATTAATATATTCTCTTTTTTCTAGTTCATTTTTAGAAAAAAGTGTATACTCAACTAAGGCTTTTGTTTTTGAAAAGGGTAGAATGTACATAAATCTTGTTGATTTTTTTTGAGGTATATCAAAATCCATAAAAGTTACCAAATCAGGGTTGAAAATATCGTTTTTAACTTCAACTAATTGACCTACAAAGTGTTGTTTTAATAAAGGATATTTCTTTTGATTTTCTAGTATTTTAATGTCTAGAATACTTGTAAAAATATACTCTGCAGAAAAATTTCCTTTATTTGTAATTACAATATTTTTGAGTTTATTGATATTGCTGATCTTAGCATTTAGATATGTAAGATTATTTTGCTTTCTATTTAAATTTCTAAAATTATTGTAAAAATCTATTCCTCTTATTAGCTTGTAAGTATATGGCTTTGTTTCATAATTTTTTTGAAAATTTTTATCTTTGAAACATGCGTGATTCCATGATTTACTAACAATTTTATCTAATTTGCCTTTTCCTTTTTCCCAGAAACACCAAGTCCTGTCATTAATATTTTTTTTATCCATCTCAATTAATAAAATTCTTTTATTAATAAAAAAATGATCAGAAATCAATTCATTAGCAAGAAGGAGACCAGAAGCTCCTCCTCCACAAATTATATAATCAAATTTATTTTTCTTCATTTAAGTATTATTTCAAAAATATATAATAAAGATTAATACTATCCTTTTTTATTTAGTTTTGCTAAAAATATTTCTTTTAATGGAAAATGTTATTACATTTTTTGAATCAATCAATCCAATTCTTGCAGCTCTATATGCAACCATTTTTACTTGGGCATTAACAGCATTTGGAGCATCATTCGTCTTTATATTTAAAACAATGAATAGAGCAATTTTAGATGCAATGCTTGGTTTTACAGGAGGTGTAATGGTTGCTGCAAGTTTTTGGGGCCTGTTATCTCCTGCTATTGAGATGACTCCAGGAATAGGACTGCAAAAGGTCATCCCTGCTTCTATAGGATTTGGTTTAGGTGCTATATTTATTTTTTTATTAGATAAAATACTGCCACACATTCATATAAATTTTAAAGAAACAGAAGGAATAAAAACTCCTTGGAGAAGAACAACACTAATGGTTATGGCTATAACGCTTCATAATATTCCAGAAGGATTGGCTATTGGTGTTTTATTTGGTGGAGTAGCCTCAGGGATTCCTGAGGCTTCAATTGCTGGTGCTGTAACTTTAGCAATTGGAATTGGTATTCAAAATTTTCCAGAAGGTATAGCTGTAGCTATGCCTTTGAGAAGACAAGGTGTAAGTAGATTCAAGAGTTTTTGGTATGGACAAATGTCAGCAATTGTAGAGCCTATTGCTGCTGTAATAGGTGCAGCTGCAGTAACTTTTTTTACACCGCTTCTTCCTTATGCATTAGCATTTGCAGCTGGAGCTATGATTTTTGTTGTAGTTGAGGAAGTAATTCCTGAAACTCAACAGGACAAATATACAGATATTGCTACTTTAGGATTTATAGTAGGTTTTATAATAATGATGATTTTAGATGTTTCTCTAGGCTAGTTCTTCGAAATTGGATTCCACCCTTGAGCTATTATATCTATTTTTTGATTTGAACGATCAATTAATTTACCAGATATTTCAGAATCTGAAAAATGACCAATTATTGTTAGGTAAGGATGGTCTTTAATTTTATCATATTCAGATTGTGAAATGGCCATTAAAAGTTCATAATCTTCACCTCCATTGAGTGCTGCAGTTGTTGGACTAATTTTAAACTCATTGCAGATTTTAATTGTTTCAGGATCAATTGGAATTTTTTCTTCATAAATATAACATCCAATTCTTGAAGCTTTACATAAATGAAGTATTTCTGATGAGAGACCATCACTAATATCAATCATGGCATTGGGAATTATTTTTAATGTTTTTAAAAGTTCATGAATATCTTTTCTTGCATCAGGTTTCAATTGTCTTCCTATACAATAACTATATTGATCTAGATCAGGTTGAACTCTAGGGTTTACTTTAAATACAGCTTTTTCTCTTTCTAAAACTTGAAGCCCAGCATATGCTCCTCCCAAATCACCTGAGACAACAAGTAAATCATTATTTTTTGCTCCACTTCTTTTAGAAAGAGTTTTTTTATTGATTTTTCCAACTGCATTGATTGAAATTACTAATCCTTTTGTCGAGCTTGTAGTATCTCCACCTACTAAATCAACATTATATTTTAAACATGCCGCTTCTATGCCGGAGTAAAATTCCTCTAAGGCTTCAACTGGAAATCTATTAGAAACAGCTATTGAAACTGTTATTTGACTTGGTTTTGCATTCATAGAGTACAAGTCAGATAAATTCACTATAACAGCTTTAAAGCCTAGGTGTTTTAGAGGAACATATGATAGATCAAAATGAACCCCTTCAATTAAGAGATCTGTACTTAAAACACTTAAGTTATTTTTAAAATCAATTACACAAGCATCATCACCAATACCCAATAAACTTGAGGTATTCTTAATAGTAAACTTCTTTGTAAGATGATTAATTAATTGAAACTCACCCATAGATTCAATAGGTGTAAGTTTTTTATTTTTATCCTCTAACATGAGACAAAAGTAAACAAATAGATGAATCCTAATGTAAATAATATTATTACATACGAATTGATTAAATTGCAAAATGAGAAAAACTTATTTTTTATTTTTTGTTATTCTAATTTTTATAAGTTGTAATAAATATGAGTTTGAAATAATTAATGAAGCGATTATCTCTGATCAAATTATAGATACTCCATCATCAGTTACAGACCCTCCATTAATTCAAACTCCAAATTCAGAAATTAAAAAATGTGAGGGCGGATACGCTAATGGTTATCCATGTAAAGGGATGGATCTTTATAACCAAATTACATTATCAGAATTTAAAAGTAGTTTTGCGAATGATAATTGGGGATGGACTGATCGAGATACGGGAAAAGAATATGTTATTCAGGGATTAAATGATGGAACAGCTTTTATTGATATAAGTGATCCTTTAAATCCAATTATTCTTGGAAAACTATCTGTTTCTACGCCTAGTACATGGAGAGATATTAAAGTTTTTAAAAATCATGCATTTATAGTTTCAGAAGCTATTGATCATGGCCTTCAAATATTTGATTTAACTCGCTTAAGAGAAGTTAATGAATTTAAAGAATTTATTCCAGATAAAAGATATAATGTTTTTGGAAGTGCTCATAATATTGCAATAAACGAGGCCACAGGCTATGCTTATATTGTTGGAAGTCAGAGATATTCTGGAGGCCCAATCTTCATTGATATTAATGACCCTAAAAACCCTGAAGAGGTTGGTGGATATAGAAATATGGGATATTCGCATGATGCCCAAATAGTTGTCTATCATGGTCTAGATGAAAATTTTACGGGTAAGGAAATATATATTGGAAGCAATAGTGACGGAGGTTCAAATAATAAAATTGTTGTAGTTGATGTTACTGATAAAAACAATCCACAATTGATCTCAACAAAATCTTACAGTGGATCTGGATATGCTCATCAAAGTTGGCTTTCTTCAAATCATAAATTTTTATTTTTTGGCGACGAATTAGATGAATATTATTATGGAGGCAATACTAAAACTTATGTTTTTGATATGTCAGATTTAAGCGCACCAGAAATGAAACTTATTTATGAAGGATCTACAAATGCTATAGATCATAATGGATATGTTGTTGGAGGATTGTTTTATTTATCAAATTATACAGCTGGTTTGAGGGTTATTGATATTTCTCAGATAGAAAATAATTCAATGGATGAGGTTATGTTTTTTGATACTTATCCAGAAAGTGATTTAAGTAGTTTTGATGGAGTTTGGAATGCATATCCTTTTTTTCAAAGCGGAATAGTTGCAATTAGTGATGGACAAGGTGGACTTTTTCTGGTAAAACCATCTGATTAAATGAGAAAGATATTTTATTTAATTTTTTTAATTTATTCCTGTTCTCCAGATTTTTCAGAAATAAATTTTTCAGATTTAACTTTTCTAGAAAACAGTATAAAAGTAATAGAAATTATTGGTGGAAGTGAGGAAGATATAGTCAAAAAAGTTGTTGCGACTAATGATGGAGGGTTTGTTTTAGTTGGAAACACCAAAAGTATTGACGGATATTTTGAAATTAAAGATAGAATAGGAAATGATGTTTTTTTAATAAAATTTGATTTAGAAGGTCAAATAGAATGGATTAATACATATGGAGGATCAGATGATGATGTTGGAAATGATGTGATTGAAACTGAAGATGGAAAATTTTATTTAATTGGCTATAGTAAGAGTAGTAATGGTGATGCCTCGATTAATAAAGGTCAACATGATAATTGGCTTATAAAAATTGATTCTAAGGGAAAGCTAATTTGGGAAAAAAGTTATGGTTTTGCTGGACATGACCACGCATACAATATCATTAAAACAAATGATGGTGGATTGTTTTTTAATGGTTTTATAGATGTAACTGCCTCTCAAGGAGAAGGAGGTTTGCTAAGACATGGTGTTGGAGAGTTTTGGTGTCATAAAGTAGATATGAACGGAGAAATAATATGGAGAAGATATTTTGGAGGATCAAATAATGATAGATCCTATGATGCAATAGAAACTAGTGATGGGGGTTTTATTTTAGTAGGAACATCAGAAAGTCAAGATGTTGAAAAAACTATTTCATTTGGAAGTTATGATATTTGGGTAATAAAAATCTCATCATCTGGGAATTTGATATGGGAGAAATCTTATGGAGGAAGTGCAATTGATGAAGGCGTTAAAATAATTAAAAGTCAGGATGATAATTATATGATTATCGGCAATACAAACAGTAAAATTATTGAGGGAGTTAATACGATTGGAAATAATGATTTTTTAATGATAAAAATAAATTCTTCTGGGACTTTATTAAATATGTTTCGTCATGGAAGCACTGAATTTGACTATGCTAAAGATATAATTCAAACTAAAGACGGAAGTTATTTCATAACTGGATATTCAAGAAATCCAAAAAATATTGAAGGCACAAGTCTTAAAAATAATGCCGTGTTTTTAATTCAAACTCAAAGAAGTGGAATCATTCAAAATGCCTGGGAGTTAAATGGCGGAAATGAAGATCTTGGATATTCAATCTCTCAATTAAATAATGGCTCAATTGTCCTTGCTGGAACAACTGAAAGCATCGATAGCGATTTTATTGATAAAAAAACAACCAGTAAAGATATTTTTATTGCCATTTTAGATAAGTAGATCTTATTCTAGAATAATCAATATTTATAAACTATTTCTCCCATATTTAATGTATTAACTATATTTGTAGTGTTTTCATTCAAACATAATAATTAAGATGATTAAAGTATCTGCTTCGGCTAAAAATAAAGTGAAAGTATTAATGAAAGAAGAGGGGTTTGATTCAAACCTTGATTATGTTAGAGTAGGGGTCAAAAGTGGAGGGTGTTCAGGTCTATCATATAATTTGAATTTTGATAACAAATTAAATGAGCTTGACACCGTTTATGAAGATAATGATGTTAAAATAATAGTAGATAAAAAAAGCCTTTTATATTTAATTGGAACAACTTTAGAATATTCTGGAGGATTAAATGGAAAGGGATTTGTTTTTAATAATCCAAATGCTGAAAGAACATGTGGATGTGGAGAAAGTTTTTCTCTTTAAAGATAAAATATGGCATATACTGAGGAGGAATTAAAAAAAGAATTAGAAACCAAAGAATACGAATATGGTTTTTATACAGATATAGAGTCTGAAACATTCCCAATTGGACTAAATGAAAAAATTATAATTGCAATTTCAAATAAGAAAAAAGAGCCCAAATGGATGACCTTATGGAGGCTGAATGCATACAAAAATTGGCTTAATATGGAAGAGCCTGAATGGGCTAATGTTAATTATGATAAACCAGACTTTCAAAAAATTTCGTATTATTCTGCTCCTAAAAAAAAAGATCAGTATAAGAGTCTTGATGAGGTTGACCCTGAATTATTAGAAACTTTTAATAAATTGGGAATTTCTATTGATGAACAAAAAAAACTTTCTGGAGTTGCAATGGATATTGTTGTTGATTCTGTTTCTGTGGCTACAACTTTTAGAGAAACTTTAGCGGAAAAGGGTATAATTTTTTGTTCAATCTCAGATGCAATAAGAGATTACCCTGAACTAGTCAAAAAATATATTGGTTCTATAGTCCCTTCAACAGATAATTATTACGCTGCTTTGAATTCAGCAGTTTTTTCAGATGGTTCTTTTTGTTATATTCCAAAGGGTGTAAAATGTCCAATGGAATTGTCAACCTATTTTAGAATAAATCAAGCTGGGACAGGTCAGTTTGAGAGAACTCTTGTAATTGCTGACGAAGGAAGTTATGTAAGCTATCTTGAGGGCTGTACTGCTCCATCAAGAGATGAAAATCAATTACATGCTGCAGTTGTAGAGTTAATTGCTCATGATAATGCTGAAATCAAATATTCAACAGTTCAAAATTGGTTCCCTGGCAATAAAGAAGGTAAGGGGGGAGTGTATAATTTTGTTACAAAAAGAGGAATGTGTCATAAAAATTCAAAGATTTCTTGGACTCAAGTTGAAACTGGATCTGCCGTAACATGGAAATATCCTTCTTGTGTTTTAAAGGGAGATAATTCTATTGGAGAATTTTACTCAATTGCAGTAACTAATAATTTTCAGCAAGCAGATACAGGAACTAAGATGATTCATTTAGGAAAAAACACTAAAAGCACAATAATATCCAAAGGAATTTCTGCAGGTAATTCTCAAAATAGTTATCGGGGGTTAGTTCAGGTTAATTCTAGGGCTAAAAATGCAAGAAATTTTTCTCAATGTGATTCACTTTTGATGGGTAATAAATGTGGAGCCCATACTTTTCCTTACATTGAAGCAAAAAATAAATCTGCACAAATAGAACATGAAGCAACAACTAGTAAAATAGGTGAGGATCAAATCTTTTATTGTAATCAAAGGGGCATTAATACTGAAAAAGCGATTGCATTAATAGTAAATGGTTTTAGTAAAGATGTTTTAAATAAGTTGCCAATGGAATTTGCAGTAGAAGCCCAGAAACTCTTAGAAATCTCACTTGAAGGCTCAGTGGGTTAAATTAAAATTATTCAATATGCTAACAATAGAAAATCTTCATGCAACAGTTGATGGAAAATCAATATTAAATGGTATTGATTTAGATGTAAAATCTGGAGAAGTACACGCAATAATGGGTCCAAATGGATCTGGAAAAAGCACTTTATCTTCAGTTATAGCTGGAAATGAAGTGTATGAAATTACAGAAGGAAATATTCTTTTGAATGGTGAAGATATTAATGAATTAGATGCAGAAGAAAGAGCCCATAAAGGAATTTTTATGTCTTTTCAATATCCGGTTGAAATTCCAGGCGTGAGTGTAACAAACTTTATTAAAACTGCGATTAATTCGTCAAGAAAAGCTCAGGGATTGGATGAGATGGCTTCTAGTCAAATGTTAAAAAAAATCAGACAGAAAGCGGCACTACTTGACATAAACACTAAATTTTTATCTCGCTCACTTAATGAAGGCTTTTCGGGTGGGGAAAAGAAACGAAATGAAATATTTCAAATGGCAATGTTAGAGCCTAAACTTTCTATACTTGATGAGACCGACTCTGGTTTAGACATAGATGCACTTAAAATTGTAGCAAATGGAGTTAATAAGTTAAAAAACAAGAATAATGCAGTGATTATTATAACTCATTATCAAAGACTTTTAAATTATATTTCTCCTGATTTTGTTCATGTTCTTCATGATGGTAAAATTGTTAAATCAGGGACAAAAGATTTAGCAAAGAAACTAGAAGCTAAAGGATATGATTGGATTAAACAAGAATTGAATTAATGGAATTGAAAGAAAAGTTGCTAGATTCTCACTTTGCTTTTGAAGAACAATCAGAGGTTAACGACACTATTCACGATTATAGAAGTAAGGCTCTTAAAGTTTTTGAAAAAAAAGGATTTCCTACAAAAAAAATTGAGGCATGGAAGTACACATCTTTAGAAAAATTAATTAATAAAAATTATACTTTATTTCCTAAAACAACCCCTGCAATTGAGCTTAAAGATGTTAAGCCATATTTTTTAGATGATATTGATACTTATAAAATTATTTTTGTTGATGGAGTTTACAGCCCATTCTTGTCTGAAACCACTCATGATGGTTTAGATGTATGTTTATTGTCTGCAGCTTTAGCAAAGCGAAAATATAAATCAGTTATTGATAAATATTTCAATAAAGTTGCCACTAAAGATGAGAGTTTATCAGCCCTTAATACAGCATTTGCCAAGGAAGGTGCATATATTTATATTCCACAAAGTAAAGTATCAGAAAAGCCAATTGAAATTATTCATTTTTCAACTGGAAAACAAAAATCTCTTTGGCTTCAGCCTAGAAATTTAATTGTAGTTGAGAAAAATGCTCAGGCTCAAATTATTGAAAGACATCAGAGTTTATTACCTCATGACATTGTTACTAATGTTGTAACTGAAATCTATGCTCACAAAGATTCTTTGATTGACTATTATAAAATTCAAAATGATTTAGACTCAGCTAGTTTAATAGATAATACATATATAAACCAAGAAAAAAACAGCCATGTTAGCTTACACACTTTTTCTTTCGGAGGAAAATTAGTAAGAAATAATTTAAATTATTTTCATTTAGGTCAAAATATACTATCAACTCTTAAAGGGCTAACCATTTTAAAAGGAAATCAACATGTCGATCATAATACCCTTGTAAATCATTCTAATCCAAATTGTGATAGTCATCAAGATTATAAAGGAATTTTTTCTGAAAAATCAAAAGGTGTTTTTAATGGAAAAATTTTTGTAGATAAAATAGCTCAAAAAACAAATGCTTTTCAGCAAAGTAATAATATTTTAATTGATGATAAAGCTACCATTAATTCAAAACCTCAACTCGAAATTTTTGCCGATGATGTTAAATGTTCTCATGGATGTACCATTGGACAGCTTGATGAGGACACTTTATTTTATCTTCGATCAAGAGGAATTCCAAGAAAAGAGGCAAAAGCCTTATTAACATATGCATTTGCAAACAATATACTTGAGAGTGTGCAAATTAACGTATTGAAAAAAAGAATAAACAGTCAAATTGCAAATAAATTAGGAGTTAATCTTGGTTTTGATTTATAATGATTGAAATAAAAAAAATAAGAGATGATTTTCCAATCTTGAAAAGAAAGATTAATGGAAAACAATTAGTTTATTTTGATAATGCTGCTACTTCTCAGACGCCTAAAGTTGTTATTGATGAAATTTCAAATTACTATTCTATGTATAATTCTAATATACATAGAGGAGTTCATGCATTAAGTCAGGAGGCTACTGATGCCTATGAGAAATCACGAAAAACTATACAATCAAATTTTAATGCTAGACATTCCAAAGAGATAATTTTTACTTCTGGCTCTACTCATAGTATTAATATTGTTGCATCTGGATATGCTAGCAGATTAAAAAAGGGTGATGAAATTATCTTGTCAGCAATGGAACATCATTCAAATATTGTTCCATGGCAAATGCTTTGTGAAAAAACTGGAGCAATTATTAGGGTTGCTCCAATGGATCATAATGGTAAATTGATTTTAGAAGATTTTGATTCAATTTGTTGTGAAAAAACTAAACTAGTTGTAATATCTCACGTTTCCAATGCATTAGGAACAATTAATCCAATTGAATCAATTTTATCAATTGCTCATTCTTATGGAGCAATTGTATTAATTGATGGAGCTCAAGCTGCACCTCATATCAAAATTGATTTTCAAAAATTAGATATAGATTTTTATGTTGTCTCAGGTCATAAATTGATGGGTCCAACGGGTGTTGGTGTTCTTTATGGGAAAGAAGAACTGTTAAATGATTTACCCCCTTACCAAGGAGGAGGAGAAATGATAGAAGAAGTTTCTTTTGAAAAAACAACATATGCTAAACTTCCTCATAAGTTTGAGGCGGGAACACCAAATATTTGTGGAGGGATCGCTCTAGGAACAGCTATTAACTATCTTAACAAAATTGGTTTTGAATCTATCGCTAAATATGAAGGAGAATTACTAAAATATGCAACATCAAAATTACTTGAAATAGATGGTTTAAAAATCTATGGACAATCTCAAAATAAAACAGCAGTTATTTCATTTAATATTAGTTCAATACACCCATATGATTTGGGAACAATCCTTGATAAGTTAGGTATAGCTGTTAGAACAGGTCATCATTGTGCTCAGCCTATAATGGATTTTTTTAAAATTCCAGGAACTGTTAGAGCTTCTTTTTCGTTCTATAACACAAAAGATGAAATTGATATAATGGTTAAAGCTATAAAACAAGCTAAGAAAATGTTGCTTAAATAAGTAAATTTGATAAATGAAATCCATTTTAAGTATACAAAAAGAAATTATAGATGAGTTCAGTCAATTCGAAGATTGGATGCATAAGTATGAATACATGATTGAGCTAGGTAAATCTTTACCAGTGATAGATAAGAAACACAAGACAGATAAAAATATAATTAGAGGTTGCCAAAGTAAAGTATGGATTCACGCAGAGTTAAAAGAAAATAAAATTTTATATACAGCCGATAGTGATGCAATAATCACTAAAGGAATTATTGCTTTACTTTTAAGGGTTTTTTCACAACAACATCCCAAAGAAATAATATCTGCCGATACAAGTTTTATAGATGAAATTGGGTTAAAAGAACATCTTTCTCCTACAAGAGCAAATGGACTATTATCAATGATAAAGCAATTAAAAATATATGCAATTGTATATCAATCACAATTAAATTAATATGAATAAAAAAATTGATGTAAATAAGCTTGGAGAGAAAATTATTAAGGTAATTAAAACTATTTTTGATCCTGAAATTCCTGTAGATATCTATGAATTAGGGTTAATATATGATGTTTTTGTAAATGAAGATTTGGATGTTAAGATATTAATGACTTTAACCACACCAAATTGTCCAGTCGCTGAAACCCTTCCAGTTGAGGTAGAAGAAAAAGTAATGACAATTAAAGATGTTAAAACTGCTAAAGTTGAAATTACTTTTGATCCTCCTTGGTCTAAAGATTTAATGAGTGATGAAGCTAAATTAGAATTAGGATTGCTTTAAATATGGATGAGCAAATTATAAATCGTGTTTCGAATAGCCCCCTTCTAACAATTGATCTTGAGGAGTTTCGCCCTGAGGGGATTAGATTTTTCTTCGATTTAAAACAAATTTTAGAAGAGAATTTAATTGTTCGTGAAAATAATATAAGGCAATTTATTAAAGAACATGATTGGCATCAATATTCTAATAAATTTGTTGCAGTAGGTTGTAGTTCTGAAGCTATTTTGCCTTTTTGGGCAAAGTTATTAATAGTTAACGCCTTAAATCCTTATGTTAAAAAAGTAATAATTGGAAATATGGCGGAATTAGAGATTGTTCTTTTTGAAAAAGTTTTAAATGAATTAGACTTTTCCAAATATCAAGATAAACCTGTCATAATTAAGGGTTGTAGTGATTCATCAATTCCTCATTCGGCATACAGCTTTCTAATTAATAAGCTTCAAGGTATTGCCAAAAAAATATCATATGGTGAAGCATGTTCATCAGTTCCAATCTGGAAGTCTTCAAATAATTAAACTAAGTTCTTATTTAAATTAGACTTTATGGTGTCTAAACCAATACTTATAATTTCCTATTACTGGCCTCCCTCTGGAGGTTCAGGTGTTCAAAGGTGGTTGTATTTTTCAAAATATCTAAAAAAGCTAGGATATTCTCCTATAGTATTAACAATTGATCCTATATCAGCTTCTTATCCTTCAATAGATGAATCTTTACTTAAAGAAGCAGTCGGAATCCCTGTTTTTTATGTTAAAGCCTTTAATTGGATTAAAATATACTCTTGGATTAGATATGGTTTCAAAAACTCAATTAAAGCTCCTCAGGGGGAATTTATAAAAAAAGGAATTTTAGATCATCTTGCTAGTTTCATTAGAGGCACATTTTTTATTCCTGATGCAAGAGTTAGTTGGGTAAAACCAGCAATAGAAAAAGCTATTCAACTTATTAATGACAATAGAATCGATAAGATCATAACAACAGGACCTCCTCATTCAACTCATTTAATAGGTTTAAAATTAAAATCTATTTTAAAAGTTAAATGGATTGCGGATTTTAGAGATCCATGGAGTGATTTATTTTATTTAAAGTCTTTTTATAGATTTCCATTTGCAAAGAAAAAAGATTTAAAACTAGAAAGAAATGTCTTATCAAATGCAGATGCTGTTTTGACAACAACCTCTAATAATTTTCATAAATATCTACAGTCCAGAATTAATAAAAAACAAAATTTTTATAAAATATTTAATGGATATGACTCTGAATTATATAGTAAAATTGTAAAAAAAACTAATAATGTTTTTTCAATTGTTTTTACTGGTCTTTTAACTAACAACCATCCTTATAAATCAATTGTTAAATCTTTTTCAGAGTTACAAAAGAATTATTCTGAAATTAAATTTAAAGTCATTTTTGCAGGTTCAATATCAGATGATATAATAAAAGAATTCAAGAATGTTATATCTGATTTTGAATATTGCGGATATGTTGAGCATGCTTCTGCAGTTAAACTTATGTTTGAGGCTGATATTCTATTAAACTTTTTGTTTGATAATCAAAAGAGATCATCAATGATTTCTGGAAAACTAATTGAATATATGGCTACCGGAAATCCAATTTTAATGATCGGAGATTCAAAAAGTGAGGCTGCAAAATTACTTTCAAATCAAAGTTACAATCTAACAATTGATCCAGGTCAAATCAAACAAATTAATTCATTTATAAAAAATAAATACGAAAATTGGATTGAAGGAAAAATAAACAAACCTGAGTATAAGCCTATTTTACCTTTTTCAAGAGAGCAAACAACAAAAAGTTTAATAAAAGTATTACAAAATATCTAGAGGTAAATTATATACTTTTTTTTATAAAGTCATATGCAGCAGGAGGGACTAGATGGTTAAAAGATTCATTGTTTTTAATCTTTTCTCGAATAATTGTGCCCGAAATATTCATTAATGGAGCTTCAAAAAATCTAATTTTTTTATGTGTTTTAAACTCTTTGGAAATTAAGTTCCTATTATTTCTTGGATAAATAAAAAGATTGTGATGCTCTAAAATGTTTTGATAGTTTTTCCACTTATTAAAGTTTATTAAAAGATCACTACCCATTATGAAGACATAATCAATATTTGGATTTTCAGCTCTTAAAAATTTTAGTGTATCTGATGTGTAATTTGGAAATGTGAGCTTTGATTCAACATCTGAAAATCTAATTTTCGAGATATTTTTAGTAGCTATTTCAACAGCTCTTAGCCTTTTTTTAAAGCTTAGATTTTCATTTTTTAATTTCAATGGATTTTGTGGGGTAACAATAAATATAATTTCACTCAAATATTTATTTCTTAAAAAAAAATTTGCTATTTCAAGGTGACCGTTGTGAATCGGGTTAAATGAACCAAAAAAAAGACCTTTAGTTGTCATTTATATATTTTCTAATAATTTCTTCAACTTTGAATTTGGTCTGATCTAAATCATCATTAACAACTGTAAAATCAAATTTGTCAGATAATGCAATTTCTTGCTTTGCTTTAGAAATTCTAATTTTGATTTCATTAATATTGTCAGTTTTTCTATTAATTAATCTTTTTTCAAGAGTTTCAAGGTCTGGAGGTTTAATAAAAACGGTTAAAATACTTTTAGAAAATTGTTTCTTTAAATTTAATCCTCCAATTACATCAAGATCGAAAATCACCATCTTATTTTTATTCCATATTTTTTTTATTTCGGATTTTAAAGTGCCATAAAATATATTTGGATAAACTTCTTCGTATTCAATAAAAGAATTGTTTTTTATTTCATCTTTAAATGTTTTAATATCTAAAAAATGGTAATCTTTTCCATTAACTTCTTCTCCTCTTGGATTTCTAGATGTAGCAGAAATTGAAAATTCTAATACAGAAAAAATATCTAATAAATGTTTTACAATAGTAGTTTTTCCGGAGCCTGAAGGTGCAGAAATAGCTATCATTTTACCGTTTTTCACTATAATACATTTAAAAGTTGCTCCTTAATTTTCTCAAGCTCATCCTTCATTTGTACAACAATTTTCTGAAGTTCAAAACTATTAGCTTTTGATCCAATAGTATTAATCTCTCGCCCCATTTCTTGGGTAATAAATCCTAATTTTTTACCATTTGAATTATCTAAATCTAAGCATTCTTTAAAGTAATTTATATGATTACTAAGACGAAGCATTTCTTCTGTAATGTCCAACTTTTCTATGTAATAGATTAATTCTTGTTCTAGCCTATTTTCATCTATTTTTAGTTTAAAATCATTTAACGAATTTTTTAATTTTTCTTTTATTGATTTAACTCTATTTTTATCCATTTTTGATATAGATTTCAAATGATTTTTAATAAATTGAATTCGATTATTAAAATCTTTTAAAATTATTTTTCCTTCCTGAGATCTAAAAGTATTGACTTGTTTTAATGTGTTTTCTAATAAAGCTAGTATCTCTTGTTTTTCATAATTATTTATAGCATCCTTTTCATTATTTATAACTCCTGGCAATCTCATGGCTATCGGAAGTAAATCAGATTCAGTATTAGAAGAAATATTTGTTAATTGGGATATATAATCTTTAACAATATTTGAATTGATTTTAGATATAGAATCTAGATTGGTAGTTTTTTCGTGGAATGTAAAATCAATTTTTCCTCTTTTTAGATTATCTGCAATTTCTTTTCTGAATAGAGGCTCTAGTTCCTTATAATTATTAGGAATTCTTAAATTAATATCAAGATTTTTACTATTTAAAGTTCTAATTTCTAGTACAATTGTTTTGTTTTCGAAAGAGAATTCCTCTTTTCCAAAACCTGTCATAGATTTTATCATAGTTTTATTCTATCTGACGAATTTTTATGTTGCGGTAAGATACAACATCCCCATGATCTTGAAGACCTATTTTACCTGTTTTAAACCTACCAAAGTCAATAAAAGTTTCATTATCAAATTTAGATCCACTTACTAATTGCTTCCAAGGATCACCATTGACTGGAAAGGTGGCAATTTCGGAGCCATTTAGTTTAACACTTCCCTTGTTTAAAACATGGTTAATCATAAGAATAACATGATTCCATTCACCAGCTGGATTACAAACATCTTTGCTTGGTTGAACTAGGTCATATAAAGCTCCTGCTTGATGATATTTAGGATTTTCTTTAGCGTCTGGATGTCTTTCGTTGTCTAATACTTGAATCTCTGGTCCAGTTTGGTAGGCTTCGAAATATTTTGGATCTTCTTTTACTCCCCAAAAGATTCCACTATTTCCTCCTTCAGATATTTTCCATTCTATAGAAAGCTCAAAATTAGTATACTCATTATCAGTTACAATATTGTGTCCTCTTCCATAACTTTCTCCTTCGGGTGAAAACTTCATTGCACCCTCTTCTATAGTCCAGGCTGGACTCATTTCGGATTTATTATATTGATGCCAACCACTAAAAGTTTTTCCATCAAATAGTTGTATCCAATTATTTGAAGTAGTCTTTAATTCTGATTTTGAAGAATTTTGTTCACTTACTTTTTTACTTCGTTGATTCTGACAGGAAACAGCGAAGATTATTGCTAAAAGGACTATATTTTTCATTTTATAGGTTTAAAATTTTTTTTAAATGGTTTTTATCAATTTTTCCACCTGCAAAATCATCAAATGTTTTTTCAGTGGCTTCAATTATATGTTTTTGGATAAATTCAGCTCCTTCTCTGGCTCCTTGCTCAGGACTTTTTATACAGCACTCCCACTCCATTACAGCCCATAAATCACATCCGTATTCTGTTAATTTAGTAAAAATTTGTTTAAAATTAATTTGTCCATCTCCAGGCGATCTATATCTTCCAGCCCTATCAATCCAATCTCCATATCCTCCAAATGCACCTTTTTTACCATTTGGTCTAAACTCAGAATCTTTCACATGAAAAGATTTAATAAATTCGTGATAATGGTCAATATACTCTATATAGTCGAGCTGTTGAAGAATAAAATGACTTGGATCATATAATATGTTTACCCTTTTATGATTCTTAGTTGCTTTTAAAAATCTTTCAAAAGTAACTCCATCGTGAAGATCTTCCCCTGGATGGATTTCATAACAAACATCAACTCCTTCTTCATCAAAATGATTTAATATTGGGAGCCATCGCTTTGCTAATTCTGAAAAACCCATTTCAACAAGTCCCTGAGGTCTTTGAGGCCAAGGATGCCAAGTGTGCCACAAAAGTGCTCCAGAGAAAGTTGCATGAGTTTTTAAACCAAGTCTTCTACTAGCAGTTGCAGCTTTTTTTACAGTTGAAATTGCCCATTCAGTCCTCGCTTTAGGATTATTTTTATATTGATCTGGAGCAAAGTTGTCAAACATTAAATCATATGATTGATGGACAGCTACAAGCTGTCCCTGAAGATGAGTCGAAAGTTCAGTTATTTCAAGGCCATAACTATTTACTTTACCTTTTAATTCATCACAGTAGGTTTGACTTTCAGCAGCTTTATCAAGATCGATAAGGAAAGACTCCCATGTAGGAATTTGAATTCCTTTATAACCAAGACTTGAAGCCCATTTACACATTCCATCTAAAGAATTAAATGGTGCTTTTTTATCTACAAATTGTGCTAAAAAAATTGCCGGTCCTTTAATTGTTTTCAAAATTTTATATTTTTATAGTTCAACCCAAATGTTTCCTTCATTATTTGAAGTTATTGCTTTTTCAATAAAAAGCATTCCTCTTACCCCGTCGGATAATAAAGGATATTCTCCTTTGAAGGACTTCTCATTATTAATTGCTTTTGCAACTCCATTATAAATATTTCCCATCGCATCGAAGATGCCCTCTGGATGGCCAGAAGGAATTTTTACACCATTCTCAGCAAATTTAGAGTTATAATCATTTCCTCTTTTAAAAATCTGATAAGGTTTATCATCAGTAAGGTGGTGAAGATAATTTGGGTTTTCTTGTTCCCATTTTAACCCTCCTTTTTCACCATAAATTGCAACTGTAAAATTATTTTCCTCTCCAGTAGCAATCTGACTAGCTCGAATTACTCCTTTACTACCATTATTCATTCTGACTAAGATTGTTCCATCAATATCTAAAGGGTTATCATCGTACATATAATTCAAATCAGATAGTATTTTTGACACTTTAACATTAGTAACATATTCTAGCATATCAAAAGCATGACTGCCAATATCACCAATACAACAACTTATTCCTGATTTTTTAGGACTAAGCCTCCAAACTTCATTTCTCTTTTTTTTGTCATGAATAATTGGATTAATCCATCCTTGATAGTATTGCATATCAATTTTTTGAACTTTTCCAATTTCACCATCAGCAATCATTTGTTTCATTTGCCTAATCATTGGGTATCCAGTATATGTATAGGTAACACCAAAAACAGTTTTATATTCTTTATTCAGTGATTCAAGTTCTAGAGCTTCCTTATAGCTAGTTGTAAGAGGTTTTTCACAAATAATATTAAACCCCTTTTTTATTAATTTTTTTGCCATAGGAAAATGAAGAAAATTTGGAGTTAAAATTGAAATTGTTGACATTCTTTGACTTTGAGGAAGTTTCATTTCATTATTAATCAAATCATCAATATCCTTATAAATTCTATCTTGATTAAGTCCAAGTGTTTTAGAAAAACTAGTATTTTTATTCCAATCAGTATTAAAAACACCTCCAACAATTTCATATTTGTCAAACATTTGTGATGCAATTCGATGAACTACTCCTATAAGAGAGTTACCACCACCTCCAATAAAACCTAATTTTATTTTATTCATTTTTTAATTCTATTTTTTCATTTTTAAAAATTAACATAAAAATTATCATTACTGCAATTGCAAAACTTGCAGGGATCAACCAAATTGTTTCCCAATCATGAGAGCCATTACTTAGCAGATATTTGTCTGAAATTTTTCCTGCTACCCAAAATCCTATAAGCATACCTACTCCATAGGTTGCAAGAGTGATTAATCCTTGAGCAGCACTTTTTACTTTATCTCCAGCTTTAAAGTCAGTATAAATTTGACCTGATACAAAGAAAAAATCATAACAAATTCCATGTAATGCAATTCCAATAATTAACATAAATGTAAGTTCTCCTGAGTTTCCATATGCGAAAAGCATGTAACGAACAGCCCATGCAAACATTCCTAATAATAAAGTTTTTTTGAATCCAAATTTTTTAAAGAAAAAAGGAAGCAACAGCATAAATAGCACCTCACTTACTTGACCTAAGGTCATTTTTCCTGTAGGGTTTTCAAGCCCTATTTCAACCAGAAAAGGATTTGCTTGTTGATAATAAAATGCTAATGGAATACAGATCAGAATAGAGGTTATAAAAAACATTAAAAAGTTTCTGTCGTTTAAAAGTTTAAGAGCATCTAATCCTAGAATTTCTGAAATACTGACTGATTTATCTGATTTTGAAGGTGGGGTTTTTGGAAGGGTAAAACTATATAATCCCAGAACAAAAGACGCTATAGCTACCATAGTAAAGGTATTTTTTAGAGCACCTTGATTAATAGCATCAGAGGTATCCCAATGAAAAATATAACTAATAACAAGCCCAGCTACAATCCATCCAATTGTTCCAAAAACTCTAATAATTGAAAATTCTTTAGCAGGATCCTTCATTTGATAAAAGGATACTGAATTTACTAAAGCAAGGGTTGGCATATATGCCACCATATACCCAAAAACTAATGGATAAAAGACACTAAAAGATGTAGCTTGTGACATAAAATACATTAAAACAGCACCGATTATATGTAAGACCCCTAAGATTTTTTCTGCATTAAAATAGCGATCAGCAATTAATCCAATAAAAAAAGGTGCAATTATAGCTCCCCAAGATTGAGTTGAAAATGCCATAGCACTTTCTGCTCCTGAGGCATCTAAATTATTACCTAAAAAAGTTCCTAAAGTTACAAACCATCCTCCCCAAATAAAAAATTCAAGGAACATCATAAATGATAATTGAAATTTAATCTTATTCATGTTTTATATATTTATTTT